>Ga0136627_1000898_pt1 | contig 11653 bp, 16 predicted proteins | sample AntDrymUQ4892206_2_FD_104652 | JGI IMG/M metagenome (GOLD analysis project Ga0136627, IMG submission 104652) | Polar desert sand microbial communities from Dry Valleys, Antarctica - metaG UQ489 (22.06) | ecosystem: Environmental > Terrestrial > Soil > Desert | place: Antarctica: Dry Valley... | reverse complement strand
TGTCACGTGCTCGGCTAGGTCGGCGGTGAGTGTGCCCGGCCCGCAGCCTACGTCCAGCAGGCTCATGCCCGGCAACAGTTGCGGCAGCAGATACGCCGCGGAGTTCTCCGCGGTGCGCCAGCGGTGCGATCGCAACACCGCCTCGGCGTGACCGTGGGTATAGGTGGCATTGGAAACTGGCGGAGCTGGCGGCGTGGGCATAGTAGACATGACCCCATTGTGAACCGTGATCGGTGTCTAGCGTCGGCGAAGGAATCTGATGTATTATATGGTGTATGTTTCGCACTAATATTTACCTCAGCGATCAGCAGTGTTCCGCCTTGTCCACGCGAGCGCGGGCAGAAAACACTTCCCGTGCCGAGCTGATCCGTCGGCTCCTTGATCGAGCCCTTATCGGCAATCGAGACGACGTAACCGCAGACCTAGCGGCCATCGAAGAATCCTTCGGAGTCCTCCACAACGAGCCGATAGTCATCGATCGACAGGATGGCGAGCGCGGAGCGCATCTGAAGCGCATCGCCGCCTTATGATTCTCATCGATTCCGACGTGCTGATAGCCCACTTGCGAGGCGCTGCTGTCGCTCAAGACTGGCTCCTAAGCGCCCGGCAGGGCACCGGACCGCTGGCAACGAGCGTGATTGCGATCGCCGAGGTCACCGGGGGCATGCGCAGCGCCGAGCGACATAACGTCATTCGGCTGCTGGATTCGCTACACATATTTCCGGTCGATGAGATAGTCGCCAGAAGAGCCGGCGAGTTACGCCGCACGTATCGAAGATCGCATACCGGCATCAGTCTGGGCGATTATCTCATCGCCGCCACCGCTGACACTCACGGTCTAGAGCTGGCAACGCTGAACACCAAGCATTTTCCGATGTTCCCGGCCATGCGCCCACCATTCGCCGTCCCTTAGCGGCAGTGCGACACCGCCCGCACCTCTGGCCGACCGAGGCTAGACTTCATGACGAGATGGTTACCACCGCAGCCCACAACACCTCCGCCGGCAACGGCGTCCGCGAGATCAGTCCCCATGACGCGCAGCGCGAGCTACCCGAGCGCCGCTTGATCGACGTTCGCGAGCAGCACGAATTCGACGCGGGCCACGTTACTGGCGCTACGCACATACCTCACGGCGAGCTGAAACCGGCGAGCGAAGCACACGCCCCGGACCGCGCCATACCGCTGACGCTGTACTGCGCCGCCGGAGCCCGTTCACGACTCGCGGCCACAACTCTGCATGACATGGGTTACACCGACGTCGCCACCGTGACTGGCGGCTTCAATGCATGGCGCGAGTTGGGGCTTCCTGTTGCCGCGAACGATGACCTGACCCCGGCCCAGCGCGACCGGTACTCTCGGCACCTGCTGCTCCCCGAAGTGGGCGCAACGGGTCAGCGGCAACTCCTCGAGGCCCGAGTGCTCATCATCGGCGCCGGAGGGCTCGGCAGCCCGGCGGCGCTGTACTTGGCGGCAGCCGGCGTCGGCACGTTGGGCATCGTGGACCACGACTATGTCGAATCCAGCAACCTACAACGCCAGATTTTGCACAATGAGACGCGAGTCGGCACGGCCAAAACAGCTTCAGCGGCGGCGACGCTGAGCGCCATGAACGGCGACGTGACGGTCGAACAACACGACGAAGCACTCACAACGGTCAACTGTCGGAAGCTGTTCGACGCCTACGACATCATCGTGAACGGCTGCGACAACTTCCCCACCCGCTACCTCGCCAATGATGTCGCTATCTTCACAGCCACTCCATTGGTCGACGGCAGCGTGCACCGCTTCACCGGTGAGGCCACAGTTATCCTTCCCGGCCAGTCCGCCTGTTACCGCTGCCGATACCCGAGCCCGCCCAGACCGGAGAACGCGCCGTCGTGCTCGGCGGCCGGAGTACTCGGCGTCCTTCCCGGCATCGTGGGCAGTATCCAGGCAGCGGAGACGATCAAGCTGATCCTGCGCCGCGGTACGCCGCTGGCGGGTCGGCTGTTGCGCGTCGACGGCCTCACCATGACGTTCAAGGAATACGCGGTTCCTCGCGACCCGCAATGCTTGGTGTGCGGGGAAAATCCCCTCATCACTGAACCTATCGACTACGACCAGTTCTGCTCCGGCCCCGGCCCGACAGACAAAGCCAGCGCGTCGTGACCGACATAGTCATCGTCGGCGCGGGGCTGGTCGGCTTGTGCTGTGCCTGGCGCGCCAGTCAGCGCGGCGCCGCTGTCACCGTAATCGACGACCGACCCGACCGCGCCGCCTCACGCACCGCGGCGGGCATGCTCGCCCCACTCGGTGAACTGCAATACGGCGAACAGGCACTCCTCCAGCTGGGTCTAGCTGCTGTGCGGCGATACCCGGACGACGTCGCCGAGCTCACCGAGGCCACTGGCCTCGACGTCGGCTACCGGCACTGTGGTGCTATCAGCGTGGGCCTGGACAGCGACGACAACCGAGTTCTGGGTGACCTGTTCGACTACGCCACCGCACGGGGTCTTGACATGCGACGGCTTCGCGCCGGCGACTGCCGCGAATACGAGCCGCTACTGGCCCCGGGCGTGCGGGGCGGCATCGCGATGGGCACCGACCACCAGGTCGATCCGCGCAAACTCCTGGCGGCACTGAGCCTGGCCGCCGTGCGCGGCGGAGCCACCGTCCGTTCCGAACGCGTCGCCGCCGTGCGCTGCGATGACGATCGCGTTCACGGTGTGGGGCTGGCAACCGGAGAGCTCGTAGCGGCACCGACCGTGGTGATTGCCGCCGGATGCTGGTCGAGCAGCATCGACGGCGTTCCGGACGATGCCCGGCCCCCGATTCGGCCGGTGAAGGGCCAGCTTCTTCGGCTCAAGGCACCAAAGGACGCCCCCTTCCTACAGCACATCGTGCGGGGTTTGGTCCACGGCAGCTCGGTGTACCTGGTCCCCCGTGATGACGGCGAGGTTATCCTCGGTGCCACCAGCGAGGAACGAGGTTTCGACAAACGGGTAACGCTGGACGCGATCTATACTTTGGTACGGGACGCGCGGCTACTGATCCCCGGTATCACCGAACTGGAGCTGACCGAGATCTGCACCGGGCTCCGGCCGGGCTCCCCCGACAACGCACCCGTGGTCGGGGCTCAAGGCCCCGACGGCCTGTTGTGGGCGACGGGACATTACCGCAACGGTGCATTACTGGCTCCGATCACCGGCGAGGCGATAGCCGCGCTCGCGACGGGCGGCCATGTCCCAGCGGAGCTGACGGCCTTTACCCCGACACGATTCACAATGAGCCACGATTCACAATGAGCATGGTCGCCCCAGTTCCGGCAAGCACTATGGAAACGTGAGCATGTCAATGGAGATCACCGTCAACGGCGAGCGACGAGATGTCGGCCCGTCAACCACCGTGGAGCTGTTGGTGACGCAACTGGTTGCCGATACCGCGGGCGTCGCGGTGGCGGTCAACGCAACCGTGGTGCCGCGCAGCCGCTGGGCAAGCACTCCGCTGGACAACGGCGCCCAGGTAGAGGTACTCACCGCAGCACCGGGAGGATGAGCGACGTGACCGGCACAATCGACACGGACACGCTCACCATCGCGGACCGAAGCTTGCAATCCCGACTGATCATGGGCACCGGCGGGGTGACCAGCATGGACCTGCTAAAGCAGGTGCTAAGTGCCTCGGGGACCCAGCTGGCCACGATCGCGCTGCGGCGGGTGGATCCCCACACCCAGGGATCACTACTGGATGTAATCGGCAAGACCGGCGCCGCGGTGCTACCTAACACGGCAGGCTGTTTCACCAGCGCAGAAGCGGTACTCACCGCGAAGTTGGCGCGTGAGGCGCTGGGAACCTCATGGGTGAAGCTGGAGGTGATCGGGGACGAACGCACCCTGCTGCCCGATCCGGTGGAGCTGCTGGATGCGGCGGAGACACTAATCGATGACGGGTTCACCGTACTCCCCTACACCAACGACGACCCCATCCTCGCCGCCCGGCTGGAGGGGCTCGGCTGCGCGGCGGTGATGCCGTTGGGTGCACCTATCGGCAGCGGGCTGGGTATCCGCAACCCGCACAACATCGAGCTGATCGTGGAACAAGCAAACGTTCCGGTCATTCTCGACGCGGGTATCGGGACCGCATCGGACGCCGCACTTGCCATGGAGTTGGGTTGCTCGGCCGTGCTGCTGGCCACCGCCGTAACCCGGGCCGCCGATCCGGTAGCTATGGCGACCGCGATGCGCCTGGCTACCTCGGCCGGACGCCTGGCCCGTCGAGCGGGCCGCATCCCCAAGCGGTATCACGCACAGGCGTCTACTGATCCTGCCGGGCGGCTGCGCATGGCGGGCGAATCAACATGAAGCGAGCAGCGAAGCTAGTCAAATGGTAAGGTCTTCGTATGTCTAAACGTAAGATAACAGTGACGGTCGATGAAGAGATCGTTGCGCAAGCTCAGCAACTTGGGGCGGAAAATCTGTCCGCTGTTGTCAACAACGCGCTCGCGCTCCATGTCGAACGGCTAGCCAGCAGAGCCGCCCTTCGCCAACTTCTTGATTCATGGAATGACGAATTCGGCGCTCTTCCCGACGCTGAGATAGCCGCGGCCGGTGCCGCATTCGACGAGCTCAATGGGCTCGGGCTCGGAGCATACTCAGCTGGAGTAACACCGTTACAGAGCGCGGCATGAGCTACTGGGGAGGACAGCAACTATGAAAGCTCTGCCCGTTGTGCTCGACGCCGGCGGCCTCGACGCATTGTGTGAACCACGTCCTCCAGTTCAGTTCCGAGCGCTACTGGAACAAGCTTGGAACCAAGGGCGAGAGGTGCTTGTTCCGGCAGTCGTCTGTGCGGAAGTATGCCGAGGCGTATCGCACACCCGGCGTGTCGAAGCCGCCGTAGCGCGATACGACACAGTTCGTGGACATCGCCCTCCAGTAAGGTTGGTTTCCACCGATTTCACTCTCGCTAGGCAGGTGGGAGCGGTGTTGCACAGCACAGGGTCCGGTACCGAAGACATCGTGGATGCCCACGTTGTGGCTACCTGTGCGCTGTATGGCGGCGGCTTAGTTATAACCGCTGACAGCGATGACATACAACGACTCGCAACCGCCGTCCCGTCCGTACGCATAGTGACACGCTCAGCCCGATAGCATTAAGCGCGGCTGTCTTCAAAGACATGTTGGTGCTCGAAGTGGAAGACGAGTCAGCATGAAGCGAGTGCGGATCAACTCAGCGGTGGTACTAGCCGGGTTCCTCACCGCCACCGGGGTGCTGCACTTTGCTTCGCCACCGTTCTTCGACCAGATAGTGCCACGCGCATTACCTGGGCCACCCCGTTGCTGGACATACCTCAGCGGCGCGGCCGAGTTAGGGGTAGCCGCCGCGCTGGCAGTGCCCCGCACCCGCAGGCTCGGCGGGTGGGGCGCCGCGGCACTGTTCGTCGCGGTACTCCCGGCGAATGTTCAAATGGCCATCGATTGGCAGGACCGGCCGCTACCGGACCGTTTAGTGGCATACGGCCGGCTTCCGCTACAGATACCGCTCATTGTGTGGGCGCTTTGGATCGCGCGTAGCAAGCCCCGCCGCATCACCAGCCGAGTGGATGGTTAACCGACAAGTACCACGTAAACATGGGATGTCGTAGACAGTCACAGCAGCTCTCGGCAAGCTGCCAGGGTTGTCTCGACCTCTCGTTGATTGGCATGACCACAGGCTGTACGTCCGGCGAGATTGGTGACAGCGATGACCAGCGCCCAGCTGCTGATGCGCTCGCTTGATAGATCGAGATGCTGGGCGAAGACTTCAGCGTTCGAACGCAGCCGGCTACCTCGTCCGTAGGCATAAGACCAGGTACCGGCGTCGAAAGCTGCCTCACCGCGACAAGACTGAGGGTCGATTGCGACCCATCCCTTGCCCTCGCTCAATAGGATGTTGTCCGGGAAGAAATCGCCATGAAGCGCAACGTCAGGCTCGCTTTCGGATAAGAGACGGTCAGCAACCTCCCGTGCCCGTCCGAGGAGATCGCTGTTCACCACGGTCCGGTTTCCAGTTATAAGCGCCTCCGCTCGCTTGAAACGTCGGGCGACGAGTGCGGATAGGGCTGGAAGGTGAGCGGGGGGTTCGACGATGTGAAGACGCCCAAGAAGGTCCGTCGCGGCTTGGACCGCGGTATCTAGATCATCGATCTCGGCAAGGCTTGTCGCCGGCATGATTCGTTCTTGCAGCAAAACCTGGAGCTCGACGTCATGGCCCAGCAGAGATGGCATCCCTTTGCCATTCCACAACTGCCAGCCGAGCAGCTCCCGCTGCGCGGGTTCCCGCTCGGGGTGCACTTTTAGTACAGCAGGTGTTTCTCCCTGGCGTACAGCAAGTACTACCGCGGTCGCTCCTCCAGCCATCGCTTCTTCCAGCTGGAGGCCCCATTTGGACTGACACAGCTCGATGACTTTCGGGAGTCGATACAGCAGCCAGCTGTCTGCACGTCTGCCGAGTCGAACACGCAAGGCTTCGGCAATAGTTAGCGGCAATGCCAGCCGCCGCGAGGCGTTGAGCGTGACTTCATATGCAGCGTCGTGGGTTCCGTGCGTCACTGAGCTGTCAATCGTGAACGCAGCTCATTGACCAATGGCGCATCAGCCGGCAGCCAACGCACCGTATCGAGTTCGTCGGAAGCCAGCCAGCGCAGCTCGGTGTGGTCGATAAGTTGTGGTGTGCCCGAGCTGATTGTGGCCAGCCACACTCGCAGTACTGTCGATCCACCGCCGATAACAATGTCGGTACCGAGCCGCTCCCCTGGTTCGACCGTGACCGAGAGCTCCTCGCGGCATTCGCGGATGAGGGCTTGGGAGTCGGTTTCTCCCGGCTCAACTTTGCCACCGGGGAACTCCCACATCCCCGCCGAATGCGAGGGTGCCGCCCTACGAGCGGCTAGCACACGCCGTTGCGGATCGATGATGGCCGCCGCGACGACCGTTATCTGCTTCATACCCACCTACTATCTACCGAACTACTGCGCGTGGAACGTGTTCTGCACGGTGGCGAGATCGTTGTGCAACAGCGCCTCTACCGCGTCAACAGCGGTGCCGATCGGGCCGGCAAGCTCCACGCGTTCGGCGGCGGAGAACTGCCCGAGCACGTAATCGGCGCCTAACTGTCGGCCCGGCGGGCGGCCGATCCCGAACCGGACCCGGAGATAATCCTTACTCCCCAACGAGCCACTAATCGACCGCAAACCGTTGTGGCCCGCCTCTCCACCGCCCCGTTTAACTCGGATGACACCGGGGGGTAGGTCCAGATCGTCGTGAATCACCACGATCTGCGCAGGCGGAACCTTGTAGAACGCGGCGACGGCGGAAACGGCGGCACCTGATCGGTTCATGAAACCCATCGGTTTGACCAGCACCACCCGGCGAGCGTTGACGTCACCAGGTGGACCGCCGAGCCGGCCTTCGGCAAGTTCCATCGGCGCACCTTGAGAGGAACGACGCCGATGCAGCTTGGATCCGACACGATCGGCTAGCTCGTCCATGACGAGGAAACCCGCGTTGTGCCGGGTGAGTTCGTGCTGTGGGCCGGGGTTACCCAAGCCCACAATCACGTGGACCGGGCTGTCCGTCATTGGAGCTTAGGCGTCCTTCTCGACAGACTCGGCTTGCTCGGAGTCGCTGTCGCTGTCGCTCTCGGTCGCCGGCTCGGCGTCGCCGGACGCCAGGTCGGCTTCCATCTCGGCGGCGGTCGGCGCGGCCAGGATGTTGACCACCATGGCGTCGGGTTCGGTGATCAGCACCGAACCAGCTGGCAGTTGGATACTCCCCGCGGTAACGTGGTCACCCACATCCAGCCCGTCCAGGTTCACCTCGACCGATTCGGGAATGTGCGTGGCCTCGGCCTCCACGGTGATCGTAGTGAGGTCGGTGTTGAGCAGGGTGCCCTTAGCTGCTTCGCCGGTGAGGATGACCGGGATCTCAACCTCGACCTTCTCGCCGCGACGCACCAGCAGCAGGTCGACGTGGTTGATGATGCGCTTGATCGGGTCGCGCTGTATGGCCTTGGTCAGCGCTAGCGATTTCTTGCTACCCACCTGCACTGACAACAGTGTGTTCACGCCGTGCTTGATGGCATGGCCGTATTCACGGGCTTCTAGCTCCAGGTGCTGCGGCTTGTCACCGTGACCGTAAAGCACGGCCGGAATCTTGCCGGCTTTGCGGGCCCGCCGGGCGGCACCTTTACCTACGGTTTCTCGCTGTTGGGCCACTATGCGGACTTCGGACACGGCAAAACTCCCTTGAGATCACTCACGCTGACTATCTTCAGGCATGTCGGCTGGTGAACAGAGAATCGCTGCGCCGCATGGTGCGGCCGGAGTCGATAACGGAGTTTTACAACTCCCTCGCCAGGCAACTCGCTGAGCTTAGCGCACCAGTGTGTTCAGTTTTGCGGCGCCGGTAAGACCGCTATGACAGCATGAGCACTCGAGTAGGTCGATACAGGAGTGATACATGCAACCTAGTAGTCCATTGCCGATAATTCGTGAAGCCTATGAGGCCGACGCCGATGAAGTGCTTCGGCTTGCCTATCTCATGTGGGACGAAATCGGGTTGGAAACTACTAACCAACCATGGGAACATCAATACCGCGCGGTGTTCTCGCGCGCGTGTACATCAACTCAGGGACGCATACTGGTTGCGCAGCACCCGAACGACACTGAGCGGGTCGTGGCGTGCGGAACGGCCTGGGTTCACCAACTACTACCGGCCCCCTGGCTACCTACCGGAAATCTCGGCTATTTGCAGTGGTTCTTCACCGAGCCAGCGTGGCGAGGACAACATCTCGCCCGCACCATTGCACAAGACCTAATAGCGTGGCTACGCAATAGGGGCTGCCCACGCGTCCACCTTCACGCGGCACTCAAAGCAAAGCCGCTGTATGACGGCTTAGGGTTCGAAACCACCCGTTATGAGAATCTCTGGCTCGACCAGACTACCAGCGACCAAGGCGCCTAAGCCTTTTCAGTAGACCTTGCCGTTCAGCTGACTCCGCCGAAGAGACCGGTCACCGAACCGTCGTCGAAGACTTCGAAAATGGCCCGAGCCACCAGCGGCGCGATCGACAGAATGGTCAGCTTGTCTAGCTGTTTTTCTGCCGGAATCGGCAGCGTATTGGTAAGAATAATCTCCGAGGCTCGGCTGTTCTTCAACCGCTGCGTCGCCGGGTCGGAAAGCACACCATGAGTGGCGGCAATAGCAACATCGGCCGCACCGCTGTTGAACAACACTTCGGCAGCCTTACAGATCGTGCCGCCGGTATCGATCATGTCGTCCACCAATACACATACTCGGCCCTCGACATCACCGACAGCACGATTGGCGACCACCTGGTTGGGCACGTTCGGGTCACGGGTCTTATGAATGAACGCCAGCGGCACACCGCCGAGTTGGTCTGCCCAGCGTTCGGCGACCCGCACCCGGCCGGAGTCGGGCGCCACCACCGTCAACGGATGCCCGGCGTAGTTGGTAGAAACATGCTCGGCCAGTATGCGCATCGCGAAAAGATGGTCTACCGGTCCATCGAAAAAACCCTGAATCTGGGCAGTGTGCAGGTCTACGGTGAGAATGCGATTAGCGCCGGCGCACTTGAGAAGATCGGCCACCAGTCGTGCCGAGATAGGTTCACGGCCGCGGTGTTTCTTGTCCTGTCGGCCGTAAGGGTAAAACGGCAGCACTACCGTGATGCGCTTAGCCGAGCCTCGTTTCAGCGCATCCACCATCAGCAGGGTCTCCATCACCCACTCGTTGATCGGCGCGGTCATGCTCTGCACCACGAACGCGTCACAACCCCGCACCGAATCCTTGTAGCGGACGTAGATCTCACCGCTGGCGAAATCGTGGATCGTGGCCGGAGTGACAGCAGTACCGAGTATCGCCGCCATCTCGTCGGCCAGTTCAGGATATGCCCGCCCGGAGAAGAGCATGAGGTTCTTGCGGTTCTCTGTGCTGATCGTCATTTGCCGGTTCCCTTATCGCTGTCGGCGTCATGCTTGTGGCCCCCGGCTGTGTCCGTGTCCAGCGCACGCTGTGCGGCCTGCGCGGCAACGCTTCCGGCACGGCGACGAAACACCCATCCATCGATGTTGCGTTGTGCTCCTCGCGCAATTGCCAACGCCCCCGGCGGTACGTCTGAAGTGATCACCGAACCGGCGGCGGTGTAAGCACCGTCGCCGATAGCCACCGGCGCGACGAACATCGTGTTACTGCCGGTGCGACAGTGACGGCCGATCGTGGTGTGATGCTTGGCCACGCCGTCGTAGTTCACCACCACGCTGGCCGCGCCGATGTTGGTGCCCTCCCCTACCGTGGTATCGCCGATGTAGGACAGGTGAGGCACTTTGACGTCGGCCCCCAACTGCGAGTTCTTGACCTCCACGTAGGCACCCACTTTCACGCCCGCGCCGAGCGTCGCGCCGGGGCGCAAAAACGCGAACGGCCCCACCGAACAATCCGCGCCCACTTCCGCCGACTCGGCATGGGAGCGCACGATGGTGGTGTTCTCACCGACACGGGTATCGAGCAACGTGGTGTCGGGGCCGATGCGGGCACCGGAAGCCACCTGGGTGGCGCCGTAGAGCTGCACGTTCGGCGCGATCACCGCATCGGGTGACAGTTGGGCGGTGACGTCTAGCCACACGGTGGCCGGGTCGATCATCGTGACGCCACGCCGCATCCACTGTGCGGCAAGCCGGTCCCGCAGCAACGCTCGCAGCGTGGCAAGTTCGGCCCGATCGTTGCAGCCCAGCGTCTGCCGGTAGTCGCCGATCCGATGGGTCCGCACCACCTGACCGCCGGCTGTTTCCTTACCTAGCAACCCGATCACGTCGGTGAGGTACTGCTGCTGTTGCTCGTTGCGCGTGGTCAGCAGCGGGAGCGCATGCCGTAACGCGGCCACATCGAACGCGAGCACCCCGGTATTGACCTCATCGATAGCAAGCTGGGCGGGGGCGGCGTCACGCTGCTCTACGATCCCGGTCAGTTCACCGTCATCACCTCGCAAAATCCGGCCGAGGCCCTGGGGATCCGGTACTGCCGACGTGCCCACAGTCACTTGTGCACTCCGTTGGTGATGCTGCACCAACAACTCGTGCAATGTCTGAGTAAGCAACAACGGAGTATCTCCATTGAGTACGAGCACGCTATCGCCGCCGACGAGCTCTTGCAGACTCTGAAGCTCCAGCGCGACCGAGACCGCATGCCCGGTCCCCTGCTGCCGATCTTGATAGGCGGTAGTGAGTACCGCTGCTGCCGACGTTTCTAGCTCCGGAGCGATCACATGGCGGAGATGGTCGGCTACGCGCTCATGCTGGTGTCCTACGACGACGACCAGGTGCCGAGGCGACAGGCCGGCCGCGGCATGCACGACGTGTCCCAACAGCGACCTGCCGGCTATCTCGTGCAGCACCTTGGGCGTAGCCGAAAGCATACGGGTGCCGGCGCCGGCGGCGAGCACGATAACGGCGGCAGGGCGGGCATGAACCATAAACGGCTCCCTTGCTGTAGCAAGCCCTGTTTTTCGTTTACTCGCGATGTGCCTGCTCGGCCGCCAGGACTCGAACCTGAACCAACGACACCAAAAGACGCCGTGCTGCCAATTACACCACGGCCGATCGACACCTCCACATTGT
>Ga0136627_1000897_pt1 | contig 11664 bp, 11 predicted proteins | sample AntDrymUQ4892206_2_FD_104652 | JGI IMG/M metagenome (GOLD analysis project Ga0136627, IMG submission 104652) | Polar desert sand microbial communities from Dry Valleys, Antarctica - metaG UQ489 (22.06) | ecosystem: Environmental > Terrestrial > Soil > Desert | place: Antarctica: Dry Valley... | reverse complement strand
GGGTGAGGCGCTGGAGCTCGAGGACCTGGAGGGCGGCGCCAACGCCGCCCTCCTGCTGGTCAACCCGCACGAGCCCACCGAGCGCCTCAACGTGCCCGACACGCTCAAGGCCCAGCACGTCGCGCGCATCACCGCCGGGGTGGCCCTCTTCTCGGACATGGGGCGCGTCATGGCCTCGGTCGTCGAGGACACCTGCGGCTGGCACGACCCGCTGGCCGGCCACGCCCGCACCGCCGAGCTCGAGGCGGCCCACGGACCCTCGAGCTTCGCGGCCCACGGCAACGACGCTCGCCGCGGCGCGCGCGAGGAGCTGCTGCTGGAGCTGGCCAAGCACGGCATGGGAGCGCGCGACCTGGTGGCCACGGTCAACCTGTTCGCCAAGGTCACAGTGGACGGCGAAGGCCGCCTGGTCTTCCACCCCGGCGCGTCGCCGCCGGGCGGGCGCGTCGTGCTGCGCGCCGACATGGACGTCCTCGTGCTGCTCAACACGTGCCCGCACCCGCTGACCCCCGGGCCGTGGGCGCCCCGCCCCGTGGGCCTGGCCGTGCGTGATGTCGGCGTTGCCGGGGCCGACGACCCGGTGCGCCTGGCCTGCCCCGAGAACGAGCGTGGCTTCGCCGCCACCTACCGCCACGCCGCGTAGTTATGCCCGAGACCGCCACCGCCCCGCCCGCCCTCGATCCGGCCGACGCCGCCATGGATCGCACGATCCAGCCGGGCGACGGCTGGATCGGCGAGGTGCCCTCCGGCGGGCACCTGCGCATCGTCGACCTGCACGGCAACCAGGCGGTGGACACCCTGCTCTACGACGCCCACGACCACGCGCACCGCTACAGCGCGCAGGACACCATCCGCGGCCAGGGCGCGATCTACCTCACGACGGGGTCGCGACTGCTCACCGGGACGGGGGCCTCGCTGGCCACCATCGTGGCCGACACGTGCGGGCGCCACGACACGCTGGGCGGCGCCTGCTCGCAGGAGAGCAACGTGGCCCGCTACGGCGAGCACACGCGTCACATGCACGCCTGCCGCCAGACCTTCCTGGCCCAGGCGCTGGCCTGGGGCCACGGGCTGGGCAAGCGCGACCTCACCCACAACATCAACTTCTTCATGAACGTCCCCGTCACGCCCGACGGCGGGCTGACCTTCGAGGACGGGCTGTCGGCCCCCGGCCGCCACGTCGAGCTGCGCGCCGACCGCGACGTGCTGGTGCTCATCAGCAACTGCCCGCAGCTCAACAACCCTTGCAACGCCTACGACCCGACGCCCGTGCGGCTGCTCATGTGGGAGGCGGGCCGGTGAGCCTCGAGGTCGTCAAGCCGGGCCCGATGACCACCGTGCAGGAGTGGCCGGGGCGCCTCGGGCTGTGGCCGGTCGGCGTGCCCCCGTCGGGGCCGATGGACGACCGCTCCTTCCGCCTTGCCAACCGGACGGTCGGCAACCCGGAGGGCGCCGCCGCGCTCGAGGTGACCGTTGGGGGCCTGCACGTCCGCTTCGACGCGCCGGCGACGATCGCCCTGGGCGGCGCCGAGTGCAGAGCGCGGCTGGACGGCAACGATGTGGCCCTGTGGGAGCCGCTGGCCGTGGCGGCCGGCCAGGAGCTCAAGCTGGGCTGGGCGAAGGGCACGGGCCTGCGCACGTACCTCGCGGTGGCGGGGGGGATCGACTGCGATGCGGTGCTGGGCAGCCGGGCGACGTTCCCGTTGGGGCGTTTCGGCGGGCACGAGGGCCGGGCGCTGCAGCGCGGCGACCGGCTGGTCGCGGCAGGTCCGCCGGCGGGCCGGCCCATGGCGATCGAACCCTCCGAGCGCCCCGCGCTGGTGCACGAGTGGACGGTCGGTGTGCTCACGGGACCGCACGGGGCCCCTGAGTTCTTCACCCCCGAGGACCTCGAGACGCTGTTCTCCCACGCCTGGGAGGTGGGCGCCCAGTCAGACCGCACCGGCGTGCGCCTGGCCGGCCCGGCGCCACGCTGGGCGCGAACCGACGGCGGCGACGCGGGCCTGCACCCCTCCAACCTGCACGACAACGCCTACGTCGTCGGCTCGCTCATCCTCACGGGCGACACGCCGGTGTTCGTCGGGCCCGACGGCCCGAGCCTGGGCGGCTTCGTGTCGCCGTGCGTGGTCGCGCGGGAGGAGCGCTGGAAGCTCGGCCAGCTGCGCGCCGGTGACCGTGTCCGCCTTGCGCCGGTGGACGACGTCGCGCAGGAGGCTCCCGCGCGGCACACGCCCGTGGCCGCCCACCGCGAGGCTCCCGACGGCGCCCTGACCCCGGCCTCGGACTCCGGCTCGGGGCGGACCGGGGCCCAGCGGGGACCCGGAGGCGCCCCGGCCCCCGCCCCCCCGGTCACCGTGGACGACGACGTCCTGGTGCGCCGTTGCGGCGACGGCGCCCTGCTGGTGGAGTTCGGACCGTGCACGCTGGACATGCGGCTGCGCCTACGTGCGCACGCGCTGCAGCGGCGTGTCGAGGAGGCGGCGCTCCCCGGCGTAGGAGACCTCACGCCGGGCATCCGCTCCCTGCAGGTGCAGTTCGACCCGGGCTCGATCGCGGGCGCCGACCTCGTGGCGGCGCTGCTCGAGCTGCAGCGCGGCCTGGAGTCGGTCGACGACCTGGAGATCCCCGGGCGGATCGTGCACCTGCCGCTGAGCTGGGACGACCCGGCCGCCCGCGAGGCGGTCGAGCGCTACATGCGCAGCGTGCGCCCCGACGCGCCGTGGTGCCCGGACAACATCGAGTTCATCCGGCGCATCAACGGGCTGGCCGAGGTCGACGACGTGCGCCGGATCGTCCTCGACGCGAGCTACCTGGTCATGGGCCTGGGCGACGTGTACCTCGGCGCGCCCGTCGCCGTGCCGCTGGACCCCCGCCACCGCCTGGTGACCACGAAGTACGACCCCGCCCGCATGTGGACGCCGGAGAACGCCGTGGGCATCGGCGGGGCCTACCTGTGCGTCTACGGCATGGAGGGCCCCGGCGGCTACCAGCTCGTGGGCCGCACCCTACAGGTGTGGAACCCACGCGAGATCCCCTCGGGGACGCCGTGGCTGCTGCGCCCGTTCGACCAGCTTCGCTTCCACCCGGTCAGCACCGAGGAGCTGGACCGCCTGCGCGCCGGGCTGCTGGCCGGCGAGGTGGGACTGCACACCGAGCCCACGACCTTCCGCCTGGGCGAGCAGGAGGCCTTCGCCCATGACCACCGCGAGTCGATCGCGGCGTTCCGGGCGGGCCGGCGGGCGGCCTTCGCGACGGAGCGCTCGGCCTGGCGGGCGCTGGCGGCGTGAGCGCGGGGATGCTGGAGCTCACCGGCCTGCGCGACGGGGTGCTCGCGTTGGTGGCCGCCCACCGGGAGGGCCGGCGGACCGTGGCCGACACCGTCGAGGCGGTGCTCGCGGCCCTGGACGGCGCGCGCGACCCGGCGGTGTGGATCCATCGAGAGCCGGCGGAGGCGCTGCGCGCCCGCGCGGAGCAGCTCGCGGGCGGACCGGCCGACCTGCCGCTGCTGGGCGTCCCCTTCGCGGTCAAGGACAACATCGACGTCGCGGGGCTGCCCACGACCGCCGGCTGCCCGGACTACGCCTACGTGGCCGAGGCGACCGCCCCGGTGGTCACGCGCCTGCTGAGGGCAGGCGCGATCCTGGTGGGCAAGACCAACCTGGACCAGTTCGCGACGGGCCTGGTCGGTACCCGCACGCCCTACGGCGCGTGCGCGAGCGTCTTCGACCCGCAGCGGATCTCGGGGGGGTCGAGCTCGGGCTCGGCGGTGGCCGTGGCCGCCGGCCTCGTCGCCTTCGCCCTGGGGACCGACACGGCCGGCTCGGGCCGCGTGCCCGCCGCCTTCAACGAGCTGGTCGGCCTCAAGCCCACCCGCGGGCTGCTGAGCACCGCGGGTGTCGTGCCCGCGTGCCGATCGCTGGACTGCGTGTCGATCCTCGCCCGCGACAGCGCCGACGCGGCGGCGGTGCTGGCTGTCGCCTCCGGCTACGACCCGGGCGATCCCTACTCGCGCCGCGCCCCCGCCCCCTCTCCGCCGGCCGGACCCTCGGGGCCGCCGGCCCCCTCCGCGCATGGCGCCCTCTCCGCGCCGGCCGCACCCTCTGGGCCGCCGGCCCCCTCCGCGCATCGCGCACCCTCCCCACCAGCCCGTCGCGCGCCCGTGCTCGGCGTGCCCGCCGCCGGCGGCCTGCGCTTCTTCGGCGACGGCGCGGCGCAGCGTGCGTGGGAGCGCGCCGCTGTCCGCGTCGAGGCCCTGGCCGACCGGATCGTGGAGGTCGACCTCGCACCCTTCGACGAGGCCGCGGCGCTGCTCTACGGGGGGCCGTGGGTGGCCGAGCGCCACGCCGCCGTCGGGGCCTTCCTCGAGCGCGAGGACGTGACCGCCGACCCCACGGTGCGCACGGTCATCCTCGCCGGCGCGGGCTTCACCGCATCACAGGCCTTCGCGGCACAGCACCGCCTCGCCGCGCTGCGCCGCCACGCCGAGGAGGTCTTCGCGGGCATCGACGTCCTGGTGACGCCCACCGCGCCCACCTTCCCCACGCACGCCGAGGTCGCCGCCGAGCCGGTTGCTGCCAACGCCCGCCTGGGCACCTACACCAACTTCGTCAACCTGCTCGACCTCGCGGCGATCGCCGTGCCCGCCGGCCGCCGCGACGACGGTCTGCCCTTCGGGGTGACGCTCGTCGGGCCCGCGTTCGCCGACGCAGCGCTGCTGAACCTCGCCGCGGCCTGGGAGGGCCTCCCGCCGACCGACACCGCGGTCGGCCCGTCGCCCGGCGAGCTCGACCTAGCCGTCGCGGGGGCGCACCTCTCGGGGCTGCAGCGCAACGGCGAGCTGGTCGAGCTCGGCGCCCGCCTGGTGCGCGCGACGCGCACGGCGCCGCACTACCGCCTCTTCGACCTGGCCGACGGCACCGGGCGGCCCGGCCTCGTGCGCGCCAGGGACGGCGAGGGCGGGGCAGCCGTCGAGGTCGAGGTCTGGCGCCTCGGCCACGCCGCGGCGGGCGCGTTCCTCGCCGGCGTCGCGGCGCCGCTGGCCATCGGCTCGATCGAGCTGGAGGACGGCAACACCACCCACGGCTTCCTCTGCGAGGCCCACGCGGTCGCCGGAGCGCCCGAGGCGACCGCCCACGGCGGCTGGCGCGCCTACCGGGCGGCCTCGTGATCGACCCCGCCCGGACGGCGCTGCTGGTCATCGACGCCCAGATCGACTTCCTGGCCATGGTCGAGGACGGGTCGCACGACACCTGTGGCGCCCAGAAGGCCCTCGCCGGAATGCTGCGCCTCGTCGAGGCGGCACAGCGGGCCGGCGCCCCCATCGTCCTCACCCAGGAGGCCCACCGGGCGTCGGGGGTCGACTTCGGGCGCGAGCTGGACGGCGACGAGCCCGTCCACTGCCTCGAGGGCGCGCCGGGCACCGAGCTCGTCCCCGCTCTGCGCGACCTGGCCGGCGCCCATGTCGTGCGCAAGCGCCGCTACAGCGCGTTCTTCGCCACCGACCTCGCGCTGCTGCTCGGGGGCCTGGGCGTGGACACCGTGGTCGCCTGTGGCTTCCTCACGGACGTCTGCGTCCACTACACGTGCGTCGACGCCCATCAGCACGATCTCCACGTACTCGTCGCGCGTGACGCCTGCGCGGGCTCGTCGGCGCCCGCCTCCCGAGCGGCCCTCGCCGCCGTCGACTACCTCCAGCGCGGCGCGGTCACGACCGTCGACCGGCTGGCCGAGGCCTACGCCGTGGCCGCGGCGGCCTGATCGACGCGGATCTGCTTGGGCAGCATGAAGCGCACGTCCTCGCGGACGACCTCGTACTCCTCGACGTCGGTCACGCCGCGGTCGCGGAAGAACTGCACGAGGCGGCTGACCAGCTCCTCCGGGGCGCTGGCGCCCGAGGAGATGCCCACGACGCGCTTGCCCTCCAGCCAGGGCTCCTCGATCTGGTCCTCGCGGTCGATGAGGTGCGCCTCGGCGCCGTGGTCGCGGGCCACCTCCACCAGGCGGTTGGAGTTGGAGGAGTTGCGCGAGCCGATGACCAGCACGAGGTCGCACTCGGGAGCCATCTGCTTGACGGCGGCCTGGCGGTTGGTCGTGGCGTAGCAGATGTCGTCGGTGCGCGGCCCGGTGATGTTGGGGAACTTCTCGCGCAGGCGGGCGATGATCGCAGTGGTCTCGTCGACCGAGAGGGTGGTCTGCGAGATGTAGGCCACCCTGTCGGGGTCCTCGACCTCGAGACCCTCGACATCGGCCTCGGTCTCCACGAGCACGATCGCGTCGGGGGCCTCGCCCATCGTGCCCTCGACCTCCTCGTGACCCGAGTGGCCGATCAGAACGATCGTGTAGCCCTCGGCGGCGAACTTGACCGCCTCGCGGTGCACCTTGGTCACCAGGGGGCAGGTCGCGTCGATGGTCTGCAGACCCCGTTGCTCCGCGTCGGCCTGGACGGCCGGGGAGACCCCATGAGCGGAGAAGACGGTTACCGCGCCCTCGGGAATGGCGTCCTCGAGCTCGTCGACGAAGATCGCGCCGCGCGCGCGCAGCTGCTCGACGACGTGCTTGTTGTGGACGATCTCCTTGCGCACGTAGACCGGCGCGCCGTAGAGCTCCAACGCGCGCTCGACGGTCTGCACGGCGCGGTCGACGCCGGCGCAGTAGCCGCGGGGGGCGGCCAGCAGCAGCTTCTCGACGCAGAAGGTCATGCGGTCAGTGTAGGCAGCCCGGCCGCTAGTCCGGCGCCATCTCCTCAGCGCCGCCGCAGCGTGGCGACGAGCCCGTACACCGCCTCCCCCACGGCGTCGAGGCTGCGCTCGGAGACGGCGTCGAGATCGTCCTCGAGCGAGTCGCGCTGGGGATAGTCGAAGTCGATCAGGTCGATCGCGCGCACGCCGCGCTGCAGGAACGGGAAGTGGTCGTCGATGATCTGCCCGGAGACCTCGCCGGAGAACAGCGCTCCGACACCGACCGCGCTCGCCGCCCGGCGCAGCTGACCCCACATCACCGGATCCGAGCCGGCCTCGCGGGTGAAGTGCAGCCCCTCCCTCGCGGCGATGTAGTCCAGCAGCACGAGCGCCCGCGTCTCGCCGGCGTGGCGCTTCGCGTACGCGCTCGAGCCGCGCAGCCCGCAGTCGACGAAGGGCTCGCAGCCGGCGGGCTCCTCCTCGCCGTCGAAGAGCACGAAGCGCAACGCGCGGGCGTTGCGCGGCCGCGGCGCGCGGGCGAAGGCACGCGCGAGCGTGACGACGGCCGCCGTGCCCGCCGCGCCGTCGTTGGCGCCGACGAAGCCCTCCGGCGTCGCCTCGACGTCGTAGTGCGCGCCGACGACGATCGCCGGCAGGCGGCCGGGCACGCTGCCGACGACGTTGCGCAGGCCGGGATGGCCCGGCACGTTCTCCAAGCGCCCGCGCGGCATGAGCCTGCGCAGGCGCAGCGCGAGCCGCCGCAGGTTGGCGGAGCCCGCGGGACGCCAGCCGTAGTCCTCGACCTGCTCGCGCAGCAGCGCGAACGCCCGCGGCCCGCTGAAGCGGTCGACCTTCGCGCGCGGCACCGGCGCGCCGGCCGACATGGTCGCGGGCACGGCGGCCTCCGACGACGCGGCGCTCGTGTCATCCGAGCCGCACCCGGCCAGCGCACACGCGACCAGCACCGCAAGCAGCACGCAACGGTCAGCCATCGTTGCTCGTCACCGCCTCGAGCAGCCAGGCGAAGCGCTCGCGCGCCTGCCCGCCGCGTGGCATCAGGGTCATGAGCCGCGCCGCCCACAGCCCACGCTCGCGGACCTGCTCCTGCAGCGGCGCCAGCGCGCGGTCGATCTGCGCGCGGTCGAGGTCGAGCGTCTCCAGCGGCCAGATCTGCTCGCGGACGAAGGGCGACATCCAGTCCAGCTGCGCCTGAAACTCGGGCTCGATCGAGAAGTCCCATGCCATCGCCACGGAGCAGGGTACGGGGCAGGACCAAGGCGCACGCGGTTGATTACTCTCAGAGCCTCGATGCCGCCACGCCACCTCGATCGGCTCTCCGCAGTCGACGCCGCCTTCCTGCACCAGGAGGGACCGACGTCGCACATGCACATCGGCGCGCTCGTGCGTGCCGAGGGCCCGGCGCCGCCGTACGACGACTTCCTGGACTCGATCCGCGCACGCCTGCACTACGTGCCGCGCTACCGCCAGCGGCTCGTCTATCCGCCGGCGTCGACCGGACGGCCGCTGTGGGCCGACGACGCGGACTTCAACCTCGAGTACCACGTGCGCCATACCGCGCTGCCCGCGCCGGGCAGCGACGAGCAGCTCATGAACCTCGCCGCGCGCGTGTTCTCGCAGCAGCTGGACCGCTCCAAGCCGCTGTGGGAGCTGTGGCTCGTCGAAGGCCTCGCCGGCGGCGGCTTCGCGCTGCTGTCCAAGAGCCACCACGCGATGATCGACGGCATCGCCGGCGTCGATCTCGGCACCGTGCTCTTCGACCTCGGCCCGGAGGGGCGCCCGCCCGAGGACGATCTCGAGCCGTGGATGCCCGACCCCTCCCCCAGCCCGCTTGACCTGCTCGCCGCCGGGATCGCCGGGATGACGAAGGCGACGGCCGGCGTGGCGGCCAAGGCCCTGGGTTCGCTCAGCCGTCCCGAGCGCGCGCTGGAGGACGCGAAGGTCGCCGTCGAGGGCCTCGGCGAGATCGTCTGGGCCGCGGCGAACCCGGCGCCGCCCTCGCCGCTGAACGTCGAGATCGGGCCGCACCGGCGTTTTGCCGGCGTGGCCTGTGAGCTGGCCGACTTCAAGGCCGTCTAGAACGCGTTCGGCGGGACGGTCAACGACGTCGTGCTGGCGGTCGTCGCGGGCGCGCTGCGCCACTGGCTGCACTCGCGTGGCGTGCGCACCCAGGGACTCGAGCTGCGCGCGCTCGTACCGGTGTCTGTGCGCCATCGCGACGTGGTGCACAACGGGGTCGGCAACCGCCTGGCGGTCATGCGCGGGCCGCTGCCGGTCTACGTCGATGATCCGGTGCAGCGGCTGGCCGTCGTGGCCGCCGCGATGGACGACCTCAAGGAGTCCAAGCAGGCCGTCGGCGCCGAGGTGCTGACGAGCATGCAGCAGTTCGCGCCGCCTACCGTTCTCGCTCAGGCGTCGCGGCTGAACTTCTCGACGATCCTCTTCAACCTGCTCGTCACGAACGTCCCGGGGCCGCAGTTCCCGCTCTACGTCCAGGGTCGCGAGATGACCTCGGTCTTCCCGATCGCGTTCCTCCCGAAGAACCACGCGCTGGCGATCGCGATCATGTCCTACAACGGGCAGATGAACTTCGGCCTGCTCGGCGACTACGACGCGATGCCCGACCTCGACGAGTTCGGCGAGTCGATCGAGTCCTCGCTGGCCGAGCTCGTCTCGCTGGCGACGCGGGCGACCCGTGGCCGCGCCGGCGCGCGTTAGCGCCGCCGGTCCACCCGCATCGACAGGTCCGGCTTGGACGGCGCCGCCTCGCGGTTGCCGGCCTTGTCGATCGCCACCGTGTAGAAGCGATACAGCGAGCCCGGCTTGACCTTGACCTTGTAGCTGGCCTTGCGCGTGCGCTTGATGCGGCGGTAGGCGCCGCGGTTGGCCGAGCGGTAGACCTCGTAGATGTGGACTCCGGACGGCTGCAGCCCGGCGGGCGCGTTGTCGGCGCCGGTCAGCTTCAGCGTGACCGAGCGTGCCTTGCGCACCCGCGTGCGGCCGCGCAGCCTGGACACCGGCGCGCGGCGGTCGATCGCACGCACGGCGTTCAGCGCCGCGGCGGCGTCGACGATCCCCCAGCCCAGCTCGGGACCCCAGCCGCTGCCGGCGGGCCGTGACGCGCTCTCCTTCAGCGCGCGGATGATGTCCGCGACCGTCGCGTCGGGGTTGAGCTCACGCGCCATCGCCGCGACGCCCGCGACGATCGGCGCCGCCATCGACGTGCCCTGCAGGTAGGCGTAGCGCGAATCGCCACCGAAGGTCCTGCGACAGCGGCAGTCGCGGCCCGGGATCAGCAGGCTGCCGCCGGCCTCGAGCTCGGTGGGGTTGCCGGGGAAGCTCGAGAAGATGCCGGGCGGGCCGCCGCCGGCCTCGAACGCGCCGGGCGCGGCGAGCGAGATCTGCGACCCGCGGCCGGCGAACGACGCGCGCTGGCCGCCGAAGTTCGCGGCGGTGACGGTGAGCCCGCGGCCGGCCGCGAGGTCGCTGCCGGTGCCGGTCGGCTGGAGCAGGTTCGAGGGATAGCCCTGCTCCTCGGCGGGCGTGTCGTTGGCGGCGGCGACGAGCACCACGCCCTTGGAGTAGGCGTATTCGATCGCCTCGCGGATCGGCCGCGGCGCCGCGGGGTCGTCGCTGCCGAAGCTCATGTTGATCGCGTCGGCGCCGCGGTCGGCGGCCTGCACGATCGAGCCCGCGATCGAGCCGTCGCTGAGGTCGCTCTTGAAGATCAGCAGCTTGCAGTTCAGGCCCGAGCCGACGCCGCCCACCCCGTTGTCGCCGGCGGCGCAGGCGAGCGACGCGACGTGGGTGCCGTGGCCGTTCTCGTCGCTCGTCGCCGGGCCGTGGCCGTTGATGAGGTCGTTGTCGATCGCCTCGGCGATCTTGCCCTGCAGGTCCGGGTGGCCGCCGTCGGCGCCTGTGTCGATGACGGCGACGGTCGCGCCGTCGCCGCGCGCGACGTCCCAGGCAGCGGGCAGGCCGATGCGCGGCACCCACCAGGCGACGGTGGTGCCCGGCGGGGTCCCGCCGGCGGTCTCCGGGGCGCTCAGGGCCGGGTCGTTGGGGGTGAGGCGCAGCTCCGCGCGGCGCTCGACCTCGACGCTGCGCACGCCCGGTAGGCGGCGCAGGGCCACCGCAAGCACCGGCGCGGCGATGCCGGTGGCGGGCCGCACGCTGACGAGGCCGATCTGCGGGACCTGGGTGCCGTCGCGGCGCACGCCGGCCTGCCCGAGGACGGCGGCGGTGGCGGCGCGGGCGGCGGACGAGCCGCGTGGCTCGTCGAGCATGACGAGCAGGCGGCCGGTGGGCTCGGACGCCGCCTGGGCGGCGGCGGGAGCGGCGACGAGGGCCGCGACGAGCACGGCGAGAATCAGGCGCGCGGAACGCATGCGGCTCTCAACCCGTCCGAACCTCCGTCGATGCGCCGCACGGCGAGCGGAGGCGTGCCCGGCTCAGAAGCCGAGTGCGAACTTCGCGTCCTCGCTCATCTTCTCCGGCGACCACGGCGGGTCGAAGGTCATCTCGCTCTTGACGGACTCGACGCCCTCCAGCGGAGCCACGAACTCCTCGATCTGCTCGGTGATCTGGGGACCGATCGGGCAGGCCGGCGTGGTCAGCGTGAACGTGACCATCACGTTGCCGCTGTCCTGCTGGATGCCGTAGATCAGACCGAGCTCGACGAAGTCGAGACCAAGCTCTGGATCGATGACGTTCGTTAGTGCTTCTTCAATTTCTTGCAGCGTTGCCATGCGGCTGATTGTATCCCGGGCAGGTCAGGTCGAGTAGGGGCTGGAGGAGCCATCGTCACGTACGAGGACAATCCACCGACGCTGCGGTGTTATGGCAATGAGGATCGCTCGACGCAGTCGCTGCGCCGTCAGGCGCTGTCGAAGGCGCTGTGCGCACCGGCGGACGTCCTCGTGGATCTGTCCGAGCTGGCGTTCGCCGACCCCTCGCTGATGCTCGACCT
>Ga0136627_1000896_pt1 | contig 11670 bp, 10 predicted proteins | sample AntDrymUQ4892206_2_FD_104652 | JGI IMG/M metagenome (GOLD analysis project Ga0136627, IMG submission 104652) | Polar desert sand microbial communities from Dry Valleys, Antarctica - metaG UQ489 (22.06) | ecosystem: Environmental > Terrestrial > Soil > Desert | place: Antarctica: Dry Valley... | reverse complement strand
CGAGGTCTTCCCCGATCGGGACCACTTCGGACGCATCTTCTACAACCAGGCCCAGATGTCGGCGCGCGGCATCCCGCAGGTCGCGCTGGTGATGGGTAGCTGCACGGCCGGCGGGGCGTACGTACCGGCCATGAGCGACGAGACCGTCATCGTGCGGGGAACCGGCACGATCTTCCTGGGGGGTCCGCCGCTGGTGAAGGCAGCCACCGGCGAGGACGTGAGCGCGGAGGATCTGGGTGGCGCCGCGGTCCATGCCCGCATCTCCGGCGTGGCCGACCATGAGGCGCTCGATGACGAGCACGCCCTGGCCCTAGGTCGCCAGATCGTGGCCAGCTTGGCCTGGCGCAAGCCGGAGCCACCCTGGCCTCGACTGACCACGCGCCCGCCGGCCGTGGCCACGCTCGACCGGGGAGGCACGGACGCGAGTTCCGACGACGCAGCAGCACCGGCCACCGCGGACGACGACCCGACCGGCCTGTACGCCGCCATCCCGGCCGATCCGCGCCGAGGCTACGACGCCCGAGAGGTGATCGCGCGCATCGTGGACGGCTCGGAGTTCCACGAACTCAAGGCGGGATATGGGGAGACGCTGGTGTGCGGCTTCGCCCACATCGATGGGACGCCGGTGGGCATCCTGGCCAACAACGGCGTGCTCTTCAGCCAGTCGGCGCTCAAGGGCGCGCACTTCATCGAGCTGGCATGCCAGCGGCGCATCCCGCTGGTCTTCCTACAGAACATCACCGGCTTCATGGTCGGCCGCGAGTACGAGGCCGGCGGCATCGCGAAGGACGGCGCCAAGCTGGTCATGGCCGTGGCCTGCGCTGAGGTGCCCAAGTTCACGATCATCACGGGCGGCTCGTTCGGGGCAGGGAATTACGCTATGGCTGGCCGCGCCTACGGCAGTCGCGGGCTGTGGATGTGGCCCAACGCGCGCATCAGCGTGATGGGCGGTCAGCAGGCAGCGCGTGTCCTGAGCACGGTCGGGGAGGCTTCCCAGCCGGGTGGCGCTTGGGCGTCCGAAGAGGCGCGTGCGGCCTTCGAGGCACCCATCCTGGACAAGTACGAGCGTGAGGGCAGTCCCTACCATTCCACCGCGCGGCTGTGGGACGACGGCGTGATCGATCCCGCTCAGACGCGCGAGGTGTTGGCGCTGGCCATCAGCGCCGCGCTGAACGCACCCATCGAGGAGACCCGCTTCGGCGTCTTCCGGATGTGAGGGGGCTGCGACCGCCCTTCATCCCGCCCGCTAGCATCCACCGATGCGCATCGCTATGATCGAGGACGAGGCGCGCATCGCTTCGTTCGTGAAGAGTGGCCTGGAGTCGGAAGGCTTCCTGGTGGAGCACGCCGACGACGGCGCCGCTGACCTGGAGCTGGTCCTCGACACGGATCCGGACCTCGTCATCCTGGACCTGATCCTGCCGCGGATGGGCGGCGAGGAGGTGCTCCGGCGGCTGCGTGGCGCAGGCAAGACCATGCCCGTGCTCATCCTCACGGCCAAGGACGCCATCCCCGACCGCTTAGCCAACCTGAACGCCGGTGCCGACGATTACCTGGTCAAGCCCTTCAGCTTCTCCGAGCTCGTGGCGCGCATCCGCGCGCGCCTGCGCGTCGCGGACCAGCCCACTTCCACGGTGCTCGAGCGGAACGGCGTGACCCTCGACCTGACGCGTCGCGAGGTCCGCGTCGACGGGCGGCAGGCTGAGCTCACGGCGCGCGAGATCGCGCTGCTGGAGACGCTCATGCGACACGCCGGCCAGGTGCTCTCGCATAGCCAGCTGCTGGACCTGGTGTGGGGCTATGACCACGACCCGGGCTCGAACGTGGTCGAGGTGTACGTCGGATACCTGCGCCGCAAGCTCAGGCCCGACCTCATCGAGACCGTGCGCGGGGCGGGGTACCGCTTCTCCGATCCGAGCTGAGCCAGCGGCATGCGTTCGCTCCGCCTGCGTCTGCCGCTCCTGGCGATGGTCGTACTGGCGGCCAGCCTGGCGGTCTCGGCAGTGGTCCCCTTCCAGCTCCTGCAGTTCGTGCGCCTGGCCGACCTTGACGACGCGCTGGACCGCGAGGAGCGGCGCTTCCAGCAGAGCGTCTCGAACATCGCCCGGCAGCGTGCCGACGCGGCCAGCGTCGACATCACGGTCGACCTGGTGCGGGAGGCGATTCAGGAGTACATCGCGCTCAACCCACCAACGAGCGCTACCTCATCCAGATCCGCATCGATCCCATCACCTATGCCGCGGAGGGCGGTCCCGACGTGCTCGATCAGCTGCGCGCCGACGGGGAGCTGCCCGAAGGGAGCGGCGGCCGCGAGAGCCTCGACACCGCGCTGGGGCAGGTACGCTCACTCAGCGCACCGGTACGGCTCTTCGGCCAGGAGATCGGGCGATTCCATCGACGCGCAGCTGCTCGCCCGCGATCGTGAAGGTCACCGCGCCGGCGTCGCCGGAGGTCGCGGTCCGCTGTCCGTCGCCCGCCGCGGTCGACTCCACGATGCGCGTGTCGAGTGTGCCGTCCTCGTCGCGTTCTGCCGCGAAATCCAGCCCTACCGAGTCGGGACCCACGAAGCGCAGCTCGATCTCACCGCCCTCCAGGTCCTGTCCGTCGGGGTCGCTGCGTCCAGCCGTCGCTGACCTCCATGCCTTCCGGCGTGACGCCGCTATCCGCTAGGGCGATGTCACCACGCCGGCTCCGCCCGCCGTGAAGCGATAGCTCCCCGCCGGCAACACCGGGGCCGATGGTTCCGGCGTGCCACTTACCTCGGGCGTGGGTGGCGGGGGGGCCCGGGCGCGGTCGTGCTGCCGACCTCGAGCCCGGAGGAACCCATGGTGCTGGGCGCGGCGCAACCCAGCACGAAGATGCCCACGAGAGGCAACAGGAACAGTCGTCTCAGGTCCATCGAGCCCAGCATGGTGCGTCCGGCTGAACCTCGCCTGAGGCGAAGCTGAGAAACTTCTCAGGAACCGGGCTCCGAGTAGCATCTGAGGATGACGGAACGGACCACCACGATCGACCGGCCCGCTGGCGGCGCGCCCAACGTGCAGGGCCGGGTGGTGCAGGTGAACGTTTCGGCCGGGGGCGTGCCCAAGCTGCCGGTGGAGGCGGCGTGGGTCGATGAGCTGGGCTTGGAGGGCGACCGCCACAACGAACCCACTGTCCACGGTGGCCCCTACCGCGCCGTCTGCCTGTACGGCGTGGAGGCCATCCAGCGCGTGCGCTCCGACGGACATCCGATCCAGGCCGGCGGCGTGGGGGAGAACCTGACCACGTCGGGCATCGAGTGGTCCGACCAAGCCGCCGGCACACGGGTGGAGATCGGCGATGGCCTGGTCCTCGAGCTGACCACACCGACCGCCCCCTGCCGCACGATCCGACGGAACTTCCATGACGGCCGTTTCGGGCGAATCTCCGTCATGACGCACCCTTCCGATAGCCGGATGTACGCCAGCGTGCTCGTCCCGGGACGCATCCGGCCGGGTGATCCCATCACGCTCTTCCCACCGGACCCGGGATCGCTCTCCACGCGGGCTGCCCTGCTCGACCGGCTGGATGCGGTCGAGGGAGAGTCGGGTCTGCGCCTCTGGCGAGCCGCACAGGCGGGCGGCCAGCGGTTGGCCATCGTGGACGACGGGGACCTGTCGATCTGCGCTGCGCCGGAGCTGCCGGGTCCGATCTTCAACCGGGCCGACGGGCTGCGGCTGCTGCCCAACCTCCTGGAGCGTGTCCTGGAGCACTTCCGGGACCACGGCGTCAGCGGCTGGCTGCCCATGCATCAGCGGCCCTGGGAGGGGGCCGAGGCGGAGTATCGGCTGGCCATCATGGCCGCGCCCGCGGACTCGGTCGCTCCGCAGGACGCGGCGGCGGGCATGCCGCTGGCCGGCATCGAGATCAGACGGCTACGGCCGGACGAGTGGCAGCACTGGGCCGCGGTCGTGTCGGCCGATGGCGTGGAGGCCATCCCCGGTGCCGTTGCCCGAGCCCCGCATCTGTTGGCGACACGAAACGTGCACGTGCTGGCGGCACGAGCGGGCGACCAGGTAGTGGCTGTGGGAATGCTGCACATCCACGGCAAGGTCGGACTGCTGCGTGGCGGTGTGGTGCTGCCCGAGTGGCGCGGCCGGGGGATCCAGCGCGCGCTCATCGCGGCCAGAGCAGGCCTCGCCCGCGAACTGGGCTGTGACACGATCTCCTCGCACGCGGCGCCCGGCTCGGTGTCGGAGCGCAACCTGCTGCGGATGGGGCTTGAGCAGCTGACCATCCGCGACGTCTACCGCTTCGACCCGTGAGCGAAAGCCTCCGCCTGTGGCGAAGCGGCCCACGGGGCACCATCGCCCACGTGGTGCTCAGCCGACCCAAGGTGCACAACGCCTTCGACGCGTCACTCATCGACGAGCTGCGCCGCACCTTCGAGGCGCTGGCGCGCGAAGGACCGACCGACCTCCGAGCCATCGTGCTGGCGGGCGAGGGGCCGTCCTTCTGCGCCGGCGCCGATGTCACCTGGATGCGCGCCAGCCTTGGTCTGAGTAAGGAACAGAACGAGCAGGACGCGATGGCCATGGCCACCATGTTCGATGCCATCGACCGGGCTCCCGTGCCGGTCATCGCCCGTGTCCAGGGAGCTGCCCTGGGCGGCGGCATGGGGCTATGTGCCGTGGCTGACCTGGTCATCGCTGAAGCGGGTGCGCGCTTCGGCTTCACCGAGACGCGCCTGGGCATCCTCCCGGCGGTGATCAGCCCATTCGTCATCGCCAAGATCGGCGAGACGCACGCTCGTGCCCTGTTCCCCGGCGGGCGGCGCTTCGACGCCACGCGCGCGCTGCGCATCGGCCTGGCGCACGAGGTCGTGGAGGGTGAGAACGCCCTGGACGCAGCCGTCGCATCGGCCATCGCCGATGTGCTCCAAGCGGGTCCTACCGCGACGCGCGCAGCCAAGGCCATCGTTCGCGAGGTGCGCGGGCTGCCCCACGAATCCACCCGCTGGCACACGGCGCGCCGCATCGCCGGTCAGCGCGCTGGCGGCGAAGGGCAGGAAGGCTTGCGCGCCTTCTTGGAGCGGCGGCCGGCCGCCTGGATCGACGCGAGCAGCGAGGAAGACCTCTGAGTCGGGCCATCCGCCGGCTGCTCGTGGCCAACCGCGGTGAGCTCGTCGTGCGCATCGCGCGCACTTGTCGGTCGATGGGCATCGAGTGCGTCGCGCTTGTGACGGTCGATCAGGCCGAGGCGTGGTGGGCCGCTCAGGTCGACGAACGGGTCGCGCTGGAAGGCACGTATCTGGATGCCGCCGCCGTGCTGCGCGCCGCCGAGGTGGCAGCTGCCGATGCCATCCACCCGGGTTACGGGTTCCTGGCCGAGAACGCCGACTTCGCGGATGCCGTGGCGGCAGCTGGCATCATCTGGGTGGGGCCGAGCGGCGACGCCATGCGCGCGCTGGGCGACAAGTCCGCCGGTCGGCACTTGGCGGCCGCAGCCGGCGTTCCCGTGCTGCCTGGCTACGACGGCGCGGACGGGTCGGATGAGCGCCTGATCTCCGAGGCGGAGCGTATCGGCTACCCGGTGCTCGTCAAACCGAGTGCCGGTGGCGGCGGCAAGGGCATGCACGTCGTGCGTAGCCCGGAGGAGCTAGGGGAGATCCTGGCACGAGCCCGGCGAGAGGCGGCCTCGTCGTTCGGCGATGACCGGCTCATCCTGGAGCGCTACCTCCAACGACCGCGGCACGTGGAAGTGCAACTCCTGCTAGACAGCCACGGGAACGGCGTCCATCTGGGCGAACGCGACTGCTCCCTTCAGCGCCGGCACCAGAAGGTCGTCGAGGAAGCGCCCTCGCCGACGGTCGACGCCGACCTGCGTACGCGCCTGGGCGAGGCCGCCCTGCGCCTCTGTCGGAGCGCGGCGTACGAGGGCGCCGGCACCGCCGAGTTCCTGCTGGACGACGCCGGTGACTTCTACTTCCTGGAGGTAAACGCGCGGCTCCAGGTGGAGCATCCCGTCACGGAGCTGGTGACCGGTCGCGACCTGGTGGTCGACCAGTTGCGCATCGCGAGTGGTGAGGCCCTCGGCTTCGCGCAGGAGGACGTGACGTTCCAAGGCCACGCCATGGAGGCACGCCTCTACGCCGAGGATCCCTGGGAAGGGTTCCTTCCCGCCGCCGGACTCATCGAGCATGTGAGCTGGCCGGAAGTGGACGGTGTACGGGTAGATGCTGGGGTGGGAGCGGGCGACCAGGTGGGCACGCGCTATGACCCGTTGCTGGCCAAGATCGTGGCCCATGGTCGCGATCGGGACGACGCGCTGGAGCGCCTTCGTCGAGCGCTGGACGCCACGGTGACCCTGGGCGTGACCACCAACCGCGGCTTCCTGCGCCGGCTCCTGGACGATGCGGGGGTGCGTGCCGGCCGAGCGCGCACGGACACCATCGAGGCAACGTGGCGTCCGGCCGACACCACGGCGCTGGATACCCGGGCCGCTCGCGCCATGGCCGCCGTGTCCGGTGACTCCCTGCCGGCCGAGGTACCCGACGCCGCGAGCGCGGTACGAAACGGGTTCCGTCTCAACGCGGGACCGACCATCCGTATCCGGCTGGGCCGCCACGAGCGCACGCTCTCGGTCGAGGCCGGCGCGGCGGTGGGCGTCCCGTGGATCGCCATCGGCGGAGACGGCGCCGACCGCTCGGTGGTCCTGGACATCGAGGGACGGGCATACCGCGGCGGCCAGGCCTCGGCACCCACCGTCGATGACTCGGCAGGACGGGCGCAACGGGAACACGGCGCGGTGGCGGCCGTGGTGGCGCCCATGCCCGGCCAGGTCATCGCCGTGCGCGTGGCCGATGGCGACGACGTGCAGGCGGGCCAGGTGCTGGTCGTGCTCGAGGCCATGAAGATGGAGAACGCTGTGACGGCTCCCGCCGCGGCCACGGTCTCGCGCGTGCTGGTCGAGGCCGGCAAGCAGGTGCAGCGGGGCGACTCGCTGGTGGAGCTGGAGTAGCCATGACCTTCCCCGCCCGCGTGCGCATCTACGAGGTCGGTCCCCGCGACGGCCTCCAGAACGAGGCCCGCTCCATCCCGACCGAGACCAAGCTCGGCTACATCGAGCGGCTCATCGCTGCCGGGCTGCGCGAGATCGAGGCGACCAGCTTCGTCTCACCACGAGCCATCCCGCAGCTGGCCGACGCCGACGTGCTCCTTCCGCTCCTTCCCGCGGCCCCTGATGTCCGCTTTCCGGTCCTGGTGCCGAACCTGCGGGGCATGGATCGCGCTGAGGCGGCCGGTGCCCGTGCCATCGCCGTCTTCACCGCGGCCAGCGACGCCTTCACGGAACGCAACATCGGAATGAGCGTGGCCGCCTCGCTCGAGGCCTTCCGACCCGTGCTGGCGCGCGCCGTCCAGCAGGGCATGTGGACACGGGCCTATGTTTCGACAGCCTTCGGCTGCCCCTTCACCGGCCGTGTCGAAGCAGACCGCGTGGTGGAGGTCTCGCTGCGACTGATGGAGCTGGGCGCCGATGAGATCTGCCTGGGCGACACCATCGGGGTGGGCGTGCCCTCGCAGGTGACACGCCTCACGGAGCGACACCTCGAAGCCGGCGTGCCACTCGGCCAGCTGGCCTATCACTTCCACGACACGCGAGGGACCGCCCTGGCCAACGTGATGGCCGGCCTGGCCCGCGGCGTGAGCTGTTTCGACGCGTCGGCCGGCGGCGCGGGCGGCTGTCCCTACGCGCCGGGTGCGGCGGGCAACCTCGCTACGGAGGACCTGGTCTATCTCCTTGACGGCATGGGCATCGAGCATGGCGTGCGCCTGGCCGGAGTGCTGGAAGCCGCGCGCTACATCAGCGAGGCACTGGGTCGCGCGCTGGGGAGCAAGGTCGGGCAGGCGGGAGGCTGGGATCCCCTGACCGGCAGCGCCACGGATCGCCCCATCGGATAGGAACCGGACCGGGAGGCGGTCGGGGAGACGCCCACGTACGCCACGGGTCCTGGCCGCTCGGTGGATGCGCCCCGTTCCCCTGATACGATGCCGCACGATGCGCGGCCGAGTCCCGGCCGGCTCAAGGGGATCGTGGACAGCGTCGTACTCCTGCTCAACTCGAATTACGAACCCCTCAACGTGTGCGACGTGCGCAGGGCGTTCCGACTCCTCTTCGGTGAGAAGGCGGAGGTGATCCAGTACGACCATCACGACGTGCGCTCCGCGCGGCAGGTCTTCCGTGCCCCCAGCGTCATCCGCCTGCAGTACCACATCAAACGCCCGCGACCGCGCGTGCGCCTCTCGCGGCGGGAGATATTCGCGCGCGACCTCCACACCTGCCAGTACTGCGGCGTCAAGACCCACGACCTCACACTCGATCACATCGTGCCGCGCCATCGCGGCGGCAGCCACGCCTGGGACAACCTGGTGGCCGCCTGCAAGGCATGCAACCATCGCAAGGGTGGCAAGCTGCTGGACGAGGCCAGGATGCGCCTTCACCGGCCGCCCTTCGAGCCACGCTGCGATGTCTACACGCAGTTCACGCCGTATCTGACCGACCCGCGCAACGAGGCCTGGAGGGACTACCTGTTCCTAGGGCGGAACTGAGGAGCGGCGCGGCGGCGCCCTGATGTCACGGACAGCGCATTCCATGTCACGTCCGTCCTTTCCCGTGCCGCCCGAGGCCATGGGCGCCCTAGAGCGGCTCTGGTCCGAGTGCCACGCCGGCTACCTGGTGGGCGGCGGGGTGCGCGATGCGCTGCTTAGCGGCACGCCGCACGACCCGGTCTGGGACCTGGCCACCGATGCGCATCCCGAGGTGGTGCTGGCACTCTTTCCGGGCAGCACATACGAGAACCGCTTCGGCACCGTGCTGGCAGATGGCGTGGAGGTCACCACCTTCCGCCGCGACCACTCCTACGGCGATCACCGCCGGCCCGACACGGTCACCTTCACCGACTCGGTGGAAGAGGACCTGGCGCGGCGCGACTTCACCGTCAACGCCATCGCCTGGGGTAGAGATGCCGGCGCCGAGGAAGCTGGCTGGGTGGATCCCACCGGGGGTCGCGCCGACCTGGACGCTCGGCTGCTTCGGGCGGTCGGTGACCCGGGCCTGCGCTTCAGCGAGGACGCGCTGCGGCTGGTGCGGGCGGCGCGCATCGCGGCCCAGGTAGGCCTCACCATCGAGGCGGCCACGGAAGCCGCTATGTCAGCCCACGCCGGCGATGTGTCCTACCTCGCCGGGGAGCGGATCGGGCGCGAGCTGCGACGGATGATCGCCTCTGACCCGCCCTCCGCCGCGTTTCGGATCTTGGAGCGGACCGGCCTGTTGGACCCGCTCTTCCCGGAGCTGGATGCGCAGCGTGGCGTGCCACAGGCGAAGATCCCCGGCCACGACCTGTGGGACCACAGCCTGGGCACGCTGGATGCAGCCGCGGCCCTCGCCCCGACCGCGCTCGGGAAGCTGGCGGCGCTCCTGCACGACACGGGCAAGCCCGAGACGGCCGCCGACGGCCACTTCCTTGGCCACGAGGAGGCGGGCGCCCGCATCGCGCAGGGCTTCCTGTCGCGACTCGGTTTCGGGGCACACGACGTGCGACGTGTGGTGCGGCTGGTGAGACATCACATGTGGAGCTACTCGCCGGCCTGGGGTGACGCCGCCGTGCGGCGCTTCATGCGACGCGTGGGCGTCGACCTGGTGGATGACCTGCTGCGACTCAGGGAGGCGGACAACGTGGGCAGCGGCTGGCCCGCGGAGGCGGGTGGGGTGGCGGGACTGCGCGAGCGGATAGCCGAGCAACGGCGTCTTGGTGCGCCGCTGTCGCTGGCGGACCTGGCGATCGACGGCGATGCCGTCCTGGCGGCGGTGGGACGCGAGCCGGGGCCGTGGCTCGGTCGCACGCTGGAGCGGCTGCTCGACTCGGTGATCTCCGATCCGCGGCGCAACACGCCGGAGCGACTCATCGGCGACGCACGCGCCTGGGCGGAAGAACGATGATCGAGCCACTCCTCCACGCCGAGCGGCTGCTGCTGATGGGCCTGCTCGACCAGGCCGAGGCCGTCTACCGGCGCACCGTGGAACATGACCCGCGCAACGCCATCGCGGTCATGGGCCTGGCACGCGTGGCGGTGGAACGCGGCGAGATGGAGGAAGCGCACGTCCAGGCGGCACGTGCCCTGCGCATCGACCCGGAGAACGCGGCGGCGGCGGCCATGGAGGCTCGCACGGCCGAGCTGCTCGGAGGGCGTCCCGGCCGGGACGGACGAAGGGGTGCCCAGCCTGCGCCGGACGATGAGCGCGACTCGAGCAGTGAGCGCGCTCCACGCAGCGAGCCGGCCACTGGAACCGATCGGCGCGGCCTCCTCCGCCGCATCTTGGGCCGCTGACCGGGGCCGCAGAGACTGGCGATCTGTCACGATCAACGAACAGGAAGGGCCTGGTTGACGCCTACTCGGCCAGTAGGACCCCGACCTACGCCCGAGGCACCGCGAGAAGCTACGTCGGACGCGAAGGCAGGCGAGAGGATGAGGAAGGCGCCCTCCATCTCGCGCGGTGAGGGCTCTCCAAGTCGGGCGACCCTGTGTCGCGAGCGTCGCTGTTCGCTCATCGTGACGAATCGACAAGCTGGCTGAAGGCTGCTTGGTGGAGAGGCACCGATCGCCGGCTGGACATGTGCTGGTTCGCCAAGTCGCGCGCCGGCCACAGCCGGCACGGACCGCTCGTCACAGGCTGGTTCCCGTCATCTACCGATGCTGGAACCCCACCATCAGCGGCGTACCACAACAGCTTCTCGACGCGCCGGGAACCGCCCGGGACCTACCAAGTCGGGCTCGACTAGCATGGCGGCATGCGCATCCTCGTGACCGGCGGCGCCGGCTACATCGGCGCCATCACCGTCGAGCGGCTCCTCCCCGCCGGGCACCAGGTGGTCGTCCTCGACTCTCTTGTCACAGGGCACGAGGAGTCCGTGCCGCAGGGCGCGGAGCTGGTCGTGGGCAGCTTCGGCGATGGGCCACTCGTGGCCGGCCTGCTACGCGACCGCAAGATCGATGCGGTGCTCCACTGCGGAGCCCGCTCGCTGGTCGGCGAGTCGGTGGCCGAACCGGCGCTCTACTACCGCGAGAACGTGGTCGGCGGCGTGGCCCTGCTCGATTCCATGCGGGAGGCGGGCGTGGAACGGCTCGTCTTCAGCTCCACGGCATCGGTCTACGGCATCCCGACCGAGACGCCCGTCTCCGAGAGTGCAAGGACCGCGCCGATCAATCCCTACGGCGCCAGCAAGCTGGCCTTCGAGGGGGCCTTGCGGTCATATGGCCAGGCGTATGGCCTGCGGGCGATGGCCCTGCGCTACTTCAACGTGGCCGGCGCCAGCCCGACCCGGGGTGAGCGGCACGACCCCGAGACACACCTCATCCCCAACCTACTGGCGGCCTACCGCGATGGTCCCCCATTGACCGTCTTCGGGACCGACTATCCGACCCCCGACGGTACGGCCGTGCGCGACTACATCCACGTGCTCGACCTGGCGGACGCCCACCTGGCCGCGCTGGAGATGACCGCCTCGCTCGAGCCAGGGCTGGACGTGTGCAACCTGGGCTCGGGCTCGGGCTTCAGCGTCAAGGAAGTGATGAATGCGGCGGAGGCCGTGGTGGGACAGCCGGTGCCGCACTCGCTGGGCGCTCGGCGCGCGGGGGACCCGCCCACACT
>Ga0136627_1000895_pt1 | contig 11671 bp, 10 predicted proteins | sample AntDrymUQ4892206_2_FD_104652 | JGI IMG/M metagenome (GOLD analysis project Ga0136627, IMG submission 104652) | Polar desert sand microbial communities from Dry Valleys, Antarctica - metaG UQ489 (22.06) | ecosystem: Environmental > Terrestrial > Soil > Desert | place: Antarctica: Dry Valley... | reverse complement strand
TTTAACGACGAAATACGCGCTATCTCCGTGGCGCCTAATTTGCTAGTGGCGGAGTGCTAACATGCCGGTCGCAATCCAACCAGCAATGAGCAGCGTAGGGTAGATGGATGGCAACCACGGAGTGACTTGGGGGACCTTTTATGAATCGACGACTCGCGCGCCTGCTTCTGGGCGCCACGGTAACAGTGTGCGCGCTCGGCCTTCAACTGAGCGCCTCCAATCACAGAGAGGCCCCGATCACCGCGCTCGATCACAAGGCCGACATCACCGACATCTTCGCCTTCATGAGCTATGGCGCGGGCGGCGCCAATAAAGTCACGCTGATTCTCTGCGTGGATCCGTTGCTGGATCCGGGCAACGGACCGACCTGGTTCCCTTTTGACGACGAGATCCTGTACGAGATCAAGATCGACAATAACCACGACGCGGTTGAGGACATCACGATCCAGTTTCGCTTCGAGACCGAGCAGCGCCTGCCGTCGCTCTTTCAGGTGTATGCCGGCGTTGGCGCCACGGGCGCCCGGGCACCTGCCAACTCTCCCGCCCCGGTCCCGCCGGGCACGTTGATTGTCCCGCCCCAAATCACCAGCTTCAACTCGCCAGGCCTCGGCCAGCGGCAGAGCTATTCGGTCACCGCCTTCGCTGGCAATCAGCGCTTCAATCTCACCGCCGTCGATGGCCGCCGACTCTACGCCGTTCCCACCAACGTGGGACCTCGCACCATCGATTACCCGGCGCTCTTCTCGCAGGGCATTTTCGATCTTCCCGCTGGCATCAAGGTGTTTACGGGAACCACTGACGATGCGTTCTGGATTGATCTGGGCGCCGCGTTCGACACCTTCAACCTGCGCAGCACGGTCGCGCCCGGCGCGTTGACTCCGGCGCAGGACGCCGCGCTCGAAAACTTCGCGCCAGACACGGTCTCCGGCTACGCCGTCAACACGATCGCGATCGAGATCCCGGTCGCGCTGCTGACGAGAACTGGCCGGATCGAGCCGGCGACCTCACCGGCGGCCACGCTCGGCGTGTGGGCCACGACTTCGCGCCCCCGTGTCTCGGTCCGGCAGAACAACATGGGTGTTCCGGACCGATCCGGTCTGTTCCGTCAGGTTCAGCGGATGGGCAATCCCTTCATCAACGAATTGATCATCGGCGTCGGATCGAAAGACCGCTTCAGTATGGATGTGCCGGCCAACGACGCGCAGTTCGTAGGGTTTTTCGCCGACCCCGCGCTGCCTCGCGTGTTGAACGCGCTCACCAACGGCGTGCTGGCGATTCCGCCGGCGCCGCGCTTCGACCTGCGCCCGCTGGTCCAGTACGTGCCTCCCATTGCGGCTCCTGGCACGCCGCCTGGCCCGGTTGCGGACCTGCTCCGTCTGAACACGGGCGTCCCTCCGACACCGTTCGCCTCGGCCAGCCGGCTGGGCGTCCTTGGTGGGGACAACGCGGGCTTTCCGAACGGGCGGCGCGTCTTTGACGATGTCACGGATATCACACTTCGCGTGGTTGCCGGCGGTGTTCTCGCGGCGCCGTTCCCCGGATACAACCCGGCCGTGAATGCGCGTCTCGGCGACGGCGTCAACGTCAACGACACACCATACCAGCCGACGTTCCCTTATGTCGGCCACTCGCCGAGCGGGCGCGATCGCCGCCACATCGACCCGACTGAGCCGGGCTGCACGGCCGGTGAGGGTGCACCATGCCCACCGGAGGAGTGAGCGTGCAGAAGAACATGCAAGGGACGCCGAGTCGAGACGGCGTCCCTCGCCATCGCCCGTCGCAAATCGCTCGAGGCCTCACGGTCCTGGTGATCGCCTCCGCTGTGATCACCGGGACGGGCGTGACCCCGGCCATCCACGCGCAGGAACCGTCGCCGCCCTCTCCGCTGACGCCGCTGGCTTCGTCACGTGTTCCGTCGACTGGCTCGCCCGCCATGCGACGAATCGACGCGGCGCGCAAGGTGCTCGCGAGCGATCCCACACGCAGCGATGTGTGGAACGAACTGGGGTGGGCGCTGTCTCGTCGCGCACGCGAAACAGCCGATCAAGCCTATTACGCGGAGGCGTGGACCGCGACGGAGCGGTCGCTGCAACTCGAGCCCGGCAACCTCGAAGGCCGAAAGCTGCAGGTATGGATCCTGCTCGGGCAGCATCAGTTCCCACGTGCAATTGAGGCCGCTGAGCAGCTCAACCGTGCCGTGCCCGACGACGTCCTGGTGTACGGCTTTCTCGTCGACGGCTACGTGGAGCTCGGGCGTTATGAGGAAGCCGAGAAAGCGGCCCAGTGGATGCTGGACATCCGGCCGGGCAACGTGCCGGGTCTCACCCGCGCCGCACACCTCCGCGAGCTGTTCGGCGATCACGCGGGAGCCGTCGAGCTGATGGACACGGCCTATCGGCGGACCGCCGACACGGAGCTCGAAGATCGTGCGTGGATTCTGACGCAGATCGCTCACCTGTCGTTGCTCACATGCCGCGCTGAGGCCGCCGAGCGACTCCTGAACGAGGCGTTGGCATTGTTTCCCGACTATCACTATGCGTTGGCGCTGCTGGCAGAAGTCCGGCTGCAGCAAGGCCGCCCGGCTGAGGCCGTGACGTTGCGCGAGCGGCACTATGCCGCGGCGCCCCATCCCGAGAATCAGTTCGAGCTGGGTGTCGCGATGGAGCGGGCCGGACGCCCAGCAGAAGCGCAAGCCGCGTGGCGCGCATTCGAGACTGCCGCCCGTCAGGAAATGGCCGGGTGGGACAACGCGAACATCGAATTGGTCTACTACTACGCGGACCATGCGGATCAGCCCGCTGACGCATTGAAGATCGCGCACGGCGAATGGACGCGACGACAGGATGTGCGCACGCGCGAGGCCTACGCCTGGGCGCTGCACAAGAACGGCCAGTCGCGCGACGCTCGAGTCGAAATGGAAAAGGCGCTCGCCGTCGGGATCAAGAGCCCCGTCAGTTTTTACCGGGCTGGCGCGATCGCGGCGGCGGCCGGCGCGCCGAGTGACGCACGGCGATACCTCGAACAATCGGTATCGGCGTGCGGCGCATCAGCCGTCGCCGAATCGGCGCGCAGCCTCCTGCGCGGTTTGCCCGGCGAGCCCTGAACGCTGATTGATGGGCGATCCCCAAGAGTGAAGAAGCTCGGCTGGCGCATTGAGTTGCGAACCGCTACCCGCTCACGAGGATGGCGCTCCAGACGAATCTTTGCGGCGATGCAGGTTGACCGGTCAGACCTGCTGTTCGCGCGGCTGGTACGCCTGGAGTAGTGACGTCAGCGTTGCAGCGCCGTGTCGAGTCGAACACGATCGCGCGTGCTCAGCGTCGGCGTCAGCACGGTCGCGATCCCGCGCGCATTCAATCGCACCGGCAACATCCCCACGCGACCGCGATCGCCCTCCTCGCGCGTCACCGCGACAAACGCACACACGGTGTGGTGGTTCCGCTTCGCCGCGGCCGCCAACACGCGCGTCGCGGCGCTGGCGAGCGTGAACGGGCCCGGTGGCCACAGCCGAATCAGCCGGCCGTCGAGCCGTGTGATAGCCGGCGGCGACAGGACGTCAGTCGCACGCCGCCCGGCAATCGACGCATCCTCCCACGGCACGATCGACTGCTGTGGCGGACGGCCGACGACGGTCAGCGAAATATCCACTGGTGTGCATCCGCCCTCGAGGGCCGTCATCGAGACGACGGCGGATCGAAGCGCCTCGGGCGCGGACCCAAACAGGCGCAGGCGATCGAGGCCCCCTTCGCGCACGCCACGCTCGACGAGCGCCAGATGCTGCGCGCCCGCGCACAGGATCATCGCCGACGGGTTCAGGTACGCCAACCGCCGCACGAGCGCCACCCCCGCATCGTCTTGCCATTCGGCATTGGTCGCCGCGCGATCGGCGATGACGATGACCTCGGCGCCGACCACTGCGGATTCGTCGGTGCTTCCGATGAGATAGGTCGAGTAGCCGTCGACTGGCGCCGCTTGTCGGATGTCGAGCGCCTTGCCTTCCGCCACCTTCCCGGCATCGTCCACGAGCGTGACACGAGCGGTGAGGTCGGCGGCCGCAACCTGGCGCGCAAGCGCGCCACCCAGTTCGCCGGCGCCGACGATGACGACGGAACGCACGGCCGTATTGTACTGGCTGGCGGGGCGGAGCCTCAGATCAGCATGGAAGACAGACGTCTGGTTTCCCCCCCGACTCGGCCTACCATAGTCGAATGAGTCGAGTCAGTGTGGTCACGGGCGGCACGCGCGGGATCGGCCGGGCGATTGCCGAGGCGCTGCTCAATCTCGGTGACGCGGTCGCCATCACCGGGACGTCTGCAACCACCGTCGACCGGGCAGCCGCCGAGTTGCGCCAGCGTCCCGGCGGCGGCGATCGGGTCATGGCGCTTGTCTGCGACGTCCGCGACAGCGCGGCGGTCGAGCGCGCCTTCGACGACATCGCCGGGCGCTTTGGTGGCCTGGACGTGTTGATCAACAACGCCGGTGTCGGCGTCGGCCGTCCCATCGCCGACCTGTCGCACGACGAATGGCAGCGCATCATCGGCATCAACCTGACTGGCGTGTTCCATTGCTGCAAGGCGGCGATCCCCCACCTGCGCCGGCGCAAAGGCGGGTCGATTATCAGCATCAGCAGTTTGGCCAGCAAGAACCCGTTCGTCGGCGGCGCCGCGTATTGCGCATCGAAGGCCGCGCTCAATGCCTTTAGCGAGGCGCTGATGCAGGAGCTGCGCGACGAGGACATTCGCGTCAGCTACGTGCTGCCCGGCTCCGTGGCCACCGAATTCTCTGGCCGCGCATCGGCGACAGGCGCCGACTGGCGGCTGCAGCCGGCCGACGTCGCCCAGGTCGTCGTGGATGTGCTGTCGCACTCCGCGCGCAGCCTCCCGAGCCGAGTGGAGATTCGACCGTCGCGGCCGCAGAAGTCGTGACCCTTATTGCCGGCCGCTACCAGCCGCTCGACACGCCTCGCCCTGGCGCGCCCCAGCGTGCGCGCGATCTGCAGACGGCGCAATCGGTGTTGTTGCGCGATGTCCAGCTGCCCCGCGACTCGGCCGACGAAGCCCTGGCGCGCGCGCAGGCAGCCACAGGGATCTTTCACCCGTCGCTGGTGACGCTTTTCGACGTGCAGCCGCAACCCGAAGGGCGCGTGCTGCTCGCCTACGAGTTCGTGCCGTCGCAGTCGGTCGCCCAGGTCAGTGGCGGGCATCCGCTCAACCCCAGGCGCGCGGCGGAGATCCTGACCGAAGTGGGGGATGCCGTCGCGGAACTGCACGCACGTGGCATCCCCCACGGCGGCATCTCGCAAGCGTCTGTGCTGATCACGATGAAAGGCAAAGCCAAGCTCGACCGAGTGGCGGATCCGTCACTCAACATCCTCGTGGATCCGTCGATCGAGCGCGACATCGCGGCGCTCGGCGAGCTGCTCCAGGAACTGGTCGGCCGGCCCAAGGCGTCCGGCATCGCGGGGCTTCAGGCCATCGAAACCGTGATCGGGCGCGCGCGCGACGGAAAGTTCGAATCCGCGGCGACGTTCGCCGCGATGCTTCGCCGCGTGTAAGAGCTCAGGCCCCGCTGATGATGCCGGTGAGCACGCCGAGATCGACGTTCGCACCGGTCACGAGCACGACCGCGCGTTGTCCCGGCCTCACGGCCTCAGCAGACAGGACCGCGGCTGTCGCGGCGGCCCCGGCTCCTTCCGCGATCACGTGTTCCTCGGCTGCCAGGCCGCGAATGGCGTTCCGCAGGTCGGCTTCGGCGACGCTTACCAGTGAGCTCACCAGCCGGCGCACGATGTCGAACGTCATCGACCCCGGCTCGAGATTACCGATGAGGCCATCAGCCAGTGACGGAAGGACGTCGATCGTCGTAATGCCGTCGCGCCCGATGCCCACGGCGAACGGCCGCGACGCTTGCACCTCCACGCCGACGACGGCCACGCGCGGCGCCGCACTCTTCATGGCCACTGCGATGCCGCTCGCGAGCCCCCCGCCGCCGACCGGGACGACGATGGTGTCCACAGGCGCCGCTTCGAGAATCTCCAGGGCGATGGTCCCCGCGCCGGCGATGACATCCGGGTGGTTGTAGGGTGAGATGAAGGTCGCGTCTGCGCTGGCGGCATGAGCGCGCGCGAGTCGCTCTGCCGCGTCGTAATCCGGGGCCTCGTCTCGCAACTCGGCGCCATGTCGCCGGATGGCGGCCTTCTTCGTCTCGGGCGCGCTAGCCGGCGTGAACACGACCGCGGTCAGCCCGAAGCGCTCCGCCGCCAGCGCAATGGCCCGCCCGTGATTGCCGGCCGAGGCGGTGACAATTGCCCTCGCGCCCTGGTTCTGCGCCAGGCGCGCAGCGGCGTTCATCGCCCCTCGAATCTTGAAGGAATTGGTCAATTGCACCGTTTCGAGCTTCAACAGGACTCGCGCGCCGGCCGTGGACGACAGCCAGGTGGACTCGCGCAGCGGCGTCGGCAGAATGTGACCGCGCAGCCGCGCGCGCGCAGCGTAGATGTCCTGCAGCGTCACGTCGCGGCGGGCGGTCATGGCTGCGGAAGGCCGTCCGCGTGCGGCGCGAGCAGGCCCGGGAGCGCGCTCACGAACGCACTGCGCGCCATGACCTGACCAATCCCCAACTCCCGTGCGCGCTGGACGAGCTCGGCGTGCACGTGGGACACGAACCCGATGGTGTTTAGCGCGCGGAGGGCGGGATCCTCGGAGAAGCGCTGTAGCACCTCGAATGGTGCCGGCCGCTGGCCGTCGAGGTCGATTAACACGAGCGTGGGGTGGTCCGCGCGGGCACGTTCGACCGCCGCGTCCGGCGTCGTCGCCGCCCGTACGACGACTCCCAGCGCCTTGGCCGCGGTCGAAATCTTCGAGCGAAACAGCAGGTCGTCGGCGACCACGAGGATCATGACGGTATCCTATCTGAGCCCGCAGCTCGAGGCGTCAGCGCTGGAAGCTGACTACTGCGAGACTGTGCAGGCATCACACGAATGATCATCGAATCAGCGGCTGGCGGTCCTTTCATGACCAACGGCTACGTCGTCGGATGCCAGAGAACGCGTGAGGCCGTGCTCATCGATCCTGGTGATGCGGTCGAGGAATTGCTGGCCTTCATCGAGCGTGAAGGGCTGACGGCACGCGCAATCCTGCTGACGCACGCGCACGTTGATCACGTCAGCGGGGTTGGCCGGGCCAAGCGCGCCCTCGGCGTCCCGATTCATCTCCACCGCGACGACCATTTCCTGTACGAGAAAGCGGCGGCGCATGGCGCGCTGTTCGGGTTCGACGTCGAGCAGCCGCCCCCCGTTGACGTGTTTTACCAGGGGCAAGGCCCCTATGCGTTTGGCGACTACGAGGTCCACGTCCACCACACGCCAGGTCATTGCCCGGGCGGGGTCTGCCTGCAGATCGGAAGCCGGGGGACGGTCGGACAGGCTCTCTTCGTCGGCGACACCCTGTTTGCCGGCTCCATCGGCCGGACTGACCTGCCGGGCGGCGATTTCGACACGCTGATGCGCTCGATCACCACCGTGCTGTATGCGTTTGGCGACGACGCGCGCGTCTATTCAGGCCACGGTCCCGAGACGACGATCGGCCGGGAGCGGCGGAGCAATCCATTTCTGCTCGACTGGGAACGCCGGCGCCGGTAAGAGCTGAGAGCCGATAGCCTATGCTTCAGGGCGCACCGCGAATTCGACGCGGCCGATCTTGACCTTGTCCCCGGCAATCAACGGGGCCTTCTCGACTTTTTGGCCGTTGACCCATGTACCGTTGGTGCTGCCCAGGTCCTCCACATCAAGTCGGTCGCGCTCGTCGAGCACGAAGCGACAGTGCAACCGGGAGACGAGCGCGGCCTCGACGATGAAATCGGCGCGCGCGGCACGGCCCATCGTCTTGAGCGAGCCGCGGAGAAGGCGGAAGATGAGAGGGTGCCCAGGGTCGGTAGATTCGAGAATCCACATTCGCTCCGCTAGTGTAACCGGCTCATCATAGAATTTGCGCGGCGTGAATGTCTGGCAGGTGTTCGAGTCGGTGGCCGCTCGAAACGCGGATCGGGCCGCGGTGGAGGTGCAACGTTCGGCCAGCCTCGAGACTTATACCTACGGCCAGCTGCGTGCCGCCGCTGCGGCGTACGCCGGCCGGCTCGCTGCGTTGGGGGTGAGCGCGGGGGATCGGTGCGCGATTCTCGCGGACAACGACGCGCGCTGGTGCGCCGCCTATCTCGGCACGTTCGGTCTCGGCGCTATCGCCGTTCCCCTCGACACCAACTACACGGCTGCGCAAGTTGAAATCATCCTTCGTGATGCGCGCCCGCGCGTGCTGTTCGTCAACCAGCGTCTGTCGGCGATTGCACGCGAGGCCACCACCGGACTCGACCTCAGCGTCGTCCCGCTCGACGACGTACCGTTTTCGCCATCCAGTTCCGTGAACTATGACGACACAGCGGTCACCTCTCCTGCGGTGATCTTGTACACCTCCGGTACGACGGCGGACCCGAAAGGCGTCGTGCTCACCCATGCAAACCTTCTCGCGGAGCGCGACGCGGCCTTTGCGGTGGTGAACGTCAGCGAGCACGACAGCGTGCTCGGTGTGTTGCCGCTCTTTCACGCGCTCGCTCAACTGGCGAACCTGCTGCTCCCATTTGCGGTTGGCGCGCGCGTCGTGTTTCTCGAGACGTTGACGTCCACCGAACTCGTGCGCGCGTTGAGCGAACGGCGCATCACCATCTTCGCCTGCGTCCCGCAGTTCTTCTACCTGATTCACCAGCGCATTCTTGGTGAGGTCGCCAAAGGCGGCTGGCTGATGCGGGCGGCCTTTCGCCTCATGCTCCGCGCCAGCTTTCGTCTTCGCCGCGCCGGGCTCAACGCCGGCCCGCTGCTCTTCGGACGAGTTCACAACATGCTCGGCCGCCAGATGCGTCTTTTCGTGACCGGCGGCTCGAAGTTCGACCCGGCGATCGGCCGCGATTTCTACGCGCTCGGCTTCACGATCCTGCAGGCCTACGGCCTCACGGAAACGTCAGGGGCGGCGACCATCACGAGTCCGGACCACGCACATCTCGACACCGTCGGCACGGCGTTTCCCGGACACGAGATTCACATCATGCCCTCCGGCGATCCGGACCTGGACGGCGAGATCGCCATCCGCGGTCCCATCGTCATGCAGGGGTACTACAACCGGCCGGACGCGACCAATGCAGTGATGCGTGACGGGTGGTTCCTCACCGGAGACCTCGGCCGCACCGACGACGCGGGCCGGCTGACGATAACGGGTCGCAAGAAGGAGGTGATTGTCCTCGCCTCGGGCAAGAACATCTACCCGGAGGAGCTTGAATCGCAGTACCGCCGGTCTCAGTTCGTGAAAGAGATCTGCGTGATGGGCCTTACGCACGACGACGAACCCACCACCGAGCGTCTGTTCGCCGTCGTCGTGCCGGACCTGGACCTGCTGCGGGAGCGCCGCATCGCCAACGCCGGAGATCTCATTCGTTTCGAGATCGAGGGGCAGTCGGTGCACCTGCCCGCGCACAAGCGCGTGCTCGGCTATGACGTGTGGTTCGAGCCGCTGCCGCGCACGACCACCGGCAAGCTGAAACGCCATGAGATTGAACGACGGGCGAGGGAGAAGCAGAGAGAGCAGAGAGAGCAGAGAGAAGCGGCCGGACGCCGGCACATGGCGTCAGACGTGACGCACTGGCACGGTGATGCGCACGCGACCGAGGCCGCCGCGATCATCGCGCGGCGGGCCAAGGGCGCGGCGATGACGCCAGAGGCCAACCTGGAGCTCGACCTCGCCCTGGATTCGATGGAGCGCGTCGAGCTGATTGCCGAGCTCGAAGAACACTTCGGAGTGCGCATCGCAGAAGAGCGCGCGCCAGCCATCCTCACCGTGGCGCACCTGATCGACGCGGTTCGCTCTGGTGAGCGGCGTGACGGCCAGCCGGCCCTCGAAGCGTCGTGGGAGGCTCTGCTGCGCGACCTGCCACCCGTGTCGGATCCAGTTCTCGGCCCGCTGCTGAGGGACCGGTTTCTGGTGCCGGCGCTGTTCTTCAGTATTTTGTGGATGCTCCGGCTGATTCTGCCGCGCCTTTCCGCGCGCGGCGTGGCCCACCTGCCGGCGACTGGGCCCTTCATCATCTGCCCGAATCATCAGAGCTACCTCGATCCGCTCTTTGTGTGCAGCGCGCTGCCGTTCACGGTGCTTCGCCGGCTCTTTTTCGTCGGCGCCACGGAGTACTTCGAGACGCCACTCACGGCCTGGCTCGCGCGCCAGTTGAACCTGGTGCCCGTCGATCCCGACGCCAACCTCGTGCCCGCGATGAAGGCAGGCGCGTTTGGGCTGGTACATGGCCGGATTCTCGTCCTGTTTCCCGAAGGGGAGCGCTCCATCGATGGCACCGTGAAAAAATTCAAGAAAGGCGCGCCCATCCTGTCACGGCACCTGAGCGTGCCGATCGTCCCAGTCGCGATAAAGGGAGTGTTCGAGTTGTGGCCCCGCAACCGTTCGTTCAACTGGTGGCTGCTCCGGCCGTGGTCGCGTCACGTCGTTCGTGTTGCGTTCGGGCCGCCGATGCGCATTGCTGGCGATGCCACCGCTGCGGAGGCGGCCACCGCGCTGCGTGCTCAGGTCAAGACGATGTGGGATGAGATCGACCAGTCACTACAACACCAACACCTGGCCTGGCGCGACCGCGTCTAGCGCACCGGAAGCCAGAACGACGTCTTGATGACGAAGACGTTCGACCCGGTCGCCGCAACCGAGCGGAACATATCGCCGACGCCGACGGGCGTGCCCACCCGCTCGAGCCCGGACCGATCCTGTTGCCATACGGCATAGAGCGTACTGCCCGGACGCCATTCCCAGCGCAGCACCACGTTACTCCTGAATGACAGCGTGTTGAAGTCCCGATTGCGCAGGGTGAAGGCCGAGTCGCCGAAACGGACTTGGCGGCCCCCGTCCGCGTCCACGCTCACCAGCGTGCCGGCCTGTCCATAGGTAATCCGAGCCGCACTGCCAGGCGCGAGCAGCTCGCCGTGGTGGTAATAGCCCCCTGACGCGGCAAACGGCTCCGCATACACGTCGAGGTTCATGTCAGGCTTCAGCGTCAGGCCGAGGCGAAATTCGGTGGATACGGTGCTCCGATCGATGAAGGCAAAAATGTAGCGGCTGTCGAAAGTCTCCGCCCGACCGCCGGCGAGTGTGGACACATACTGCGCGGCGTCGGTCGAGCGGTCGTAGTACGGGTTCACCGAGAATTGCCAGCGCGGGCCCGGCCGGAACGAGACGGTCGTGCTCGCGCGCCGCGTGCGCCCGCCGTCGTCCATTTCGTTGAGGGTGACGTTGCCCGAGATGCGCGTTTGCGAGGTCGACGGGTTGCCGAAGTTGACTGACGAGCCCCACCCGCCCTGGCGGCCCATGATTGGCCCACCGCGGGTCTGCGTGACGTTCAGTTGCGGCAGGAACCGGCGGACATCGAACGACGTGGTCCAGAAGTTCGCCCACGTGACGTTGACGTTTGGCCGGATGTCGCCGGTTTGCCGGAGCCATCGGAGCGTCGAGTCGTTTGAGATGTTGAGGCCAATGGTGTAACTGCGGAAGACGCGTCCGGGGCGGGTCTCGCGGTAGCGCAGGTTGCCGCTCACCAGCAGCCCATCGGCACCATTGAGGTTGGCGAAGTCGTT
>Ga0136627_1000893_pt1 | contig 11675 bp, 9 predicted proteins | sample AntDrymUQ4892206_2_FD_104652 | JGI IMG/M metagenome (GOLD analysis project Ga0136627, IMG submission 104652) | Polar desert sand microbial communities from Dry Valleys, Antarctica - metaG UQ489 (22.06) | ecosystem: Environmental > Terrestrial > Soil > Desert | place: Antarctica: Dry Valley... | reverse complement strand
CGTAAATGCCTTCGTCGAGGCCACGCCGATTTCGGGGCCCGCCCGCGTTAAGAAGACCAGACCAGCTTCGCGCGTGAGCGAGCTTTCGGAGACATTGCAAATCGCCAAGGTATCCAAATATCCGGAGGATTTCGCGAGTCGTAACGCGGCCAATGTGTCGGCCGTTTCTCCCGATTGCGAGATCGCGACGAATAATGTGCCCGGCTGCACCACGGACTTGCGATAGCGGAATTCACTCGCTATCTCGACGCTGCACGGGATGCCGGCGACGCCTTCCGTCCAGTAGCGGGTGACGAGACCGGCATGGAAGCTCGTTCCGCAGGCAACGATTTGGACCGCGCGCACCTGGTCGAAAACAGCGTGCGCCCCGAAACCAAACGCATCCTCGACGACCCTGCCTTCTTGGGTTCTGCCCTCTAAGGTGTCGGCCACCGCTCGCGCTTGCGTAAAAATCTCCTTTAACATGTAATGCCGGTAGCCTGCCTTGTCCGCGGAATCGGCGGAAAGTTGCGAGATGGAGATCCGCCGTTCGACGCGCCGGCGCCCGGCATCATAAATCGCAACGCCGTCACGGCGGATGTCCGCAACGTCGCCTTCCTCCAAAAAAATAAACCTCTGGGTCACCGGCAGGAGCGCGAAAACATCGGAGGCGATGAAAGTTTCTCCGATACCTATTCCGATGACGAGCGGGCTGCCGCGCCTCGCGGCAATGAGCCGGTCGGGTTCCGATGCGCTAATGACGCCGAGGGCAAACGCGCCCTCGAGCTCTTGCGCGGTGTCAAGCACCGCAGTAAGCAAGTCCTTCCCTGTCTTTATGTGGTCGTATATCTGGTGAACCGCGACTTCAGTATCGGTGTCGGAGGTGAACTGATAGCCTTTTTCGCTCTGTCGCAAGCGGAGCTTATTGTGGTTCTCGATGATTCCGTTATGCACCAATGCGACGCAATCATTGGAGGCGTGGGGATGGGCGTTGCGGGTGCTCGGTTCGCCGTGCGTCGCCCAGCGCGTGTGGGCAATGCCCAAAGCGCCCTGAACCACGGTGTCTTTGAGCGCCGCCTGGAGCTTATCGACCTTGCCTAAAACACGCAGTCGCTTCAACGACCGCTTATTATCGATTACCGCGATCCCCGCCGAGTCGTATCCGCGATACTCCAGGCGCCTTAGCCCTTCGACAAGAATGGGCGTCACATCTCGCTGTGCAACTCCGCCGACGATTCCGCACATAACAATCCTCGATTAAAAATTATTGCGTATAACTCGGATAACGATAGCCTATAACGGTAAGCGATGCCGTATTTCTTGCTGACATTATTATAACCGTCCCGCCAGGGGCGAATACCGTACCCAACAGGCCGTGGGTCGTCGCCTCAAAGCTTGCGACCTCATGCTTACGCCGACAGTCACGGGATCGCAATCCAAACAGTGTCCCTCACTCTACCCATCGCTACCCTGGATCTGCAAAACTCGACTGCCGAACCTTTTATTTCGGCATGGTCTTGGCGTACTGAAGTCTCTGCAACGAATTTGTTATGCCGAGATCCGGGCTCGCGAGAATCGCCGAGAAGGAATGCGATGATACAATGGGTGGTAGCAGAATGTGCTGACGTGCGTGCCGGGGTCATGTACTGGATCACGCCTTTGGTTTTATCGCTCCTCTTGTACTGCCCGTGGGCGAACTTGAGCTATTACGCCCAGTCGGTGACGGGGCAAGCTTCTCTGTTATTAAAAAGGAGAGCGATCAGTTCCGTTATCTCCGAACCGCAAACGCCGGCACCAATCAAACATAAACTGCATGTGATTCTGGATCTGCGCAGCTTCGCGATCGACAAGCTCGGCCTCACTGATAATGGAAGCTATCTTACCTTCGTGGATCTCGATCGCAGGGCGGTCGCGTGGAACGTATTCGCAACTCCGGAGTTTTCACTCAGCCCCTTGAGCTGGTGTTTCCCGTTCGCAGGCTGTCTGAGCTATCACGGCTATTTTTCCGAGAACCGAGCTCATAGCGCGGCGGCGGGATTATCGAAGGCCGGCAACGACGTTTTTGTAGGCGGGGTCGCGGCGTACTCTACGCTCGGCTGGTTTCGAGACCCGGTCTATAGCACCATGCTAAGCTGGAGCGACACGCGGATCGGCGAGGTTATCCTGCATGAAATGGCGCATCAAACGGTTTACGTTCCGGGCGATAGCGCTTTCAACGAAGCCTTTGCGACGACGGTGGCCACGCAAGGCGTCCGGCACTGGTTGGTGCAGTCAAAACAGCATGAAAAGCTCAAAGATTTTGATTTAGCGAAGCGCCACGAAGATGCCTTCGTCGCGCTGGTGCTCGATACGGCGAGGCGCTTGCAGGACCTCTACGCATCGCGAATGATTTCAGCGGAGATGCGCGCCGCGAAACAAGGCATTTTTACAGATTTACGCGAGCGCTACCGGGCGGTGCGCGATCAATGGGGGTATTCTGGCTACGATGCATGGATGGCGCGGGGCCTGAATAATGCCAAGCTCTCCTCGATCGTTACTTATCGGGAGCACACCCGGGCATTCGAGCGGCTTTTTGACAATGTGAACCAGGACTTCCGAAAGTTCTACCAACGAGTCAAGGCGATCGCGGAGCTGACTCCGAGCGAGCGTTCCGCGTTTTTCCGGCACCTTTTGGGCCATAACGTGGCGGGCCAGATCAACGATCCATCCCCGCTTGACCATAAGTCCTAGGTTATTCACAAGCTCTCACGATTGACTCATAAGAGGGCGACCGTTAACCAAGCCGCGCGATTGCTCCCGAGACGTTTTACGGCGGATCCCTATGCGCATCCGGCCTCTTTTCGTATAGAATTGTTAGCGTGCTCAAGCTTGTGCGGCATTCCATCTCGCGCGCGACGGTTTTTCTTGGGATCCTGATGCCAGGGGGTCGGGTGCAGGATTTGCCTTATGTTCGAGACGATCATTGATCGGGACCGCTTAAAGCAGCATCTTGGCGTGGCCGGATGGGTTATCGTTGATTGCCGCTTTGATCTAACGAACAAGCTGGCAGGGCGGGTAGCCTATCGTGCGAGTCATATTTGGGGTGCGGTGTACGCCGATCTCGAACACGACTTGAGCGGTCCTCCTTTGATAGACCACGGGCGGCATCCTTTGCCAAGCCCGCAGGCGCTGGAAACGCTGTTCGAGCGCCTGGGTATCGAAGACCGCACACAGGTCGTGGCCTACGACGCCGCCGGTGGTTCCATCGCGGCGCGCTTGTGGTGGTTACTTCGCTATATGGGGCACCACAAGGTTGCCGTCCTCGACGGGGGGTGGCAGCAATGGATCGCCATGGACTTTCCGGTAACGGCCGGTGAAGAATCCAACGCCGCGGGGGGGTTTCACGGCGCACCTCAGCGTCATCTCTTGCATACGATCGACGAGCTCGTCGGCGCATCATTGCTGTTGGATTCGCGTGATCCCGCCCGCTATCGCGGAGACTGTGAGCCCATAGATCGCGTGGCGGGCCACATCCCCGGAGCGATAAATCGCCGCTGGAAAGATAACCTCGATGCCGACGGTCTATTTCTCTCTGCGGACGACTTGCACCTGCAATTCACAACGCTGTTCAAAGGAACGCCTCCGCAGCGGGTCTCCGTTTATTGCGGTTCCGGTGTGACTGCCTGCCATAATCTCCTGGCGATCAAGCACGCCGGGCTGGAGATGGGCCGGCTTTATGCTGGATCCTGGAGCGAATGGTGCGCAGATCCCTCCCGCCCGGTGGCGCGTCATAGCGAATAATATTCGCCTAAACGGGGGACGATCTCAGAGCATTGCCGTGCCATCCAAATCGGCGTTATTACCTGAACCGGCGCGGGATGAGCAGCTTTTAAAGCTACTCGCGGATGGAAATATCCATTCCACCGCCAGGGTGGCTACGGCGTTCGGCGGTGAGACACCTCCATTAGAAACGCTGGCCGTGTTGCTTGGTCATTACGGTGTGGAAATCGAGGTTGCGGGCGATGACCGGTTGAGATTGAAGCACCCCATCGAGCTTTTGGAGGCCGATCGGATAGTGACCTCCTTGCAAAGATCCGGTTCTGCCCCTCATCGCATCGATCTAGCGTTCTCAATCGATTCCACTAACCAGGCGCTTATAAAGAGAGCGGGCCTACAGGATGCTCACCGGCATGTGTACTTGGCCGAGTTCCAGCGCGCGGGCCGAGGCCGGCGCGGGAAAGCCTGGATCGCTCCGCTTGGAAGCGGGTTATGTATGTCCGTCGCCTGGGATCTCCGGGTCGCTCCCGAGATCCTGCCGTCGCTCGGGTTGACGACAGCCACCGTCGCAGTGCGCGTTCTGAGAAACCTGGGGATCGATGATGTCGGGATAAAATGGCCGAATGACATCTGGTGGAAAAACTGCAAGCTGGGCGGCATTCTCGTTGAAACCAGGGTCGGGCCGCATAATAAGCACACGGCCGTGGCCGGGATCGGCATCAACGTGGCGTTTCCTCAACGGAGACTATGCGAAATAGAACAACCTTACACAGATATACGGACAGCACTGGGGCGCGGCGTTTCACGCAATGCCCTTGCCGCGGCCTTGCTGCACGAACTTCATACCGCGTTCACGATCTTCGAACGCTTCGGATTTGCTCCGTTTTACGATGAATGTCGAGGGTATGACGTCGTTTATAGGCAAAAAGTACAATTATCCTGGCGCGGGGCGCGTCTCGTCGGCCGCGCCTTTGGCATCGACCCGAGTGGGGCATTGTCCCTGGAGATGGAGGATTCGATTTGCCGTTTTGAATCAGGGGATTTAAGTTTAAGACTGGCCGATTGATGCTAATCGTTGACGTTGGCAATAGTCGGATCAAATGGGAGTTCTGGAAGGATGGATACACGCTGGCTCAGGGAAGCTGCGATACAAGAAGCGCGTTCAGCGGGCCAGTCGATTGCGAGTGGGCAAAACTTCCGAATCCACAGCGGCTACTCGTCGCGAACGTCGCCGGTGAAGGTATCGCCGAGCGACTGACTCGATGGGCCGTTGAGAGATGGCGCGTCGCCCCGGAATTTGCGACGGTTAGCGTGGCGGCGTGCGGTGTGAAAAACGGTTACGACGAACCAGCGCAGCTTGGCGTGGATCGCTGGTTAGGCTTGATCGCGGTTTGGCATCGCCATGCATCGCCGGCGTGCCTAGTGGACTGTGGAACGGCGGTGACAGTTGATGGTTTGTCGCCGGTGGGGCAGCACATCGGAGGACTCGTTCTACCCGGGCTGTGGCTCATGCGGCGCGCCTTGGCCGCACATACCCACGCAATCGAGGAGACGCGCGCCGGGGACGCCGCGGTGCTCCTGGCGCACAACACCCCAGACGGCGTGGCGGCCGGAACGGCTCACGCAATCGCTGCGTGTATAGACCGCGTCGCCAACGAGATCAAGCGGCGATTCAATGAAGCTCAGTGTATTATTACTGGGGGCGACGCTCGATTTATCACACCTCTGTTAACGGACCGGTTCGTCATGATTCCAAACCTCGTACTCCAAGGCTTGCTAATTTGGGGCCGGTGTCCTCAGCCATGAAATGGTTTGTTTTCGTACTCCTCACCGCCAACATTCTGTACTTTAGCTGGGAATATAACGAGCTGCTGCGCGACGCTATGAAAAGAGCAACGCACTATCAGCCCATCCCGCAACAGGTGGAAAGTCTGAAACTATTGCGTGAGCTCGACTTGCCGCATACGCCTCGCGCGCGTACCGGCCCAGCCGTTGGCGAGGATCCCGGGCGTAGGGACGATACAGGAAGAGCATCTAACATCGGACAAGCGAGCGGTACGTCCGAGCCAACGGCGCCAGTCTCGGCGCCCGCGGATGAGCAACGAAAAGCAAAGACCGATTCTACATCGAAGGCCGCGCGCTCTGCGGATCCTGCGCTCGGTCAACCGCATGATTTCTGTTTTACGGCCGGGCCGTTTTCGGATGAACGCGCGGCGAGCGAGGCGACATCGTGGCTTGGTCATTTCAACGCGCGTAACTGGACCAGACAGGACGAGAAGATCACTTCTAGGAGATACTGGATATTCATAGAGCCAACTGGGCCGGAAAGCGTCGCTCGCGCTATTCTTGAAGATCTTAAGAGCAAAGGGGTGGAAGATTTTATGCTGTTCAGAGAATCGGCTTCAAAGAGGATAATCTCCCTCGGGTTGTACAGCACCGAAGGATCGCTGGAGATACGGCGGTCAGACCTGCGGAAAAAAGGATTCGACCCAAACGTTCGCCCGCGCCACAAAGTCGTAAAACAACACTGGGTCGATTCCATCGCGAGCGAGAACCCCTCGCTTCGGCAGCAACTTAAAGAGAAGTTTGGCGCTCAGTGGTCAGCAAGAGATTGCGCTGAGCTGCAGGCCAAGCTGCGAGACTAGATCAGCTTCCGTGCGCCGATTCTGGCGGCATCCCTCGCCAAACGTTATATCCGGTATTCTCGCGCGAGCTATCGGTATGCAAGTCGCGGTGCGGCTGGAAATATATCGTAAACGCGTGATAAGGACATTCCGAGCTGTTGCAGCGCTTGCTCCAGATCGGGGCCGGAATAACGGTATTTCTGAAGCACCGCATAGGCTTCGGCAAGGAGATTACCGTAATATAAAGTGCGTCCGAGTGACGACATCTCACCCGTAGCGCTAGCGGACGCCTGATCTTCGAGGGCCTGCACGTATACCTGAGGAAAATTCCAATATTCTGCAACAAATCGCGACAGTGTAGACGCATATTGCCGTACGATTTGAGCAACCACCGCGGCGCGCGGAGAAACGGATGAACCGGTGGCCCGGAACGCAACGCATAAAAGCTTGAATATTACCAACTTGCCAACGTCGTGAGTCAGTCCGATAAAGGCCGCATCATTCGTATCCACTTGGTTTTCGTATGCCAGCTCGGCACATGCTTGCGCACAATCACGTGCATGGTCCCACAGAGGTTTGCCAATCAGTTGAACGAATATCGGTTTAATTGGAATAGTGGGCCGAAGCAATACTTTTGTTAATACCGATCTTAGCGTGTCCGGCGCAAGTTCTTCTAAGGCTTGATTAAGATTGGAAATCGGTTTCGCGGAGCCCTTGCGCGAGCCCTCGTTTGCAAACCGAATAATTTCCGCCGCCACCGCGGGATCTTGCATGGCGAAGGGATAAACACGGTCGACGGTAAATGGCGCTTCGTTGAGCTTGGGAAGAAGCGCGCTTACCGTGGCCGGCATCAGAGGTAAGCTATCTAATGGATATTCACCGTCCAGGACGCTGGCTACTTTTTGTTGCAGATAATGCTCCACGCGGTTGAGTGTCTGATCCGTTTCACTGTCGGATTCAGTAAAAAGGCCGTTCACGGCTTCGGCCAATTCCTCGTAATTGGTGGTAGTGCGCGCTGTGATTTTTGCGGTTGACCCTGTCATTTAGGTACACCTGCCAGGAATAAGATAGGGATCAACATGGGGTCCAAGAGCGAACATCGGCATCCTATCGGCGCTGATTTTTGGACCTTTAGCAATGGGCGGTTGGATGTTTAAATTTGCTCCCCGGGGTTAGAGCGTGGGAACCGTGGCGATGCGGTTTTAAAAAGGGGAGAAGCGCAGGCCTTCCCCTTGGGCGTTCGACGGGATTTCCTGCCCGCTGGCATAATCGAAGTTGATGAGGACGTTATTGAGCCTTTACCGCCTCCAATAGATAGACGGCTTCGTTACTAGCAACCTCGGCGCTGCAAGTTGCGCCAGGCGGGAAAAACACGCAATCACCGGGACGTAATACCATGGATTGACCGTCGAGTGTGATACGAAGTCGACCACGCAAAACCGCGTGGACCGAATCGATATCGGGGCACTGCTCCGAAATCTTGGAATCGGGCTCGTATCTATTCGTCCGACCTTCGTAGCCGCGAAGCGCGAGTTTCTTGACGACACCTTCTTCGGACGGTTGTCCGTCAGTACGGTTGTCCCAGCGTTCCAGCAAAAGGTTTTGTAAAGCTCGATAACATACAACCCGATTGCCACCCTGAAACCTGGCTTCATAGAGCGCGGTATCGACGTACTCGATCAAGTCGGTTGGGTTTCGGGACCGAGATGGGATCACTGTCGCGACGCCGGTATGGATCGTTACTATCGCTCCCGGATCTAAAGCGGCATGAATCACCCTTTGCGTTTCCACCTCGCGCCGCAAACTCTCCGCGATGCGGCTTGCACTTACCGTGTCGGCTCCCGGCAGCAGGATACTGAATCGTGTACCATCGTGACGGGCTGCCACGTCGCCCGCGCGTCGAGAGAAATACCGTATGATACTGGCTATGCGCCGCAGGCACTTCGCGCCTTGGGCCGATCGGTAAAAGTCCCGATTCCGTTCGCCATCATCGAGATCGAACATGATCAAGGAGAGCGGTTTCTTGTCGCGCATCAGGCGCGGCCATTCCGTAGCGAGGATTTCCGTGAAATGGCGGGTATTCAGCAAACCCGTGACCGAGCATTTGGTTGAGATGCGGACCAGGGTACCGGCTAAGGCCCTGGCTTTTAGCTCCGATGACTCCAAGATAGCCGTTGTGCGCTGCAATTCCGACGCCGTGCGTCCTTGTTGTTCCGCATGGGTCTTGAGCGCAATATTTAGCGTACTGACTTGCTCTTTGCCGTCATCGACAGCGTGGAGCAAAAGCCTGCCTTCTTCGCGGGCTCGCCAGTATGCAAATAGCGTCTCAGTCAAGCGGCGCGAAGCGATAAGCAATGTCGCTGTGTATATTACCAATACTATGGCCACCGCCAGATTATCTGCTTTCACTTGGAAGATATGGTAGGCGATGGTTGGCGCCAGTGCTGGCATTGCAAACGCGAAAACGGCATCCGATGCGCCCGAGTAGATGGCAAGCATAGCCATGGCGAGACATCCCGTGCATAGCAAGATCAAGGTCGGGCTATATCCAGTACCGTAGGCGGAGATCATTACATCGAACCCTCCCCATGCGATACCGGTGATCGCGATGCTTGAAAGGATTGCGGTCAACCACAGCGCTTCATTCTTATCGCGTGTGAGCGAGCGTTGGTAAAGAGCGCATAGCGCGATGCGGAGTGCATAAATGCACACCAGGGCGCCAGTCCAAAAAGCCGGTATCCCATGGGTGTTGCTCCCCCAAAGCGAGCAGAACGCAACGATTGCGAACAGCGTTCCGACGCCTATTTCCGATAACGCGGATCTATATAGAAAACTAATGTGGTCGATCCGCACTAACCGTTTTAAATCGACCGTGTTGAAAATGGGGACACGTACCATTCGCTATACTCGCTAGGTCACTAGTTGAATCCCATGGGATCCGGGGGCCAATCGCGGTCAAATCTCAGGGTGACGACGCGCCATGAAAAAGTCACCGCTTGATGCGGGATGAAAAAACCATGCCATCACCTACGTTTTACGTTCGATGGAGCGGGAGATGGGGCGGGTTTCCGGGTTGCTAAGATTCCGTCATAATTTCCTCAGCCAACGGCGAGAACCATGGGCAGGTTGTAACAGATTGACTTTTTGGTGCTTGAAGAGTGGAACGAGCACCAGTCCCGTCACGAAACCGCCGATATGGGCGTACCACGCGACCCCGCCTTCTTGGGCGCCGGCAAACGCTGTATTAAACAACTGAAACACAATCCAAAAACCCAGCACTAAAAAGGCGGGTAATCGGACTAAGCGGGAGAATTTAGGCATCGGCAGGAGCACCAAGATCCGCGCGTGCGGATACAGGAGCAGGTAGGCGCCGAGCACGCCGGATACCGCCCCGCTTGCGCCGACCACCGGTATCCCCGACGTCGGATGCGCCGCGACATGGCACAGTGCTCCGGCGAGGCCGCAAAGCAAATAGAAAACTAGATAGCGACAGCGGCCCATCGAGTCTTCCACGTCGTCGCCAAATATCCACAGGTAAAGCATGTTCCCAATCAGATGGATCCATCCGGCGTGCAAAAACATGGATGTAAACAACGCCGCTTCGGGAGATACGAACACCAGCCCGGGCGCCAGGCGCGCATGTTCAAGCAGCAGGGCGGGTATGATACCGAAACTATAAATTAGGCGCTGAGACTCGACCTCTTCTAATGATTGCTGCAACAAGAATAGGACAGTACATGCGCCGATGAGTGTGTAGGTCACGAGCGGGCGAGCTTTAAGATGGAGATCGTCTCTGAGCGGGATCAGCATGAGCTTCGTTCGTACCCAAGCCAGGGTAATCGGATAGCAGCGTCGCGCCATGTTAGTAATCCCGCGAAGGAATAGATAGCCCTCCGATCGATTCCAGAGGGATGTGATCGGTGGGATGTCCAGGGAGCCGACGCCCGGCTTCTCGTCATTCCAGGGATCTGCCGCATGGCGACATGGGGATCACTGCTCAGAGCTTGTGAAAAATCTGCTGCGCTCGGGATCTCGTGTTCCGGCGGCGCTCGGAATCCTCATGTATTTCAGTATACACTCCGGTTCCTCCGCTCCGGCGGAACACGACCTCCCTTCGCTCGCGACGATTTTGTCACAAGCTCTCACTCATGCCGCCTGAGATCGGTCACCGTGCCGCGCGTGGTTTTCCAGGCGGGATAGAGGGCCGCGAACGCGGCCGCCAACACGCCGATCAACAGCCCCTGAAGCAGAATCGAGGGGACAATGTGTACCGTCATGACCCAACCGAAGGAACGCGGAATGACCACCATCTCGAGCACCACGGCAATGATCATGCCGACGGGAAGAGCGATGATTCCGGCGATGAGGCCCATAAAGGCCGTTTCTAAGATGATGAGCTTTCCGATCTGCCTGGGGGTCACCCCGCAGGCGCGAAGCACACCGCGCTCGTGCGCCCGCTCCAATTGCATCGCCATTAAGGCGCTAAAAACGCCGACGAAGGCGACGCAGCCGGCAAGCATCCGTATAACCTCGGTGATGATGAACGTGCGGTCAAAGATGCGCAATGAGCTCACGAATAAAGCCCGGTTTGATTTCACCGCAACCATCTGCGATGGCCCCGATAAGGTCTTGATCCGCGCTTTTAGTCGCTCCTGATCGACGCCTGGGGCGGTATAGACTCCTACGCTAGACACACCCGTGTCGCGCCAGTAACGGTCGAAGATAGGTCTGCTCATCGCGACGAGTCCCTGATCGGATCCGTAGTGATAATAAACACCGGCGAGCGTAAAGTTGCGTTGGCCCCGGTCGGTCCGCAATCGGATCGAATCGCCGAGCGATAAACCATGACGATAAGCATAAGCCTCGGAAACCAATACCACGTCCTCTCGGTCGAAAACCCTCCAGATGCGCTCAGGATCTCCGCGCTGGAAACGAAACCCCGCGCGCGATTGTGAGCTCAGCTCATAAGCGACCAGTTCCGTGATCTCCCCGGGGTCTTCGATAAGGATACGGCGAGTGGTAGACACCGACGCGACGCCGGGCGCGGATCGGATGCCCTGGACCAGCTCCGGGCGTAACGCCGACGCCGGCGCCCTGGACGTGGGGCCGGGGACAAAAACATACAGATCCGCCCCCAGCAAATTAGCGAGCCAATCGGAAACCGACAGGCGAAAATCGCTGATCATTAATCCCATCCCCACGGTGGTGGCAATCGCGAGCATCAAGGCCGCAACGGCGACAGCGGTGCGGCTGAGCGCGGCGGTGACCGAGCGCAATGCCATGCGTAGAAGCATGCCGACGCTAGGCGACAATAGT
>Ga0136627_1000892_pt1 | contig 11714 bp, 9 predicted proteins | sample AntDrymUQ4892206_2_FD_104652 | JGI IMG/M metagenome (GOLD analysis project Ga0136627, IMG submission 104652) | Polar desert sand microbial communities from Dry Valleys, Antarctica - metaG UQ489 (22.06) | ecosystem: Environmental > Terrestrial > Soil > Desert | place: Antarctica: Dry Valley... | reverse complement strand
CAGAGCTTCCACACGCTTGGCAGGGCCAAGAACGACACCCTGGCGCCAGGTGACGTCCCCGAGCCGCCGCTGCGCCTGGCCGCCGAAGAGCGGGTGGTCGCCGACGCCGATGCCATCGTCGCGCCGGCGCTCAGTGAGATCGCCACCCTGCGGCAGCGCTACGGTGCCGTGCCGGGCAAGGTGCACCTGGTCGAGCCCGGCGTCGACCTCGACCTGTTCTCTCCCGCGATCGACCGCCAAGCCGCCCGCGAGTCGCTGGGAGGCGGGCGCATCGTCCTCTTCGTCGGCCGCCTGCAACCGCTGAAGGCACCTGACACGGCCGTGCGCGCCCTGGCGGCGCTGGACGCGCTGCTGCCCGCGGACGGTGTCCCCACCCGGCTGGTGATCGTCGGCGGCGCCAGCGGCAACGGCAACGGCGTCTCGGATCCGCACAGCCTGCGCCGGATGGCGGCCGACTTGGGCGTGGCCGACCGGGTCGCCTTTCTGGCACCTCGACCTCATCCCGAGCTGGCGCCGCTGTACCGGGCCGCCGACGTGGTGGTGGTACCCAGCCACTCCGAGAGCTTCGGTCTGGTGGCGCTGGAAGCCCAGGCGTGCGGCACTCCCGTCGTGGCCTCCGACATCGGTGGCCTGCGAGCCGCCGTCAACGGCGGGGGAAGGTTGGTGAGGTCACGCGATCCACGTGACTTTGCCGCGGCGCTGCTGCCGTACCTGGTTGACGCCCGCGTCCGGGCCAAGGCTGCCGACGCCGCTCGGCGCCATGCCGCCCGCTTCAGTTGGACCGCCACGGCTCAAGGCACCCTTGAGGTGTACCGCATGGTGCTCCGCCAGCGCCGACTGGCCCTTGACGCCTCAGGCTTGGGCGCCTCGGGCGTGGGCGCCGCGGTTCCTGACGCCGAGGCCCAAGGCGCCTGAATCGTGGAAGCTGAGCCCGAGATCGATGCCTGGTTCGCCAGTCAACCTGAACTTGACGTCGAGCGCAGCGACGGCTCGGGGGATGAGGCACCGGCCTGGTTCACCCTGCTGCGCGGCGAGCGCAAGCGGACGATCCCGGTCTACCTGGAGCTGGGAGCGCACAACCTGGTGCTGGAGTCGTTCTTCATGGCGACACCCGACGAGCGCCGCGAGGAGGTCTATGCCTACCTGCTGCAGCGCAACCTGCGCAGCTATCTGCTGCGCTTCGCCCTCCACGACGCCGGCGACGTGCTGCTGGTCGGCGTGCTGCCGCGGCACGCAGTCACCGCCGACGAGCTCGACCGGGTGCTCGGCCAGCTGCTCACGGTGGCCGACGAGTCGTACTGGCAGGCGATTCGGCTGGGCTTCGGCGGCTACATCGAACGGGAGCAGGCGTGGCGCGCCCGCGTGGGGATGGGCCGCAATCCGATATCGTGACGGCGTCGTCGCATGATCCATCCGCCTCGCCTAGGAGGGTCAGATGACTAGTCCAAGTTCGCCAACAAAACCGTCCAGTCGGACCATGGTGGGATGGTCCCGGTTGGCCGATGCTGACACGGACGTCCGAATGTCGGCGCCGGGCAACTGGCGCTGCGCTCACGAGTCTCCGCCCGGCAGCGTAGGCTCAATGGCAACGGGTCGGCGCGCTACCGCCTCGAAGTTGCGCGCCCGAGCCCGACGGGCGGGTAGGCCCGCGACCGTCGCGTCGCGGGCCTCCTGCGTGCCGGCTGCGCACTTGTAGCAGCGGTAGCAGCGGAGGGAACAAGATGTACGCGCTGATCGTGGTCGACATGCAGAACGGCTTCCTGCGACAGGGCAACCTCGCCAGCGAGGACTGCCTCGCCGTGCTACCCGCCGTGATTCGCGAGGTGGACGCCGCCCTGTCCGCCGGCCATCGGGTGATCTTCACCGCCGACACCCATGAGACCGATGATCGCGAGTTCGACGTGTTCCCCAGCCACTGCGTGCGGGGCAGCGAGGAAGCCGAGCTCGTCGCCGAGCTGCGCGCCTACCTCGACCACCCCGAGGTGCACCTGCTGCCCAAACGCCGCTACTCGGCGATGTTCGAAACCGAGCTGGAAGGGCTGCTGCACCGCTTCGATGTCGACCAGGTGCGCATCTGCGGGGTCTGCACCGACATCTGCGTGCTGCACACCACCGCCGATCTGCGCAACCGTGACATCGCGGTCACCGTCGCCGCGGCGGCGACCGCCACCTTCGACGCGCCGGAGCATCCCGCCGACGCGATCCGCGAGCAGTCCTTGGACCACATGGCGCAGATCCTGGGCGCCCGTGTCGAGCGCACCGAGGATGCTGGGCGTGTCTGACCTGCTGCGCAACCTGCTGATCAAGGCCGGTGAGAACCGGCCGCTGGCCAAACAGGTCACCTCGCGCCGCCTGACCCGGTCGCTGGCCATGCGCTATGTCGCCGGCGAGACCCTCGACGACGGCCTGGAGGTCACCCGCCGGCTGGTGGCACAGGGCAAGACGGTGACGTTGGACTTCCTCGGCGAGAGCGTGACCTCGCAGGACGACGCCAGGGCCGCCGCCAAGGTCATCGTGGAGGCGGTGGGGCGCGTCGGCGACGAGGGACTGCCGGCGGGCGTGTCGGTCAAGCCCACCCAGCTCGGGCTGAAGTTATCCGAGCAGCTGTGCACCGAGCTGTGCTCCGACGTGGCCATCGCCACCGCCGGCATCGGTGAGCACCTGACCCTGGACATGGAAGGACACGACGTCACCGAGGGCACCGTCACCCTGGTGGAACGGCTGCAGCAGGCGGGCCACGACCACGTCGGCTGTGCCGTCCAGTCCTACCTGCGCCGCACGCGCGCCGACGTCGAGCGGCTGTCGCGCGCGGGTGCCAGCCTGCGTCTGTGCAAAGGCGCCTATGCCGAGCCGGAGCAGGTCGCCTACCAGTCGCGGACGGAGGTCGATGCCAGCTACGCGCAGTGCGCCGACTACCTGCTGGCCCACGGCCGGTACCCGCGCATCGCCACACACGACCACCGGCTGATCGATCACGTCAAGGTGGTGGCCGCGCGGCGCGGGCTGTCTCGCGACGACTTCGAGTTCCAGATGCTGCACGGGGTGCGCAACAGCTTGCAGGACGCCTTGGTCGCCGACGGGTACCGCCTGCGGGTGTACGTGCCGTTCGGCCATCAGTGGTACCCGTACTTCATGCGCCGTCTCGCCGAGCGCCCCGCCAACCTGCTGTTCTTCCTGCGTTCGTTGCGCGACACCTGAGGGCCGGTTGGCGTTGCGGGCCCGGGGGGCGGGGGTAGTTTGGAAGGGGCTACCGCCTCGAAGAACCGGAGCTGCACCATGACAGGGACCCCGTCCGCCGTCGCCGGCACGTTGACCCGCGAGTTCGAGGCCGCCTGGCGCGACGACACGCCGATTTTCGCCTGCTGCCGTCGGTCGGTGGGCGTGGCCGTCGAGGGGAGCGATGTCCTGGCGGTTGCCACGCTTGACCCGGCGGCCCGGGTGCGCGCCCTGCGCGAGGCCGTGGACGCGCAGCTTCCCGGACACCTGGACACGCACCGCTGCTGCGCCGGCCACCTCGCCGACCTGGCCTTTGACCTGCCCGACCTGCTCGCCCCCGTCACCGGACCGTAGCCGCCGGCTGACCCGGCGGGTCGGCGTGCGGCGGCCGGCTGTGCGAAACGTCCCTGGCATCCGGCGCCAGGCCTCGGCCGCTGTCATCCTCGCGGCGGTGCTCAGCGGGTGCTTCGGCGACGATCTGCCGGTGGTCGAGGTGGAGCGCGTCGGCGCCGGCGAGGTGACCCAGACCGTCTCGGCACCGGCCACCATCGAGCCCGCCGCCGACCAGCAGGTGGCCGCCGGGGTATCTGGGGTCGTCGTGGACCTCGCCGTGCGCGACGGTGACCAAGTCCGCAAGGGCCAAACCGTGCTGCGGCTGTCTTCCGAGCAGGTCGACCTCGCCCGCGAGCAGGCGCGAGCCGCCGAGACGGCCGCCGCGGGAGCTGGCGGCGTCGCAGTCTCGGGCGCCGGCGACCAGACGCTGGCCAACGTGGCGGAGGCGGTTGCCGCACTGGACCGGCGGACCGAGCCGCGGGTCGCCGAAGCCCGCCGCCGCGCTCGCCGCATCGACGACGACGACCAGCGCGCCGCGGCGCTGTCGGCTGTGGATGCGGTCGAGGCCTCCTACGAGGCGACCCGAGCCGCGCTCCTGACCTCGGGCCAGGCGCTGGCGGCCCAGCAGGACGCGACCGCCGAGGCGCTGTCCAGTGCCTTGAACCAGGCGGCGTCCTCGGCGACCGCGGCCCAGCGCTTGCAGGCGCAGGCTGCCGCCGCCGCCGCCGACGAACAGGCCTCGCAGCTGGTGGTGAAGGCACCCTTCGCCGGTCGCGTGCAGTTGGGCGACGCCGCGGTGGCGGGAGCCTCGCCGCTGCCGGCGCAGCTGCCCGAAGACCTGTCCGGCGCAGCCGGCGCCCTCGGCGGTTTGACGGGAGGGGGGCAAGACGGGGGGACGCTGCGGATCGGGGCGCCAGTCAGCCTCGGCCAGACCCTGTTCAGCGTCTACGACTTGTCCGAGCGCTACGCCGCGGCCGAGGTCGACGAGGTCGACGCACCCCAGGTGCGCAGCGGGCAGCGCGCCACCGTGCTGGTCGACGCCTTTCCCGACACCACGTTCGACGGCATCGTCGAGCAAGTGCAGGTCGCCGCCGACCGCACCGAGACGGGCGGTGTGGGCTATCCGGTCCGCATCCGGATCATCGGTCCCAGCCGGCGCGGCGGTAGCGCGGCGCGGCGCCTTCGGGTCGGCATGACGGCCAGCGCGGAGATCATCACCAAGACGCAGGAGTCCGACCTGGTGGTGGCCTCTCGAGCGCTGCTGCGCCGTGAGGGCGGCGACGTCGTCTACGTCGTACGCGACGGCGTCGTCGAGGTCGTCGACGTGCGCGTGCGTGCCCTGGGCGAGGAGCAGGCCGCGGTGCGCGGCGACCTCGCGGTCGACGATCCGGTGATCGTCACCGGCTACGAGGACCTGTCCGCCGGCGACGAGGTGACGGTTCAGTGATGGCCGATCGTGCGCCGGGCCAGCGGCGGTGACGCCGCCGCCCGTCGTCGAGGCCACCGACGTCACTCGGTCCTACACCCTCGGCAAGGGCGCCGACGCCGCCGTGGTGCACGCCCTGCGGGGTGTTTCGTTCGCGGTTGGACCCGCCGAGTTCGTCGCCATCATCGGGCCGAGCGGCTCGGGCAAGTCGACGCTGCTGCACCTGCTCGGGGCGCTGGACCGTCCCACGACCGGCCGGCTGCGGTTCTTCGGGCGCCCCGTCGGCGAGATGGACGACGCCGAGCTGGCGCGCCTGCGCAACACCGAGATCGGGTTCGTGTTCCAGCAGTTCCAGCTGCTCACCAGGACCTCGGCCCTGGCCAACGTGGCGCTGCCGCTGGTCTATCGCGGCACGCCGAAAGCCGAGCGTCGGGAGCGGGCCGCCGCCGCGCTGCGGTCCGTAGGCCTCGGCCACCGCCTCGACCACCGCCCAGCACAGCTGTCAGGTGGCGAGCAGCAACGCGTGGCCGTGGCCAGGGCGCTGGTCAGCCAGCCCCGGCTGGTGCTGGCCGACGAGCCCACCGGCAACCTCGACACGGTCACCGGGCAGGAGATCATGGACCTGCTGCGAGGGCTCAATCGCGACCAGGGCGTGGCCGTCGTGGTCATCACCCACGACCAGGAGATCGCCGCCCTGGCGCCTCGTCAGATCCGCATCCGTGACGGGGTGTTGGAGGCAGCCCCCGTCACGTCAGCGAGGCCCGCGGCGTCCGAGCAGTCCCTGGCGCCCCTTGCGGTCCCGCCGGAGCGTGGCGGCGCGTGAACCTATCCGAGGCGTCCCGGGTGGCGGTGACGGCCATCGGCGCGAACCGACTGCGCTCGGCGCTGACGGTGCTGGGGGTGGTCATCGGGGTGATGAGCGTGGTGCTGCTGGTGGCGGTCGGGACCGGAGCGCGCAACGAGGTGACCGCCGGAGTGGAAGATCTGGGCTCCAATCTGCTGCTGGTCGTGCCCGGCTCCTTCGATTTCGGCCAGGCCCCGACCCTCAGCAAGTTCACCATCGACGACGTCGAGGACATCCAGCGCGACCTCGGCGACCAGGTGTCGGTCAGCGGCAACCTGGCCAGCGGCGAGACGGTACGTGCCGGCAGCGTGTCGGCGTTCTCCAGCGTCCTCGGCGCCACCGCCGAGTTCGACGAGGTGCTCAACCGCGAGGTGGTCCGCGGCGAGTTCCTCACCGAGTCCGACGTCGCGACCGGCCGCCGGGTGGCGGTGCTGGGGTCCAGTGCCGGGGCAGCGCTGTTCCCCGACAGCGACCCCATCGGCAAGTACGTGACCGTCGCGGGGCTGCGCTTCCGGGTGATCGGGGTGTTCGACGAGCTCGGCGCCGCCCTCGGCGTCGACCGCGACAGCCAGGTGGTGGTGCCGATCACCGCGGCCCAGCGGCTGTTCGGCACCCGCCGGGTCGACACCATCTTCGTCAAGGCACCCGACGCCTCGCAACTGGATCCGATCACCGAGCGGCTGCGCGCCGTGCTGTCCGAGCGGCTGGACGACTCCGAGTTCAGCGTGCTGACCCAGCAGGAGATCCTCGGCGTCGCCGGCCAGATCCTCGACACGCTGACCCTGGTGCTGGCCGCCATCGCCGGCATCAGCCTGCTGGTCGGCGGCATCGGGGTGAGCAACATCATGCTGGTGTCGGTCCAGGAGCGGACGCGCGAGATCGGCCTGCGAAAGGCGCTCGGGGCGCGCACCCGCGACATCACCACGCAGTTCCTGGTCGAGGCGATCGTGCTGTGCGGCGTCGGCGGGGTGCTTGGCATCGCTTTGGGAGTCGGCCTCGCCGAGGCCGCGTCGGCCTTCACGCCGCTGCCGGCAGCCGTCACCGGCTGGAGCGTGGCGCTGGCCTTCGGGGTGAGCGTCGGGGTCGGCCTCGCCTTCGGCACGTTCCCGGCGCGGCGGGCGGGACGCCTCGACCCGGTGGTGGCCTTGCGCTACGAGTAGCCCCCTAGGCATACCTACGTGTGCGGTCGCGCCTGCCTAGGCCTGAGCTGAACGCAAAGATGCGTATTGCTGCGGATGCGGCCGGCTACCTCAGGACCGCATGGTGGTCGCATCGGGTTCGAACCCCCGAGAAGCCGAAGGAGGCCCGCATGCTGCACGACCCGTACTTCGCAGCGGTCATGACGACCGCTCGCGCCGAGCGACTGCACGCCGGAATCGCGCGGCGTCGCCGTTGGACCAAGACGGCGGCGTCCGCGCCCCGGTCGGCCGCCGTCGCGTCCCGCCCCGCAACCGCGGCGCCCGCCACTCACTGATCTGGGGCCTCTAGGCTGGAGGCCATGTGGGTGTCGCGGCCCGGTCTCAGTCCCGTCATGGTGGGACGGGAGGCCGAGCTGTCGGAGTTGCGCCGGCAGCTGGACGTCGCGCCGAACCCGCAGGTGGCCCTGGTCACTGGGGAGGCGGGCGTCGGCAAGAGCCGATTGGTGCGCGAATACCTTGCCCTGCTGCCACCGGGCACCATCGTGCTTGGTGGGCAGGCCGAGGAAGCAGACCGCCCCTACGAGTTGCTGCGAGACGCCGTCGAACCGATCGTGACGCGTTGGGACGACGTGCCGGCGGCGTTGCAGTCCCGAGCCCACGCGCTGCGGCACGTCCTCGCGCCGCTGCTGCCTGACCCGCACCACGTCGACGACCACGACCACACCTCCGACGAGCTGCTCCGAGCGGGGCTGGAGCTCGTCCGCCACCTGACCGACGGACGGCCGGCCGTCCTGGTGCTGGAGGACCTGCACTGGGCCGACGCGGAGAGCGTCGCCCTCTTCGGCCGTCTGGCGACGACGCCCGACCTTCCGCTGTTGATCATCGGCACCTTCCGGCCCGAGGACGTCGACCGCCGCCACCCCTTGGCCGCCCTGCTGCCGTCGCTGGAGCGCCAACGCCCCGTCACCCACCTTTGGCTGTCGCGCCTGCAACGCCACGAGCTGGCAGCGATGCTCGAGGCCGTGTACGGCCGTGCCCCCTCCGCCGAGACGGTGCTCACCCTGCACCGGCGGACGCAGGGCAACCCCTTCTTCGTCGAGGAGCTCATCGCCACCGCGGGCACCGACGACCCCGAGGCCCTGGACCGCGTGGCCCTGCCGTGGAACGCCGCCGAGGCCGTGCTGCGCCGCCTCGATGCGCTCGGCCCGCACGAGCGGGCGGTCGCCGACGCGGCGGCGGTGCTGGCCACGCGCGTCCCCTTCGACCTGCTGGCCGCCGTCTGCGAGATCGGCGAGGACCGGCTCATCGCCGCGTTGCGCGAGCTGGTGGCCCGTGGACTGCTGGTCGAAGGCGACAACGACAGCTTCAGCTTCCGGCACGCGCTCACCCGCGAGGCGGTGGCCGACCAGCTGCTGGGACGCCAGCGCCGCCGCCTGCACGAAAAGGCGCTCGTGGCGCTGCGCGGGTCCGGCGAGGCCGATGACGCCCTGCTCGCCCACCACGCCGCCGGTGCGGGGCACCACGCCGAGCTGGTGACCCACGCCACGGCCGGCGCCGCGCGCTACCTGCGGGAGGGCTCGGGCTTGCTGGCGGTCCGCCTCGCGGAGCAAGGCCTGTCGGGTGCCGAGGAGCTGTCGGCGCCGGCGGTCGCCGACGAGCTGGCGTTGCGCTCGGTGGCCACGCGGGCGGCCCTGGCGGTGGGGTTGCTCGACGTGGCCAGCCGCCACGCCGAGCAGTGGCGCCTCCTGGCCGCACAGGCGCAGGACCCCGTCGAAGAGGCGGCCGCCCTGCGGCACCTCGCCTTGCTGCGCTTCTATGACGGCGACCTCGCCAGCTACTGGCAGCGCATCAGTGAGGCATTAGCGGTGGCGCAACGGCTGGGTCCCAGCGAGGAGATGGGGTGGGTGCTCGCCTACCGCTCGCAGGGCCACATGCTCACCGACGAGCATGAGGCCGCGATTGGCTGGGCCGACCGCGCCATCGCCGTCGCCGACCAGGTCGACGCTCCCGCCGTGCGCGCCTATGCCCTGGTCAACAAGGGCACGGCGCTGTGCTCCCTGCCCGAGCGTGCACAGGAAGGGGCTCGCCTCCTCGACGAGGCCAGGGACACGGCTCGGCGCAGCGGTGACATGGTCACCCTGACTCGCGGCTACGCCAACGGCGTGCTGTTCGAACTGGAGCACCAGCGCTACGCGCGCGCCCGGCTGCTGTTGGAGGAGGGCTGGGGCGTCGCCGACCGCCACGGGTTGTCAAGCGCCGCCGCAAGCATCGCCGGCCTCGGTGTCCACCTGGCGCTGTGCGAAGCAGACGCGGCCGCGGCGGACCGCTGGCTGGGGCTCGGCCGCCGCGTGACGGCCGCACCCGGCAGCGACCTGTGGCTCTTGGCGGTCGACGGTCTGCTGGCCGCCGAACGCGACCGCCGCGAGGCGGCGGCCGGGGTGCTGACACGGCTGCGCGACGAGGCGCAGCGCCGGCCCAGCGAGCGGGCATCGGCAGCAGTCGGGCAGCTGGCCATGGCTATCGCCGCACGCGCGGGGAACGCCCCCGCCGCCAGTTCGGCCATGACCGAGTACCGCGACGGCGTCGAAGCCGCAGGCGGCTGCGTGCAGCCTGACGTGCCGTGGATCCTGGCCACCGACGCCCTGTCGGCCGGGGTGGACGTCGCCGAGGCTCGGTCATTCCTCGACGCCATCAAGCCGGGACCGCGCGACCGCGCGACCATCAAGGACGGCTACGCGCCCGCCGAGCTCCGGGTGGCGGGATGGGTTGCCCACCTGGAGGGCATGGCCTGCGAGCGGGCGGGCGACCCGGCTGGCGCTGCCCAGGCGTACCGGCGGGCTGTGGCGGCGCCGCAGCTGTGGCGGCCCGCTACCGCCCTCGCCGAGCTGCACGAGCGCCTGGCGCGGAGCCAGGACCTGCTGGGCGACCGCGCCGGCGCCCGCCTCCAGGCGGCAGCCGCGGTCGAACTCCTCGACGCCTGGCCGGGCTACCGCCGCGCGGCCGCCGAGATCCTGCTGCGCCGCTTGGAGGGCGGGACCGGCAGCGGTCTGCTGACCCCACGCGAGACCGAGGTGGTGGCCCTGCTGGCCGAGGGACTGACCAACCGCCAGATCGCCAACCGGCTGTTCATCGCGGTCAAGACCGTGGCCGTGCACGTGTCCAACATCCTGGCCAAGACCGGCCTGTCGACCCGTACCGAGGTGGCGGCCTGGGCGCTGCGCTCGGGTGTGGTGGACTTGCCGGCACCGTCCTGACGCCCTGCAACCGCGCTGCGCTACGGCGTTGCGTCCAGGGGTGGACAAAATCGGGTCATACGCGCACGATACGTAGGCGTGCAACACACTCATGGGCGCGCGATAGGTGCGTAGGCCTCGGCGGGGGCGGGCTTCGGCGGACGGGTGATGAACATGGGCGCAATCCGGCTCGACGAATGGCGGCGGCGGCTGGCGGATCGGGGGGCTGCGCAGCACGGACGGCAAGGCCCGCCCGACCAACCCGGTGAGCAGGAGGGCCGACGCCTCGAGGGCGAGGGGCGTGTGCTGCTGTGGCTGCTGCTGGCGGCGGCGCTGGCGGCCATCCTGATCCCGTCCATCCTGCTCCAGCAGCCGGCGCGGGTGTTCCTCCTCAAGCTGGTGGCGGTCGGGCTGCTGGCCTTTCTGCCCGGCTGGCTGTACCTGCAGTTCATCCGCAATCGAGGCCCCAGCCTGTACGACGAGTACGTGTTGAACCTGTTCCGCCTGCACATCGACGAGTACCGCAACCTGCCCGCCCCGCCGGTGCACACCAGCTACTACCAGCTGTGGCGCGACGACCACGGCGACCCAGGCACGAAGGACAATCTGTACCGCCGCAAGTTCGAGACCGTCTACGGCCAGCTTGCGGTCAGCACGCGGGCGCTGCTGGCCAAGAATCTGGGGCTGCGAGATCGCGCGGAGACGTTCTCACCGGTGATCCTGGCCACACTCCTGCTCGGGGTGGGCTGGGTGCTGGTGTTGCAGCCGGAGCTGTACGGCAACGTCGGCCTGCTCGCCGGGTTGCAGCTGTCAGGTCGGCCGCTGCTGCCGTCCGAGGCGCTGCAGTACGGCTTCGTGGGCGCGTACTCGTTCATCCTGCAAGACCTGATCCGCCGCTACTTCCGTGCGGACCTCAAGGCCGGCGCGTACATCTCGGCGGTCGTCCGCATCGTGTTCGTGGCGGTCGTCGTGAGCGCGGTCCACCTGGTGTGGCCAACCGCCCGGCCCGAACAGGAGGCCGTCTTCGCGTTCCTGCTCGGGTTCTTTCCGCAGATGGGACTGCAGGTGCTGCAGGCGGCCCTGACCAAGCCGCTGCGCCGCTGGATACCGCCGATCGCCAGCGACTACCCGCTGTCCGAGCTCGACGGACTGAACCTGTGGTACGAGGCACGGCTGCTGGAGGAGGGCGTCGAGGACGCCCAGAACCTGGCCACCGCGAACCTGGTCGACGTGCTGCTGCAGACCCGGTTGCCGGTGGCCCGACTGGTCGACTGGATCGACCAGGCCTGCCTGTCCCTGCACCTTCCTCGCGACGCCGACGAACGCCGAATCGTGCGTGATCGGCTGCGACGGCTCGGCATCCGTACGGCGACCGATCTGCAGCGGCGCGCGGCGATGACCGACGACCGTGCCGACTTCGCCGCCGCGTTCGCCGCCGCCCTCGGAGAGCCAAAGGCGACCGGCACGACCCTGTTGACTTCTCACCTCAAGGCACTGGACGGCGACGTCAACCTGTGGCACGT
>Ga0136627_1000891_pt1 | contig 11724 bp, 9 predicted proteins | sample AntDrymUQ4892206_2_FD_104652 | JGI IMG/M metagenome (GOLD analysis project Ga0136627, IMG submission 104652) | Polar desert sand microbial communities from Dry Valleys, Antarctica - metaG UQ489 (22.06) | ecosystem: Environmental > Terrestrial > Soil > Desert | place: Antarctica: Dry Valley... | reverse complement strand
TGCACACGCGGCACTTGCGGCACGCGGTTGCCTTCGAGCGTGGGCGTTGCTTCGGACCCGCGGAACCGGCTGGAGGTGAACGTGACCTGCCCGTTGACGCTCAAGGCCGGGTGCGGCCGCACGTCCGCTTCGATTTCCGCGCCGGTGGCGCGAATCTCATCGGAATTCCTGCGCTCGCGAATGGTCGTCACCCCCTGCTGTCCCAGCGTGAAGTTGGCGATCGCGCCCTCCAGGGTGTTGGCGAATGTCGTGATTCGCATCGACACCCTCCGTCGCGAGTAGAGCGCGCCGGCCTCGACCCCGGTGAGTGTCTCGGGCTCGAGCTGCGAATTCGGATTGGTCAGGATGTTGCCGACCCGGAAGCCGCGATACAACTCGTTGAGTGTGGGCGTGCGATGGGCTCGATAGACCGCCGCATGGAGCCGCACCTGGCTCAATCGGTACGCGGCAGACACACGCGGGCTGACAAACGACGCCTCCTTGACCGGATCGGTTCCTGCCAGTGGGTCCGTGTTCCAGAAATCGCCGCGGACGCCAACCGAGATGGTCGCCCGGTCCGACGCGGCAACGCCCGCCCTGGCATAGATCGCACGGTTGTTCTCAGTCCCGCCCACGATGAACGGCCCGGTGGCGACGTTGACGCCGCCTTGCAGCAGATAGCGCACTTCGTCTACGGTCGACTCCGTCCGCTGGGTTTCCGCTCCGACCAGGAGCGAGTGGCGCCCAAGCGCCATCGTGTATTGCCCCGAGGCCGAGACGAACTCGGTCGGCGTCCACTGCTCGGTGGTCAGCCGCTCGGTCGCGCGCCCCGCCGCGACGGCTGAAAAGGTCTGGTAATAATCCTGACTCCCGCCTGCGATGCGTGCCTCCCAGGCGCCATCGCCGGCGACACCACCAAGATCGGCCGAGACCTGACGCCACGCCGTCGAATTGACCTGCGCCGGCGTGCCGTTGCCCCGGTCCTCGTCGTACGCGTTGAACCGCACACCAGCGCGCCAATTCGCGCGCTGCGTGCCTACCCCGACAAAACCCGTCCGATAGTCGCTCTCGGCGCGGACGTCGACCGGCCCTGCCACCTCAGGGCCAATCGTCACCACTCCGTCGGTTCGCAGAAATTCGCCCGCCGCCGTGGCCGTCCACCCGCCGAACGTCGTCCCGCCGAACACGGACGCCCGTGCGGTCGCATGGGACGCGCCTTCCACGCTCGCGCGCAATCGCGGGCGCGCGGGGGAAAATGTCAGGACTTGAATGACGCCGCCGAGCGCGTCCGCACCATACAGGTCGCCCGCGGCGCCACGCACCACTTCGACGCGCTCGATGGCGGCCGACGGCACGCGATTCCAATAGACCCAGCTGCCGAACGGATCATTGAGCGGAACCCCGTCGGCGAGCACGAGCGTGCGGCTCGCGCCCGACCCGAACACGCCACGCAGCGTGACGCCCTGCGTGGTCGGGTTCGCCGTGCGCGACGAGGAGCGCCGGAAGAGTGTGAACCCCGGCGTCTGTCGCAGCACATCGTCGAGCGCCCCGGCGGCGCTGTTGGCGAGCTCGGCTGCAGTGATGACCGTCGCGCTGGACGCGCTGGGCAGTCGCGCTTCCCCCCGATCGGCGGTGACCACGACCGAATCTGCGAAGCTCGCGGGCTGCAGCACGATGCGGATGGGCAAGGTGGTGCTGGCATCGATCGCATGCGTCACTTCAGTAAAACCCCGCGCGCGCACCAGCAACACCGCGGTCCGATTCGCCACCACGAACGTGCCGTCGTCGGCGAGCGGCACAGCTTGCTCACTGCCATTGACCAACAACAGCACCGTCGCGTCCGGGACGGCGGCTCCTGAACTGTCGACGACGACACCGCGCAGCTCGGCGGCTTGAAAAATCGTGAGAACAACAGAACATGCCGCAATGAGAGTTGGACTCATAATTTCACACGCTAGCGCTAAGACTTTACAACAGGCTGGTTACTTGGCATCCGGCGTGCACAGGCCTCATCACAAGGAAACCTCATGAACGACGATATCTTCAAGGGGCAATGGAAACAGTTCCGCGGCGAAGTACGCCAGCGCTGGAACAAGCTGACGGACGACGACGTGGACGTCGTCGACGGCAAGCTCGAATCTCTGGAAGGCCGGCTGCAGGAACGATACGGATGGGAACAAGAGCGTATCCGAACTGAGATCGACACTTGGCGCAACGAGCGCGAGACCGGCGTCTGACGTTAGGATGGGGGAGCCATGACGGCCTCCCCCACTAGCCCGCCGCCGCCCGTCGTCGAGAGCTCGGAAGACGACCTCTACTTCCTCGAAGGCCCCCATTCGAGGACCAAGGAACTGTTCATCCTGGTCCGGGCCGTACGGGACTTCATCCGCGGCTTTCGTGGCCTGCATTTCGTCGGCCCATGCGTCACAGTATTCGGCTCGGCCCGATTCCCCGAGGAGCATCAGTATTACGAGCTGGCGCGGGAGGTTGGCCGCGGCCTCGTGCAAATCGGCTTCACCGTGATGACCGGGGGCGGCCCCGGCGTGATGGAAGGCGCAAATCGCGGCGCGCAGGAAGCCGGCGGGCGCTCGGTCGGCTGCAACATCACGCTGTCGTTCGAGCAGTTCCCGAACAAATACCTCGACCGCTACGTGACCTGCCACTACTTCTTCGTGCGCAAGGTCCTCCTCTTCAAGTACTCCTATGCGTTCGTGTGCCTGCCGGGCGGGCTCGGCACGCTCGACGAGCTGACCGAGGCGCTGACGCTGATTCAGACCGGCAAGATCAAGCAGTTTCCCGTCGTGCTGATGGGCGTGGATTACTGGAAGCCGTTTACCGACCTGTTGAAGGAGATGGTCGCGCACGGCACCATTTCCGTCACCGACTTGGATCTGTTTCTGGTGACCGACAGTGTCTCTGATGCGATGGCGCACATCGAGCACCATGCCATCTCGCGCTTCGGACTGCGACGGCGCAAGGATCCGCCGCCGAACCCCTGGCTTGGGGAAGAGCCGCTCGAGAAGGGCTCGGCGGTTCGCGTGTCCTAGGGGCTCGCGTCGCTGGGGCTATGCGTGAGCAGAGCGAACGAGCCCGATCGGGCACGACACGCCGGTGCCGCCGTGGCCGCAGTAGCCGTTGGGATTCTTGGCGAGATACTGCTGGTGGTAGGTTTCCGCGAAGTAAAACTCGGGCGCGGGAGCGATCTCGGTCGTGATGTCGCCGTAGCCGGCAGCGGTCAGACGTTGTTGATATGCGTCGCCCGATGCCTCGGCGGCTTCGCGTTGTTGCTCGTCGGAGAAGTAAATGGCCGAGCGGTATTGAGTGCCGATGTCGCCGTGCTGCCGCATCCCCTGCGTTGGATCGTGCCCTTCCCAGAACACACGCAGCAGGTCTTCGTAACTCACGCGCGCGGGATCGAAATACACGCGGACGACCTCGGTGTGGCCGGTGCCGCCCGTGCAGACCTCTTCGTAAGTGGGATTGGGCGTGATTCCGCCGGCGTATCCCACCTGGCTGCTGACGACGCCCGGTGTTTCCCAGAACATGCGCTCGGCGCCCCAGAAGCAGCCCATCCCGAACATCGCCAGGCGCAGATGCGCGTCGGTCGGATCGAACGGCCCGTGGTGGACCCAGTGCGTCTCGGGCACCTCCATCCGGTCCTGCCGGCCGGGCAGGGCTTCATTGGGCTGCGGCAATTTGGTCTTGAATGGCTTCGTGAACATGGTCAGTACTCCCATCCTACGCTGACAACTGCGCCGAGCGCCTGCGTGTCAGGATTTCTCTGGCGGCCTGCTCTGCCGTTATTGGATGCATGCAGCCAGCGTCCGGTCACAAACACTACGGCTGAACGAAAAGGGGCTTCGACGCCTGCGCCGATGACCGCGAGGTAGTTGAAGGTCGTCCCGCGGGGCGGCACGGGACGGGTCGCGCTCGACAGGCCGACGGCGACATCCAGCAGCGGGCGAATGCGGCCCTGCCCCCACCGCTGGCGCGCTCCCACCGTGAACCCGCGCAGCCACGCGTCGTCCGCCGCCTGCATTACGCGGAGCGCCAACAGCTCGCCGCGAAGCGACAGGCCGCGCCACACCCGGCGCTCCATACCTCCGACAAAGCCGGCAAGCGATTCGGTGGACTCGTTGAAGTCCCAGGCTTCGCGCATCACAGCCAGACCTGCGTCGATGCGCCAGGCACCCGGCGCATCTGACGCGCCCTGCGCACCAGGCGCACCCGGCGCACCTTGCGCACCTTGCGGACCGAGAGCGATGGCGCATGAGAGAATCGCGGCGCAGAGCATGTTGCATCATATTGCGATCCCGTTGGCGCTGGCGTGGCTCGCCCTCCCCTCCCCCGCGGCGGCGCAGACCTACACCGCCGGTGCCGACCTGCTCTTCTTCGGCGACAACACCGAGTTCGCCAACCCCTTCCGCGCTGGCGACACGACCCTGGGCGTCTCCGGCCAGATCTTTCTCGACGTCTCGCTCACCGACATGGTCACCGTGCGCGGCGGCGTCTTCGGCCTCGGCCGATTCGGCGCGCACGAGTTCCTCGAGCATGCCGAGCCGGCAATCGCGCTCGAAGTGGCACGCGGCCCCTCGCGCTTCGTCTTCGGGTCACTGCGCACAGTGACGACGCGGCCCGATGTCGCCGGGCCGGACGAAGAGACGCTGCATCGCCTGCTGCCGCCGATTCAGCACGAGACGCTGACGTTCACGCGAGGGCAGGAGATGGGTCTTCAGTGGATCGTGACGGCGCATCGCCTCGACCACGACGCCTGGATCAACTGGCAGCGCCTGAACACCAGCGAACATCGGGAGCGCTTCGACGCGGGATACCGTGCCTCACTCGCGTTAGGCGGAGCCGTCCGGCTGCACGGGCAGTGGCACACCGTCCATGAGGGCGGGCAGCGTTTCGGCAATGGCGCCGTGCGCGACAGTCAGGCGGTGGCACTCGGCCTCGGTTGGTCTGGTCGGCGGGGCGGAAGCCGAATCACGCTCGATTCCCACGCGGTGCTGACCGAGGACGTGCCCGACCGCGAAATGGTGGCGACCGAGGTGGGCTTGGGCACCTTCTCGCGGGCCGCCGTGGAGCGCGGGCCCTGGCGTTCGCACCTGATCGTCTGGCGCGGCCGTGACGTGCTCAAGGAAGAGGGCGACGCGAACTATCTGTCACGGCTGCAGGACGCCACGCGCTTTCGAGGCGTGCGCGACTACGCCGAGCTGGGCTTGACGCGGCATTTTCGGCCTGCCCCCGAACTGCACATGTTTGCCGCCTTTCGCCTGCACCGCACCGAATCCCACTATGAGTATTCCTACCGGATCGTCGGGCGTGTGCGGCTCCGGCACCGGCTTTGATTCACCGCGGGTTAAGCTAATCCCTATGCGCCTCGCGAAGGTGGCCGCCGCAAGCGTCAGCCCGACGGTCGGCGCCGTTTCCTCCAATGTCTCGCGATTGATCACCATCGCGAAAGAGATGGCCGACGCGGACGTGACCATCGCCGGCTTCCCCGAGCAGGTCGTCGGTGGGTACCCGCCGGAGGATCTGGTGCAGTGGCGCGGGTTCCTCGACAGCCAGCGGCGTCAGCTGGAACGCTTTGCGGACGCGACCGCGGACTCGCCGACGGTGTATGTCCTGGGCCTCGCGGTTGCCGTCGGCGGTCAGTTGTTCAATTCTGCCGCCATCCTGCATCGCGGGAGCGTGGTCGGCCTGGTTCCCAAAGAAAAGCTGCCGACCTACAACGTCTTCTACGAAGCGCGCACCTTCTCTCATGGGGGGGCCAGGCTCGCCCTCGACGCCGAGGGAGTCCCGCTGGGTGACTACATTTTCGCTTTCGACTTCGGCCTGGTCGCAGTCGAGGTTTGCGAAGACGCCTGGTCGCCGGACGGGCCGATGCGCCGCCGCTGCTATTCGGGCGCGGAGCTCGTCGTCAACGTGTCGTCGTCGCCGTTTCGATCCGGCGTCGGCGCAACCCGTCGCGAGATGCTGGCGACGCGGTCGTCGGACAACCAGACCGTGCTGATCTACGCCAACGCCGTGGGCGCCCAGGACGGATTGATTTTCGATGGCGGGGCGCTCGTGTTTCAAAACGGGCGGCTGGTGCTCGATGCGCCGCGCTTCAAGGAGGGGTGGGCCGCGGCGGTCGTCGATCTCGATCGCACGAGCCGGCTGCGGATGGAGAACACGACATGGCGGACGGATTGCGAAGCCTTCCGGCTGCAGCGGCTGGACGTCCCGGTCATCGCCTGCCCGAAGCCCACCGCCGATCGATCGCGCTTGTCGTACCCCGCGCCTGAGGGCGGGAGCTTTTTTCTGCCCGCGTCCCAGACGGTGCACGTGGACCCGCGCGATGCAGCGCTCGATGATCTATTCGAGGCGCTGGCGGTGGGCGTCCAAAGTTACTTCGAGAAAACCGGTGCGTTCACGTCGCTCGGCCTTGCGCTGTCCGGCGGTCGCGATTCGATGCTCACGCTGCTGGTGGCCTGGCGATCGGCGCAGCTGATTCAGGCGGGTAAGGCGGGGAAGGCGGGTTCGCTCATCACCGCGTTCTACATGCCGAGCCGGCATTCACACGACACGACCCGCAGCGCCGCGCACGTCCTGGCCGGCGAGCTCGGCGTCGAGCTCCGGACGGTCGCGATCGACGACGCCATGGATCGCGAGATCGCCGCAACTCGCGACATGCTGGCCGGCGGCGAGATCACCGAGCTGACGCGGCAGAACATCCAGGCCCGCATCCGCGGTCAGCGCATGTGGAACTGGTCGAACTCCTCGGGTGCGCTGTTTCTGCAGACCGGTGACATGAGCGAAAAGGCCGTCGGCTACACCACCATGGGCGGGGATCTCGAGGGCGCCCTGTCCGTGATCGCCAACGTGCCAAAAACCGTGGTCAACGCGCTGCTCGAGCGCCTGCATCGGCGCTTTGGGTTCCAGGGTATCGCTGCGACGCTGGCGACGATGCCGGGACCCGAGCTGGCGGACGCGCAGTCGGCCGAGCACGAGCTGATGCCATTTCCGATCATCGACGCCTGCCTGCATTTGTATGCGGCAGAAAAGATGTCGCCCGGCGAAGTCGAACAGGCACTCGTGAGCCTGTTTCCGGAAACGTCGCCCGAGCAGGCGCACGAGTGGGCCTCGCGCTTCGCCCGGATGTTCACGCAGTCGATTTACAAGTGGGTGCAGTCGCCGCTGTCCCTGCACGTCGGGTCGCTCGACCTGGATCGCGAACGTGCACTACAGATGCCGGTGGTGCAGAAGACCGAGTGGACGAATGGGGCGGGTGGGGCGGGTAAGGCCGGTGGGGCGGGTGGTTGATGTCGCTGCCTTTCGTGACCTCATGGATCCGGCCTCGCCGGCGCGCCGAGGCCTGTTCGTCGCCGAAGGCCGCCTGGTCGTGCGCCGGCTGCTTTCGTCCTCACGCTTCAAGGCGCAGTCTGTCCTGGTTACGCCGGTCGCGTTCGAATCCATCCGGGATCTCGTCACGCCTTCGCTGTCCTGCCACATCGTGGCGCAGCCGGAAATGGACGTCCTCGTCGGGTTCCACATGCACCGCGGCTGCGTTGCGCTGGCGGAGCGGCCTGACGTCGCTCCGCTCACTTTGGTCGATCGGCGCGCACTGGAGCGCGTAGTGGTCCTCGAAGGCGTCAGCAATCCGGACAACCTCGGCGGGATTTTCCGCAGTGCGGCCGCGTTCGGCGCCCAACTGATCGTCCTGGGGCCGGGCTGCGGCGATCCGCTGTACCGCAAGGCCATTCGTACGTCGATGGCCGCCACGCTCGACGTGCCGTTTGCGGCTGCCGGGGAGTGGCCCGAGGCGCTCGACGCGCTCCGCGCCGAGAGCTTGCGCGTCATTGCGCTCACGCCCGCCGCTGACGCCAGGCTCCTCGAGGAAGTACCCCGTGGGGGGCGGCTGGCGCTGTTGTTCGGCACGGAAGGCGCGGGCCTGAGCGCGGCCGCTCAGGCCGCCGCCGATGAACGCGTGCGCATTGGCACGACCGGTCGCGTCGATTCGCTCAACGTCAGCGTGGCGGCAGCGATCGCGATGCACCACTGCTTCGAGTAGGCGGTGCTCCGCGCCGGGGGCGCGCCTTCGGCGCGAGGGCCTCACTAACGCTCGGCGGGCCGCTCGCTCGCGCTCGCGGAGGGAACCTGGTTCCGCGGTGAAGCCGCGGCCCGCCGAGCGCAGCGAGGCCATTCACCCGTCGAGCCGCTGCCCTCTCGTCTCGGGCCCGAGCCATAGCATCACCAGCACCAGCACGCCAGCCACGACAATGCATGACAGCATTGCGGAGGCCAGCGGAACGCCCGAGTCCTGCAGCGACCCGATCAGATATGGCGTGAACGCGCCCAGCCCGGCACCGACGTGATAAGCAAAGCCGGTCCCCACCGCGCGCGCTTCGGTCGGGAAGCGCTCCGACAGATAGCCGGGCACGATGCCCCACGCACCCGAGCAGCCGAGCCCGATCAGGAACGCGCCGAGCAGCAGCATGTCCGGATCCGACGACCATAGAAACATCGGCGCCGACAGCACGCCGACAATCATGCCGAGCGTCGGGGCGCCGCGACGGCCCAGCCGCGTTTCAGACAGCTGACCGAGCACCACCGAACCGATCAGCCCCCCGGCGTTGAGCGCGATCAGAAAGCTGAGCGGCGCGAGATCGAAGTTGCGCAGCAGCGTCGGATACCAATACGTAATCGAGTGATACGAGAAGATGAACGTCGCCATCAGCAGCGACGAGTGAATCGTCACCCACCGCAGGTCGGCGTGAAACAGCCGCGCGACCGACAAGCGCCGCATCGGCTGCCCCGACTCACGCGCCAGGCGCTGCTGCTCGAGCCAGACCGGGCTTTCCTTCACGGTCGACATGACCGCAAGAATGATGAAGGCCGGGATCACTCCGGACCACAACATGATGCGCCAACCCATATCGGGGTTGTGCGACACCAGCGGCCAGCCGAATTGATAGACGAGCGACGACAACATGAACCCGAACGAGAAGCCGCCTTGCAGCAGCCCGGACGCGATGCCGCGCAATTCCTTGGGCCAGTGCTCGAGCGCCAGCGGCACGCCCGCCGCCCACATGCCGCCCATGCCGATGCCGAACAGCCCGCGAAATGCGAACAGCATCACGTAGGACGTGGACAGCCCGCTCAAGAACGCGAACAGGGTGAACCACGCGATCGAGAACATGATGGGCGGCTTCCGGCCCCAGCGGTCGGCCGCGGTGCCCGCACCGATGCCGCCGATGACCCGGAAGATCAGCGTGACCGTCCCGAGCAGCCCCGCCAACGCCGCGTTGACCGAGAAGCTCTGCTGGATGTTGACCAGGACGAAGGTCAGGATGGTGAAATCGAACGCGTCGATGACCCATGCCGCAAAGGTCGTGAGAAACGCTTTCCACTGCTCGCGCTTGACTTGCCGCAGCGCGTCGATCATTCCGCCCACGCCAGCGAGCGACTCACCGCCTTCGTCCACCCGGCATACAACTGATCCATCTCAGCGCGCGGGCGCTCCGGCGCGAACTCGCGATCGAGCGCCCAGTTGTTCCGGACATCGTCGAGCCCGTCCCAATAGCCGACGGCGAGTCCAGCCAGATACGCAGCGCCGAGCGCAGTGGTCTCGGCGACCACCGGCCGCCGGACGGGGACGCCCAGCAGGTCCGCCTGGAACTGCAGCATCATCGCGTTGGCGGCGGCACCGCCATCGACCTTGAGCGTCGTGAGTGCCAGATTCGCTTCCTCCTGCATGATTTGCAAGACGTCGCGCGTCTGATAGGCCATCGCGTCCACCGCCGCGCGCGCGACGTGCGCCATCGACGAATTACGTGTCAACCCGACGATGATGCCGCGCGCGCGAGGGTCCCAGTACGGCGCACCAAGACCGACGAACGCCGGCACCAGATACACGCCGTCGGTGTCGGGCACTTGCCGCATCAGCGCTTCCACTTCCGCCGAGGATTGAATCGCTTTCAGCCCGTCACGAAGCCACTGAACCGCGGCGCCGGCGACGAACACCGCGCCTTCGAGCGCGTAGGTGGTTTTGCCGCCGACCCTCCACGCCACCGTCGTCAGCAGACCCTTCTGCGAGGGCACCGGCGATTCGCCGGTGTTGAGCAGCATGAAACAGCCGGTGCCGTAAGTGTTCTTCGCGGCACCCGGTTCGAAACAGGCCTGCCCGAACAGTGCCGCCTGCTGATCGCCCGCGATGCCGGCCACCGGGACCGCTGTCCCTAAAATCGCAGGGTCCGTTTCGCCATACACCTCGCTCGACGATCGCACCTCAGGGAGCATCGCGCGTGGAACGTCGAGGATCTTCAAGAGCTCGTCGTCCCACTCCATCGTGTGGATGTTGAAGAGCAACGTGCGGCTCGCGTTGGTCACATCCGTGATGTGGCGGGTCCCGCGTGTCAGACGCCAGATGAGAAAGCTGTCGATGGTGCCGAAGAGCACCTCGCCACGCGCGGCGCGCGCACGCAGACCATCGGTCGAATCGAGAATGTGCTTGATCTTCGTACCCGAGAAGTAGGCGTCCACGACAAGACCCGTCTTCTCCCTGAAAAGCGGTTCGTGCCCGGCGGCCTTGAGCCGATCGCAGATTGGCGCCGTGATACGGCTCTGCCAGACGATGGCGTTGCCAATGGGACGGCCCGAATCACGCTCCCACAGCACCGTTGTTTCGCGCTGATTCGTCACGCCGATGGCGGCAAGATCGGCCGGCTGCAGGCCGGCGCGGGCAAGGGCCTCGCGTGCGGTCGCGACCTGCGAGCTCCAGATCGCCTCTGGGTCGTGCTCGACATGCCCGGGCGAGGGAAAGATCTGCGGGAACTCCTGCTGCGCCGTGGCCACTGCCGTGCCGCTGCGATCGAAGACGATGGCGCGACTCGACGTCGTCCCTTGATCGAGCGCGAGGATGTATTTTTTCGCTGTTGACATCACACGTTCTCCGAGGCGGTGGCCGGCGAAGCGACCGGGGACGGCGGGGTCGCGGACACCGGCGGCGGTCCAGGCTCGCCGAACCCAGCCGGAGCGGGCGGATGGTGTCGAGAAATGAGCAGATCGTAGGTCAGGGCGCCGAGCACGGCGCCGACGCAGGGCGCCACCACCGGCACCCACCACCACACCGAGGCCGCGGTGAAGACTTCTCCGCCCCACCCGGCGATGGCCGTGAACAGGCGCGGGCCCAAATCCCGCGCGGGGTTGATGGCGTAGCCGGCGTTGAAGCCGAACGACATGCCGATGACGGTCACGATGCCGCCGACGACGATGGGCGTGAGCCAGGGCGGCGTCGCGTTGTTGCGCTGGTCGGTGAGCGCCAGGATGACGCCCATCAGCACCGCGGTTCCGACGACTTGATCGATGAAGCCACCAGTGGTGGACAGAAACGGTTGCGGGTAGGTCGCGAAGATGCCGGCGGTGCCCTGCGCGCCCGATACCATCCGGACCCCGCCGTCGAACGCCGTGAACGCCTCATGATAGGTCACGAAGACCACGGCCGCTGCGATAAAGGCTCCGGCGAGTTGCGCGATCACGTAGGCGGGGACCTTGGCCCACGGAAACCCTCGTGTCACGACCAGCGCAAGCGTAACCGCCGGATTCAGGTGCGCCCCGGAAACGCCGCCGGCCACAAAGACGCCCAGCATCACCGCGATGCCCCACGCCAGGTTGATAGTCAGAAACGATCCATTCGCCTCCCGACTGAGAACCGTCTGCGCGACAACGCCGACACCGAGAAGGATCAGAACGAACGTGCCC
>Ga0136627_1000889_pt1 | contig 11743 bp, 8 predicted proteins | sample AntDrymUQ4892206_2_FD_104652 | JGI IMG/M metagenome (GOLD analysis project Ga0136627, IMG submission 104652) | Polar desert sand microbial communities from Dry Valleys, Antarctica - metaG UQ489 (22.06) | ecosystem: Environmental > Terrestrial > Soil > Desert | place: Antarctica: Dry Valley... | reverse complement strand
GTCGCTCCTCGAAGGCCGGCTCGGGATGCTCGTGGATGCGGTGGGAGAGCCCCAGGATCTCGTCGCGGTGCCGCTCGATAGCCTCGGCCAGTCGCCGCTTGGCGTAGGCCTGGGCGCCGTCGAAGCGACCGGCCGTGAGCTGGACGGCGGAACCGTTCCCTCGCTCGTGGCTCACACGGAGACCGGCGCGGCGCCAGCCTCGGCCGGACGTGCCCCTGCGGCGTCCTCGAAGCGGACCGGATGACCGCCACGCTTCTTGACGGCTAGGGCGCTGATGCATTCGAGCGCCGCGCGATGGGCGGCCATGGCGGTCACTTCGGCGTGGTCGTAGGGCGGTGAGACCTCCACGATGTCCATGGCCGCGAGCTCGACGCGGCCGACGATGCGGCGGACCGCCCGCAGGACCTCACGAGTCAGCATCCCGCCCGGCTCGGGCGTGCCGGTGCCGGGTGCCATGCCCGGGTCCAGCACGTCGATGTCGAGGGAGAGGTATATCGCCTCGGCTCCGTCCAGGGCCTCCGCGATGGCATCGTCGACGACCGCCTCCGCGCCGCGCTCCTCGATCTCGCGCATGAGATGCCAGCGCATGCCCTGTTCGCGCATCCACTGGAAGATCTCAGGCGGCGGCCAGTAACCGCGCAACCCGACCTGCACGAAGTTGCGGCCCTTCACGGCACCCGACTCGATCAAGCGGCGCATCGGCGTGCCGTGGCCGGCCAGATTGCCCCAGTCCTGATCGGCCGTGTCCGCGTGCGCGTCGAAGTGGACTATGCCGATGCTCCCCGGCGCCCGGAGCTGTGCCACGGCACTGGCACTGGGCCACGTGATGGAATGATCGCCGCCCAGGATGATGGGAATGGCACCCGACGAGGCCACTTCCAGCACCTTGCGATAGATCATGGCGTGGCCGCGCTCCAGCGACGCGGGCACGATATCGGCGTCGCCGGCATCGACCACGTCGAGCTCGTGGAAGGGCATCACATCGAGCTGCAGCGAATACTGGCCATGGTTGTAGAAGGCCTGTCGGATGGCACGCGGACCGAAGCGGGCACCTGGGCGGTGACTCACGGCATCGTCGAAGGGCGCACCCACGATGGCCACGTCCGGCCGGCGCCGGAGGAGTTCGTGAGCGTCCTCGACGACATCTCGCTGACTGAAGGAGACCGGCCCGACGTAGGTTGGCGCCGAGGCACCCACGAAGGTGCGGTAGGGGCCATCCCAGCCGTTGATGCGGCCATAGTCGGGTCGGGACGGGTGGGGGTCGAGCGGATCGGACACGGCGCGGAACCTCGCGCGTGGTGCACCGCCGGTTCCGGATCACGGTCCAGCAGGGCGCGCCACTGCCCATGCTACCGCCGACCGGCCCGCTTCGGGCCCTTTCGCGCGCCGCCTGAGCAGGAAGCGTAAGCCTAGGCGCTGCAGCCGGTACGGCGGCTTCCCGTTCTCGCCCGCGACGCGTGCAGCTGGTGACGACCGAGTATCCCTCAATCCGCTGGCTGTTCTACTCACCTACTATCCATGGACCATGGACGAGCCTGAACCCGACAACTTGCCCGATCCGGATCGAGTCCTTCTTCCCGACGACGCACTCCGGGAGCTCGTGTTCGTGTTTCGGCTACCTGTCCGCCTGCCTGTCGCCGCCGACTCTCTGTGGACTCTAGAGATGGAGGGAGAGTTCGAGGAGCCCTGGCATGGTCGGCTTGCGCCGCACGTGAGTATCCGAGTCAATCGCATCCAGCGTGATTCGCCTCATCTGGGAATAGCTGACCTTCTGACGACTTCGGGAGAACTGTTCCCTCCTCGTGCGGACCCTAACCCTAAGGCCGCAAATCCAAGTGTTCGCAGTAAAGCGGTCAACGAGACCACCACATTCCGTCCACCACTTCAAGACTATGAGACGGTAATTGAGGCGACGACCGAAGGAGCGCTGGTAGCCGGCGACCGTGACTCCCCGTCGACGACAGCAGGATGCTTCAATCGCTGTCTGGTTGCGGTCAACGAGCTAGTAGAGGCATTCGGGATGGCCCTTTCGGACCCGACTCTGGCACCGATTCCCATCGAGCGTCTGGGTTATGCCGCGTTCGCCGGGTCACGCCGTTACGAGTTCCAGAAATGCGATGTTGGCCCCATCTTCTACATCCTTGACTGGAACGTCGACGTGGCACGGCCGGAAGTGGACCAGGCGGTGCTGGGTCGTGTCACAGCGTATCTTAGTGCGGCGCGCCGATCACAACCCTTTCTCACATACCGACGCCTACGAGAGCGGTCCGGGGCCGCCATGATTAGTGGTGACTACGCGGTCACCGTGATTATGGCGGCGGCGAGTGGTGAAGTTCTCCTCAATCTTCTGCTTCGTTCGATGCTGATTGAGGAGGGCCGCGAAACCGAGATTCCGCAAGTGTTCGACCGAACGAGCGGTGGACTAGCTAACCGAATCAGGACTCACTACGCACCACGCTTGGGCGGTACGTGGAATGCCCATGACTCGGGCAGCGCGATAGGCAGCTGGAATGTCCACACGCAGGCGGTCCGGCATCGAGTCTTGCATGGAGGCTATCGGCCGACTCGCCTAGAGGCGCACGAGTCTATGCACGGCACGGAGGACCTCGAAGGCTTCGTGCTTCAGCGCCTCGGAGGGAAGCGGTACTCCTACCCCAAGACTATCGTGAGCCTCATGGGTTTCCCCGGCCTCGAGCGCCGCGGTCTGCTCAACGACCGGTTCGCATCCGTCGTTGATGATTTGACATCAAACATTCATCTCTTCTGGGACTCAGTCGCAAAGTACTGACTGAGACATCCTTTCAAGTCCTGGCAATGTCAAGAAGACGCCCTCAACTGCGGGAAGGCTTGGGAAGTACCGGCTGCCCACGAATCTACAGGGTCGATTTTCGGCGACGCACGGACTCTTTCGCGCTCTGGGTTTGGTTGCCCGTGCCATCGCTCGACGGAGCCTCAGCCTCTTGGGGTCAGGATCAGCTCGACGAGTATCGCCATCCCCACGACGAAGGCCGCCAGGGGCAGGCTGAACGCGCCCAGGACGCGCAGCAGCACAAGCGTCGTCACAACGCCGCCCGACAGCAAGGCGCGGCGTGCTGCCCGTGACCAGTCGCCGCGGTAGGCGATCCGGCGCCGGCGAGCGAAGGAGGCCAGCCAGAAGAGTGGCAGCAGGGTGAGCGCCACGGCCACGCCCATGGCCAGCGCACCGGCCGCCTGGATCCGTGCGTCATCGCCGGGCGACAGGGACGTCAGGATCCAGGCCACCGCCAGCCATGCCCCGATGGCAGCCAGGAAGAATGAGACGTTGAGCAGCCGGTCCCGTGCGTACACCTTGGGGAGGATACGAGCTGGCGCATCTCAGGCGGTGCTCGACGGGCAGATGTCTCGATACGGGCAGTAACCGCAGGCGAGATAGTCTGGTCTGGCATCGAACTGCCCGGCGCGGATGCCGGCCGCGGCCTTCGCGATCTTCGCCCGCGCCTTGGCCAGCCGGGCCGGATCCGGCGTAGCACGTCCGGTGAGACCGCTCTCCATGAAGTGAAGCTGGACGGCGGCTGGCAGCACGCCCGTCTCAGCTTCGTGAGCCAGGGCGTAGACCTGCAACTGGAGCGAGTCACGTGCCTTCTCACTCGCCTTCTTCTGCTCGCGCACATCGCTCGACTTGAGGTCCGTGATGACCGTGCCCTCGGGCGTCTCATCGACCCGGTCGTACCGGCCGCGCACGATGTCTCCGTAGATGCGCACGCTGAACGTACGCTCCACTGCCACTGGCACAGTGGCCCCCGGACGCGTCTGCTCGGCATGGAAGCGCAGGAGCGCCGCACGGCCTGATGCGTACCGTGCCTCTTCATGCTGCCGAGAGAGAAAGCCCTCACTGGACCAGTGGGTGTCGAAGACCTCGAGCAGGGTGTCGACGTCCATGGGCCGACCCCGCGAGCGTGCGGTATGGAACGCCGCGGCTGCTTGGTGCAGTGCATTGCCGAGGACCAGCGCGTGATGTGGCGGGGTGGGCACTCGGACCACGTGACGCAGGCGGAACTTGAGCGGGCACGTCAGGTAGTCGTCGATCTGGGAGTAGCTCAGGCTGAGGGGCTCCTCCGACCGCGACGCCGCGGGGGGCGGCGCGACCGTGACGGGCGCGTGTGGCGCGGATGCAGCGGCCAGTCGCTCAACGAGGGCGACCGCGGTCGACGACCCGCTCGCGTCCGCCAGCGCGTCCAGCGGCCGGTCGAGAGCCTCGCCAAGGAAGGGGGAAGGCCGGCGGGCACGGCCGGACGCCGTGCGCCGTGACCAGGAGAGATGCAGCTCATCCCGGGCACGCGTCATGGCCACGTAGCAGAGGCGGCGCTCTTCAGCGAATGGTGCTTCGAGTCCATCTGCCGTGACGTCGCCCAGCGCCAGTGGCGGCAGCCGATCCGCCCTGCGGCGCAGCGGGAAGCGACCATCGACCAGCCCGATCAGGAACACCACGGGGAACTCGAGACCCTTGGCCTTGTGGATGGTGAGTACCGATACGGCCTGCTGGTCGCCGTCGCTGGCCGGCTCGGCGGGATCGTCGCCCGCCTCGGCAAGTGACCGGAGGTGCGGCACCAGGAACGGCAGGCGGTCGTCCTGCAGCACTGCGGATTGGGCGCGGATGATGTCGAAGAGACGCGCCACGTTGCGCAGTGGCGCCTCGTCTCCGCGCTCGGCCGCGGCGATCAGATCACGAAGGCGGCCACTTCGCTTGAGGTGCTCGTAGAGCACCTCGCCCGCTGGCCGACGGTGAGCGGCCTCCAACGCCGCGAGCATGTCGCCGCGCAGTCGCGCCAGTCGCTGGCGCGTCGCGGTGGCAAGCCGAAGCACGCCCGGCTGCTCGATCACCTCAGCGATGGCCCACCAGAGGGAACGATGGCGCCGACGTGCCATCTCCAGCAGCGTCGTCATGTCTGCGCCGCCCGTGCGGTACGGCGCTCCGGTGGCCACCGCGTACAGGTCCACACTCGACTCTGGATCGGCCACGGCCCGCAGAAAGGCCAGCAGATCGCGTACCTCTTCTCGCGCGTAGAGTCCTGACGCGCCACTGAAACGGACCGGCAGCCCACGCATGGCCAAGCTCCGAAGCACGGGCGCCGCGTCGCCGTTCGTCCGAACAAGGACAGCGAAGTCGGCGGGTGGCTCACCGCACCCCACACGTTCGGAGATGCGTGCCGCGACGGCATCCGCTTCCTCTTCCACCGTGGCGTATCCCTCGACCTCCACGGGCACGGCGCGGCGACCGCGCCGAACGGTGACGAGGCTCTTGTCCAGCCCCTCCAGGGTCTCGAGGCGATGCGGGTCGTTGTGTCGGACGAGCCGCTGAGCTGTCGCGATGATGGGCCGTCGTGAACGGTGGTTCCGGCGCAGGACCACCCGGCGAGCTCCGTCGAAGGCTGCTGTGAAGCCGAGGATGTTGCCCATGGCTGCACCGCGGAACGTGTAGATGGACTGGTCGTCGTCGCCCACGACGGTCACGTTCCGGCGCGGGCCGGCCAGCAAGCTGAGGAGTTCGGCCTGCTGCGGGTTGGTGTCCTGGAACTCGTCCACCACGATGTAGCGGAAGCGGCGCTGCAGTTCGGCACGCACGGCCGGTCGCTCTCGAAGCAGCCGCACCGCGGCATGGACCTGGTCTCCGAAATCGATGAGGCCTCGCTCGACGAGCAGTCGCTGGTAGTGCTCGTAGGCGACTGCCAGCTCCCGCGGCCCCGCCGCAGACTCGATCAGGGCGAGGGCCGCCCCACGGGACGTCTCGTCGCCGGCCTCCTGGAGCGCCTCCTCCCCGGTCCGGACTTGAGCCTCCGCAGCAGCCTGAAGGTCAGCCGGGGTCAGGCCCTGGTCCTTGGCGCGTCCGCAACGATCCACCAAAGCGCCGAGGAACCGGCTGGGGTCGGCCAGAGGTCGATAGCGCTCGAGGCCCAGCTCGAAGAGATGCTCCCGTAGGAGAACGACCGCTTCGGCGCGGCTGATCACCCGCGGGTCGGATGGCAGCCCGAGCTCGTAGGCGAATTCCCGCAACAGCCGGTCGCCGAAGGCATGGAAGGTATGGATGGACGCCTCAGCGTGACCGTACGGCACCAACACGTCCACCCGTGTCTGCATCTCGTCTGCGGCGCGGTCCGTGAAGGTCAGAGCGAGCACCTCCGACGGGCGCGCACGCTTGGTGGCGATGAGCCAGGCGACCCGCCGCGTGATCACCTCGGTCTTGCCAGTACCGGGTCCCGCGATGACCAGCATGGGTCCCTCCCCGTGCATCACGGCCCGGCGCTGGTCCCGATCCAGCCCGCGCAGCAGTTCCGCGACCCGCTCGAGGGAGACCGGAGCGCTGCCGTCCGGCGGCCGTGGGCTGGCAGCGATGGCCGGAGTGGCGGGCGAGGATGGGCGATCGGGTGCGGTCATGGGTCGAGCCTGCCGGCAGCCCGTGCCACCTGTCTGTCACGACCGCGTGTATGAGCTCGGACTCAGCGCGGCAGGGCGGCTCGCCTAAGTGCTTCGGTTTCCTCGCCGGACAGCTGCGCATCGCTCTGTCCGCCCACGATCTCCTTGAGATACAGGCGCGTCTGTTGTCGCGAGTGAAGGCTGGATAGGACCACGCCGTTGCCTTCCGCATCCACCAGCGCCAAGGCGAAACTCTGGTTGGAGCCGGTGTCCTCGAAGGGGTTGTAGCGCACGACGCCCACGTTCTGGAGGACGCGACGGCCCTGCTCGTCGGCGGCTCGCAGCTGCTCGTCAGCGGCACGTGATGCGCCGCTGAGGGCGTCGGGGCGGGCTTCCTGCTCGCCCGAGTAGGCCTCCAGCGCGTCGAGATCGGTCAGGGCGGGAAGCGGCCGCTCGGGCGCCACGACCTTGCCTCGACGGATGGTCATGAGAGCCATGAGCAGCGCGGCAAGGGCAAGGACGAGGGCGCCCAGCGCGAGAGGCACGGCCAACGACTCGGGCAAGTTGTGAGCTCCTGGCGGCTCGAGTGCCCTCTGGGGAGGGGCGCGCTTATCCTAACCCCGACCCGGCTGGTATCCTCGCGCCGTGAGCAAGCGAACCCGCGGTCGGCCCGTTCACCGGCGACCGGGCACCCTTCCGACACCGGCTCGTCCCGCCGGTCCTCGACAGACCGTTGCCCAGCCGCGACCCACCGACGACCTCGCGCAGGCGATCGCGGCGGCGGACTCCACGAGCGTCGCGCCAGCGCGCCGAACCCTCGTCACGACCGGCGCCGGCAGCGTGCCGCCAGCTCGCACCACTCATCACCGGGCACGGGCCAAGCCAGGGAGCGTCCTTGCTGAGCGCGCCGCCACGGAGTACGTCTACGTCGCGCAGGACCTGCGGCGCATCGCGCTGGTGGCCGTGACCCTCATCGGCATCCTTCTGCTGCTGTGGATCGTGCTGGTGGTCATGGGGGCTTCGCCGCTCTACTGAGGGTCGGATCCGAACAGCTTGCCTGGCTCGTACTTGCGTCAGCCGGGTCCAGCTTCCTTCTTCTGACGGTCCGCGATGCGCCGCTTGGCCTCGTCGCGCTGACGCATGACCCTGCCCGACGCCTTCATGGCCTCGCCCTCGCGCGTCCGGCCGCGTGGAGCAGTTCGCGCCCCGCCCGCCGCCCGCGCCACGGCCCGTTCCTCCGCCAGGCGCTCCAAGCGCGCGCCGATCTGCACCTCCATGCCCTGCTCGGAGGGCTGGTAGTAGCGGCGCTCGCGAAGCGCATCGGGCAGGTACTGCTGCTCGATGTCCGCCCCTGGGTAGTCATGCGGCATGCGATATCCGACGCCGATGCCGTGGGCTCGCATGGCCGGCACTGCCGCCGGCAACAAGTGGCCAGGTACCGGCAGCGAGCCATGCGCCTGGACGTCGGCCACGGCCGCCCAGTACGCCACGGCGACACGGTTCGATTTCGGCGCGCTGGCCACATAGGCCGTGGCCTGGGCCAGCGCGTACTGGGCTTCGGGCAGGCCGACCCAGTCGAGCGCCTGGGCCGCCGCCACGGCTACCTGAAGGGCCCTCGGATCGGCGTTGCCCACGTCCTCCGAGGCCGCGATGATGATGCGCCGGCAGATGAAGCGGGGGTCCTCCCCTGCCGCCACCATGGCCGCCAGCCAGTAGAGCGCCGCGTCCGGGTCGTTGCCGCGCATGCTCTTGATGAAGGCGCTGACCGTGCCGTAGTGACCGTCGCCGGCACGGTCGTAGGTGAGGATCCGCTCCTGCGCTGCGGTCTCCACCTCCTCAAGGCTCGGTCGCACGGGCTCCGCTCGCTCCGGCTCATCCACGCCGGCCATGGCCGCCGCCGCCTCCAGGACGTTGAGCGCCGCCCGCGCGTCACCCGCCGAGATGGACACGAGGTGCTCCCGGGCATCATCAGGGAGTGCCACAGCACCCGCGAAGCCGCGCTCATCGGACATCGCCCGGTCCACGATGGCGCCGATCTGCTCGTCGCTGAGCGGCTCCAGGCGGAAGACGCGCAGACGCGAGAGGAGCGCCGAGTTGACCTCGAAATAGGGGTTCTCCGTGGTGGCCCCGATGAGCGTGATGGTGCCGTCCTCGACCTGCGGCAGCAAGGCGTCCTGCTGCGCCTTGTTGAAGCGATGGATCTCGTCGAGGAAGAGCACCGTGGAGCGGCCGCCCCGATCGATCCACTCACGCGCTCGGGCGATCACAGCCCGCACATCGGCCACGCCGCTCATCACCGCGCTGAGCGTCATGAAAGGGGCATCGACCGCCTCGGCCAACAAGCGCGCCAAGGTCGTCTTGCCCACGCCGGGCGGCCCCCACAGGACCATCGAGGCGAGATGGCCGCGCTCCACCATGCGCCGTAGCGCGCCGCGCTCGCCGACCAGGTGGGTCTGTCCCTGGAACTCCTCGAGGACCCGCGGACGAAGGCGCGCAGCAAGGGGTGCGTGGGCGGCCGTGCCGGCCAGGTCGAGTGGCTCGGGTAGCGCGTCGATGGCAGTCCGTCGGGGCACGCCGGCAGTCTACGCGCGCTGGGAGTTCGACCGGTACCATCGCGGGAGCAGGCGCCGCACATCGCGCCACTGCCGATCCGTCAGCCAGGAGCCGTCCGTGACCCAGCCCACGCATCTCCGCATCCCCGGCCCGACTCCCCTCCCAGATGCCGTGCGCGAGGCTGGCGGGCGCCAGATGGTCAATCACCGCGGCCCGGAATTCAAGGAGCTGCTGGGCCGCGTGACCGACGGCCTCAAGCGCGCCTTTCGGACCGACAACGACCTTGTCATCCTCAGCTGCTCCGGGACCGGCGGGCTGGAGGCGGCCGTCGTCAACCATCTCTCCCCGGGCGACACGATCCTCTCCGTAAGCATCGGCGTCTTCGGCGATCGCTTCGCCAAGGTGGCCACGCGCTATGGCGCCGACGCGACCAAGCTCGACGTCGAATGGGGGCAGGCGGCGGAGCCCGCAGCGGTGAGCGAGGCGCTTCACAGCATGGCTACCGACGGCCGGCCAGCCAAGGCCGTGCTTCTTACCCACAACGAGACATCGACCGGCGTCACCAATCCGCTCCAGGAGCTGGCCTCGGCAGCGCGTGCCACCGCGCCGGAGGCGCTCATCCTGGTCGATGCCATCAGCGGCCTGGGCGCGGTGCCCTTCGAGACGGACGCGTGGGGCCTGGACGTCGTCGTGACGGGGTCACAGAAGAGTTGGATGGTGCCACCCGGTCTGGCCATGCTGAGCGTCTCGCCGCGTGCCTGGGAAGCCGCCGCCCGGGCCGCCATGCCGCGCTTCTACTTCGACCTGGCGATGCATCGCGACAGCGCCGTCAAGGGTGAGACACCGTGGACCCCCGCCGTGGGCGTCTGCTTCGCCCTGGACGTGGCGCTCGGCCTCCTCGAGGAGGAGGGCTACCCGGCCATCTTCGCGCGACACGCAGCCTGTGGCGCCGCCGCGCGCGCCGGTCTCACCGCGCTTGGCGTGCGTCTCTTCGCCGATCCTGCTCGGGCCTCTGACACGGTCACCTCCGCACGGATGCCCGAGGGCGTCGAGTGGCCAGCGCTAAGCAAGGAGCTGCGCTCGCGTGGCCTCGTGCTGGCGGGTGGCCAGGGGTCGCTGACGGGCAGGATCTTCCGACTGGGCCATCTCGGATCGGTCACCGTCGATGACATCCTGGCCGCCATGGCCATTTTGGAGGACGCCTTGGAAGCGCTGGGACTGCCGGTCGATCGCGGCGCGTCGGTGGCGGCGGCGATGCAGGCCGCCGGACAGGCCAGCGGCGCCCTGCCCGAGGCTGCCTCCCAAGCCGTGGCGGTCTGAACCTGCGCCCCTCGCCCGGGCGGGCAGGAGCACCCGGAGCCATGCGCATCCTGGTCGCCGAGACCCTCGCCGAGGAAGGCCTGGGCCTGCTCCGCGCGGAGCACCAGGTCGATGTGCGTGTCGGCCTGCCGCGCGACGAGCTCCTCGCCGCGCTGCCCCAGTACGACGCCCTTCTCGTCCGCAGCCAGGTCCAGGTCGACGCCCAGGCCATCGCGGCCGGAAAGCGCCTGTCGGTCGTCGGTCGGGCTGGCGTGGGGGTCGACAACATCGACCTTACCGCCGCTACCAAGGCCGGTATCACGGTGGTCAACGCGCCCACCGGCAACACCATCGCAGCCGCCGAACACACGCTGGCGCTGCTCTTCGCGCTGGCTCGGCGAGTGGCCGCGGCAGATGCCTCGATGCGCCGCGGGGAGTGGAAGCGAGCGGCCTTCACGGGACGTGAGCTGCGCGGCAAGACGCTGGGTATCGTCGGTCTGGGCAAGATCGGACTGACCGTGGCAGATCGCGCGCGAGGCTTGGAGATGGAGCTGCTCGGCCACGATCCCTACGTGACGGAGGATGCCGCCGCTCACCACGGCGTGCGGCTGGTGCCCCTGGCCGAGCTTCTGGAGCGTTCCGACGCGATCACCGTCCATGTGCCTCTGACCCGGACCACGCGGAACCTCATCGGGGCGGCCGAGCTGGCACGGATGAGGCCGGACGCGCTGCTCATCAACGTCGCTCGCGGCGGCGTCATCGACGAAGCGGCCCTGGCCGGCGCGCTGACCGGTGGACGGCTGGGGGGCGCGGCAGTGGACGTCTTCGCGTCGGAGCCGCCCACCGGCTCACCCCTTATGGACGCCCCGAACACGGTGTTCACGCCGCACCTGGGCGCCTCCACGGAGGAGGCGCAGACACGCGTCGCGGTGGAGGCCGTGCAGCAGGTGCTCGAGGTGCTGGCGGGTCGATCCGCGCGGTATGCGGTCAACGCGCCGCTGCTCACCCCAGAGACGGCGCAGGCGCTGGCGCCGTTCCTGCCCGTGGCCCGGATGCTGGGCCAGTTCTATGCGCAGTTCGCGCCCGATCTGGAGGGCCTGACCCTGGACGTGGCCGGCGAGCTGGCCGCCTATGACGCGAGCCCGCTCGTGGCAGCCGTCTTGGGCGGTTTGCTGGAGAGCGTCAGCGAGGAGCGCATCAACCTGGTCAACGCCTCGAGCGTCGCTCGTGCTCACGGCATCTCGCTCATCGAGCGCAAGTCGCCCGAGGCCGGTCGCTACGCCTCGATGCTCAGCCTCACCGGTTCGAGCAGTGTCAGCGGGACGGTGGCCGGTTCCGAGCCGCGTCTCGTGGGGCTGGCCGACTACTGGGTCGACTTGCCGCCGGCGGCACACATGCTGGTGACCCGACATCACGACCGGCCGGGCACGATGGGCCGCATCGGGCTGATGCTGGGCGAGGGAGACGTGAACATCAGCGCCATGCATCTGGGACGCATGGG
>Ga0136627_1000888_pt1 | contig 11746 bp, 12 predicted proteins | sample AntDrymUQ4892206_2_FD_104652 | JGI IMG/M metagenome (GOLD analysis project Ga0136627, IMG submission 104652) | Polar desert sand microbial communities from Dry Valleys, Antarctica - metaG UQ489 (22.06) | ecosystem: Environmental > Terrestrial > Soil > Desert | place: Antarctica: Dry Valley... | reverse complement strand
TCGCCTAATCAATTAATTGCAAACAGGTTCTATAATCCGCTCGGCTTTTTTATTGGTTTTTTCGTAAAATTTGCTCAAAAACGCAAATGCTTCAGCGTTTCGCGGGTCGAGCCGAGCAATCTCATTCCATTCGATAATCGCTTTTTGAGCAAATTTTATATCAAGAGCGTCCTTGTTAAGACGGCTTTTAAATGTATAAAGCTGTGCCAGAATGAAGTGTGCTCCAAAATTGTTTCGGTCTATTTTAGCAGCAATGTCAGCGAGCAAAATTGATTCGTCAACGTCATAAGGCGGCGTATTTTTGGCTAAATTGGCAAGTGCGGTGTAGGCTTCAGCCAAAGTCGGGTTAAGCTCCACCGCTTTTTGCAAGGCTTGTTTGGCGAGTTTTGAATTAGTAGCAATTGCGGACCGCACTGAACTGTCAGCCGGGTTCGCCCGCTGGCGAATTTGGTTCACCGTCCAAATATAACGCTGCGCTTCCAGCAATTTTGCGTAAGCCTGCGCCCGCCGTTCGCGGGAAACCTCCGATGTTTGCTGCCCTGCCTGATTTTTGGCGGGCGTTTCGGAAATTTTTGGTAAATCCGCCGACCGAGACAAATCATTTTTACCAATTTGAGCGGAAATGAACGGAGCAGAATAAAGCGCAATTATCAAAACCGTAATAAAACTTTTAATTTTCATTAGAAACCCTTTCACCTTTTGAAAACTATTTTTCGGGTTGCTTTGGCTGCAATTTCTGCCGGGAAATCACAGTCGTCAGCGATTTCGGAATTTGAGCGGAACTAATATCTCCTTGATTGGCAATAATCTGGTCAATTAATTCAAATTTCTTTTCATCAAAATCATCCGTCATCAAAACGCCGTTCTTATCAATCGTCAGCGGATAAATACCGAAAAGCTCGTTTTTGAAGTTCTGTAAAAACGATTGGTCTTCCGGCGGCAGCACCTTCATTCTTTCGGGATTCGGTTGAGGCACAGTCGCGCCGATAAGCTGCAATTGCTCCTTCGATTTGTCAACATAACCACTGTTCGGATAATCCCTGACAAGCTGCTGAAAATATTTCGCCGCCTGGTCGGTTTCTTCCTCAATCACATATGTAATGGCTACCTTGTAAAGTGCTTCGTCCATAAAGCTGAAATTCGGATATTTATCCAAAATTTCACGATAGCGCGATTGCGCTCCCTTCAGCCCGCCTTTTTTATAATCAACCGATTGTTTGTAATAAAAATTCGCAATTATCAGATTGTGCAAACCGAGATTGTCCTGCACTTGCCTCAGACGCTCGTTGACGTCAGGCAGCAAAATCGTGTTGGGATATTGCTGAAGCAAAGCTCTGAGGCGTTGTTCGGCGCGTTTGGCGCGGGTCGAATCGCGGTCGGGTCGTCCGATTTGACGCATTTCCGATTCGGCAACCTTTAGCAGCACGCGGTCAGCAAGCGGATGCGTCGGGAAAAACGTCAGCCAATCCTGATAACCTGCCGCTGCCTGGATAAGTGCGCGGGTCGAGCCTTCTAAATAAAACGAATCGGCAACGGCGAGTTTTGCCATCGGCAGATACGGCGAATCAGGATAAGTTGTAATAATCGTCTGAAACAAAAGCCGCCCGACATCATAATTATTTTTGCGAACTTCTTTTGTTCCATCAATAAAAAGCTGGCGGTCGCGTCCCGGCGTAACGCTTCCGATTAATTCTTCGTATTCATCGCGTCCGCCGCCGAATATCCCCAAAAACTTTTTCTTTTTCTTTGGTTCACGCGGTTTGCCGACATCCGAAACCGGATTTGCACGCGCACTCGCAGTTTCCGTCAATGCCGCGTCAACGCGGGTTTGCATCTCAGAAACGCTCGTTTCCAATTGAGCAATATCACCTGACTCGTACTTTTCGGAGCGGTCGAGTTTTCCGCTCAAACTATTTACTTCCGATTGCAGATTCGACGTTTCTTTTTCTAAACCCGACAGCCGGCTGAGCGGTGTTTCCAGATTTGTTTTATCGTCTTTTTTTGATTTGTCTTCCTTTTTGTCTTCCTTCAAAACCGAACGCGCCCCGCTTAAGGAACGGCGCATCGTTTCTAATTTTTGGCGCATCACTTGAATGCGCTGCACGGGCGAACCGTCGGCATCCTTCTTTTGTTGCGCCAAGCCCGGAACTGCTAAACCGAAAATTAACAAAAAGCCTAAAACAAATGATTTATTTTTTATCGAAAACATAATTACCTCATAATTTAGCCGGAAACGAAAAATAGTTTTTGATTTACAAAATTTTGCATTTTGCATTTTTAAGTTTTAAATCTTTACGCCCAAACCGTCCCCGCATCAATCAATTCTCTGACGGCTTCGGTCGGTCGTCCGCCGCCGAAAACAGCCGAACCCGCAACAATAATTTCCGCGCCTGCTCCAACGACTTCAGCAATGTTTGACGCGCCGATTCCACCATCAATTTCGATTCGCGTTCCTAACCCGCGCTCATAAATCATTTGGCGCAACCGCCGCAATTTGTCAATCGAAGTATGAATAAATTTTTGTCCGCCGAACCCTGGATTAACAGACATCAACACAACGAAATCGGCAAACGGCAGGGCTTCTTCAACGCGCGTTAGAGATGTCGCCGGATTTATCGCAACACCGGCTTGTCCGCCCGCTTCCCGAATCGCCGTCAAAGTTCGCTGCAAGTGAACGTCCGCCTCGATGTGAACCGAAACCATATTCGCACCGGCTTCCACAAATTTTACGGCGTAGCGGCTCGGCTCTTCAATCATCAAATGCGCGTCAATTTTCAAATCGGTCGTCTTGCGGATTGATTCGAGAACCGGCAAGCCAATCGTGATATTCGGCACGAATTGTCCGTCCATCACGTCGAAATGCAAAATCTTTGCGCCGCCCGTTTCAATTGCGCGGATTTCTTCCGCCAACCGCCCGAAATCCGCCGATAAAATTGAAGGAGCTATTTCAAACATATCTTTGACGAATTGTTCCGCTTTTTTGACTTTTACTTTGTTGCACAAAAAAAAGTTCCGGTTGCACGTTTCAGCGATTCGGAGTTTTGCGCGGTCGTACGTCTGTTGCGCCCGGAGTTTTGCTTGTTGCCGGTTTCGGAGCATCCGGTTTCTTGGTGTCGGTCGGGTTAGCCGAACTGTTTTTATCGCCTTTATCCGCTGAGGTAGAATTTGATTCCGACGCTTTTTTATTGGAATTATTGTTGCCTGACAAATTGGAATTATCGCTCAAAACATCGCGCGTGGTTGAAGTTTTCTTTTTGTTCGCGTTGGCGTTTTGATTATTTTTGGTAGATTTTTTCGGCTTGTCTGAAATCAATTCTTCGATTTTCTCGCTGTCGTCATCCTCGTTCGTATTCTTTTTGAGAGTCACGGGAGTTTCGTTGCCTTCGGGATCCGTTTTGCTGGTTACGACCAGAATCATTTGTCCGGTTTTCACCGTTTCGCCCGCCTTCGGGAGTTGTTCGATAACTGTGTTCGGTTTTTCGGTACTAAAACGGTCGGCTTTCTTTTTGATTATCAATCCGAGGTCGGCAAGTTCCCTTTCGCTTTCGACAAAATCTTTGCCGACAATTTCGGGAACTTTCATCTCTTCACCCTGCAGCCTCAGATAAATTACACTCAGCAGTCCAACCAGAAATGTTCCGGCAAGAACGACTACAATCAATAATTTTCCGAACGCCGACGCGCCCTTTTTGATGAAACTCATTTAGTTTGTTTTTAATTCGGTCAATCTAGGAAAACAAAACGAAAGAATAGCATTTTTCGGAAAAAGTAACGAATAAATAATCTCCGAAAACTTTGCAAACAGATTATTTTTTTTCAAAAACAGCGATAAAAAATCCGTCTGTTCCGTTCCTTTGAGGAAATGTCCGCGCAAAACCTTCTTCGGTCAAAAATCTTTCCGGCAAAGCAGGCGGAACTTTTGCAAAGCGTATCTGCGTCGCTAAAAACTTTTCGCAAACCGCTTCGTTTTCCTCACGCTCCAGAGAACAAGTCGAATAAATTAATCTACCGCCCGATTTCACAACCTTTGATGCGTTTTCCAGGATTCCGAGTTGTTTGGCGGATAATTCAAAGAAGTCTCCGGCTCGCAAAAAATAGCGTATTTCGGGGTTATGTCGAATCGTGCCGCTTCCCGAACAAGGCGCGTCAACCAAAACCACATCAAAACTTTCCTCGGCAAAAGGCAAACTTTTCTCCGCATCATAACGCAGAAGCTCAATCGTATCCACGCCTTGCCTCCGGCAATTTTCGCGCAATGTTTCAACCCGATGCAGGTAAAAATCTCCCGCAACCATCAAATTTTGAATTCTGAATTCTGAATTTTGAATTTGAGAAAATTTGCTTCCCGGCGCGGCACAAACATCGAGGAAATTCTCATTCGGCTGTAACTGCACCGTCTCGGCAACCAACTGCGAAGCTTCGTCCTGAAAATAAATTTGCCCCTCGGCGGCGTATAAATGCAAAATCTCGTTCGATTTCAAAACTTCATAAGCACCTGCGATGACTGCGGATTCGGCAATTTCCAAACCGAGTTTCTTCAAAGTTTCGAGTGTTTTTTCATCCGACTTTTTTGTCAATCTGAAAACAAGCCGCGGCGTTTCATTGTTGGCGGCGGCAAGTTTTACGGTTTCAGCCGGACCAAACTGCTTCGTCCAATGTTCAATCAACCAGTGCGGATGCGATGTTTCAACCGAAAGTTTTTCAATCTCGTTGGCAAATTCCAGTTTCGTTTCATCACGCGCAGCGCGGCGCAAAACCGCGTTGACTAGTCCGGCGGCAGAACGCTTTCGAGCCAAATGCACGAGATTGACCGATTCGTTGATTGCCGAATATGCAGGAATTTTATCGAGAAATAAAATTTGGAAAAGCCCGATTCTAAGCGCGAGCAAAACACCCGAATCAAATTTTTCCGTTTTCTTTTTTGTAAATTGCTCGATGATTTTGTCGAGATAAAGTTTTTTTCTCAGCACGCCGAGCGTCAATGCGTGACAGAGTGCGCGGTCTTTGGTCGAAAGTTTTGCCTCATAAATCGGCAGCAGAACCGAGGAGAATGCTTTTTCGGATTCGATTTTCAAAAGTATCTCAAATGCGGCGAGTCTGGCGGGCGAGATTTTTACCTGTTTTACCGATTGTTCTTTTTTCATTCCTGCTTTCGACATCAACCCAAAATCTCCCCAACCCGAACTTTGACACCGTTTAAAAAATCCCGCGCCGACATTCGTCGTTTGCCTTCGAGCTGCAATTCTTGAATTATTAAAGCACTGTCATTTCCGCACGAAACAACCAATTCATCCACGTTCGCCGACAAAATTTCTCCGACATTTTCCATTTTCCATTTTCCGTTTTCCATTATTTCTGTTTTCCAAACTGTTAGTTTTTTCTCTTGTAATTTTGTAAAGCTCGTAGGAAACGGTTGGAAACCGCGAACTTGGTTTGAAATTTCTTGCGCCGTTTTCGTCCAATCAATCAAACCGTCTTCTTTTTTCATAATCGGCGCAAAAGTCGCGTCCGCATCATTTTGCGGCTGCGCGGTTAATTCATCAAACATTGCCAGCGTTTCCGAAAGCAAATCCGCACCGAGATACGAAAGTTTCTGCATCAACTCGATTGCATTTTCTTCCTTTCCGATTTCAATTTCGCGCTGCAGCAAAATGCCGCCCGTGTCGAGTCCCGCATCCATTTTCATTGTCGTTACGCCGGTTTTTTCTTCGCCATTGACAATTGACCAATTGACCGGCGCAGCCCCGCGATATTTCGGAAGCTGCGAGAAATGCACGTTGATCGCGCCTTTTGGAAACGCCTGCAAAAATGTTTCCGGCAAGATGCGCCCGTAAGCGACGACAACCACGACATCGGCGTTATGCGATTGAAAAAGCTCTAAGCTTTCGGCAGTTTTAATTTTTGTCGGCTGATAAACGGGCAAATCATTTTGCATGGCAAATTCTTTGACCGGCGAAGCGGTTAATTTATTTCCGCGTCCGGCAGGTTTGTCGGGCTGCGTCCAAACGGCGACGACTTCGTGTCCGTCCTGCAAAATTCTTTCAAATGCCGCAACCGCTGCATTCGGCGTTCCCATAAAAACTATTTTCATAATCGTTCAAACTATATTTTATTTATCCAAACGCAACGCCTCCTTCATCGCATGAAATATCCAATTCTGTTCCATCACACCTTTTATCAAATCGCTTCCCGCGCCGTTGGCAAATATGGCAACATCTTCACCGCCGTGTGTTTCATCGTTTAAAGGAATTGTCGCTTCCTGTTTATAATCGGGATGTAAAACCGATTCCTGCGTCAGATTCGGGCGCGTCCCACCGATGTAGCCTCTGCCGTTGGCGTAACCAAGCGTTGTAAATGTTTGTTTATTTTTATCGCCTTTCGGTTTTTCTTCGAGCAAACCGGCGTTATTGACTTCACGCACCAAACCCAAAATATTATTGCCGCGAATCGGATAACCAGCCATTGTAAAAGTGTGGCTGTGGTCGGCGGTAACGATTACAAGAGTGTCTTCCAGATTCACTTTTGAGAGAGCCGCGCGAACGGCGTTTGATAATTCTATCGTGTCGGTCAGAGCGCGAAAAGCATTGCCGTCGTGATGAGCGTGGTCAATTCTGCCGGCTTCGACCATCAGAAAATAACCTTTTTTATTTTGCGACAGGATGTCAATCGCTTTGGTTGTCATCTCGCTCAAAGACGGCTCGCCCGCTTTGTCTTTCGGTCGGTCGTAGGCATATTGCAAATGCGAAGTTTCAAAAAGTCCGAGTAGATGTTTGGTTTTCTTGGGGTCAATCGCATCGAACTGTTGTTTGTTCCAAACGAATTCAGAATTTTTGTATTTGCTCGTCCATTCTTTCGGCAAATCGCGTCCGTCTAATCTTTCGCCTTTTCTGTCCGCATATTCCGGGTCGCTCGTTTGGTTGGAAATAAACTTTGCGCGCCCGCCGCCGAGCGCGACTTCCAAACCGTCGCCGAACGGAAATTCGACAAGCTGCCGGGCGATGTCGGGAAAATTATTTTGTCTCGCTTCCCGGCTCAGGTTTGCGTCCGATTCCCAATCACGACTGGCGGCGTGCGCGTAACACGCGGCGGGCGTGGCGTGCGTTAATCTCGCCGTCGTGACAACGCCGGTCGAGAGTCCGCGCTGTTCCGCCATCTCCAGCAGAGTCATCGTTTCATTTCCTTTGACGGTTCGATAATCGCCAATCACGGCGTTTTGATTGACCGAGATAATTCCTTCGTCGGTTTTAACGCCCGTCATAATCGCGCTCATCGTCGGCGCGGAATCCGAAGTTTGCTGATTGACGCTGTAAGTTTTCGACAGCGCGACGGACGGAAACTGCTCAAAGCTCAATTGATTTTCCTCGCCGCTTTCGCCGCGCATCTGACCTTCGAGAATGCGCGAAGCCGTCAAAGTCGTGATTCCCATTCCGTCGCCGACAAATAAAATTACATTTTTGGCGCGTCGGTTAAATTTTTTTTGATTTTTAGCCCGTTCGATGGCGGCTTCGCCGTCGCGCAGCCAGGTTTCGGCTGATTCCTGTCGTTTGGTTGGAAACGGCTGCGAATTATCCTTGCCGGTTTGCAGATGCGCCGTCGGTAAAAAATAAAGCGAACCAATCAAAGTGCCAAAAATTAAAAACAGAAAATAACGTCCGCCGACAACAAATTGCTTTTTCATTTTTTTATATTCAATCTCAACAAAAAAGCGGAAAGACGATTGTTTCAATAAAAGGACGTATTTGAAATATCCGATTTACAAATACAAACCTTTTGACACTCGTGTTTCCGCTTCTAAAAAATCCCGTAAAATCAACTCGCCGATTTTTTTTCTTCAAAAAGGTGCAGGTATTCGCCGTAACCTTCTTCTTCGAATTTTTCAACCGGAATAAACCGCATCGAAGCCGAATTCATACAATAACGCATCCCGCCGAGGTCCCGCGGTCCGTCGTTAAAAATGTGACCGAGATGCGAATCGGCGTTTTTCGACCGAACCTCGACGCGCTTCATACCGAACTTTCGGTCTTCCTTCTCAACAAAATTTTCCGCTTCGAGCGGTTTGTAAAAACTCGCCCAACCGCAGCTCGAATCAAACTTTTCAAACGAACTGAACAGCGGCTCGCCCGAAACTATGTCAACATACAAACCTTGCTCTTTGTTGTCCCAATACTCGTTCCGATGCGGCGGCTCCGTCCCTTCATTCTGCGTGACGTCGTATTGCATCGGTGTTAATTTTTTCCGCAATTCTTCATCCGTCGGTTTTGTGTAATTTTTCATTTTTCCTCCTTGATATTCGGCTTATCGAACGAAAGTTTATCAAATTTAATAAGCGCAATGATAATTATAATTTTCAAAAACCTTCGTCCATTTTCCGTTCTGTCGGCTATAGACGTTAAAATTATTTCCTTCAAATGCCCGGGCGATAGTAAAAATTTCGGCGGTCGCGTCGCCGTGATAATTCATTGCGTCGAGCAGCAATTCATTACCGATTCCGCCGTCCAAATCTTTCAAATCGCCGCTCATTACATTATCGGGCGTAGCCTTCTCGTATTCGCTATAACCGAAATTATATTTGCCGTCGTCGTTTTTTTCGGCAATAAAAAAAAGTAAATTTCTTTCCTTTGCAGAATTCTCTGCCCAGAATGAACCGACCATTTCGGCTTTGCCGTCGTTGTCCACATCGAGCGCGGTCAAATTATGATATTTCATATTTTTGACGGCGTTTGCCGAAACACCTTGTTTGGAAAATTCCGCGCGGACGAGCGATTCGATTTCGGCGCGTTCGGTCGCCGTCGGCAAACGCCGCAGACCGGAAGCCGTTTTTGCCGTTTTTTCATTTGTCGCCAAAGCCATCACCAAACCTTTCAATTTGGCTTTAGCGGATTGAGTCGAAACCTGGGCAAGATTTTTTCCGCAATCCGATTTCGCATCAAAACTTTTGACCGTCACCGTGCCGTTTGACGCGCCGCCGAAAATCAAATTATAAGTTGTTTTCGGTTTGTAATATGTGTTTGTAAAACTCGTCAAAGTTTTCGGTTCATCGCCGCCGTTGGCAGTTGCAATCATTTTACCATTATCAATTTCGCCAATCGGCTCAAGCGTTTGACCGTCGTTCAAAACGGCAAAGACAATTGATTTTGTTTTTGGCGCAGGTTTTGTCGCCGTGCGCTTTTGCGAAAACGTCGCGGAAACGGTAAATAAAATCAACAGACCGCAAGCAAATGATTTTTTCATAACTTTTGATTTTCCCTACTTTTTACAGGTCAGAACCGCCTGCGTGAGCGGGCGGCTCAAGCGTTACCCAACAGACATCACAATCAAAGGCAAACCCGCCCGCTCACGCAGACGGTTCTGACAGGCAAAATCTTTCTTCCCTAAAAAGCCTTCGCCGTCGTGTCCTTTGCGCTTCCAACTGCTTCGCTGTCGTCGCGTTTATTTGCCGCGACTTTTTTGGAGACTAATTTTCCCTGCATAAATTGCAAAAGATATTCGCGCCCGCCGGCTTTTGAATCGGTGCCGCTCATATTAAAACCGCCGAACGGATGCGCTCCGACGAGTGCGCCCGTGCATTTGCGGTTCAGATAGAGATTTCCGACGTGAAATTCATCTCGCGCCTGCTCTAATTTTTCTTCGTTTGCCGAATAAACCGCGCCGGTCAAACCGTATTGCGTATCGTTGGCTATTTCCAGAGCGTGGTCAAAATCTCTGGCTTTTATCACCGCTAAAACCGGCGCGAAAATTTCTTCCTGCTCGATGGTCGCTTGCGGCTGAACATTATCAATAATCGTCGGTTCGATATAAAAACCGTTTGCATCGTCGCCGCTGCCGCCGGTCAGAATTTCACCGCCTTCGTCACGACCGATTTTGATGTAATTCAATGCATTGTCAAAAGATTTCTGGTTGATGACGGCGGTCATATTCGTATCGGCTTCGGTCGGCAACCCGACTTTCAACTGCTTGGTCAGTTCAACCACTTTCGCCATCAAATCAGCGTGAACTTTTTCATCCACAATCAAACGCGAACACGCCGAACATTTCTGACCTTGAAAACCGAATGCCGCCGAAACCACACCTTGCGCCGCTGACTCCAAATCAGCTTCCGAGTCAACGATAATCGCATCTTTACCGCCCATCTCGGCAACGACGCGCTTCATCCAATTCTGACCTTTCGGAGTTTTCGCCGCCGTTTCGTAAATGTGCAAACCGACATTTTTTGAACCCGTAAATGAAACGAAACGAATTTTCGGACTTTGAACGAGCATTTCGCCGACTTTCGTTCCGCTTCCGGCGACAAAGTTGACAACGCCTTTCGGCAATCCGATTTCGTCTAAAATTTCCATAAATTTGTAGGCAATCGTCGGCGCGTCCGGGGAAGGTTTTAGCACGGTCGTGTTTCCCGTAACCACCGCCGCTAAAGTCATTCCCGCCATAATCGCCAGCGGAAAATTCCACGGCGGAATAATCGCGCCGACACCGAGTGGAACGTATTCAAACCGATTGTCCTCGCCTTCGAGTTTGGTTATCGGCTGCCTGCCCGCCCAGCGCAGCATCTCGCGCCCGTAAAACTCGCAAAAATCAATCGCCTCCGCCGTGTCACCGTCGGCTTCGCCCCAGGTTTTCCCCGTTTCAAAAATCATCCACGCTGAATAATAATGTTTGCGCTCGCGGATAATCGCCGCGACTTTGAAAAGATATTCGGCACGTTCTTCAGGCGAAACGCTGCGCCACATTTTAAACGCTTCCGCCGCCGCATCAATCGCTTTTTCGGTCAAACTTTCGTCCGAGTCGGCATCGGAAAATCTACCGACAAGCTCGGTTTTATTCGCCGGATTGATGCTCTCGAATTTTGTTTCCAAATCAATCTTTTCGCCGTTGATAATAATCGGATAATCACGTCCGAGTTCGCTTCTGACCTGTTCAATCGCCGCTTTCATCGCTTCGGCTTCGTCGGCTTTGGAAAAATCCGTAAAAGGCTCATTCTTAAATTCGTCAAAACTTTTTTGTGTCTGCATAATTTTATTCCTTTTTTAATTGAGTTTATTTTTCTGCTTCATCTTGCGCTTTAAAATAATTGCCGTAAAAAATAATATCACCGATAAAATAAAAGTCATCCGGCACGAATAATTCCAATGAGCAACGTATCCTTGGACGACCGCTTTGTTTGCCGCTTCGACAATTTCCGGTGTTTCTACATCTTGAACACATAACAAACTGACCAATAATAAAGACATCAAACCAACCTGACGATGAAAATACGTCGCGGCAAAAACCAGCAATGCCAAAATTATTCCGCTGAGATACATATACTCGACAGTCGGCATCTTATCCATTACTTCAAACAAAAATACTGGAAAACCCATAACAATTCTTCCTAATTTCAAACTGTTTCAAAAACAACTTCTTTCGGAATTGGCAGAGGTTTTCCGCTCTCTTTGATAATTTCGATAACTTCATCCACTGCAACACACAATTCCTTGAACACTTTCAACGCATCTTTACCGTGAACTCCGCCATACATTAACTCTGGACACATTCCGATAAAACAATTATCCTCGTCGCTCCAATATACAATCTTTTTATAAAGGTCGGATTCTTTTCTCACTTTCCTTTTGCCCTTCTATATTTATACTGCTTCTAACACAACAGCTTTTGGCTGCGGCAAAGGTTTTCCGTCTTTCTTGAAAATTTCAACCCATTCGTCTACAACTTCGCAAAGTTCTCTGAATACCTTTATCGGGTCATCTCCGTG
>Ga0136627_1000887_pt1 | contig 11751 bp, 11 predicted proteins | sample AntDrymUQ4892206_2_FD_104652 | JGI IMG/M metagenome (GOLD analysis project Ga0136627, IMG submission 104652) | Polar desert sand microbial communities from Dry Valleys, Antarctica - metaG UQ489 (22.06) | ecosystem: Environmental > Terrestrial > Soil > Desert | place: Antarctica: Dry Valley... | reverse complement strand
TTTGAGTTTCCATCATTTCATTTTTATAATGGGAAGTTGTTTTGTTTAAAAGCATCAAGGGCACAGAGCAGCCAGGCAGTGTATTGATTTTCATCAGGGGTATAACCCACCGGGTTGTTTAATAAGTATTCATCAGGTGACAGGGCTACATATAGCGGTTGGGTCACCTGCCCGAAATTCTGCGCCTGGAAACGAGCCCATTTTTGGCCGATGGGTAGCCCATCCTCCCCTTTTTGGCGGTCATCCACATAAAGGGATACCAGGATGAAATTTTCTCTGATCAGGTCCTGCACGGCTGGCAGGGTCCATACATGTTCTTCCATCTTGCGGCAGTTCACACAAGCCCATCCTGTAAAATCAATCAGCAGGGGTTTGTTTTGCTTTTTGGCAAGAGCAATGGCACTATTATAATCATTGACCACATCGGCCTGGAGCTCCTGGCGGGAAGCCCGCTTTTCTTTATAGAGGCTATAAGAAAGGGGTGGCGGAAAGCCACTGAGTAATTTAAGGTTGGCGTGCGGGGTGGGTGTCAACCCCGGTACCAGGTAGATAGCAAAGAGCAGGACGAGGACACCGATTATTTTACGAGTGACCGGTACCGGTATATAGGTCAGGCGATCTGCATTCTGTAAGCCTGCTATTCTTTTTTTCTCAAAGACGCCAAAGAGGTAAAAGGCAAGACCCAGGGAGATCAGCAGCCACAGGGCGATAAAGGTTTCTCTTTTCAGCAGGCCCCAGTGCTCTACCAGGTCGGCATTGGATAAGAACTTGACCGCCAGGGCAAGTTCCACAAAGGCCAGGCTTTTTTTGACCACCTCCATCCAGCCGCCACTTTTGGGAAGCGCCTTGAGCCATGAAGGAAAGAGGGCAAACAGGCTGAAAGGCAACCCCAGAGCCAGCCCAAACCCCAGCATACCGGCACTGAGCTGCCAGGCATTGCCGGAGGCGGCTAGTGAACCTACCAAAAGCGAACCCAAAATGGGTCCCGTACAGGAAAAAGATACAATAGCCAGCGTAAGTGCCATAAAAAAAACACCCCCGCGGTTACCACTTTTGTTGGCTAAAAACGAAGGCAGCCTGATTTCAAACAGACCGAAAAAAGAAAGAGCGAATAGGACAAACACCACAAAGAAAAAGAGGTTAACACCCGCATTTGTGGCAATGACATTAAATATCTGCGGGGAAATTGATCCCATGAGATGAAAAGGAAGCGAGGCAAGTCCATAGATCAACAGAATAAAGCTGCCATAGAGGATGCCATTGATATGGGCTGTACGGGAACTGGTCCTTCGCTGGGTAAAAAAAGATACCGTAACCGGTATCATGGGAAAAACACAGGGTGTCAGAAGAGCCAGCAGACCCCCAGCCATACCGAGAAAAAAAATAGCCAGCAAGCCTTTTTCTTTTTGATGGGTATCCCCACAATCCGCTACAGGATTAAGTAAATCCAGGTTGGCTAGAGTATGCTCCTCATACCCTTTACCTGCCATACCTTCTTCCAGTACCAGCACAAGGGTGGTATCCACCGCTATAAATTCGGTTTCATTGGAAGCAAAGGCATTGATCCTAAGTTCGGTTTGACTGAGGGGGCCCGTAACAGTTAGTTGCTGGGAAAAAGAAATATGCCCCACAAAGACATTTTGATTTTTCATAAAGACCGGATCATATACCAAAGAGGTGGTCCCCAATAATTTTGGAGGCGATGCTTTTATTTTAGGATGGGCATAATGGAGCCTTATGGCTTCCAGACCATTTGCAGCATCATCATTCGCATATACATACCAGTTAGTTTCAATGGTTCCGTTTACTGTAGCAGGTAGGTACCGGGTTGTTTTTTTTTAACTCCGATATGCCAGCGCACCGGTTCGGGTTGTTGTGCCCCTAGACTAACCATTAAACCTATGAATACAACAAGCAGTAGTGGTTTCATCATTTGCGATTTTAGTAATGGGAATAGAATGGCCTCCCGGAATCAGGCAAATTTTTTAAAACTTAAAACCAGAAGAGGCGGGTACTAATTCAGTGCTATAGAAAACGTAACCGTTTTAGGAGGCAGGCACTGCTGATCATTACAGGCCATAAATTCTACCTCTCCCGTCAGGTTTGTTTTTACACTGTTTCTCAGAGTTACTACCTGAACAAAATCAACTTTGTTTTTATAATAAAGTACATCCACGTCAAACACCTCTTCAAATTTCTTTTTCAGGGTACCCTGTTCTTTAACTTTACCAACAGGTACCACCAGTGGATTTTTAGAAAAGGAAATGGTGGTAGGAACCGGCCCGCCGTCCGGGGTGGCCTGAGAGTAGATACTCCAGGGTTCGGTAATCACCGCAGTGATATGTACTTCATACATTTTGTCTTTAACCTTAGTGGCACTAAACTGCCACTGCACGGGGTTTTGTGCACCCACCATGCCTCCGGTAGCGATCAGTACGATAAGGATTAACCATGTTCTCATAATTTATAATTTGACTGCCTTATTAATAAGACGCTTGAATTTTGTTTTAGAACTATTGAAGAATTTTATTTTTTTTATTAAACAATTTGTTTTAACAAAGCAATAACAGATATTTTCGGTTATGCAAAACAGTTAGATACTAATTTTAAAATAATACAAACGCATTAGTACTTTTTTCTTTTTCAGATGTCTTAGTGACATAAGGGTATCCATTTTTTCTAAATCTTTATACTTAGTAAATGCATCAAGAAAGGCTGCGGGATAGGGCCCGATGAAGCCTTGTCAACCTCTTCCCGCTTCGGTGGGAAAAAGGTGCCACATCCATCCACCGGCTGGCGGACAGATAAGTCAGATATTGCTTTCCCAAATGTGGTCTCCAGCTCACAGCTAAAGAAGCTCTTCTGATTTTTTGGGGGAGCATTTTTATAGCATCCCAGGAAAATATTAATAAGTGTTGCAAGCCGTTTTTAAATTTTATAAAACAAACAATTAGTGCAACACAATTGATCCATTCAATTCCGGTCAACGAAGAAACCGGTGCTATTTCGGTTAAATCTTTTAAAAATGAAACCTGCCTGTAAGACGACCGCGCTTTCAAAAATGGAGTTATGCCTTATTTTGAGATATGCTTTTCTTCATACTGCGGAATTGAATTTAATTTTAATTGCATTGATTGTAAAGCTCAAAATTTCGCTGATTCTTTTATTTCATATCAAAATCTGATTGGCTTATAAACTAAGCTCCTATATTGATTATAAATAAATGTTTTAATATATTCTTAATACCTTACTCAAATCTTTTTAAGCAAGAATGATTTATAAAATTTTTACAAGCTCCCTGAGTTTTTCCATCCCAGCTTTTGTAAGACATACAACAGGTCGCTCGAGCTTTTTTTCTTCCAGCAAACCATCTTCAATCAACTCCCTTACATGAAGCAGGATTTCATCACTGTCACGGGGGATTTTCAGGATCAGTTCCCTGTGGGTAAAGGGATAGGTTGTGGGATCGGGATCAGTCTTCACCAGGGCATAAATTGCCTGCAGGATTGTTAGCTTGGTTTCCATGCCGCTAATGTATTTGAAAACAAAATGCTATCCCTCAAAACTTGTTCACAATACACCCATTTTTATTTAAAACTCTTCACCACTTTTATTTTTTCACCTTCAACCTGCCGGTACCCATAGTTATAACAAAAGATGTATTGGTGGTTCCTTATTTTGGAGGTGATAAAGTGAGAGTGATAATCAAAATCAAAACCTGCTTTATAAAGCGCTTCTTTCGAGATGGTTTCTTCTTGTTTCCCTTCCAGTATTTTTTTTAAAATGCGACGGTTATTTTTAAGGGCGAGGTCGATTTTTTTGATCTCTTCCCTCTCCATTCTCTTCTGATTGTTATTGTACGTATTCTTACATCCTTCCCCGCAAAAACGCTTATCAATTCTACCCGCTTTTATAGGCTTGTCACAATTTAAACAGGTGGAAGAAGAAATATTCATAAGCAATAAAATTATAAATTCTTATTGATGATGAAGTACAACCTTTTTTAATTCGTTTAATATCCTGTTCTTAATTTTCAGCTTCAATATAACATCAATGATTTCATCATATATAACTCAGATCAGGAAAAAAATAGATCATGATTTTTTTAGTAAGCAAAAAGCTTCCATAAACCTTTTTTACATTCTAAATCCTTTCATTTAAACTTCCTTTATAAGATGAATTATTCCTAAAAACAACTTTATAATAATCATCCTCTTTAAAATCATGTAATTCGGATACACATATAAATTCTACCTATAAAAATTTACATCCTCCCACTTAATATGTCAGTATATCGCTTTTAAAAGCCGTGTAAACACGGGTATATTCATATATACACATGTAGATTCTGCTAATAAACAATAGTTGATAACACCTTTGTTGAAACAAAAATTAAAACAATGAAATGGCAGAATAGAGTTCAACTGATCGGGTACCTGGGAAAAGACCCAGAAGTAAAAATTCTTCCTTCAGGATTTTATTATGCAACCATGCGTCTGGCAACCAATAATGGCTTTTCAAATCAACAAAAAGACAGGCAGACTATGTGGCACACTGTGAAGATTTGGGGAAAGCGTTCTAACTATATACAAAATTTCTTCATGAAGGGAAGCCATGTTTTAGTTGATGGGAAAATTGTATATCGAAGCTACCTGGATAAAGAGGGAAATACCAGGTTTGTAACCGAAATAAAAGCTCAAAAAATCATGAACCTGGACAGGTAAAAATTATCTTATTATGATCTGTAAAATAAATAGCAGCGCATTATATGGCATAGATGCCTATCGGATAACGGTGGAGGTTTTTGTAGGTAAAGGGATAGGTTTCTTTTTAAGCGGGCTACCCGATGATGCGATAAAGGAGTGCCGGAGCCGGATTGAGATTGCACTTCAAACAAATGGATATGAGATGCCGAGGACGAAGCTTTCTGTAAATCTGGCACCAGCTGATGTACGAAAGATTGGATCGGGTTATGATTTACCTGTTGCATTGGGTGTGCTCATATCATCAGGTCAGTTACACGACTTGGGAAAATTGAGAGATTTTATGGTGGTGGGTGAATTGGGTCTGGATGGGTGTATATATGGTATCAGGGGGGCTTTGGCTATGGCAATCCGGGCAAAAATTGATAGTTTGCGGGGAATTATTGTTCCTATGGAAAATGCCCAGGAGGCAGCTCTTGTAAAAGACATTGATGTATATGGAGTAAGGAATTTAAAAGAAATAATTTCCTTTATTAATAGTGATATCGCTCTTGAGAAAACAATAAATAAAAATAATGTAGTTCAATCGAAATCAGACCTGGATTTTAAAGATGTAAAAGGACAGATACGGGTTAAAAGAGGATTGGAAATTGCAGCCGCCGGTGGACATAACTCCCTGATAATTGGTCCACCTGGAATTGGTAAGACTATGCTTGCTAAAAGAGTTCCATCTATACTTCCCCCCATGAGCCTAGATGAATGTTTAGAAACTACTAGAATTTATAGTGCAAGCCAAAAAACAAAATTGAATCAATTAATTTATGAAAGACCCTTTCGTAATCCACATCACACAATCAGTGATATTGCTTTAGCCGGGGGAGGATCAATACCGGCTCCAGGTGAATTATCAATGGCTCATAATGGGGTTTTGTTTTTGGATGAATTACCAGAATTCAGAAGAACAGTAATTGAAGTTTTGCGACAGCCACTTGAAGAAAGAAAGATCACCATTGGAAGAGTAAGTGGAGTAATGGATTTTCCTGCTTCCTTCATGTTTCTAGCTGCAATGAATCCTTGTATCTGTGGCTATTTCGGGCACCCCTTCAAGAAATGCACGTGTAGTAAAAGAGCCATTTATTGGTATAGAAGAAAAATTTCTGGGCCTCTTTTAGACAGAATTGATATACATATTGAAGCTGAATCCGTAAGCTTTCAGCAACTAATGAATACAGATGAAATTGGTGAATCATCTTCTGCCATAAGGGAGCGAGTAATAGAGGCCAGGAAAAGACAACAATATCGATTAAAAAAAATAGGGTTTTCATGTAATGCAGCCATACCAGATAAACATTTAACTGCTTTTTGTAAAACCGAAGAATACGCCCAGAAATACCTTGTAAAAATAATTGACCAACACCAGCTTTCTGCGCGATCCTATGCCAGGATATTAAAAGTTTCTAGAACCATAGCTGATTTGAAAAACTCACAATTGATTGAACTGGCCCATGTTGCTGAAGCAGTTCATTTCAGAAGTTTAGATAAGCCTCTTTTGATTGCTTATGAAGGCAAATCAAAATTGATTTCCAAGCTCCCTAAAGCAATATAAACTTGTATATTATGAACAACACATTTCAATATAAAAAATCAACCAGGAACATGTATAATGGTTGTTTATATGATTCTCTACTGGAATTAAAATTTGTACTAAGTGTTGAAAAGGAGTATATGTATTTGAGAGAACCTGTAATTATAGGTTATGATCCTATAAAATGTGTTAGTACAAATTATCTACAGGAAAGAACCAGAATTTATAAACCAGATTTTTTAATTCGGTCTCCGGAGGGAGGACCTGCTTTATTGATTGAATTAAAACCAACAGCATGGAAAAATTATTATTACCAAATGCGATATGAAGCAATTGCAAATAGTTTTATCAGCCAACGAAAATTAGATTGGAAATATAAAATTTTATATAGCCATGAGATTATATTAAGTAGAGATCAAAAGTTGCATTTCCTGGAATTGGCGAAAAATAAAAGAGCCTGGTCTGCCACATTAAAAATGATAAAGCTTGATCAAAAATATAATCAGAAAGAAGTAAGATATTTTTCTTCTACACCCAATTTTAGACTGCATGCCTTATCTAAAAAAAACTATGTAGAATGGGTTAAGTATGGAAGGAAAAGTAATTAAAATGTTGAGCAGAAGTTAGGTGGCTGGCACAGCCCACACAGTATAAGCCATCAAGGAACTACGGCATAAACACTAAGGCTTTCCGTATCCCTCATTTATTCCGTTCCTCCTTGCTGTCTTATCCCCCGCCACCTGAAGAAAAACTTTCTTTTTTTCCTTTTTTTCTTTTTAAAAACTGATTTGGTGGTGAGGAATCAGAAGAGGAAAAAGAAATATTTATTGATCATTTTTTTCATTAATCATCTCACTAAGTTCGCCTTTGTGCTGCTGAAGCGGCAAAGAAATTCCGGCATAAAAAAAAGTTCCCGATCCGTTAAGATTGAGAATTTATTCCGTTGCTTCTTTGCCTTGATTACACAAAGGCGGGGGATGTTCCATAATTAATTTTTTTAAAATTTAAATCATGATTTATGGAACAGATTAGTAACAAAGAAGCATTTATGAATGTAGCAGAAATTGAATTGGTTTATAAGTCAAAAGTTAAGGCTTCTGAAAGACCTGTTATTTGCACTTCTTCTGACGCAGCAAATGTTTTAAGATCCCTTTGGGATGATGGTAAATTAGAACTTGTAGAACAATTTAAGGTGTTGTTTTTAAACAGAGCCAACAAAGTTATTTGCTTTTATAGTGTATCCTCCGGGGGTATTACCGGTACAGTAGCTGATCCAAGGTTAATCTTTGCAGCTGCATTAAAAGTCAATGCCATTGCTTTGATTTTATCTCATAATCATCCTTCAGGATCTTTAAAACCATCCAGAGCAGATGAAGAGTTAACTCAGAAAATAAAGGGTGCCGGAAATCTTTTAGATATAAAGGTCCTGGACCATATTATTCTTACATCGGAAGAACATTATTCATTTGCAGATGAGGGGTTGTTATAACCCCTTTTTTTATTCAAAAATGATGAACATCACTGGGTAATAAATAAGATGTCTACTCCTGGCTTCTTCTTAGCCATGTATTGATAAGCTATAGCAATGAACCTAATTTTATTAAAGGTTTAGTATGCTGGTATCTGCACACGGCAAGATGTACAAACGTAATACGTTTGACAATCTTGCCCTCCACTCGGAACTCGCTTCGGGTTTTGTAAAGAAAAAGTGAATAGATTATGAAGAAGCAGGAAAAAGACATAAAGAATAAAATGGTAGTGGTAAGAATGAGTGGTGTTGAATATGAAGGACTAAAAAAGCTACAGCTTCGCTCGACTGAAAAATATATAAGCAATTATATAAGAAAAGTATCCTTACAAAAACCACTACTAATTAAATATAGAAATCAATCAGCTGATAATTTCCTGAATGAAATGATTGAATTAAAAAAAGAACTCAATGCAATCGGAAATAATTTGAACCAGGCAGTTAAGAAATTACATATTATAGAGCGCATACCAGAATTCAGATTTTGGATTCAATCCCATCAGGCTTTATACACCCAGCTCATTTCAAAAATTGAAGAAATAAAAATAAGAATGTATCAAGTCCAGGATCAATGGTTGCAAAAATAACAATGCCCAAAAGGCTTTTAAGTGCCTTAAACTATAATGAGAAAAAAGTCCAAGCAGGAAAAGCAGAATGCATTGCTGCTATTAATTTTTTAAAAGAAGCAGATAAGATGAATTTTTATGAAAAGTTAGCACTATTTGAAAATAGAAATATCCTTAATGATCGGGCTACAACGAAAACAATTCACGTCTCCTTAAATTTTGATCCCTCAGAAAAACTACAAAATAAAACTGTTTCTGCCATTGCTTTAGCTTACATGGAAAAAATAGGTTTCGGAGATCAGCCTTATTTAGTTTACAAACATAGTGATGCAGGTCATCCTCATGTTCATATTGTAAGTACTACTATAAAAATGGACGGGACAAGAATTAATACCCATAATATAGGTCGCATCCAATCTGAAAAAGCAAGAAAAGAAATAGAAATTGATTTTCATTTAAAAAAGGCAGGACAACAAAAAGCAACAATTAAATATTTACCTAATCCAATTGATGTGAATGGTATACAATATGGAAAAACAGAATTAAAAAAATCAATAGCACTTGTCTTGCACTTTGTTACAAATACATACAACTTCACTTCTCTTCCTGAATTAAATGCAGCCTTAAAACAATTTAATGTACTTGCAGATCCCGGTACGATAAACAGCAGGATACATCAAAAGCAAGGTTTAGTTTATAGGGTTTTGGATGAAAAGGGAAATAAACTGGGTGTTCCAATAAAGGCAAGTCTAATTGCCGGAAAACCAACTTTAGCGAATCTGAATATTAAATTCAAATACAATCAAAAAAACAGAGAGATTTTAAAAATTAAATTAAAAAATAGAATTGATCTGGTATTAAATAATAAAGTAGCTGACTTTAAAGAATTTAAATCTGTGTTAGAAAAAATAAACATCAAGATTGTTGTGCGAGAAAATAATGAAGGCTACATATACGGATTAACTTATGTAGACAATATTAATAAGGCAGTTTTTAACGGGAGTGATATGGGAAAGGCTTACAGTGCAGCGGCTTTAACCCAAATTGGAACTGTTTCAAATAAAAATCCTGATAGAGAGTTGCTTAATAATACAGCAAAAGAAAATACATTAACAACAACTGCTAATAAAGACCTTTCCATCCACTATCCACCCTTAAATTTTATAAAAGAAATTACATCTGCTAAACCACAAAATGAAGCTATCCCCTACCACTTAAAAAGAAAACCCAGGAAGCGCAAAAAGCCCAATAATATTTGATAACCTTTTAGAATTAAAATATGTCCGCAGGAACCGGTGAGAATGAAGTTGGATTAAGAAAAATTCTGGACTTTACCAGGCTTGGATCAATAGTGATTTTATTTATCCATTTTTATTATTTCTGTTATGCCGCCTTTAATCAATGGGAGTTAACGTCAGAAATAGGAGATAATTTTTTGAAAAACATATATGACACCGGGATTTATAAAAACTTCCAGTATTCCAAACTAATAGCATTTATACTTCTACTAATCTCCCTTATGGGAAGTCGTGGAAAAAAAGAAGAGAATCTAACTTTTAACACAGTAACAATTTATCTGCTAACTGGTTTATTACTCTTTTTCGGAAGTTATATTTTTTTCCATGTAATTCAAGATCTGCAAACAATTGCTATTACTTATATGTCAATTACAAGTTGCGGATTCCTACTACTTCTTTCAGGAGGAACTAAACTAACACGCATTTTAAAATTAAAATTAGGAAAAGATATTTTTAATGATTTAAATGAAACCTTTCCCCAGGAAGAAAGATTGATTGAAAATGAATATTCAATTAATCTCCCTGCCAGATATAATTTAAAAGCAAAGAACAGAAAAAGCTTTATCAACATTATTAATCCATTCAGGGGCGTATTAGTTGTTGGAAGTCCAGGTTCAGGAAAATCATGGTTTGTTATTCAACATGTAATCAGGCAACATATCAAAAAAGGTTTTTCCATGTTCATCTATGATTTTAAATATGATGACCTGACTAAGATTGCCTACAACTGCATGTTGCAAAGCAAAAAAAATTATAAAGTAACTCCTACATTCCATGTAATCAATTTTGATAAGCTTTCACAAACACATAGGTGCAATCCACTGGATCCATTGAAAATGTACGATATAACAGATGCTTCAGAATCTGCAAGAACGATACTGTTAGGATTAAATAAAGAATGGATCAATAAACAAGGTGATTTCTTCGTGGAATCTCCTATCAATTTTGTAACTGCAGTTATTTGGTTTTTGCGAAAACATGATGGTGGTAAATATTGTACTCTTCCTCATGTTATAGAACTCATGCAGGCAGAATATGATGAGCTCTTTCCAGTACTTAAATCAGAGCCAGAAATAGAAGTACTTGTCAATCCTTTTGTAACTGCCTACCAGAATGATGCCATGGAGCAACTAGAAGGACAGATTGCAAGTGCTAAAATTGGAATGGCAAGGCTTTCCTCTCCTCAGCTTTACTGGGTATTATCAGGCAACGATTTTACTCTAGATATTAATAATCCTCAACAACCTAAGATTGTTTGCATGGGCAATAACCCGGAGAAACAACAAATATATGGTGCTGTATTATCCTTATATATTTCAAGATTGGTGAGGCAGGTAAATAAGAAAGGGATGCAAAAGTCTTCATTAGTCTTTGATGAATTTCCAACCATTTTTTTTAATCATATTGATTCCTTAATTGCAACAGCAAGAAGTAATAAAGTAGCAACCACTTTAGGCATTCAGGATTTTTCGCAGTTAAAAAAAGATTACGGCAAAGAACAGGCAGATGTTATCATGAATATTACAGGTAACATAATCAGTGGTCAGGTTATGGGGGAAACTGCAAAGCAACTTTCAGAAAGGTTTGGAAAAATAATGCAGGACAGAGAAAGTATTTCTATCAATAGAAATGATACATCTGTAAGTCGGTCAAAGCAATTGGATTATGCCATTCCACCTTCTAAAATATCGACTCTATCTTCAGGAGAATTTGTTGGTATGGTTGCCGATGATCCGAATGAAAAAATCAAATTAAAAATCTTTCATTCGGAAATTGTAAATGATACAGCAAAACTTAATCTGGAAATTAAATCATTTAAGGAAATACCAGTTTTATCAAATGTAACTTCTGAGCAAGTAATAGAAAATTATCACCAGGTCAAGCTCGATGTAAAATTAATTATCCAAAAAGAAGTATTAAAAATCAAGAATCTTTGAAATGAAGTTGCTGTTCAATAAAATGAATATTAGGCTTTAAGTGACGTGTGGGCATCTGTTGCAGGTTTAGCATCATGGTTGTTAAAGAAGAATGCAAATTGGATTTTACACTTTAGAATTCTTTACAAAGCATT
>Ga0136627_1000885_pt1 | contig 11756 bp, 12 predicted proteins | sample AntDrymUQ4892206_2_FD_104652 | JGI IMG/M metagenome (GOLD analysis project Ga0136627, IMG submission 104652) | Polar desert sand microbial communities from Dry Valleys, Antarctica - metaG UQ489 (22.06) | ecosystem: Environmental > Terrestrial > Soil > Desert | place: Antarctica: Dry Valley... | reverse complement strand
TCGTCGATCGCGTGGCCGTGGGCGTGAGACGGGGTCAGGCAGGGTGCGCTACCGGCGGCGCAATCGACGTCGGCGATGGCGCCGCACGACCGGCACACGATGTGGTGATGGTTGTCTCCCACCCGCGACTCGTAGCGCGCCACGGAGCCCGGCGGGTGGATCCGCCGCACGAGCTTGGCGTCGGTCAGTGCTCGCAGCACGTCGTAGACGGCCTGCTGAGACACCTCACCGAGACCCTCGCGCACGCGAGCGATGATCGAGTGCGTGTCGGCGTGCGGATGCTCGTGCACCACGGCCAGCACGGCGACGCGAGGACGCGTGACACGCAGGGATGCCCCGCGCAACATGCGCTCGAGTTCCGAGATCGCGGGCATGCCCCCAGTGTGCCACAGATCTGGAATCAGTCCGTATTAGGCAGGTTCGAATCGGTCGTCGGTGCTACGAGGCTTCCGGCATCGAGAGCGGGATAGTCTCACCACATGCCGACGAGCCCCGCTCAGAACGACGAAGGACCGCCAGTCGCCCGCGACACGCACGAGCACGACCTCGAGAACGAGGTTCGCGGCGAGGGACGCCCGTACGTGCGCTACCGCGACGGCGTGCTCTTCCGCGCGTTTTCGTTGTCGCCGTCTGACTCGCCCGTCGACATCGGTCGCATCGACGCGTGCCCGGTGCGCATCCAGAGCGATCCGCTCGTGTCCCGCCGTCACGCCCGGCTGATCTTCGCAGGCGGTTGGTGGTCGATCGAGGACGCCGAATCGCATAACGGGACGTTCATGGGACACCGGCGGCTGCCCGGCGAGACGATCCTCACCGACGGCGCCTGCTTCAAGGTCGGCGCCACCCTGCTGTCCGTGCATCTGCCGGAGTCCGGCGCCGACCAGAGCACGCCCGAGGCGCCCGCGGAGACCGGGCTGCTCGATCCCAGCCCCATCCAACGTAAGATCCTCGCCGCGCTGGCGCGACCCTGGCTTGAGGGCCACGCGTTCCCCGCCGCTCCGAGCGACTCCGAAATGGCCCACACCTTTGACTGCGAGGTGACGTCGATCGCCGACGCCGTCACCGAGCTGTACGAGCAAGCCGGATTGCCCGGCGACGTCGACCAGCGCAGCGGCCTCATCGCGCTGGCGATGCATGAGCGCACCGTCACGCCCGACGACCTGTAGCGGGAGTCTCGGCGACCTTGCGGTCGAAGGCGCTGGCCGGCAGCTCGCCGGCGCCGAGCGGATACCGGTACGCGAACTGCGCGTCCTTGCCGTCCTTGTCGTACGTGCCGACCCAGAGGTTGGTGCCGTCGAACGTCGCAAACGACGTCGCGGCGAGCTTGTGCGTGGAGCACGGGCACGCGGTCGCCGTCGGCGGCACGGGCGAGGTTCGGCTTGGAGATCCGTGACACGGTGCCGCCGCTGGCCACCCAGAGGTTGCGTTGGACATCGCCAGGCCGCCGACGTGCCCGTCCTCGGGCAGCTCGAAGAGCGCCTGCTTCTTGCCGCTCGCCCGGTCGATGACGGCCAGGCGGCCGTTGAGCTTCTTGTCGCCGTCGTAGTAGCTGATGATCAGCGAGTCGCGGTCGGGCCAATATCTCCTGCGGGATGCTCAACGTCGCTCGACACAACAGCCCGGCGATCTGCCGCTATCTGCGTGCGCGGGCACACAGCCTTCCCTTCGCTGACCACCAGTTCGACGCAGTCGCGTGCGTGGCGGGCATGCCTTACCTGCATGATCCGTCGACGGCTCTTGCGCAATGGCGACGGGTGTGCTCGCCTGCGGGCTCCATCGTGTTCTCCGTACCCGCAGACGGCGCAATCCCCGAGTTTCGCCTCCTACAGCAGGCCGCCAGCGACCACGAGATCCATCTCGCCGCCCCCGACGTCGGAACGGGCGATCGACGCCGTCTCACCGCGATCGTCGAGGCCGTCGGGCTGGCGTGTGGGCACGTGACGCTCGGCACATGGACCGAGCGGCTGACCAGCGCGCCAGACCTCGCTCTCAAGCGCTTCCTGAGCTACGGCTGTGCCGAACCGCTCAGAACCGCTTCAACGCGCGTCCAGCAGCGCGTCCTCGACGACTACAGACGCGCCGCCCGCGCCGAAAACGCTACTGGCCAGGCCAGCCATCCAGAAGGTGCTGTTCGCACGCTGCCGGATGCTTGATGTCGCATGAGACGCTACAGCCGTTCGGGATTGCCGCACTGCATGCTCTCCTCGCACTTCACCTTCGCGCGCCCCTCGATGACGACCTTCGTCACGCCCGGCACGTGGTAGTCGGCGATCCGCTTGGCGTTCTCCTCCTCCATGCGGATGCACCCGTGTCCGATCGCCTCGCCCGTGACCTCGTCGTGCTGATGCAGCGCGATGCCGCGGCCGTACGCCGTGTGCAGCGGCTCGACCGGCGTCCAGTAGGGCCACGGCCCGTTGTGGCGGGTGCGCCCGGTGTGGAACGTCCCGATCGGCGTGCAGCACGCGCCGACCTTCTTGGGCTTGTCCCACGGCGGCGCGCACTGGACGTCCTCGCCCGCGCAGCAGTCGCGCGTGCAGGCGTCGGCGTCGTCCCACGGATCGCGGTAGCCCTTGCCGGTCGAGACCATGAAGCTGTCGCTGCCCTCGGGTGGGGTGCCGTTCCAGGTCAGCCATACCCACTCGGGCGGCGTGAGGTCGACCGTCACCTTGCTGATGCGCGGGGCGGCCTTGCGGCTGAGGGTGGCGGCGCCGCGCGACGCAACCGTGCGGGCGAGCGTCGTGGCGAGCTCGTCCTCGGCGGGCGGCGTGTGTGCCGGTCGTTGCGCCGGCGGCGAGGCGCAGGGCGATGCGTTGCCCTCACACGACGCGCAGCAGGCGCGTTGCACGAGCGGTCGAGCGGGCTGAGGCCTGGTTGCCATCGAAATGGACATCGACAGCGACGCTACCGCGCGGCGCCACCCGTCCGACAGGGCGGATCGGGCAGCACAATGGGAGCGGTTAGCGGCCACCACGACGAACGCGACGGCGAGGCGCGTCAAAGGTACGCGCCCCGCGTGCGCTCTGTGACCGTTCCGCCGCTGTGGTCACATTGCACACGAGGAGCACGTCCGCGGTATCTCCGATCGCCACATCGCAGGTCAACGGGACATAGGGTCTGCAAAACGCACGGTTCTGGCGCACGACTAGTCAGCGCAGCGAGATCGCGACGTCCTCCAGGAGGTCCATCCCTTCCTGCGCGCCGCCCTCCATGCCGGTGGCGATGATCATGTCACGCACTTCCCTGCTCCCGAGCTCGCTGAGCAGGCTCAGCGTCGTGCGACCGTCGACCTCGGTGAACGTCGCGCTGCACAGCGCCGCTCCGGCCTCGGGCGCGCCCTCGTAGACCTCGTTGTTCACGAGCCGCTCGTTGGGCTCGATCTCGCGAAACTCGCCGTGGAAGGCGACTTCGAAGCCGGCCTCCGCCTCCATCACATAGCGCCACTGGCCGCCGACGCGCAGGTCGATCTCGGCGATCGACATCGTCCCGCGATGGCCGCTCCACCAGCGCATGACCAGTTCGGGTGTGGTGTATGCCTTGTACACGAGGTGCTTGGGCGCGTCGAACTCCCGCGTGATGAGGATCTGCTCATCGGTGGGAAGCGTCACCGTTGCCTTGCCACTACTTGTCACCGACATCTCCTTGCTCCTTGTCTTTGAGTTGATCAAGCACGTCATCCAGCAGGTCGAAGCGCTTTGACCACGAGCGCTCGTAGTTCTTGACCCAGTCGTGGATCGGCTTCAGCGCGGGGCCGTTGAGCCGGTACAGGCGTTGCCGGCCCTCGTCTCGCACGTCGACCGCTCCGACCTCGCGCAGCACCCGCAGGTGCTTGGAGACCTGGGGCTGGGTCAGCCCGAGCACGGCCACGAGGTCGTTGACCGCGTGCTCTCCCCCGGCCAGTACGTCGAGGATCTCTCGCCGCCGGGGCTCGGCAATCGCGTTGAACGCATCCGCTGTGGTCGCTGCTCGGGCCATGCCAGGCAATCATATGCCGATATCGGAATATTACAAGAATGCGTTGCCTCGCGGCCTCGCACATGAGCGCTGATCATGCCCGCCGCGCCGACCCCGGCCGACGTCGCTACTAGACTGCTCTGACGGGTCGAGCGTCGCGTTGGATCAGATCCGTGCCCGCGCAAGCGCGACTCAGGCAAGCGGCACGCTCTTCAGAAGGCCGGCGGCACCGCGTTCAACCATCACGGCAGCGGTCCCCTGTGCCCAGCAGGACCTTCGACGGCTCACACTTTCAACGAAGGAGAACAGGCATGGCCTCCAGCGGCAAGAAGAAGACCACGATGGCGAAGCTCAACCGCGAGAGCAAGCTGCGCGAGCGCAGGCTCGACAAGCAGGCCAGAAAAGACGCGCGCAAGTACGCGGCGGCCCACCCCGACGAGCTCCCCGCCGCGGACAGCGTCGACAACGACGAGAGCGCTCAGCCCGACGCCCAGCGCGATCCCGCCAGCACCGCCGTTTCCGCCTAGCCCACCTACAGGCCGCGGCGACGCGGCTTGACCGGCGCCCGCTTGCGCTTGGAGGCGAGGGTCGGCTTGCGCTTGGGCGTCTTGCGCGTCGGCGCGCAGTTCGCGGCCGTCTTCTTGCCCTTGGCCCGGACCGACTTGCCCTTGGTCGGGATCGACTTGCCCTTGGGTGCGGTCGCCCGCGCCCGCTTCGCGGTCGACTTCTTCTTCTTCAGCTTGGGCCGCTTGGCGATCTTCTTCGGCGCGCACGTCTTCTTCTTCGTCGCCACGCTCGAGGCCTTGGCGGGCGCCGGGGTGGCCGCCGGCGCGGCCGGAGCCTCGAGCCGCTGGTTGTCCGAGCCGCCGCGACCGCGGCCGCTCCCGCTGCTGCCACTGCCGCTGTTGCCGGGCTCGTCGTCAGGGTCGTCCTTGCGGTTGTACACCGGCCGGGCCGGGTTCTGCGCGGCGGCATCGGCGTAGATCGGGTCACGGTCGGGCGTGTCCTCGCCGACGAGGAACTGGGCCATCATGGCGTGGTCTTCGTGCACGAGGTTGTGGCAATGCATCATGTAGCGGCCCTGCTGGTGCTCGAAGCGCATGATGACGCGCACGCGCTCTCCCTCGCCGAGGTACACGACGTCCTTCGGCCCGCGCTCGTAGTCAAAGGGCGCCCGCCCGTTGCGGTCGAGCACCTTGAAGTCGACGAGATGGAGGTGGATGGGATGAAACCAGCCGCCGGACTTGTTCTCGAGCTCCCATATCTCGACATCGTTCGGCGCCGGGTTGGCCAGCACCATCTTGTAGTCGCTGTTGACGACGTCGTCCCAGGTCGTGCCGTTGGTCGTCCACCGGTCGGCGTCGCGCTTGAACTCGAAGAAGCGCGTCTTGACCGACTCAGACTCCTGCAGCCCCATCACGTGCATCTTGGGGTTGAGGTCGATAGGCACCTCGTTGTTTGAGGTGTCCGTGGCGTCAGCGACGACGTCGAACGCCATGACGACGCCGGTCGTGTTGTAGTCGATGTTGTTCTCCGGCGACGCGTTGTTCATCACCACGCGCTGACCGATCTGGTACTTGGAGAAGTCGATGACGACCTCGTAGCGCTCGGCCATTCCGACCTTCAGGTCGCTGACCGGCATCGGATGCGGCATGAGCCCGGCATCCGTGGCGATCGTGATGAGCGGCTCGCCGGAGTCCAGGCTCAGGTTGTAAGAGCGCGAGACAGACCCGTTGAGGATGCGGAAGCGGTACTTGCGCCGCTCGACCTTCATGGCCGGCCACGGCACGCCGTTGGTGAGGATGACGTCGCCGTAGACGCCGGAGTGGTCGTTGTCGTCGTAGAGCAGTTGCCCGTTGTCCTCGAACATCGCGTCGCTGATGATCAGCGGAACGTCGTACTTGCCGTGCGGGATCGGCAGGCTCAGCTCGTGCGAGTCGTGCAGGATGTACATCGCAGCGAGGCCCATGTAGACGTTGGGGGAGGTGATGTGGACGCCGTGGTCGTGGTACCAGAGCGTCCGCGCCTCCTGGATGTTCGGGTAGACGTAGTCCTTCCATTGGCCGGGCTCGGTGATGTCGCTGGCGTAGCCGTCGTACTGCGGCTTGGAGGCCGAGCCGTGCAGGTGGGTCGACGTCCAGACGTTGTAGCGCTGCGTCGGGTGCACGGACGGCAGGTCGTTGACGTGCTGGACGACCGCGTGGCGGCCCTGGTGGTTGACGATCGTCGGTCCCGGCGCCAGGCCGTTGTAGCCCCAGATGTCCGTCCGCAGGCCGGGGAGGATCTCCACGCTCGCCTGGCGCTGGACCATGCTGTAGTAGTCGTAGTTCGCCGTCTGGCGCACCGGCTGCAGCACCGGCGGCGTCTTGAAGGGGATCGTGAACGGCTGGGGCAGCGCGCTCTCGGCGATCCGGTTATCGAGCGCGACCTGCGTCCGGGCGACGCGCTCGAGCGGCAGCGCCAGCGCCGCGCTACTGAAAAGACCAAGCTTCATGAGCTCACGCCGGCTGAGTTGATGTCGTCCGATCTTCGCCATGCCCTAAATATGGAGTTATGGGGACAGGACGGACAGGGTGCTACTACCACCCTTTGTTGCGGGATCTCGCATCCGCTTGCCGGGATTGCCCCATTTCGACGGCGGCCAGACGCGCAGACGCGCACGTCCGATCAGCTCGTCGCGCTTGACGGGACCGAAATCACGCGAGTCCGTCGAGTCCGCCCGGTTGTCGCCGAGCACGAACACCGAGCCGGCCGGGACGCGCTCAGGGCCGAAGTACACGCTGTCGATCGCGTCCGGGTCGGCGTAGGGCTCGGTCTGCGCGCGGCCGTTGACGACGAGCACGCCGTCCTCGATGGCGACGGTGTCGCCGGGCAGCCCGATCGCGCGCTTGAGGTTCACGTCGCCGGTACGCGGTGCGTTGAAGACGACGAGTTCGCCGCGTCGCGGCAGATCGTCGTCGCCGTAGGCGCGCTTGTCGACGAGGACGTGATTGCCGGCCTCCAGCGTCGGCTGCATGCTCGCCGAGTCGATCCGAAACGGCTCGGCGACGAAGGCGCGCGCCAGCAGCAACACGACCACGACGACCAGGACAACCGGCCACAGCCGGCGCCGTTGTCGGTGATCGGAGGCCTGCGCTAGAGCTGTCCGGTGAGCCGCAACAGCCACGCCAGCGCCCCAAGCAGCATGAGCCCGTTGAAGATCCAGCGACGTTGACGCCCCTCGAGCATGGCCACCAGCGTCGCGATGATGGCCACCTGGCCGGCGGTCGTGAACCAGTCGATCGCGGTCGCGTCCTCGACGACCCGCGAGTGCGGGCCCAGCGGAACGCCATCGGTTCGGCTGATGACGTAGACGGCCACTATCACGAGGTTGGCGGCGATTCCCGCCAGCGGAAGCCACACGCGCGGGCGCCAGACGAGCAGGACGGCGAGCAGCACCTGCACGTTGGCGGCGGCTACGAAGAACGCGCCGTAGGCCCACCAGGACTCGAAGTGCGACTCGGCGTAGGCGAAGTGCACGTAGCCCGCGCCGACCGAGAACGCGGCGGCGAGATAGGCCAGCGCGCGCGGAGCGCGCACGACGTCGCGCTGGACCGGCACCGTGGATGTGGCAGCAGAATCCATCGATCACACGGTGCGCCGCGGCGGCCGCACGGTCAAGGCGAGATCCCGCAACTCCCGCGGCGATTGGCCGCAAGTCCGACGGCGTGGTCTTGCGCTCCCGATGGTTGATTGCAATTCCCGCACCCACGGATGACCTGCCCCCGCGGGCACGGTAATCCGCAATCAACCATCTCGCCGGTAGCCTCGCCCCCACCCGATGACTGTCATCCCATGAGCGACGCGTACGTGCACGGCTATCGGCCGCGCGAGAACGAGCGCCTCAGCGACCAGGCGGGAACGCTGGTCGAGCTGCTGCACGCGGACACCGCCTATCCGCCCAAGGCGGCGGTGCTCGAGGCGGGCTGCGGCGTCGGCGCGCAGACGGTCACGCTGGCCGCGCGCAGCCCGGACGCGCGTTTCACGTCGGTCGACGTGTCCGCCGACTCGGTCGCGCGGGCCCGCGACCGGGTGGGGTCGGCCGGGCTGACCAACGTCGAGCTCCGCCACGCGGACATCTTCGATCTGCCCTTCGCCGCGGAGTCCTTCGACCACGTCTTCGTCTGCTTCGTCCTCGAGCACCTCGCGCGTCCGGTCGAGGCGCTCGCCACCCTCGCGCGGCTGCTGGCGCCCGGCGGCTCCATGACGGTGATCGAGGGCGATCACGGCTCGGCCTACTTTCACCCCGACAGCGCGGCGGCCCACGCGGCGATCGACTGCCAGGTGCAATTGCAAGCGGCGGCTGGAGGCAACGCGCTGATCGGCCGTGAGGTGTACCCGCTGATTGTGGCGGCTGGCCTCGACGCGGTGCGCGTCCGCCCCCGCATGGTCTACGTCGACGCCAGCCGTCCCGAACTCATCGACGGGTTCACGCGCAAGACGTTTACGGCGATGATCGAGGGCGTTCGTGAGCCGGCGATCGCGGCCGGTCTGATCGATGCGCCGGGTTTGGACGCGGGCGTGCGGGCGCTGCATCGGACGACCGAGGCTGACGGCGTGTTCTGTTACACGTTCTTCAAGGGCGTCGGGACCAAGGCGTCGCATGGCGAACGCTGACGAGGTCGCCGTCGTCGAGCGCGCCTACGGCGACGACGAATCCAAGCTGTCGGTGGGCCTGGCCAACATCCGCGCCGAGGTGCCCGACATCGAGGCCAACCGGGACAAGATCCTGCGGGCCGCGACGATCTTCAAGGCGCGCGGCGTGAACATCGCCGTGTTCCCCGAGTTCTGCCTGTCGGGCTACTTCTGGGACGAACACGACGACTGCCTGGCCTACATGAAGCGCGCGGCGTCCGAACAGCACACCGACTGGATCGAACGCGAGCTGCAGCCGCTGATCGGCGACGGCCTCGAAGCGATCGTGCTCAACAACCTGACCGCCGCTTCTGACAAGCCCGACCGCTTCCTCAACCGCACCTTCGCCGTCGGTCGCGATCGCGAGTACCTGGCCGACGAGAACACCTACGACAAGGTCTTCCTGCCCGGCATCGAGAAGGACCACACCGAGAGCGGGGGCGACGACCGCCTGGTCCTGCAGACCCGCCACGGCCGGCTCGGCTTCACCACCTGTTATGACTACCTCTTCAGCGAGCTGCTGCGTGAGTACTCGATGGTGGCGCAGGTCGACGCGATCGTGCAGATCGCGTCATGGCGAGCCGCCGGGGAGCGTGACTACCCCGGCATGAACCAGCGCACCGACCACTACTACGGCGAGCTGTGGGACTCCGTGCTGTCGGCCTCCTCGGCCACGAACCAGGTCTGGACGATCGCCTGCAACGCCGTCGGCCGGCACGGCGTGACCGGCGTTCCGTTCTGGGGCGGCTCGGGCATCTGGGCCCCCTCGGGCATCTGCCTGATCCAGGCCTCGCACGTGCGCGAGGAGCTGCTGGTGGTGCATAACGTCGACATCGAGGGCGCTCGCGACTCCGAGAAGGACGACTTCGACTACGCCTTCGACTTCAAGAAGATCTACCGCCCGTTGGACGACAGCAAGACGTTCACGCGCGACGTGTAGTACGGCTACCGCACCACTTGGCGGCCACGGCGACCGTCGAGCGATCCGCCACCTGCGCAGGCGCGAGGTCTCCGGGCGCGCGTCCGCCGGCACACCTGTCGTGGCCTGCTCGCCGCCCGGTGCCTGACGAACGCCGCGTGCCGGTTCGGAGCTAGCCGATCTCGGACCGGCCGGTCACGCAGTCGGGGTCCTGCGCACGATCGGTGAGGCCGTCGCGATCGTTGTCCTCGCCATCGGTGCAGTCGTTGACCGGCCGCGCTGGTGGTGGCGGCGGTGGTGGCGTGCGCGGAATCGTCGTGGCTCCCGGCGACGCGGTCGAACCCGACTCGTTGCCGCCGGCGGCGCAGTTGGGATCCTGCGCGCGGTCGGTGAGGCCGTCGCCATCGTTGTCGCGACCGTCGTTGCAGTCCGAGCGCGTCGTCGGCGCGGGGTCGTCGGCGGGCGGGTCGATCTCGTCGTCGGCGCAGGCCGGGTCTTCGGCTGCCACGACGGGGTCGTCGCACACCGGATCGGGCGGCGGCGGAGGCGGCGCGGCCGGCTCGTCCGGCCGGCTGGCGAACAGCACGGTCAGCGCCCGCGTGCCGTCGATCACGACCGAGCAGCGCTTCGTGCCGTCGCAGGCGTCGCCGAAGCCCTCGAACGTCGAGTCCGCGTCGGGGTCGGCCGTCACGGTCACCCGCTCGCCCGTATCGAAGCGGTGCTCGCAGGACTCGTCGCACGAGATGTCACCTGGGGCGAGCGTGACGGCGCCCTCGCCGTCACCGGTCAGCGTGACCTTCAGCACGGCACGCGTCGCGGTCGCCGTCGGAGGCGCCGTGACCTCCGCGCCGATCGGCTCGGCCGTACCGCCATCGTCTCCCCCGCTGCTGAAGCCGCCGAACAGCACGACGAGCGTGATCGCGATCAGCAGGGCGGCGCCCAGTGCCGCCAGCAGCACCGGCGGAGGCGTTCCTCCACCCCAGGCTTCCTCGCCACCATCGTGCGCGCCGGATGCCGGACCGGCGGTCAAACCGCTCACTAGTGCACCCCCGATCCTGCTTCACCAAGCGCTGCGGACCCTTGCAGATCAGGGCGCTCGGGGCAACCGGCCGCATCGCGCACCTGCGCAGCAGCGCCTTGCGGGCGGTGAGCCACTCCTCGCGGCTTGCGATCGTGTGCTCACTCATGGGCGATCCCTCGTCCGTTCGTGGTCGGTTCTGTGCAACCGGACCCGTGGGCGAAACTCATCGCCCGCCGCTCACCACGGCGCCGGCTCGTAGTCCTTCAAGAAGACGCCGTACAGGTCCTCGCCCGCCTCGCCGCGGACGATCGGGTCGTACACGCGCGCCGCGCCGTCGACGAGATCCAGCGGCGCGTGGAAGCCCTCGCCGGCCAGGCGCGCCCGCGTCGGCTGCGGGCGCTCGTCGGTGATCCAGCCGGTGTCGACGCTCGTCATGAGAATCCCATCGCCGCGCAGCTCCTGCGCGCTCGTGCGCGTGAGCATGTTCAGCGCCGCCTTGGCCATGTTCGTGTGCGGGTGTCCGGGGCCCTTGTAGCCGCGGTGAAACTGACCCTCCATCGCCGACACGTTGACGATGTACGTGCGTCGCGCCGCCGACGCCGCCAGCGCCGGGCGCAGGCGGCCGGCGAGGATGAACGGCGCGGTCACGTTGCACAGCTGGACTTCGAGCAGCTCGGTCGGATCGACCTCGTCGACCCGCTGGATCCAGCTGTTGACGGCGTCGGGGTCGGGGACCAGACCACCCGCGTCGACGGCGCCGCCGGCGGCGATCCGCTCCGGCGAGGCCGAGCCGGCCGTCAAGGCCAGCTCGACGAGGGCGCGAGGTGTCGGCGTCCAATGCGGGTGATCGCCGTTGTCGTCGTCGTGCTCGGGCAGCGGGCCCGCCGGCAGCGGCGCGGCCTCGGCGGCGGCGAGCAGCGCGTAGGCGGCGGCCGAGCGGCGCACGGTCTGGGCGGCGTTGTTGATGAGGATGTCCAGCGGACCCTGGGCGGCCACGCGGTCGGCGAGCGCGATGACCTGGCCGGGATCGCGCAGGTCGATGCCGACGATGTGCAGGCGCTCGATCCAGTCCGCGCTGTCGGGCATCGCCGCGAAGCGCCGCGCGGCGTCCCGCGGAAAGCGCGTGGTGATCGTCGTCTCGGCGCCATCGCGCAGCAGCGCCAGCGCGATGTACATGCCGATCTTCGCGCG
>Ga0136627_1000884_pt1 | contig 11766 bp, 13 predicted proteins | sample AntDrymUQ4892206_2_FD_104652 | JGI IMG/M metagenome (GOLD analysis project Ga0136627, IMG submission 104652) | Polar desert sand microbial communities from Dry Valleys, Antarctica - metaG UQ489 (22.06) | ecosystem: Environmental > Terrestrial > Soil > Desert | place: Antarctica: Dry Valley... | reverse complement strand
GTCTACCTCGGTGAAGAGATGGTCAACGCGCGCCTGGTCCTCAACGGCTACGCCAAGGTCTACGCCTATCCGCCCAACGTTCGTCATTCGAAGCTGTTCACGATGTTGCAAAGCGAGGCCCGAGCCACAGACGCCGGCCTGTGGGGGCCGAACACCTGCAACGGGACTACTGAACAATAGGCCGTCTACGTCAATCCGCTGCCGCAGCTTCGACGAAACGCGCCGCAAGTTCAGCAGCGCTCTTGTCACCGAGCTTGGCCAGCGCTCTCCACGTATGGAAATCGATGGCGACTCGAGCCGCAGCCTCAACCCGTTCGCGGCGACGTCCGCGAAATTTCGGCCGCTCTGTGAGGATCGTCTGAACTGCGCTTAGGTAACTGCCAAGGCCGTTCTGCACGAGCTGACCTAGAGCAGGAATGATTTCTGCGTCGCGCAGGACGTTCGCGGTCATCGGTTCAGTCTCCCGATACCAGCAGTACAGCTCACGTAGGCCCAGTCGGAGCCGCTGACCGGTGTCATCGATCTCGCGCCACGCGCCTGGGTCGGGCGAGGGGTGGAGTTCGCGCCAGTGAGCCGAGCACGAAGTCAACAGCGATCTCTCGTCTGGAAAATGGTTATAGACGGTCACTCTCTGAACGCCCGCGCGCTTCGCTATGTCTGTGATGCGGGTGGCGGCCGGACCCACAGTGCGATGGAGCTCGACCGTTGCCTCGATGATCCGACGCCGGGTTTCCTCCAGCGCGTCTGCGCGTTTCTTCAGCTCGTATCTGCGAGATGGCTTCTGTTTCACTAAACGTTATGTTAATCCAATGTTGACAACCCGAATGGCCGCCCTTCATAATCGACGAACATCGTGTAAATCCGAAAGGAGTAAAGATGTCAACAACCGTTCAACATGTGCTTGGTGCAGAGGATGGTGAGGTCGTAAACCTTCTTGCCCTGGGGGTGCGGTTCATGATCGATGGGGAGGCAACGGGAGGTAATTTCAGTGTGGTCGAGCATCCCTTGCCGCCGAGGGCCTTAGGAGCGCCCCTCCACACTCATCGCAACGAGGACGAGTACTCGTATGTGTTGGAGGGGCGTGTCGGCGTCCAGTTGGGAGAAACGGTATTGGAAGCGAGTGTGGGCGAGTTGGTGTTCAAGCCGCGTGGTGTGACTCATGCTTTCTGGAATGCTGGCGATGAACCTGCGCGCCTGCTGGAGATAATCTCTCCTGCAGGGTTCGAAAACTACTTCCGCGAGATGGCCCCGCTCGTGGCGGAATCCGATCGGGACCAATCAGCGATCGGCGAGGTCGTTGCCCGTTACGAACTCGACATCGACTTCGACACCATCCCGATCCTGGCTGAGAGGCATAGCCTTCGGCTCGCATAGGAGCGTTCTCTACGGGATGGGTGCAGGCGAAGTGCCGCATAAGCGTCACCCGTCGAACGCCGTCACAGCAAGATGTTCATGATGTTGCAACGCGAGGTCCGGGCCACCGACGCCGGGCTGTGGGCGCCGGACACCTGCAACGACGAGACCTAGCAGGTTTAGGCACGATCAGGGTGGTTGCCGAGAGGCGGATAGGGAGGAGTACGACTGTGAATGATCAAGAGGTGCGCGACCTGTTGACGGAACATTGGCGGCTTGCAACGCTCGATGACGCTGAAGCCGCGCACGCGATCTATCACGACGATGCGGTCCTGGAATGGCCCCAATCGGGAGAACGCTTCGTCGGTAAGGAGACGTTCCTAGCGATGCGACAGAACGCTCCCGAGCTCGAGTTCAAGACATGGAGGATCACCGGAAGTGGGAGTCATTGGGTAGCGGAAAACCTCATGAGTGTCGAGCGCCAAGATCCGCGCCTCACGGTCAGCGTGCTCGAGTTCCGCGGGGACAAGGTCGCGCACGAGATCGTCTACATCACCGAACCTTTCGAAGCCGCTCCCGAGCGATCAGAGTGGGCAGAGAGGTTCGATCCCGGTCAGACCTCCTGACGAGCGCGCACCAAACCCCACAATCAAGGTGACGCCGGAAGTGAGGACTTGGTCCCGCGGCTGGCCCGGGTGATTGTCCTCATGCGCGCTGAGCGTGCACCTCGACCACAATCAGGGCAGCTGCGGGTGAGGGCGTGGTGGCCTCGTCGCGTCGGTGGCGGGAGGATTGCCGGACTCATGCGCGCCGGTTTCTGTCTCGCTTGCTCGGTAACTTCCGAAGATGCCCAGGATCAGTAGTTTTTATGGGATCGTGATCTGGATGTACTACGACGATCACAATCCGCCCCACTTTCACGCCGAGTACGGCGAGTACCGAGCCCGGATCGTCATCGATTCTTGCGAGCCGCTCGATACTGATCTACCGGGCCGCGCCCTGCGCCTCGTTAGGGAATGGGCACTTCTCCGCCGACAGGAACTGGCCGTCAACTGGCAGAAGGCTCGGGCGGGGCTTTCGCTGGATAGGATTGAGCCATTGCCATGAAGAACGAGACGCGGTTGGTACATGTCACGGAGGTTGAGCCGCTCGAGGGCTTTGTCCTCAGGGTCTCCTTCACCGATGGCGTCACGCGTGAGGTAGACGTTGACGAGCTGCTAAGAGGCCCGGTGTTCGAGCCTCTCCGGGCTAACCCTGAACTCTTCCGTCAGGTTCGTGTGGAGTCAGGTGCGACGGTGTGGCCGAACGGGGCCGACATCGACCCCGTCGTCCTGCACGGCTCTGCCGAGCCCGCTTGGAAGGAAGACGAGAGAGACTCTCACCAGGCTCGGTGATGGTCGGAACTACCTACAGACCGGCGGTCGCTCGGGGTGATCATCGGGACTCATGCGCGCTGGGCGCGCACCACGACCCACAATCTCGGTGCCGGGAGTGAAACTTGGTCCCGCGGGAGCCCGGGGTGATGTGAGGGTGTCATGCGCGCTCAGCGCGCCCCACAATCACGGCGTCTGACTACAGCGTCACAGCATAGAGTGCTAACATGCTGCTATGGTGCGTTCTCAGACCAGCTCACGGAGAGCAGTTCCGGAGCCTGAAGACGGCTTCCGCCCGCACCGGCAAATCGATGGCAGAGCTCATCAGACAAGCGGTCGACCGCTTCGTTTCCTCCTCGGACATCGACCCCCGCCGCCGTGAGAGGGCGGTCGCTTCGATAGGTGGATTCAGGTCGGGGCGTCGAGATGTCAGCGAGCGGCACGATGATCAGCTGGCGGACGCCTATCTCGAATGATGACCTTCGTCGACACGTCGGCTCTGTACGCGCTGCTGGATGAGGACGATGTCAATCATGACCGGGCGGCGCGGTGGTTCACGAAGGCCGCTCTCGACCAAGAGGCGTTCCTGACGACCCACAGCTACGTGGTGGTTGAGAGTTCGACCTTGACTCATCGGCGGTTGGGTTCGAAGGCCGTGAGGATCCTGTTCGATGCTTTCATCCCCGTCCTTTCGGTGTTCTACGTGGACGAGGATCTACATGACCAGTCGGTGGCCGGCTATCTCGCTGCTCTGGACAAACGGATCTCGTTTGTCGATCGCGTCAGTTTCCAGACGATGAGGCATTTGGGAATCGACCATGCATTCGCCTTCGACCGGGATTTCGAGAACGAGGGCTTCCACGTCGTCCCAAGCGAATCAACACTAAGCCGGGAGTGAGGGCTTGGTCGCGCGGGAGGACAGCTGACTGTGGGGGCTCAGGCGCGCTGAGCGCGTACCACGACCCACAATCTCGGCGAGGCTCGGCCGGAGCGCTCGGGCTGGTTACCCCCGGTCGGTGGCTCAGTTGATTCTCGGGGCTCAGGCGCGCTGGGCGCGCACCATGACCCACAATTCGGCGGGGCTCGGCCGGGCGCTGGGCTCGGTTAGGGCGCCGGGGTTTCGGCCGGGTCGGGGACCGGCTCGGGCTCGGGTTCCGGCTCGGGCTCTGGCTTCGGTTCGGGCTCAGGGTCGGGTTCAGGATCCGGATCGGGGACTGTGGAACCTCCGCCGCCGGTGGAACCTCCGCCGCCGGAAGGACCTCCTCCGCCGTTGGAGGGTTCGGATTCTTCCTCGGGCTCCTCTTCCTCGCTCGGCTCGGGCGCAGGGGTGCTCTCGCCGCTCTCCACCGTCTCGGTGATGGGCGTGGGCGTGGACCCGGGCCTCTCCCTCCCCCTGTCCTTCGTCCCCGTCTCACTCGAAGATTGGCCCTCGTCCTCCGACGAGGGCGCCGGGTCGGCCCCCCCCAAGGCCAAAACGCCCACGAGCGCGAGCGCGGCGACTCCAAGCGCAACGGCGGCGCCGACGGCCACGCGGGGGCCGCGTCGCGGGGCCGGCTCCTCGCCCGTGAACATGACGGTGTTCTCTTCGAGGTAACGCCCGGTGGAGATGCTGTCGGCGAGCTCGTTGCCGTCGATGTAGCGCTCCTCGGGATCCTTGGCTAGACAGCGCAGCACGAGCGCGTCGAGCGCTGGGTCGAGATCCTCGATGTGGTCGCTCGGAGGTTCGGGCTCCTCGTCGACGTGGCTGATCGCGACCGCAGTGATGTTGTCGTGCTCGAAGGGACGCACTCCGGTGAGCAACTGGTAGAGCACGACGCCGAGGCTGTAGACGTCCGACGCCGGTGTGGCGCTCTGACCCGAGACCTGCTCGGGCGAGATGTAGTGAGGCGAGCCGATCGCGTCGCCCGTCGCCGTCATGCGCTCGCCGCCGCGCGCCGCCGCGATGCCAAAGTCGGCGAGCTTGGGGTGGCCCTCGTCGTCGAGCAGGATGTTGGCCGGCTTGATGTCCCTGTGCACGACGCCGTTGAGGTGGGCGGCCCCCGCCCCGCGCGCAGCCCGTTCGATGATCTCGAGGGCCCGCTCTGGCATAAGGGGTTGGACCGCAACGTCGGCGACCGAGCCGCCGGCGACGTACTCCATGACGAGGTAGGGACGGTTCTCGAAGTCGCCGAAGTCGAGCACGGCGACGACGTTGGGATGAGCGAGCGAGGCCGCGCTCTGCGCCTCGGTGAAGAAGCGGACGAGGAACTCGGGATCCTCGGAGAACTCGGGGGCCAGGAACTTGACGGCGACCGGCCGGTCGAGCCTCGTGTCGGTGGCACACCAGACCACGGCCATTCCGCCGCGCCCCAGCTCGTGCTTGAGCCGATACCGCTTCGCTATGAGTTCCCCTGGCTTCACGTTGGATGAGATTCCCACAAAGCCTCTTCCCCAATCAGCGGCGCCAACGCTCGGCCCCGCGGCCGATCTCTGGTTCCTGGGTTTCGATCGACGGGATTCCTCGTATTCAGAACGAGTGTGAGTGGCTCCCTGGGTTTGATGGTTCGGCCGGAGGCGGGAAGGAGTGGCGCGCCTCCGGGCCGAACTCTCTGTGCTAGATGTATCGGCAGATTCTGCCCTGGAGGTAAGTGTGGGTTTCGCGCCCGAGGACGGAGACATGCACGAGCGCCGTCCCGGTCCCACCCCAATTGTCGGTCGTGGTGCGCGCCGAGCGCGCATGAGTCCCAACAACGCGAGCCGACCCGGCATTTATGCGACGGAGCTAGACCTGCGACGGCCCCCTCGGGGAAGGGGGCCGTCATTGGGCAGGGGGTGCTGCCGGGGGGGGGTTCTTGAGGTCTAGGTAGCCGCCTCGTTCACGCGGCCGCGGAGGCGGGGAATCTTGAAGTCGGCGTGCGCCCAGCACTTCTCGCGGGCGTTGTACTGCGACAGCTTGGTCGTGCAGCCGTCGTGCGCACACCTGCGCTCCTTGAGGTTGCGGCGCGAGGGCTTGGCCGTGAGGGGTGCGGAGCCTTTGTGGGTCTGATTCTTCATGGCAAATCTCCCCGTGAGGTGAGCCTGAAGACCAGTTCACTCCATACCCGGTAAAAGCCCGGTAAAGGATTCCAGCCGCCGCAACCCCGGCGGCGAGGTCGAGCCCGGTGCTCTGTCCGCCGCCGATTGCGGGATACTTGCCTCATGGCGCGGCTCCTCATCGGCTTGTTGATAGGGGCTCCGCTGATGACGGCGTGCGACTCGGGCCCCGAGGTGCCGGACGGGTTCACCGAGGCCGCCGCGGGTCCCGTGACCTTCGCTCATCCGGAGGACTGGACCGAGGGCTCGCCCACGGGCGGCGCCGACTCGACGTTGCTCGAGTACTCGTTTGACTCCGAGGGGGCGTCCGTTCACTCATGGGACGTCGTGGCGGAGGGGCCGGATGGCGAGCAGGTCATCTTGCGCGTGGCGGGGAGCGAGGACGGCCTCGACGAGGACACGGCGGAGCGGTACTCGACACCCTTAGCTTCAAATGGCTTCAGATGACGACCGAGACCAGGTGAGCACAGACGCGTTTCCGGGGGGCGTTCTGAGCGTTGAAGAACTCATCCGGCCGTGCGGTCGCGCTCTCGAGACCGGGGGGTCTGATGCCCGGTTAGGTCAGGCGGCCCCGCCACAGAAGCGAGGTCAGCGCGGCCAGCAGGAGGAGGACTGCGCCGACGCCGGAGAAGGCGTAGGTGATCTCGTCGGGACGGGTCGTGTAGCCGATGCGCTCGCCGAGGCTGTCGTAGACCGACTGGAGGTCGCGCTCCGAGGGGGCCTCGAAGTAGTCGCCGCCTGTGGTCTCGGCGATCGACTCGAGCGTCGCGTAGTCGGGGGGCACGGGCAGAAGCCTCTGGTTGCCGAACTGATCCGGCACGGTCACGACCCCGTCGGGCGTTCCGAGGGCAATCGAGTAGACGGGCACGCCGAGCTCGTGCGCCTGGGTCGCCGCGCTGAGCGGATCCACGCCGGTCGTGTTGTAGCCGTCGGACAGCAGCAGGATCGCGCTGACCCGCTCGCGCTCATCTGGGACCGTCGACGGGGAAGGATCCGGCGACGGTGTGATGGCGGGCGTCGGCAGCACCATGCGCTCGCGGTCGTCCTGGACGAGCTGAACGGATTGGATGAGCGCCTCGCCCATCGCCGTGCCGCCCTCGGCCTCGAGCGAGGCCAGCGCTTCGAGCGTCGAGGCCCGGTCGGTGGTGGGCTGTGCGAGCACGTTGGCGACGTCGCTGAACGAGACCACCGCGATGCGGAAGCGCTCGGGAAGCTTGTTGATGAACGACGAGGCCGCCTTCTTCGCCGCGGTCATGCGGTCGGGAGTGACGTCGGTCGCCTGCATCGAGCCGGAGACGTCGACCGCGAGAATTACGGTCGCCTCGTCGCGCGGCACCGCGACCTCGGCCTGGGGCTGGGCCATTCCCAGAGCCAGCACCAGAAAGGCCAGAGCCAGCAACGCAACGGGGACAGCGCGTCGCCACGACGCCGACGGTGCGACCGAGGCGAGGACCGCGGTGTTGCTGAAGGAGATCGCGTAGCGCGTCTTGTTGCGGCGCAGACCCCAAAGCCCGGCGAACACTAGAGGGACGGCGGGCAGAACGAGAAGCCACAGCGGCGACGAGAAGGTCACCTGTACTGCTCCCTACGAGACATGAAGGCGGCGAGGGGCCTCAGCCAGTCACCGGAGGTGTGAAGCACGACGTGCTCGGCCCCCGCGGCGAGGATCTTGTGTCGCACTTGCTCGCGCTCGGCGTAGGCGGCCTCGGCGAAGCGACGACGCACCGACGCGTCGCCCGTGTCGACGCGCACCTCGCGACCCGTCTCGACGTCGACGAAGTAGGTGTCTCCGACGTCGGGAAGCTCCATCTCGCGGCGGTCGCGGATCTCGGCCGCGATGACGTGGTGGCGCTCGCCGAGCAGAGCGAGCGGTTTGCGCCAGGCCGACTCGTCGCGCCAGTCGGAGATCACGACGATGACCCCGCGCGTTCTCAGAATGAGCGCGGCCCGGTGCAGGCCGTCCGCCATCGCGGTTCCCATGGGGGCCGGGTCGTCGACCCGGATGCGAGACAACACCCCGACGACTCCGCCACGCCGTGACGTCGCCGGCCACATCTCGTCTTTGCGCCCCCCGAAGGTCATCAGCCCGAACCGGTTTCCCCCGCGCGTCCCGAGATGCGAGGTCGCCAGGGCGACCCCCTCGGCGACGTCGAGCTTGCGGCGATCCTGGGTTCCGAAGGTCATCGAGGCCGAGCAGTCGAGCAGCCCCCAAGTCGTTACCGCGCGCTCCGCGACGTGCACGCGCACATGCGGCTCGCCGGTGCGAGCGCTGACGTTCCAGTCCATCTTGCGGATGTCGTCACCCGGAGCGTAGGGGCGAACTTGTTCGAGCTCGGTGCCCTCGCCGAGCACGGTCGAGCGGAAGTCTCCCGCCGCCAATCCGTCGACGCGCCTGCGGATCTGCGCATCGAGCGCGCGCAGGAGCTGGTGCGGCAGGGGGCCGGGACCCGGCCGATCCGCCCGCGTCGGTTGATTGAACGGCAGAACCTTCACGCGCTCGAGGACTTGGTGGACAGCTCGACGCGTGGCATCGGCACGGACTCGAGCACCGAGTCGAGGATGTCGTCGCTACTGATCCCCGAGGCGAGGCCCTCGTAGCTGAGCACGATGCGGTGGCGGAGAACGTCTTTGGCAAGCGCGCGTACGTCGCCGGGAAGCACGTAACGGCGACCGTGAATGAGGGCCATGGCGCGCGCCGACTTCACGAGGTTGATCGATCCTCTGGGGCTGGCTCCGAAGCTGATGAACTCCAACAGATCGCCTCGTCCGAAGGCCCCCGGGTTGCGCGTCGCCATCGTCAGCGCCACCGCGTATTCGGACACAGGGCGATCGACGTAGACGGTCGCTACGGACTTCTGAAAGGCGACGACCTCTGCGGCCGACATGACCTCGTTGACCTCGACCGCGCCGGCGAGCGAGCGGCCCACGACCTCCATCTCGTCGCCGAAGCTCGGGTAGTCGACGACGACCTTCATCATGAAGCGGTCCATCTGCGCCTCGGGCAGGGGATAGGTGCCCTCGGACTCGATCGGGTTCTGAGTCGCCATGACGAGAAAGGGGCTCTCGAGCTTGTAAGTCTTGGGGCCGATCGTGACCTGCTGCTCCTGCATGACCTCGAGCAGCGCGCTCTGGACCTTGGCGGGGGCCCGGTTGATTTCGTCGGCGAGCAGGAAGTTGCAGAAGATGGGGCCCAGCTCGGTGTCGAAGCTGTGGCTGTCGGCCCTGTAGATGCGGGTCCCGACGAGGTCCGAGGGAACGAGGTCGGGCGTGAACTGGACGCGCTGGAACTTGCCGCCGAGCACTCCGGACAGCGTGCGGATCGTCAAGGTCTTGGCGAGCCCCGGTACCCCCTCGAGCAAGAGGTGGCCGTTGCCAAGCAGGCAGACCATGACTCGCTCGAGCATGGCGTCCTGCCCGACGATGACGCGCTTGATCTCGTAGAGCGCGTCCTGGAGCTTGCCGTGAACGTGATCCGGTTCGCCGGCGACGTGGAGCCGTTGACCGTCGGTCATAGAGGTCCTTTCATCCGTGCCCGGAGCTGGCCCTACTCAGGAGCCTCGCCGATCGTGACGCTTACTTGTTGAGGTTGCCCGTTTCGGACGAGCTCGATCGTGGCCGTCGTCCCGGGTTCGGTGGCCCTGATCCTGGCGATGAGGTCGGCCGAGCTCTCGATCGGGTCGCCGTCGAAGCGGGTGATGAGGTCGCCCTCCTCGAGCCCGCCCGCCTCGGCCCCCGAGCCCTCGACGACGCTGGTCACGAGCGCACCAGGAGAACCGCCGCTGCTATCGGTCGGGGTCACGCCGAGGAAGCCGATAACCGGAGTCTCGCCCTTCTCGAGCGCCTCGGCCACCTGGAAGGCGGTGTCGATCGGGATGGCGAAACCGATTCCTGCGTTGTCGCCGCCCTCGGACAGAATCGCGTCGTTGATCCCGATGACCCGCCCGGTGCGGTCGACGAGCGCCCCGCCGGAGTTGCCCGGGTTGATCGAGGCGTCGGTCTGAATCGTGCTGACGGCGCCGCCGTCGGGATTCTCGAGCGTGCGGCCGACCGCGCTGACGATGCCCGAGGTCACGGACGACTCGAGCCCGAAGGGGCTCCCGATGGCGATCGCCATCTGGCCCACGTCGACCGGAACGTCGACCGCGAGGGTCGCGATCTCGAAGTCGTCGAAGTCTGCGTCGACCACCGCGATGTCGGTGCTGGAGTCGGTGCCGAGCACGGTTCCGTTGACGCGCCGCCCATCGCTGAGCCGCACGACGACGTCGTCGCTGCCCTCGACCACGTGGGCCGCGGTGAGGATGAGCCCGCCCTCCTTGTAGACGACGCCCGAGCCGAGACCGGTAGTGGTTTCGAGTTGCACGACCGACGGCAGCAGCGCGTCGGCCACTGCCGCCACGGGCTCCTCGACGTCGGCCCCCACGGGCCCGTCGGGCCCGGTCTGGATGCTGCCCGGCGAGGCCTCCTCGTCGTCGACGAGCTGGGCGAGGCCGAAGCCGCCCCCGAGCAGCAGAAGCGCGGCGAGCGCGCCCGCGGCGATCTTGCTCGAGGGGGGTTGACGGCGCGGGGGCGGAGGCTGGTACCCACGCTGCGGCAGGGGGCTGGTGGTCTGGGTCGAGCCGTAGGGCTGGCTCGGCTGCTGGTCCACCTCCCAATATGGGCGCTGCGACATCTTCGTCCTCCTGTATGCGGGATGCGGCTTATCGGCTCGGGGCCTCGCTGGCCTCTACCGCCGTTGCTCTTCCCGCAGTTTGCAGAGAAGGGACTAAAAGGGAGTTAAAGCCACCTCGAAGGCTACTGGTTCGGCGGCGGCTTTGTACCCTCGAGCACGACTAAATCGCCATAGCCGAGAATGCGAAAGCCCCTTCCGGGGGCGCACGAAGGAATCCTAGGTTTGGGCCCAGTCCGGATCACAAGGAGCCGGGATCTTGGTGCGGACCACATAGGGTCAGTACGTCGATCCCTTCGACCGGGCCGGGCAGATGCGCATCCTTGTGGTTGAAGACGAACACGATCTCGCCGATGCCGTCGCGCGCGGGCTGCGCAACGACGGCTACGCCACGGACGTCGCCTATGACGGCGACGAGGCGATGGCCAAGATCGAGGTCAACGACTACGACCTCATCTGTCTCGACCTCAATCTGCCCGGAGTCGACGGCCGGACGATCGCGCGCAGCATCAGAGCCGGACAGATCCAGTTGCCGGGCGAGCAGCCCCGCATCCTCATGCTGACGGCGCGCGGCGAGGCGTCCGACCGCATCGGTGGGCTCGACGGGGGCGCGGACGACTACGTCGTCAAGCCGTTCGACTTCGACGAGCTGCGCGCCCGGGTGCGGGCGCTGTTGCGACGCGACTCAGGCCGCTCGACGGCGCTGCTGCGGGTCGGGAGCCTCGAGCTCGACACCGCGCGCCACGAGGCTCGCCGCGACGGGCGGCCGCTGCCGCTCAGCCCGAAGGAGTTCGCGCTCCTTCGTTACTTCATGAGCGACCCGGGGGCGGTGTTCAGCCAGGAGGATCTTCTCGAGCACGTCTGGGACGAGAACGCCGATCCCTTCACGAAGACGGTGCGCGTGACGGTGATGACCCTGAGGCGCAAGCTCGAGGCCGAGGGCGACGAGCAGCCCATCGAGACCGTGGTCGGAAGCGGGTACAGGCTGCGCGAGGACACTTAGTGGCCCGCACCACAAATACACATTCGTTTTGGCGGCGAGAAAGCTGCGCCTGCCTGCATGGCTCCGCCAAGGGCGGAATTGGGAGTCACTCTCGCTCGGTCACGTATCCTCCGGATACGCTCCCTCACTGCGGCCTTGCCATGCTTGTTTCTCACTCGCCAAAACGGAACTTTACTTATGGTGCGGACCACTTAGACCACATAGATTCCGGGCGGGTGTAAGCCAGAACGATGAAGCAGATCGAGTCGGTGACCGGTTCTCTACCCGAATGGGTCCGTTCGGCGCGCTTCCGCCTAACG
>Ga0136627_1000883_pt1 | contig 11767 bp, 11 predicted proteins | sample AntDrymUQ4892206_2_FD_104652 | JGI IMG/M metagenome (GOLD analysis project Ga0136627, IMG submission 104652) | Polar desert sand microbial communities from Dry Valleys, Antarctica - metaG UQ489 (22.06) | ecosystem: Environmental > Terrestrial > Soil > Desert | place: Antarctica: Dry Valley... | reverse complement strand
CTCCCGGAACCGCAGCCCGGCGAGCACCGTGTCCCGCAGGTCGGCGCGACCGAGCCCGACGAGCGTGAGGTCGACGTCGCGCAGCGTCCAGGGCCGCAGCCGGCAGTCGCTGACCATGCTGCCCAGCAGCGAGCAACCGTGCAGCTCCGACTCGGCCAGCATCGCGCGGTGGAACGTGCAGGTGTGGAACGCCGTGCTGCGGTGCACCGAGGCACCCAGGTCCGCACCGGTGAAGTCGCAGGCGGTGAACCGGCAGCCCCGGGTCCGCAACCCGCGCAGGTCGGAGTCGACGAAGCGGCACCGGACGAACGCGCGCTGCTCCCACTCCTGGTCACCCAGCACGGCGTCCCCGAAGTCATCCTCGATGCAGTCCTCCACGGCGCCCACCCTGTCAGCAGACCCCGACAACAGGTTCCGACAACGTGGGCCAGGACCACGGACACATGAGCCGGAGCTATGACGAGGCGCTCGACCGGGCGAAGCGGCGCTACGAGGAGACGGCGGAGCTGACGATCAGCCACGTGGTGCAGGAGATCGACTTCAACAAGATCTCAAGGCTGCATCCGCGGCGCGTCACCGAGACGCACCTCTACGTCGACTTCTCGAAACTCGGCGCCCGGGCTGGACCGTTCCCGATCTTGTATACAGTCGATCACGAAAAGCCCCCCATCGAAACATCAGTAGAGCCCTGGTGTATCAGGCGCGGCCCCTCACCGCTCTTTGTGGTGTCGTTGCCTACAGGCAAGCCGGGAGGAGGCTAAGGTGGATAACTCGCTTCTTGACCGACTGCCGAAGTTCGGCGGCCGGGACGCCATGATCTATGACGGGACGACATTCAGCTACTCATACCTGCTCGACCGCATGGAGGACTGGGGTGGCTACCTCGACGGCAGAGGCGTCGCGCGGGGCAACGTGGTGACGATCGAAGGCGCCTATTCGCCGGAGGTGTGTGCGGGCTTCTTGGCACTGATCGATCGCGGAGCGATCATCGTCCCGCTCAGCTCCGTACCGGAGGCCAAACGAAACGAGTTCCTCGACGTCGCCCAGGTCGAGGCCGTCATCAACGTCGACGGACGAGGCAAACGGCACTGCGAGCGCACCGGACGCCAGGCCGAGAACGAGCTCTACGACCAGCTGCGGTGTGATTTGCGACCCGGTCTGGTCTTGTTCAGCTCGGGAACCTCCGGCCACTGCAAGGCGTCAGTCCTAGACTTTGAAAAGGTGCTGCGCCGCTACAGCGATCAGTCGAGATCACGGCGAATTCTCTCCTTCCTCAGCCTCGATCACATCGGTGGCATCAATACTCTGCTGCACACCCTGAGCCAGGGCGGAACAATCGTCACCGCAGCAGAGCGTACGCCGGAATGTGTATTCACGGCGATCACTGAGCACCAGGTGCAGATCCTACCGACCACGCCTACCTTCCTCAACATGGTGTTGATCTCGCGCGCCTACGAGCGGTACTCCACTGAAACGCTCGAACTGGTCACCTACGGCACCGAACCCATGCCGCTACAAACGCTCCAGCGGCTCACTGCCGCGCTGCCGCACGTGCGGTTCAAGCAGACTTATGGCCTATCTGAACTCGGTATCCTGCCGACGCGGTCGAGGAGCAACGACACTCTATGGCTGAAGCTCGGAGGCGCGGGTTTCGAGCACAAAGTTGTCGACGGAATCTTGTGGATCCGTTCGGAAATGGCCATGCTCGGTTACCTGAACGCGCCAGCGCCGTTCGATGAAGAGGGATTCTTCAACACGCAGGACATGGTGGAGGTCGACGGCGAGCACGTCCGCGTGCTGGGCCGCCGTTCTGACATCATCAACGTCGGGGGTGAGAAGGTATACCCCAGTGAAGTCGAGAATGTTCTCCTGGAGATTCCGAACGTCGCCGAAGCCACGGTCACCGGCCAGGCGAGCCAGGTCACCGGCATGGTGGTGAAGGCGACGGTGCAGCTCGTCAACGACGAGGACGAGCAGCCCGTGCGAAGTCGTGTGCGCCAGTACTGCCGCCAGCGGTTGGAACCATTCAAGGTCCCCGTGGTCATCGAGGTTTCCAAGGCCGCACAACATTCCGAGCGGTTCAAGAAGATACGGAGTGTGAGATGACGGTGATAGGAGTCGAAGACAGCAGGGTAGCTGTGGTGAGCGGCGGAAGCCGCGGTCTCGGACAGTTACTGGTAGAACGCCTGCTGCAAGACGGCTGGAGGGTCGCGACGTTCAGCCGCTCGGCTAATACGTTTATCGAGAAGACCAGCACGATGGCTGGCGAGTGCTTTTTCTGGCAGGCTGCGGATCTCGAGGACCCGTCGACGCTACGTGACTTCGTAGCCGGTGCGGTGCGTCATTTCCGGCGTATTGACCTGCTAGTAAACAACGCAGGAACGCTGCACCAAGAGCTGCTGCTCACCACATCGCCCAAGAAGATTAACACGCTGGTCACCGGCAACCTGATCGCGCCCATCATCCTGACGCAGGCATGTGCCCGTACGATGAGTCGGAACAGTGGCGGCACGGTCGTCAACGTCTCGTCCATCAATGCGATCCGCGGCTACCGGGGGGTATCAGTCTATTCGGCGGCGAAGGCCGGTCTGGACGGATTCAGTCGGAGTCTCGCCCGCGAACTCGGTGTGCTCGGCATCCGGGTCAACTCGGTCGTCCCCGGTTTCTTCGACACCGACATGACCGCGCAGGTGACGCCGGCCAACCGCGATCGAATCCAGCGGCGGACTCCGCTGGGACGGCTGGCGACCATCAACGAGATCGCCGACGTCGTCTTCTTCCTCATGTCGCCCACAGCATCCTTTATCACGGGACAGACAATCGTTGTCGATGGAGGTATCACATGCTGACCCAGACCCACGTTCAGACCATGGTGGAGCAGGAGATCCGGAGCCTGCTGCTCGAAGACCAGGACGAGGTCGACGTGCTGACCGGCCACGAGCAGTTGCATGAATTGGGACTGAACTCTTTGATGCTGGCCCGACTGATTATCCAGTTGGAGGCGGTCTTCGGTGTCGACCCGTTCGCAGAAGAAGGTGTACTGATCTGGGATATCCGGTCGATGAACGATCTGGTAGCCGCCTACGAGCGCGTGTCAGCGGCCAGTGCCGAGGCGAGCACTGAGGCCGGAGAACGGAGTCGATGATGGCGAACACGCAACTGCTGTACAGCTCGATCGACGATTATCTGGGGCCGGGGGAGGAGCGGTTCTTCGGCCGGGGATATCGGCGGGCCGAGTATCAGGTAGGTGAGATCGTGACCAGGTCCGTGGACGATGCAGATCCCGGCATTCGTGCCACCGTCACCGTCGGATATCCACGGGACTGGTCAAGAAAGGCGACCGACGTCGACCTGCGACCCCATCTCAGCACGGTCGACATGCTTGTCCTAGGCGTACAGTTCAGCGAGATGCATCTGACCCATGCATACGGTCTTGATGAGGTCATGCGTCGGACGGCGTGGTTGCGCCGGGTGACGCTGCGCGCTGGATCGAAGCCGCAGGAGGATTTGGTCGCCCTCCCGGGCTCCGCGATCCTCCGTGAGACAAAGGCCGTGCCGGGTGCTTCGAACAGCTTCGTCTCAGTGTACGACTGCCGGGTCGGCGAGATGCAGGCCCGGTGCGAGATCGAGCACCAGATTGCTGAGCGCGCTATCGGCGAGGGATCCTACACATCGATGGAGGACCTCCTGGGTCCCGCCGCCCACCGCTACTACGGCGAGGGGTTCAAGTTCGGGCGACAGCACATCGAGGACGTGCGGATCGACATGACTGCGCTGCGATCCAGCGCATCGGTGCAGATAGACGCAACCGAGGAGTGCCACGCCGCGACCGCGGGCATCGAGGGGAAGTATCAACCTTCACTGTCCATGATCGATTGTTTCGTGACCAACCTGCAGTTGGCGCAGGTGCTGATGTACGAAATGGATTCGGTCGAGAGGCACAACAGCAATACATTGTGGATGCTGCGGACGGTCCTGGACGCCACGCAGCCACACCGGCCCTGTACAGCGCCACTCGAGGCGCACGCCTCGATCTCCAAGAAACACCTTTTGCCGCTACGCGGCGGCACGTGGCGGAACGTCGACATCATCGGCCACTGCGGAGGCGTGAACCTGCGGTCCTCGTTCGCCCACGAATTGCCGACGAACACCGTGCGCGACACCCGCCGATCGGCGGACGAACCCGGGAACGATGATGGGAGCCAAACGCGATGAAACTTGCAGTTTCAGGGACCTATTCGTCTGGTAAGACACTGACGGTAATGGCGCTGTCCCACTACACTGGAATTCCTCGCACCCTGGCGAAGGCGATTCGTGAGATCATGCCGGAGGCTGTTCCCGGCAAGAGCCTCGCGCAGTGCACGCCCGCGGAGTTCTTACAGCTCATGATGCGTCGTCACGTCGGACGTGCCGTGCACGAGAACCTGCTCCCGGAAGGGTTCATCGCTGATGGGTCGTCGCTGCAGGAGTGGCTCTACGGGGCGGCGAGGGTTATGCACGGTCTCAACCCGAACACGACAGCGCACCTGGACGATCTCGAGAAGACCGAGCACCACGAGGAGATGCGTTTTTTTGAGAAGGTGGTCGCTCAGTTCGGTCATGCATTCAAACAGCATGTCAAGGCCACGTTCGACGCGTTCGTGCACCTGCGTCACGAACTGCCGATCGCAGACGACGGCCACCGACCGATGAACGACCGCTTCCGGTCCACGATCGACGACATGCTGCTGGCCACCCTGGACGAGTTGCAAATTCCCTATCACATCGTCGGCGGCACACTTCCCGAGCGGCTCACCGTGATCGTGGATCTTTTCGGCTTCTCGCCCTTGGTCGACATCGACGACGCCATAGCCTTGGCCCACGAGGACTATGCGAAGCTGGACATGAGGTTGGAGACCGAACGCGCCCGGATCGCCACGGTGTGAGCTCACGTCGAATGGCTGGATGAGTCCCTTCGGTCGATGAATCACCGGCAGGGTGCCGCCCAGGCTAGCGGACACATCGACACCCGGTCCCTCACACAACAGAGTCACGACCAGGCGAATCCGCACTGTGAACTAGTTTCGGAGGAAATCGTCATGAGCACGTATCCCAACCAGCTCAGTGCGGTGCCTGACACGAAGAGCACCGCCGTCTCTCGGTCGGGGCTGGACGACGCTCGCAGGCGTATCGACACCCTGGTCGACCCAGGGTCCTTCGAGGAGTCCGGCAGCCAGGTGCGCCACCGCGCCACGGCGTTCGGTATGGGGCAGAAGCGTCCCGTCGGCGATGGTGTCTTGACCGGCTATGCCACCGTTGACGGGCGCTCGATTGGAGTGTTCGCTCAAGACTCGACGGCGCTGGGCGGCTCTCTGGGCGAGATGCATGCCGCGAAGATCACCAGCGTGATGCGCTATGCCGAGCGGGTACGCACGCCGGTGATCGGCTTACTCGACTCCGGTGGCGCGCGCGTCCAGGAGGGTATCGCGGCGCTCGACGGCTACGGGTCTGTGTTCCGTGCGAACGTTCGGCTGTCGGGGCGGGTACCACAGATCAGCGTGATCCTCGGCCCGTGCGCGGGCGGCGCGGTGTACTCGCCGGCCCTCACCGACATCATCATCATGCGCAAGCAGGACGCGCACATGTTTCTCACCGGACCGCGAGTGGTAGAGGCGGTGACCTTCGAGAAAGTGAGCCTGGCCGGCCTCGGCGGCGCCAGGGTGCACAGCGAGCAGTCTGGTGTGGTGCACCTGGTGGCCGAGGACGACGCGGACGCCCTCGACCTCGCCCGGGCAGTTCTTTCCTACCTGCCCAGCTCGTGCTGGGACCACCCACCCATGGGAGTGCCGGCCGACGCCGAACCCATGCCGCCGGTGCCCGGCAACCACCGAAAGTCCTACGACGTGCGTTCGGTCGTCCGCGGAGTTGTCGACGCCGCGAGCTTCCTCGAACTCCAGCCCCGATTCGCACGCAACCTCGTGATCGGTCTGGCCCGCATAGAGGGCACCTCGGTCGGCGTCGTGGCCAACCAGCCTCAGGCGCTGGCCGGCGTACTGGACATCGCCGCAGCCGAGAAGGGCGCGCGGTTCGTGCGGATGTGCGACGCCTTCGGCCTGCCGTTGGTGACCTTCGTGGACACGCCAGGCTTCCTACCCGGCACCCAGCAAGAGGGCAACGGTGTGATCCGCAAGGGCGCCAAGTTGCTCTACGCTTTCGCCGAAGCGACCGTTCCACGGATCACCGTGGTGCTGCGCAAGGCATTCGGCGGCGCGTACATCGTAATGAACTCCAAGTCGCTCGGCGCGGACGCGGTGTTCAGTTGGCCGGATGCGCAAATCGCTGTGATGGGCGCCGAGGGCGCCGTTGACGTGATCTTCCGCCGCACCCTGCAGGACGACCCGACCCGTCGTGAGGAACTGATCGAGACCTACCAGCGCGAAGCGATGGCACCGCAGCTCGCCGCCGAGCGGCTGTCGGTCGACGAAGTTATCGAGCCAGCGCAGACGCGGCGCACCGTCGCCTCGACACTGCGCGCACTGGCGCGCGCGGTACATCCCGGATTTCGCCATGACAACCTGCCCCAGTAACCCGGGTGGCTCCGCGGGTTGCTCCGCGGGTCGCGGTGACACGACGGCCCGCGGACACCAGGACCATCCGCTGCACGCACGCAGAGCGGCGGCGGTGCGCTCTGGACCCCGGTCACGGTGGACATGCCTGCTGATCCGGCGCTCCACCCGGCATCGGCGCGGTGGCTGCAGACTCTCCCACCGTCATTGGCAGTGCCAGGCGCCGCGCAGCCTGCACGACGGCGGCGCGTCTCCTCACACGTTCAGGCTGGCTGCCGCCGTCCACTCCGGTGAGCATGCGGGCGACCTGAGGTACGGCAGACCACCATGCCGACAGCGCGATGATGAAGAAGACCAGGTACGCGGCATCCAGCTGGTCGGCCAAGACACCGTCCTGCTGGGCGGAGGCGAACGCTTCGACCTTCCGTTGGTAGTACTCCGCGCGGCCGGTCTCGTCGGGAACCTCGCCGTCGAAGGCGAGTCCCTCCCAGTGCAGCAGCCGAGCGAGCTCCGGGTTCGTGGCATGATAGTCAAAGATCTGGCCGGCGAACTCACCGACGTCCTCAGCTCGTATCGACTCCAGCGGCACGGCTGCCGCGATCTTCGCCAGCTCGTCACACAGCACCGTCGCGAAGAGGCGCTCCTTGTTGCCGAAGTAGTTGTACAGGCGCTCCTTGTTGATGCTCGCTCGCTCGGCGATGCGATCCATGGTCGTCCCGTGCAGACCTCGAGCCGCGAACTCCGCCGTCGCCGCCTCCTTGAGCCGCCGTCGGGTCTGCGCAGTGTTCCAAGCCACGAGGACAGTCTAACCCCAACTACAACGTTGACAGCGGCTCAAACAGGCCCTACGGTCAACTTCAACGGTCCCGTTGGAGTTGGGGGACACGTCCAGGCCAAGAGGAACCGGAACTTGTGCGGTTCGGCACGACAGCGCCGACCGCGCAAGCACAACGCGAGAAGGACGAAAGATGCGTGACGACATCTCCAACCTGACGCCCGCCGTGACGGAACCCCCTCATACTACGACATTGAATCGAGCGGTTCTCGCGACGATGGCCTTCGCCACCGGGGCCATCATCGCCAATCTGTACTATCTCCAACCGCTGACAGAGACGCTCGCGCGTGAATTCAACGCCTCGAGCAGCACGGTCGGCATCGTCATCACCCTGCTCCCGATCGGCTACGCAATCGGCCTCGCGACCCTCGTCCCGCTCGGTGATCTGTTGGAGCGGCGGCGCCTGCTGGCAACGATGCTCGGGGCCGCGGTGGTTGGCCTGGTCGTTATGGCGTTGACTCCCTCGTTGCTCGTGCTGGGACTAGCCGCCGCGGTGGTGGGGCTGACGTCGGTGGCCACGCACGTGATCGTGCCGCTCGCTGCTCAGCTCGCCGCCAAAGATCAACAGGGCCGAGTGATCAGTACCGTGATGAGCGGACTGCTGCTCGGCATCCTGCTCTCTCGCACAGTTTCCGGGCTAGTGGCCTCGGTGGCGGGTTGGCGCGCCGTGCTAGGACTCGCCGCGATACTCACCGCAGGGGTGGCGCTCTTGCTGTGGCTGCAGCTGCCCACTATCGCCCCGGCTGCCCGGATGCGTTACTCGGCATTGCTGGGCTCCGTACTGCGGCTGGTTCGCGAGGAGCCGGTACTGCGGATGCGGATACTCTACGGCGCGCTGGTATTCGCCTCGTTCAGCGTATTTTGGACCAGCGCGGGTTTCCTGATGGCCCGCCCACCATATGAGTGGAATAATGCGCAAATCGGTGCGTTCGCGCTACTGGGAGCGGCTGGCGCACTGGCAGTGAAATTCGCCGGACGACTGGCCGATCGCGGCCTGGCGCCCATCGCAACCGGCGGTTTTCTGCTCATCATGGTGCTCTCTTACGTGCTCCTGGCATTCGGCGCGACTTCGGTGGTGGCGCTCGGGTTGGGTGCCCTGTTGATGGACCTGGGTTGCCAGGGAACGCACCTCAGCAACCAGAGCCTCATCTTTCCGTTGCGGCCGGAGGCGCGCAGCCGCTTGAACACCGCTTACATGACCTCATGCTTCGTGGCGACATCTATAGGTGGCGCACTGTCCGCGGTCGTGTATTCGGTCTACGGCTGGGGCGGGGTATGCATCCTCGGCGGAGCTTTCCCGATCATGGCGGGTGTGCTGTGGGTGGTTGAGAGGAGTCGCGCCGTGACCGGCGTCGGCCAGGAGTGAGGACTTGCCAAGCAGGCGTCGCTTCGAGAAGGGGCGAGAGTTGAGGAGGCAGTGGTGCAACGACGAGTACTTGGCAGCCAGGATCTGAGCGTCTCAGCGATGGGTCTGGGCTGTATGGGCATGTCTTTCGGGTACGGCTCGGTGGAGGAGCAGCAGAGCATCACCACCATCCACAAAGCACTCGACCTCGGCGTCACACTCTTGGATACCGCCGACATCTATGGCCCGGAGACCAACGAGCAGCTGCTGGGCCGGGCGCTGGTCGGCCGCCGAGACGAGGTGCAACTGGCCACTAAGTTCGGCGCAAGGTCGCTGGAAGACCCGGACCGCGCGCCTGACGGCCGGCCCGAGTATGTACTTCGCGCAGTCGACCGCTCCCTGCTGCGTCTCGGGATGGACCACATCGACTTGTACTACCAGCATCGGGTCGACCCGCAGGTCCCCATCGAGGAGACCGTCGGTGCGATGGCACAACTGGTGAGCTCCGGCAAAGTTCGCTTCCTCGGCCTGTCGGAGGCATCTGCGGAGACGATCCGCCGTGCCCATGCAGTCCATCCTCTGAGCGCGGTCCAGAGCGAGTACTCGCTCTGGACCCGCGACATGGAGGTCGAGGTGATCCCTACATTACGGGATCTGGGCATCGGCTTCGTCGCCTACAGCCCCCTGGGTAGGGGGTTCCTGACTGGTCGGTTCACCTCGCCGGATGACCTCACCGAGGATGACTGGCGGCGGTCGAACCCCCGCTTCCAAGGCGAGAACTTCACCCGCAACCGTGAGCTGGTGAACCGGGTCCGCGCCATCGCGGAAGAGAAGGGCGTCACCGCGGCGCAGCTCGCGCTCGCGTGGGTACTCAGCCGAGGCGAGGACGTCGTGCCGATACCCGGCACCACCAAGCCGCACCGTGTCGAGGAGAACCTCGCTGCCCTGGCCCTCTGTCTGACTGATGACGACCTCCGCCGCCTCGACGAGGCCGCCCCCAGGGGGACCACGGCGGGCGACCGCTACCCGGCTGCGATGATGAGCCTCCTCAACGGCTGAAGACCTGGGTCGAGGTCGCAGTGAGCTGGACATGAAGGAGAGACATCGATGATCGATCGAACAGAGGTTGGCCGTGCGTTGCGGGCGGCCGCCGCGAACAGGGCCTACTCAGGGCCTTTCCCTGAGCATCCCACCAATGGTGAGGAGACTTCGTACCCATACCTGGCGAACTCTTCGAAGGGGTTGCCGCACGACGAGGTGGGCGAGGTCGATCCACGCGCGTACCAGGCGTTGCTCCGAGCGTTGGCCACCGGCCGGCCGGAGGACTTCGAGCGTATCCCACTCGGCGTCGACAGCGGTGGACGAAAGCTGCTCAACCCGCAGGGTGGTCTCGCGTTCGACCTGGAGGGGTTTGATACGCATGGGTTGGCGATCCCGCCAGCGCCTCGCATGGATGGGGCCGAGAATTCCGCAGAAATGGCCGAGCTCTACTGGATGGCGCTGATGCGCGACGTGCGGTTCACTGACTTCGACGAAGCTGCCATCGCGGCTGAGGCTGCGGACGATCTCTCGACCTTTTCCGATTTCCGCGCCCCCAAGGAAGACGGCCGGGTCACGCCGTGCACTCTGTTCCGAGGGTTCACTCCCGGCGATCTGGTAGGCCCCTATATCTCCCAGTTCTTGCTGCGGGACGTCCAGTTCGGCACGCTAGGGATCCCGCACCGGCACGATACCGTCGAGACCGGCGTCAACTACATGACGCACTTCGATGAGTGGCTGGCAGTCCAACGCGGCGCGCCGCGGGGCCTTCGCCCGGGTGACCGGGACACTGTCAACACCCGCTACCTCCAGACGCCGCGAGACATGGCCCACTATACGCACTTCGACGTCCTGTACCAGCCATATCTCAACGCCTGCCTGATTCTGCTCGGAATGGGCACGTCTCCCGCCGAGCTCCAGGACGTCGGTAACCCCTATCGGATATCGGCGAACCAGACGGGGTTCACCACGTTCGGCACACCGCACATCGTCGGCCTCTTGGCCGAGGTCGCCAATCGAGCGATAAGGACAACAGAGTACCAACAGTTCTTTGTGCACCGCCGGCAACGGCCTGAAGAGTTCGGCGGACGGATCGAGATCCAACTGAGTCGCGATCCTGGTCGATACGACGGTATCATCGACTCAGAGATTTTGAACACGGATGTCCTCAAGCGCACAAAGGAGAAGTTCGGCTCCTACCTGTTACCGCAGGCATTCCCGGAGGGTTCGCCGATGAGCCCAGCATATCACAGCGGCCACGCGTGCGTGGCAGGTACCTGCGTAACGGTCCTCAAGGCATGGTTCAACGAGTCGTATCCTATCCGTAATCCCGTCGTGCCCGACGAAGCCGGCACCGCCCTCGTGCCATACAACGGACCAGACAAAGACCGGCTCACCGTAGGTGGCGAGCTGAACAAGCTGGCTGCCAACATCGGGAACGGCCGGAACATGGGCGGTGTGCATTGGCGCACTGACTACCGGGAGGCATTCACGCTCGGCGAGGCAATCGCGATCGGCATCCTTCGCGACCAGAAGCCCACAACCAATGAGGACGCCACGTTCACCGTCACTCGCTTCGACGGTACGACAATCACGATTTGACTCGGATCCGCGCAGCCGGTGTGGGCCGGGATGCCGATTCGCACCAGCCACCTAGCGACCAAGGTCGCACCTCGGCCCCGGCCCTTTTCACGCGACGCCGTGCCTGGCTGTGGTGACACCCCTGGGTTGTCCCGGAGCGGACTGCACCCTGTGTCCGGGTGCGCGCCTGCTCACCACCTGACCGCCACTCCGGGTCGAGGCTACTGCTGCCACCGCGGTGCCGGATAGGTTCACGACGAGCGCTCACCGGAAGTCCCGGGACCGGGAGTTCACCCGCAGGTCCAGCGGTTCGGCGCGGTCCGCGATCACGTTGATCACCCCCTCGGTGTTCTGCAGGATCCCTCGGATCAGCAGCGCCGGGCAGGCCCGCACCACCGTGCGGTAGCGGGCCCAGAACCCCGG
>Ga0136627_1000882_pt1 | contig 11770 bp, 11 predicted proteins | sample AntDrymUQ4892206_2_FD_104652 | JGI IMG/M metagenome (GOLD analysis project Ga0136627, IMG submission 104652) | Polar desert sand microbial communities from Dry Valleys, Antarctica - metaG UQ489 (22.06) | ecosystem: Environmental > Terrestrial > Soil > Desert | place: Antarctica: Dry Valley... | reverse complement strand
TGCATCCGCTCCCACAGTGCGTACCCGGTCGGCCGGATCACCATCGTGCCCCGCACCGGACCGTTCTCGGCCAGCTCGGCGCGGGCGATGACGTCCTGGTACCAGCGGGGGAAGTCGGTGCTCTGCGAGGTGAGCAGGGTCGGCTTGGACATGGCCGGAGCCTAACCCGCTGCCGGGTCCGGACACGCCGGGCCTGCATATTCACCGAGGCGGGCGAGGCCGTCAGCGCTTCCTCGCCAGGGTGAGCCCGTCGCTGAGCGGGATCGTACTGATACTGACCCGCGTATCGTATCGGAGCTTGAGGTTCAGCGCCCGTACGCCGACGGTATCCGGGTCCTGGATTGTCCCGTCGAGGACGAGTCCCTCCCATGGCGGAAACAGCCCGCTACGCCTACCCGGACAAAAAGACACGGCGGGCTCCGCGTACGGGATCACCGGCGGTACGGAACCATGCGAGAGAACCATGATCAGTAGGATCGGAACATGACACTAATCCTGTACATACCGACGAACCGTTCCTGCGTGCCGGCCATCGCCAGCGCGACCGCGGAATGCGCGGCGCTGGCTGCGGAAACGCACGAGGAACACCTGTTGCTGCTCGTCGAACATGACGAGGGCGACCGCGTCGCCGAGCACTCCGCCGCACTGGACGAGGACCGCGCGCGCTATGGCGTGCCGGTGCTCCACCTGACCGTCGACGCGTGGCGGCGCGTGCTGTCCGGTGTCCTCGCCGAGTCCGATCTGGACGCGGCGGACCGGGACCGCGCAAGCAACCTGCTCTCTCGGCAGGGGGTCGCCTACGGCGTGGGGCCGAACAAGGCGTTTCTGGTGGCGGCGGCGCTGGGCGTGGACACCGTGCACCGACGCGACTCCGATCACCTGCCCGACACGCGGAACGGCAGACCCGGCTTCCCCGGTCTGTTGGAGACGCGTGCGATCGGCCGTCCGGTGCGCGAGGTGAGCCCGATCGCGAACGCCGACACCGTACCCCCCGAGCAGCGGGACCAGATCGTGCTGTTCACCGGCTCCGGCATGTTCGGGGACCCGCCGCACGATCGGCAGGAACTGATCTCCGCAGGCGAGGAGTTCGGCGTCCGGGTACTCGGCCTGTCCAGCCCGTGGATGTCACCGGAGAACCTGCTGTGAGACGTCCGAGGCCATTTCGTCGGCGAGTCGACGATCCGCTACGACGATGACTTTTACGCGATCGACGACAGTGGCCGTACCGAACTCGGCGTGTCCTGCCTGCGACAGATTTTCCTGGAGCTGCCCGAGATGCCGATTCCGAACACGCTCGGCTGCGACTACTTCCAGAAGAACCTACTCTACCAGTTGGATCGTCCGGTCATGTTCCACTCGCGCAAGATGCAGCACAGCTATGACGCTCGTCGCAGTGAGGGCTCGGTTGAGTCCTACGTGGACTATTCCATGCGCGATCTGCGGTATGTGGTGTTGTGGCCGATCTGGTCGCGGCACAACGAGAACATCCGCGCCGACCCTGCGAAGCGAGCTTCCGCTCGGCGCTCGCCGAGAAGCTGCCGGAGGCGAAGGGAGTCAGCCTTACGTTCGCGCGGGTCTACCGGGACGCGGCCGCCCGGGTGGATGGCACACACGCCGCGCGGCTGTCCGCGGTGGCAACTGAAGCCGAGCGGCTTGACGACGAGATCGTGCGGCAGATCGGCGACGGCATTGAGGAGTTCTGCTGGCTGACCGAGCGCTGGGGCGGTCTCGTACACGCCGCCGCGCGGTCCGGCGGTGTCGTGCGCCCCCAGATCCGCAGCGGGACAGCGGGCGCCGGTGCCAGATGACCCGGAACCCCCCGTATCCGCCGTTGGGTGCGCGGTCAGCCGTGTACCGGTGGGCCGACCTACCGGAGCCGGTGCGCGAGTGGTGGGCCCGAGCGGACCGGGCGGCCAACGCCGCCCAGCAGACGCTCGGGCACGCCGACGCAGCCGCGGCCGCACTCGATTCGAACCGCGTGCATGTTGCCGTGCACTGCGGCCTGCGCTTCCCCCACGTAACCAGCGCTGCGGCGTCCGGTCTCGCGGCGTGGCGCAGGCGGGACACGAGCGGCGCAGAGGCGGTCGCCGTGCTGGATACGACCGAACGCCGGTCCTGAAGGCTATGCGCGGCGAGTCATGCACGACCGGGACCAGCAGCTAACGCGACCGGCACCCCACGGCCGGTCGGGAAGAACATCAGGACCGGATCGACCGTGCCTGCCCCACCCTCGCCCATCGCGCTCCTCACCGGGTCGCTGACCTCGCCGATCTACGCAACGGGGCGGGTGCACCGGGCGGTGTACTTCGTGGTGCGGTTCGCGGTCCTCGCCGTTGCCTGGGACGACGACGGATGCAAAGCTACCTTGGAGAGGTACGAAGGACCGAGTGAGACCGGGACCACTCCGAGGCAAACGGGCCGCGCCCGGATCCTGTTGGGGGGAGTCATCAGCAGCACGGAGGAAGATCGCAGCCGGTCGGGCATCGGGCAGTCGTCGCCGGTCGGGCCGGTGGCTCCTCCGGCGGAGCCCGGCGGGCTCCGGGTCCCCGGCTCCACACTGGTGGGAGGGGTGGCGGGTGCGACGCTCATGATGATGGGCATCCCCGCCATCGCCGCCGACGGCGAGGTGCGTGAGCTCTGGTGCGACCCGCTCACGGGGCTCGTCGCGTACCCGAGCTTCGCCGAGTGCCTGATCGAGAGCCTTCCGGTTCTATCCGCCACCGGCGTGCACCTGGCCATTGGCGACGTGGACGACCTCAAGGAGTACGTCAGCCAACGCCGGTCCGAGGATCCGACGATGTTCGGTCACCTCGCGGGCAACCAGTGCATGGAGGTCGTCGGCCGCGTCACCACGGGGTGGTCCCACGACGCCCTCCGGACGTCGACATTCGCGCTCTGTGGCACCTTCGGCGGCGACGAGGTCATCGTGGCGGCCGCCGGCGTGGGCCGCAGCCCGTTCGTGGACTCCATCCGCGACCTGGCGCAGGCGATCGAGGTGGCGTCTCCGAGGACGTGCAGCTTCTCGGTCGGCACCCTCGCCCCCGGCACCATCTCCGATCAGCAAGCGCCGGCGGCGTATCGGCAGTTCGTGGCTGCGGTGGACGCGGCCCTTTTCCTGCAGAAGGCGGAGTTGAGGAAGCGAAACATCAATCCCCGCGGCGAGCTGAAGTACATCGGCGATGTCCGGATCGACCTCCCACCACTGGACTACCACGGGGAGGCACCGTGACGAGGAGCCTGACCGAGATCGAGCGTCTCGCGCAGGACTACGACACTCCCGGGCTCGACGTACTGATGATCGGTGCGAACGCGCAGGGCGCCCGCACCGAGCTGCCGTACCCGCGGGCGCGGATGCAGCTGCAGCCGGTGGCCTCCACCGAGGTCTGGCAGCTGATCCTCCCGCTGGACAGCCCGGACTCGCCGTTCCTGCTCGACTCCGTGGGACTGCATCTCGACCGGGAGCTGGTCGCCGAGCTCGCCGGCATCGAGAACGACGATGTCGTGCTCACCTATCTGCGCGCGGGCGGGCGGTCGCTCACCCTCAACTCCCACTCGCGCTCCACCTGCGTCGGCTGCCTGTTCTGCCCGAACGTCATCGAGGACGCGGCGGACGCCACGCTGAGCGGCCCGGGACCGCTGACCGACCTGCTGCGCTGGGTGCTCGCCGACAACGACTGGCCGGACCTGTCCGGGCTCGACGTCATCACCGTGTGCACCGGGTGTTTCCGCACCCCAGCCGCGGCGATCGACCACATGGTCTCGCTGCGGGAGGCGGCCGGCCGGCTCAGGTTCACCGGTCACCTGCACCTGCTGTCGTCGGTGGTGCGCGACCGGGCCGACCTGCAGCGGCTGGCCGACCTGGCCGGCCCGTTCCACCTCACCCTCACGCTCGAGTGCTTCACCCGTCGCAACCTCCTGCTCAAGGACACGAAGGCGTCGCTGACGCTCGACGACGCCTGCCGCATCCTGGACGACTGCGCCGAGCTGGGCATCGTCGGCGACTTCACCTACGTGGCGGGCCTGGACCCGCTCGAAGTGACGTTGTCCGGGCTGCGGAGGCTCGCCGATTCGGTGACGACCTTTCCCCGGATCCAGGTGTTCCAGGCGCACAACGCCTACATGCGTTCGGCGCGCACCCCCGCGGCCGCATCGGTCGACTACTTCCTCACGATCCGGCAGGAGATCGAGCCCGCGTTCGCCCGGCGCGGCCTCGCTCCGCGCTCGTGGGAGAACTACCGGCCGCTGTGGTACTCGCGTTTCGCCGGTCGGGCCGTCGAGGGACCCCGGGTCTAGCCCGTGCGCATGCCCACCGATCTCGACCTCACAATCCGCCTCCACGACGTGGTGGCCCGCCCGTTCCGCACTCCCCCGCCCACCCGGCCCGCGCTGCTCACAGTCCTCGACCGGGTGGCGTGCCGGGACGCCGTGTCGGGTCACCTTGTCGGCGTGACCGACGGCATCCACTGGGGGTGGTGGGGGCCGGTGGACGCCGACACCGCGACCACGGCCCGCAGGATGTTCGAGCGGGTGGCGCCGAACCGGCCGGGTACGCCGGACTGGTGGGTCCGCAGGCTGCGTGGGAGCACCCGGCACGGTCATGCCGGCGTCCTCGGGATCTCCGCTGGGGTGGTGGAGCTCGCGTGCTGGGACCTGCTTGGGCAGCGGCACGGCGTGCCGGTGTGGCGGCTGTCCGCACGCAGGGCGGGTCGGGCGGACGTGCCCGCCTACGCGACGTGCTTCGGGCTCCGGCTGGACGACCGGACAGCGCCGGCCGTGGTGACCGAGGTCCGCGCGCGGTGGCCGGTGCAGAAGTGGCGGCCGGTCCGGCGGCTGACGAAGCCGGGCTCGGCGGCTCGTGCGGCCTGCGCCGCGGCCGGGCCCGGGGGGTTGGCCCTCGACTTCGGCGGTAGGTGGCCCGTCGGGCGGGCCTGCTCGCTGGCCGCGCACCTGCCGGAGCCGGCGGCCTTCCTGGAGGAGCCGGTCGCCCCGGGCGAGTGGGCGCAGACGGCCCCGCGCAGCTGGCCGGCGCCGCTCGCCGCGGGCGAGCACCTGTATGGCCTGGACGACGCGGCCGTGCTCGACGCGGCCGACGTGGACATCTGGCAGCCCGACGCGGTGTTCTGCGGCGGCTCGGCATCGTTCGGCGCGATCGCAGCCGCGGCCAGAAGCTGCGGACGGCAAGTGTACGCGCATGGCGGCGGCCTGGTGCCCGCGGTGCACGCCGCCGTCGCGGGAGTCCCCGTCGACGCCGTGGAGGTGCACCTCGTACTGGAGCCACGCAGGCAGGCGCACCTGACCGCGCCGGTGCTGCCGGATGGCTCGGGCTCCCTGCCGGTGCCGACCGCCCCCGGTTGGGGCGGCGCCCTCCGGGCGGACCTGTGACCGTGGTCGTGCCGACCCTGCTCGCCGACGTCGGTGGCACGCTGCTGGTCCGCGACCGGCCGGGGCCCTTCACCTCGGCGGTGCGCACCCTGCACGCGCGGGGGGTCGCGCTGTGCCCGGAGCGCAGGTCGACGTTGGCCCGTGCACTGCTCACCGGTGCGGACCGGGCAGCAGCGGTCGACATCGCGGCGGAGCGCCTGCGGCTGACGAGCGCGGACCGGTCGGTGCTCGCCGGCGCGCTCGCCGCGCCGCCGGGCCGCGCGACCCTGACGGCCGGCGCGGTGGAGCTGCTCCGCGTTGCGGCGGACAGCAGCTGGCGCACGATCGCGGTGACCAACGCCGTCAGCTGGTCGGAGCCGCTGCCGCCCGAGCTCGACCGCCACGTAGCGCAGGTCGTCTCGTCCGCGGACGTCGGCCACCTCAAGCAGGAGGATGCGTTCTGGCTCGAGATGTGCCGCCGCACCGGCACGACCGGCGCGCGGGCACTGGTCGTCGGTGACAGCCCCGAGGCCGACGCCGTCGCACCCGCCCGGCACGGCTACTGCCCGGTCCTGGTCGGCGAGCGGGGGGCGTACCGGCTCGGCGATGTGGCCGCGTGGCTGACCGCGGCCGGCACACCTCCGACCGACGTACTCGGGCTGGCGGCGGGCCGGCCGACGATTTGGGCCGGGCGCGCGGTGCTCGAGGTGCCCCACCTCCATGGCCTGGTCGTCACCACCACCCGGACCCGGGTGCGGGTGGCCCGGTCCGCCCGGTCCGCTGCCGGTGGCACCGTCGTCCGTCGCCGGCAGCGGCCACCGGCCCTCACCGCCCCGGACCTGCCGGCGGAGGGTGCCCTGCTGTGGCTGCGGCCGGTCGAAGACCGTCGGAACACCCGGCTGCCGACCGACCTGGTCGTGCTCCTGGACCGCCTGGGCCTCTCCCTCGACCACATCCCCGACCGGGACCGCAGGCACCTGGTGTCGCTGGTCCGTGAGGCGCGTGACCGCGAGACCCGCCGGCAGCGCCTGGACGACATCGTCGGCTTCCTCCGGGGCGACGCCTCCCCCGCCGACGGGCAACGATCGTCGACCGCACCCGAGCAGACACCCGAGCAGAGAGGCCACCAGTGACCGTCGAGGACGTGTTCGCCGGTACCAGCTCCTTCTACGCCGCCTATCGCCCCGCCTACCCACCCGAGCTGCTGGACCACCTCGTCGAGCGGCTGCCCGCCGACGCGCCGCCGGGGAGCCGGCTGGTGGACCTCGGCGCCGGCACCGGCGAGCTGGCCGTCCCGCTCAGCCACCACGTCGACGAGGTGTGGGCGGTGGACGTATCCGCGGAGATGGTTGAGTGGGGCCGGCGCAAGGCGACGGCGGCGGGACGCGAGAACATCAGGTGGATCACCACTGCGGCCGAGGACCTGACCGTGCCGGACGCGACGGTCGATCTCGTGACCATCGGAGCCGCGTTCCACTGGATGGACAAGCGGCTGGTCTGCGGCAACGTGCTCCGCTGGCTGCGACCAGGCGGGACGCTCGCGGTGACCGGTCCGAACAGCACCTGGGCCGGCACCGAGACCTGGCAGCAGCTCGCGATCGCGGTCATCGGGCGCTGGCTGGGCGAGAAGAGGCGCGCAGGCTCCGGCGCGTTCCGCGCCCAGGAGCGGCACGAGGTGACGATGGCCGGGCTCGGCTTCCAGGATGTGCGTGAGCTGGAGTTCCCGGTCGAGCTGACCTGGACGCTCGACGACTTCGTCGGGTACCTGTACTCGTCGTCGTACGCCTCCCACAGGGTGCTCGGCGACCGGCGCGAGGCATTCGAAGCGGACCTGAGGCGCACGCTGCTCGGCCACGATCCCTCCGGCGTCTACACCGAGACGCTCCGCTTCTCCTGCATTGTGGGGGTCCGCCCGTGACGGACGGGCGCCCCGGCGGAAGCCGCCACGGGTCGCCGGCCGGGACGACCGCCGCCCTCAGCCCCGCGACGTCCGCGGAGCGGTACTGGCGGGTTGCCTGCGGCCTCGCCTCCGCCCACCTGTTCGGCTGGCCGTGGCCACCCGGTGCGAGCGGCGCTCGCCGGCGGGTGGTCGGCCACTGGGGGTGCAACCCGGGCATCGCCTGGATCGCCGGGCACGTGGCCGCCCGGTCGGACACGGTCGAGCCGGTGCAGGTGGTCCTGGGGACCGGGCACGCCTCGTCCTACCTCTTCGCCCAGCTCGCCATCGCCGAGCAGCGCACGCCCGAGGAGATCGCGGCGGCCTGCGCCCGGTACGGGATGCCCGGCGGGGACCCGGCGGAGCTGCTGGGCGAGCGGGACGTGCCCTATTCCGGCGGGGAGCTCGGTCCGGGTCTCGGCGTGAGCCAGGGTCTCGCGGCGGCCGGGCCCGCCGGCGGGCTGGTGCTGTGCATCGTCGGCGACGGCGAGTGCGAGACGCCGGTAGCGCTGGCCGCACTCGCGCATTCGGCCGTACTGCTGCGGGAGGACGGTGCCGCTCGACGGTCCGCCTGGTTGCCTGCGGTCAACGCCAACGGTGCCCGGATGGGCGGTGCGGCCCGCTTCGACGCCGCCGGGTTGGAGGCGCTGCTGGCCGGCTTCGGCTACGCGGTGGTGACGTCCGGCGACGACCCGGCGGAGGCGTCGGAGGCAGCGGCCGCGGCGGTGGCCGGCTGCCGGGCCGGGCGGCCGACCGCGTGGGTGTCGGTGACCGAGAAGGGCTGGCCGGCCCCGGCCGTCGTCGGTGGCCGGAGCTACCGGGGTCATGCGGCCCACAAGGCCCCGGCGGACGTGCGCCGCGGCGACCCGCTGTCGTCGTCCGACCGGTCCGCGTGGCTCGCCGGGATCGGCGTCGACGACCTGCTCGACCGGACCGGCCGACCACCCGGGGACGTTGTCGCCACCGCCCGCAGGCTGGCCCTGCGGGCGACGCCGACGCCGCGTCCGGCCCGCCTGCCGCGACAGACGCAGGCCCTGTCCGGGCCGCCGTATCCGTGGCGGGCGCCGATGACGGCGGTGGACGCCGCCGTGGCAGACCTCGGGACCACGGTGTTCAGCCCGGACGAGGCGTCGTCCAACGGACTCGTCCGGTGCCACGCCGCCGGTCTGGTCACCGAGGTGCTCGCCGAGGAGCTGTGCGCGGCGTGGGCGTGGGGCGTCGTGGAGGCGGGACGGCCGGCGGCCCTGGTCACCTACGAGGCGTTCGCCCCTCTCGTGGGAAGCACCCTCGCCCAGTACGCGAAGCTCGTCACGGCCCGGCCGCCCCGGGGCACGCCCGCGCTGCTCGTCCTGGCCACCAGCCTGGGTTGGGCCAACACGCCGACCCACCAGAACACGGACCTCACCGCAACGCTGCTTGCCCGCCCCTCGCCCGACCTGCACGTGGTTTACCCGGTCGGCGCCACTTCGGCAGCGCGGCGGGTGAAGGCGCTGCACCGGGACGCCACCGATGGGATCGGGCTCGTCGTGTGCTCCAAGCAGCACCTGCCCGACCTGCCGGACCCGGGCAGCCCCGTCGTGTCCTACCGCCTCCCCACCGGCCCGGCCGTGGTCGCCGCGCTGCTCGCCGTGGGGGACGTGGTGGTGGCCGAGGCGCTTGCCGCGGCCACCGAAGCCGCGGGCCGCGGGGTCGGCGTCGAGGTGCTCGCGATCGTCGACCTGTCGCGTGCGGCGCGGGCGCTCGCCGCCGAGCGCGACCGGCTCGGCGGCCTCGCACTCCTCGGCGCGGTGTGGTGCGCCCCGCGGCACGTCGCCGGCGTGCTGTGGGAAGGAGCGGGACGGGTGTTCCCGCTGGCCGGGTACGAGGAGCGCTGGGGGCCGACGGCGGCGGAGACCCTGCGCGCCAACGGGCTGGACCGGTGGTCCCTGCTCGCCGCAGTGCAGCGCGGGCTCGCCACCGGCCCGCCCGTCACGACGACCTCCGCGCCATCCCGGGCCGACCCGGGTGTGCCGGTTTTCGAGTGCCCGGACCTGCTCGTCAGGGCGGTAGCGGAGAGGGGAGCTGAGTGATGGACGCAGTGGGGCAGGTGGGCGACGCCGAACTCGGCGACGGTCGCGGCGATCTCGTCCGGCGTGGCGGTCGGCGGCAACGAGAAGTCGGAGACCTCGACGGGTGAGCTGGTCCGGGTCATCGGTCCTCCGTCTCGATGTCGTGGTGCGGGATCAGGCCGGTGCGGCGATCCGGCGACACTCGGCCGGCCGGGCTTCACCGTCCGGATCGTCGGGGACCCGGACGACGCCCAGGCGTTCGAGCTCGGCGAGCAGGTGTACGGCGCGGTCGCAACCGGTGCCCTGGTCGGGAACGTCGCGGAGCAGCATCGCCAACCGCTCGATCAGCTTCTCGACCCGCAGGTTGGTGTGCCGGTCGCGGTCCGGCAGCAGCGGCCGCTGCCACTCGGTCTGCCACAGCAGCAGCACCGCGTCGTCGCTGCGCGCACGCACGTCGTCGAGAGTCTGCCGGACCAGCTCACGGGCCGTGTCCACGGTCATCCCGTCGTGCCGCCAGGAGTAGTCCGGGTTCTCCTGGTCGAGCACCCGGAGACCGAAGCGTTCGGCGTCCTGCCAGACCGGCATCGTCTCGTCGACGATGGAGAACACGCTGAGCATGAAGTGGCCGCTGAACTCGTCGACCAGGAAGCGGTGGGTGTCGGCGTAGTCGGCGGGCGACTCCCCCGGGTAGCCGGCCATGAAGGAGACCCGGTAGTCGACGTCACCGCCGCGGAGGACGTCGTGCGCCACCCGGTTCTGCCGGACGTTGACCTTCTTGTTCATGTGCGTCAGCGTCGAGGGGCTCATCGACTCGAACCCGATCGACAGCGCAGTGCAGCGCGCCTCCGCCAGCCGGGCCACCGACCCGGAGTCCTTGAGCACGTTTGCCCGCGTGTATGCCTCCCATGTAACCGGGTTGTCGACGAGCATCGGCAGGAGCTCCCGCAGCCGGCGGGGCGGCACGGTGAAGGTGGAGTCCATGGCCCGCACGTGCTGCGCACCGTTGTGTTCCGCGTACCGCCACCAGTCGTCCCTGATCTTCTGCGCCGACTTGTACCGCCAGAGCGGCGACGCGGCGGGGAAGGAGCAGAACTTGCAGCTGAACGGGCAGCCGCGCATCGACTCGTACGGCACGATCGGGTGCTCACCGCGGTAGCGCGGGGACGGCTGTGCGTCGAGGTCGATGTACTCGACGGGACTCAGCCGCAGGCTGCCGTCCGGCCTGCGGGCCACCAGGTTCGGTACCTCGCCGAGATCGCGCCCCAGGGCGATGGCGTCGAGCAGGGCCGGTATCGCGCGCTCCCCGTCGCCGCGCACGACCATGTCGACGTCCGGGTACCGGGTGAGGATCTGCGCGTACTTCAGGTTGCTGTACTGGCCCCCCAGCACCAGGGGGACGGCCGGGAACCGGTCGTGCACCCAGCCGAGCGCAAGCCGAAGGCTGCGCTCGTCGCAGATGAACGTAGTCGACAGCAACACGACGTCCGGGTCGATCACGGGCTCACAGTCCCCGTCCCAGACGCCGTCGAGCCCGAACAGCTCCACGTCATGCGAGGTCTCGGAGAGGATCGACTCGACGGCGTAGGACGACAGGTGCGGGCCGATCCCCCGCTTCGGCACGAGCGCAGGCCCGCCCGTCCGCCCACCGTCGAGGATCCGCAGCTGCCCGAGGTGCAGCCCTCCGAGCGGAGCGAAGTACCGGTCGGTGCGCGCCCGCGCCGACGAGTCGAACAGCGAGCCGTCGTAGTAGGTGTTGTTCTTGAAGTAGGGGCCCTCGCCGGCCAGTAGCAACACCCGCACGTATCGCAGCGTAAGGTTCGGTTCCGCGTTCCTGCAATGCCCCCGCGGCGACTATCTCGTCCCGAACACGGGCACACCGGACAGCCGCGCGAACCGCAGCGCATCCGCACGGGAGTTGACCAGCGGCTCACCCTTCACGTTGAGGCTGGTGTTGGGCAGCAGCGGGCAGCCCGGTGCGACGGTAGAACTCACCGAGCAGCGTGTGCAGCCGGGGGGTTCTGGGACCTGCTCCGTGGGCTGCCTGGCGTGGGCAAATCCAGTCCTGCGGCCACAGGTTTCGCACGAACACCATCAGACCATCTTGGCCCCGTCGTGGACACAGTGAGCGTGTCCACGACGAACGGGTAGTCGGCCGCCACCGTAATCTGGTACGGCTCTCAATGTCGGACGTTGCCGTTCGTGTCATTGATGCGGTCGGGTACAGGCGTTGACGCGGCAGAGGGTGAGCAGGATGAGTGACGGGCAGTCGCACGGGGAGGTTCATGCTCGTGCCCAGCTGCGCCGTAAGGGCCCGTGTTGAATCAAGTCAGTTGGGTTCGGGCGTGTCGCGGGTGGGGTGCAGGGTGTAGTTCCAGTCGCCGTGGAACGCGTTCCGGGTGATCGGGAGGGCTGCCATCTCGCGGTC
>Ga0136627_1000880_pt1 | contig 11790 bp, 10 predicted proteins | sample AntDrymUQ4892206_2_FD_104652 | JGI IMG/M metagenome (GOLD analysis project Ga0136627, IMG submission 104652) | Polar desert sand microbial communities from Dry Valleys, Antarctica - metaG UQ489 (22.06) | ecosystem: Environmental > Terrestrial > Soil > Desert | place: Antarctica: Dry Valley... | reverse complement strand
CGTCGAGATCGGAAGGGTGCGCAGCGAGACCAGCGAGGAGTAGCCCGTCCCGAAGTCATCGATCGCGACCCTGAGCCCCATCTCGTGCAGCTCGTCGAGCACGCGCTTGGTACGGCGCGGGTCGTACATGATCGCGCTCTCGGTGACCTCGAGCTCGAGCCGCTCCGGCGGCGCGCCGACGCGCGAGAGCATCCTGCCGATCTCGCCCGGCAGCCCGAGGTCGAGCAGGATCTGGGCGGAGAGGTTGACGGCGATGCTCAGGCCCCGCCCCTCCCGCTCCCACTCGCAGATCTGGTCCAGCGCACGCTCGAGCAGGTGGATCGTGACCGGGCCGATCAGGGAGGTGCGCTCGGTGACCGGGATGAACTCGCCGGGGTAGAGCAGGCCGCGCTGGGGATGGCGCCAGCGCACCAGGGCTTCGACACCGTCGATCTCGCCGGTCCCGAGGTTCGCCTTGGGCTGATAGTGCAGTACGAGCTCGTGGCTGTCCATGGCCCGGGCGAGCTGGGCGACGAGCCCGAGCCGCGCGGGGCTGTACTGATGCTGGTCGGGGCTGTAGAAGGCGTGACCGGCGTGGGCCTGCTTGGCTGCGTACATCGCCACATCGGCCGCGCGCAGCAGGGCGCCGGCGCGATCACCGTCCTGGGGGTGCAGCGCGATGCCGATGCTCGCCTCGACCTTGAGCGCGAGGCCGCCGGCCGTGAAGGGCTCCTCGAGCGCGCGGTGCACACGATCGGCGGTGGCGGCCACGGCCTCGGCCGAGGAGACGCCGCAGAGCAGCATCGCGAACTCGTCCCCGCCCAGCCGGGCGACGGTGTCGCCCTCGCGCAAGACGGTGCGCAAGCGCTCGCCGACACGCTCGATGACGACGTCGCCGTTGAAGTGGCCGAGGGTGTCGTTGATCTCCTTGAAGCGGTCGAGGTCCATCAGCAGCACCGCAACCGAGCCGTCGCCGCGACGCGAGCTCAGCGCGTCCTCGAGCAGACGGTTGAACAGCGCCCGGTTGGGGAGGCCGGTCAGCGCATCGCGCATCGCCTGGTGCTCGGTCTGGGCGGTCTGGCTGCGCAGGCGCGAGGCCGCGCGCACGGCCGTGCGCAGCAGGCCGAGGCAGAGCGCCGCAAGCCCGACGAGCAGGATCAGGTGCAGCCGCCGCGTGTCGCTGGCAAGCGCGGCACGGACGGGCTCGTAGGGAAGGTCGACGCGCAGCGCCCCGGCCGGGCGCCCGCCCTGCTCACCGCTCGGGAGCGGCACCGCCGCCTCGATCGTCTCCTCCCCGGCGCGCTCGGCGATGCCCGCCGCGGTCGATCCGGCGAGCGCGCTCGCGCTCGCCGCCGAGGTGGGCTGCTCGCCGATCGTCCGCGGCCGGGTCGAGTAGACGGTCCGGCCCTGGCGGTCGACGATCGCGAGCGCCCTCACCGCCCCGTCGCGCAGCAGCGGCGCGAGCCTGCGGTCGAGCTCGCGGCGAGTCGTAGCGCGCCCACGGCCCGAGCGCCCGCCCACCGTCGCGGCCAGCCGTTGCTCGCCGACGAGGCGCTCGACGACCAGCGCCCTGCTCTCGGCGTCCTGCAGGGCCCGCTCGCGCATCGATCCGGTGAAGCTCTTGGACAGCACCACCGCCAGCACGAGCACCGGCACGAGGGTCATCAGCGCGACCTTGAAGTGGAAGGTCGAGCCGCGGAGGAGACGTTGTGCCATCCAACCTCGCATCGGCCTCCGGTGGCGAACCCTTGAGCGCTTGTCGGGACCGAGCGAGGCCCGCGCACGGGGCCCGGGTCAGGCCGGGTCGGCGCCGGCCCGCGCATGGGCCCGGGTCAGTCCGGGTCGGCGCCGGCCCGCGCATGGGCCCGGGTCAGGCCGGGTCGGCGCGCTGGATCTGAAACAGGCTGGTCGAGCCGGGACTGCCGCTGGGCAGGCCCGCGGTGATGCCGACCCGCTCGCCGGGTGCGACCCAGCCGAGCTCGAGCACGCGCCTGACCGAGTCGGCGATCAGCTCCTCGGTGATCTCGTGGCGCGCGATGAAGGCGCCCTCGACGCCCCACATCATCGCGCAGCGCCGGACCGTCTCCGCGACCGGCGACAGCGCGTAGATCGGCACCTGCGGGCGGTGGGCGGACAGCAGGCGCGCAGAGCGCCCGGAGAGCGTGGGCACGATCAGCGCCGCGAGCTCGATCTGACGCGCGGCCGCGCAGGCGTTGTAGGCGATGGTGTAGGCGGGGTCGTGGTACGGGCGCGCGACACGCCGTACACGGCTCTCGTTCCAGGCCGCATAGGGCGCCTCGCGCTCGGTGCGCTGCGCGATCGAGGCCATCATCGCGACCGCCTCGACCGGATGGGCTCCGATGGCGGTCTCCTGCGAGAGCATCAGCGCATCGGTGCCGTCGAGGATCGCGTTGGCGACGTCGGTCACCTCGGCGCGCGTCGGGCGCGGGGAGGTGACCATTGAGTCGAGCATCTGGGTCGCGGTGATGACCGGCCGCGCGTGCGCGCCCGCGAGCGTGATCACCTGCTTCTGGACCATCGGCACGTCCTCGATCCGCAGCTCGATGCCCAGATCACCGCGGGCGACCATCACGCAGTCGGCCGCCTCGACGATCGCCTCGGCGTTGGCGACGGCCTGCGGCTTCTCGATCTTGGCGATCAGCGGGGAGTCGGTGTACTGGCGAACCTCGGTGATCTCCTCGGCGCGGCGGACGAAGCTCAGCGCGATCATGTCGATCCCGATCGAAGCGCCGAAGCGCAATCGCTCGAGGTCGTCCTCGGCGACCGAGGGCAGCGCGGCGAGCTCACCCGGGACGTTGAGGCCCTGTCGCGAGGAGACGTGTCCGCCGACCTCGACGATGGTGTCGATCTCGCCCTCACCCGTGCGCACGGCTTCGACGCACAGGCGCACGCTGCCGTCGGCCAGGTAGACGACCTCGTCGGGCGCGAGCGCGGAGGCGAGGCCGGTCCAGGCGACGCTCATGCGCTGGGCCTCGCCCTCCTCGTCGGATCCGCAGACCAGCGTCAGCCGCTCGCCGGGCTTGACCTCGGCGACGCCATCCTTGAGCGGGCCGATGCGCAGCTTGGGCCCGGGCAGGTCCTGGAGGAGGGCGACCTGGCGTCCGGCGCGCCCGGCCGCAGCGCGAATCCGATCTGCCGTCTCGGCCTTCTCCTCGAGCGTCCCGTGGGCGAAGTTCAGGCGCGCGACGTCCATCCCGGCCTCGATCAGGCGCACGAGCGTCTCCGGGTCGTCGGAGGCGGGTCCGATCGTCGCGACGATCTTCGAGCGGCGCACGCGTGCCAGCCTATTGAGGACCGCCGCCACGGTTCAGACGGACGCCGGTAGTGTGCGAGGCGAGGTTCTCCGCGCGAGGAGCGCAACCCGATCGTCGATCGGGTGAGCACCGCAGCGAGATTCTCAACTCGCGACAGCGCGGCGGTAGCGGCGCACCGCGAGGGGGGCGAAGACGGCGGTCAGCCCGACCGACCAGGCGACCGCTCCCCAGACGTTGTTGCCGGCGGGCGCGCCGAGGAACAGCGCGCGCATCGCGTCGACGGTGATCGTGAACGGGTTGACCGCGGCGAAGGCCTCGAGCGCCGCGGGAAACGACTCGATCGGCACGAACGCCGACGAGATAAACGTCAGCGGGAAGATCACGGTGAAACCGACCGCGTTGGCCGACTCGCCGGAGGAGACGCTCATCCCGATCAACGCGAAGATCCACGAGAAGGCGAAGCCGAACAGCAGCATCAGGCCGATCCCGGCCGCGACCTCGAACGGGCCCGCGCCGAACGAGAAGCCGACCAGCAGCCCGACGGGGATCATGATCGCCAGCGAGATCGTGTTGGTTACGACGTCAGCGAGCGTGCGGCCGACGAGCACGGCCGAGCGCGCCATCGGCAGCGACCGGAAGCGGTCGATCAGCCCCTTGCCGAGGTCGTCGGCGAGTCCGAGCGCGGTCACGAAGCCGCCAAAGGACATCGTCTGGACGATGATCCCGGGCATCAGGAAGTCGGCGTAGTTGTCGAAGCCCGGTGTCGCGATCGCGCCGCCGAAGACGTAGACGAACAGGACGACGAACATGATCGGCTGCAGCGTGAAGCCGATCAGCAGGTCGGGCTGGCGGGGAATGCGCAGCAGGTTGCGCCGGGCGAGCAGGAACGAGTCCGACGCGGCGAGCGCGAGCGACCTCATGCGGCCACCTCGTCCGGATCGGCCGCCTCGTCCTGCTGGCGCTCGGGCTCGGCCGCGCGGCCGGTGAGCGAGATGAAGACGTCGTCGAGCGTCGGCCGCCGGACGGCGATGTCCTGCACGCCGACGCCGGCCTCGTCGAGCCGGCGGACGGCCTCGGTGATCGCGCCGCGGCGGTCGGGCATCGGCAGCCGCAGCGCGTCGCCCTCGACGGTGGGGCGCTCCGGGGCCATCGGCGCCAGCGCGTCGATCGCGGCCGCCCCGGTGGCGGGATCCTCGAGCTCGATGTCGAGCCGCTCGCCGCCGACGCGTTCCTTGAGCTCGTCCGAGGTGCCCTCCGCGATCACGCGCCCGTGGTCGATCACCGCGATCCGGTCCGCGAGCCGGTCGGCCTCGTCGAGGTACTGGGTGGTGAGCAGCACGGTCGTGCCGCCGGCGACGCGCTCCTCGATCGTCGCCCACATGCCGATCCGGCTGCGCGGGTCGAGGCCGGTCGTGGGCTCGTCCAGGAAAAGCACCGGCGGGCGCGCGACGAGCGCGGCGGCGAGATCGAGCCGGCGGCGCATGCCGCCGGAGTAGGTGCGCACCAGGCGCCCGCCGGCGTCGGTCAGCTCGAAGCGCTCGAGCAGCTCGCCGGCGCGCTCGCGCGAGGTGGGGCGGCCGAGGTGGTAGAGGCGGCCGACGAGCTCGAGGTTCTCGAAGCCGGAGAGGTTCTCGTCGACCGCGGCGTACTGGCCGGCGAGGCCGATGCGCGAACGCAGCGCGGTCGCCTCGCCGACGACGTCGAGGCCGGCGACGCGGGCGCTGCCGGCGTCGGGCGCGAGCAGCGTCGTGAGGATCCGCACGGCGGTCGTCTTGCCGGCGCCGTTGGGGCCGAGCAGGCCGAGCACGCTGCCCGCGGGCGCGCGGAGATCGACACCACAGAGCGCCTCGACGTCGCCGAATGACTTGCGCAGGCCCTCGGCCTCGATGGCGATCTCTGAACTCACTGCGGCGAAGATATTAGAGAGAGGGCCGGCGCAGAAAGGGTGCCCGAACGCAAGCGGAGCGTCAACACCCGGTGCTTGAACGCAAGCGGAGCGTCAATACCCGGTGCTCGAACGCAAGCAGAGCGTCAACACCCCCTCCAAGCCCGGCGCTGAAGCTGCGCCGGGCGCAGGCTGCCCTCGCGTACAGTCCGGCGCCATGACGCGGCTGCTCGCATCCCTGCTCGCGACCGCCGCGGCACTCTGCGTAGCTGGCATCGCACCCGCAGGGGCCGCGCGCGAGCGCGATGCGCAGCGCGCCACGAGCTCCGCGCGTGCGCCGGTCGTCGTCTCGACGCAGCCCGGGCTCTCACCGCGCTTCCGGCGCTCGGTCAGCGACTACGTGACGCGCTGCGAGGGCGGGAAGGCGGTGCGGATCACCGCGCGCGCGCCGCGCGGCGCGCGCGTGCGGGTGGCCGGGCGCGATCTCGCTCGGGGGCGGGCTGCCCGCGTGCGCCTGCGCCCAGGCCAGCGCTTCTCGATCCGGGTGCGCGCCGCCGGGCGCAGCAGCGTGCACCACGTGCGCTGCCTGCCCGGCGACTTCCCGCGTTTCTCGGCCAGACGCAGCGGGCGTACCGCGGCCGCCGGGTACCTGGTGACCCCGTCACTGAGCAGCGGCCCGCTCGGGCAGGCCTACGTCGCGATCTTCGACTCCGCGGGTACGCCGGTCTGGTGGATGCGCGACTCGGCCCCATCCGATGCCCAGCTGCTGGCCGACGGCAACCTCGCCTGGGTCACCCCGACCGAGAAGGGCGTGGGCACCGACCCACGCTCCGCCTACGAGGAGCACCGCCTCGACGGGCGGCTGGTGCGCAGCATCAAGGCCGTGGGCAACCCGACCGACCAGCACGAGCTCGAGCCGCTGCCCGGCGGCAACGTGATGGTGCTCGCCTACCGCCCGCGCGACGGCGTCGACCTCTCGGCCTACGGCGGCCCGGCCAGCGCGACCGTGCTCGACGCAGAGATCCAGGAGCTCACCCCCAGCGGCGAGCTGGCCTGGAGCTGGAGCTCGAAGGACCACATCGGCCTCGAGGAGGCCGCGCGCTGGTACCGAACCCAGATCATCGACGGGCCGACGCGGCTGCGCGACGGGCGCCGCGCCTACGACGTCGTCCACGCGAACTCGATCGAGGCCCGCGGCGACCAGGTCGTGATGTCCGCCCGCCACACCGACGCGCTCTACTCGATCTCGCGCTCGACCGGGCGGATCCGCTGGAAGCTCGGCGGGACCCCGCGGGCCGAGAGCCTGCGCGTGCTGGGCGACAGCACCCGGCCGCCGCGCACCTTCGGCGGCCAGCACGACACGCGCCTGCTTGCCGACGGGACGCTGACGCTGTTCGACAACGCCAGCTTCTACGCGCGTGCGCCGCGCGCGCTGCGGCTGCGCCTCGACACCCGGCGGCGGACGGCACGGGTGCTCGAGGACGTGCGCCACCGCCCCGCGCGGCGCTCGCTGTGCTGCGGTAGCGCGCGGCGACTGCCCGGCGGGCACTGGGTGATCAGCTGGGCCGACCGTCCGCTGATCACCGAGCTGACCAGCGAGGGCCGGGTGCGCGTCGCCCTGCGCTTCGCCAAGCTCTTCTCCTACCGGGCTTTCCCGATCCCGCGCGGGCGGCTGGACCGCCGGGCACTGCGCCGCGGGATGGACGCGATGCAGCGCTCGCGCGCCCCTGGCTGATTGCCTGGTTCGACGTGCCTGGTTCGACGCCGCAACGCGATCGCCACCCGACTCGCGCGCGGCGGGTTCGCGCGGCACGCCAAGCCGCTGACGCGCCCGCGGGGCCTGCCGATCGGCGCGCAGCGCACCGGCGCAGCCTCGGCGCGCCCGCGGCGGGCAGGCACCGCGCGCGAAGCGGGTGAGCGCGCCGCGCGCTGGTAGATTCTCCCGCACTTGGTGGGCGTAGCTCAGCTGGTAGAGCTCCGGGTTGTGATCCCGGCGGTCGCGGGTTCAAGTCCCGTCGCTCACCCTTCAGGCGAAGCGCGCTAGAGCCCCAGCACCAGCTCCAGCGCCACATCCAGATTCCGCAACTCCTCTGCGGTGAGGCGGCCGACCGAGTCGCCGAGGCGCTCGGTCGCGACGGCGGTGGTCTGCTCGACGAGCACGCGGGTCTCGTCGCCGTACAACTCGATCACGGGGCGGAACGATCGCGGCGACGCAGACCGCGACGTCGGCGCGACCAGGACGGTGCTCAGGCCGAGAAGCTCGTCGGCCTGGACGACGACGCCGAAGCGGGCGCCGCGCTGCTCGCTGCCGCGCGCGCCACGGGGCATCCGCAGGCGAAACGCCTCACCGCGAACCACGTCGTCAATCCTCGAGCCACCCCGCCGCCAGCGCGTCCATCTCCTCGCGGACCCGACGCGCCTCGGCGAGGTCGGCCGGGTCGGCGGCGGCCGACTCCGCCTCCTGCCGCAAGGCGCTCCGACGGCGCCGGCGCTCGGCCGCCTCGCCGAGCGCGACCCGTACCGCCTCCGAGTCGTTGTGACCCTCGTTGTGGAGCATCGCCAGCGCGTCCTCGGCGGGCACGTCGAGACGCGCCTGGATCGTCCGTGGCATGGTTCCGAGCGTACCACGATTAGTATTACGCTAATGCGCTCCGTCCGCATCGCCTGCTCGGGCTGGAACTACGACGACTGGCGCGGGGGCTTCTACCCGCCCGGCATCGGGCCCTCGCGCTGGCTGGCCTCCTACGCCGAGCGCTTCGACACGGTCGAGGTCAACTCGACCTTCTACCGGCTGGCCTCCAAGCGGGGCGTGGCGCGCTGGGTCGAGCAGACGCCGAAGGACTTCGTCTTCACGGTCAAGGCGAGCCGCTACCTGACCCACATGAAGCGGCTGCGGGACCTCAAGCCCGGCATCGGCCGCGTCTACGAGCGCATCGAGCCGCTGGTGGAGGCGAAGAGGCTCGGCCCGGTCGTCTGGCAGCTCCCCGAGAACTTCCACCGCGACGACGACCTCCTCGCGAAAGCGCTCGACCAGCTACCGCCCGGCCGCCACTGCTTCGAGTTCCGCCACCCGAGCTGGTTCGCGCCCGACGTGGAGGCCATCATGCGCGAGCGGAACGTCGCGCTGGTGATCGGCGACCACCCGCAGCGCCCCTTCCAACCGCACGCCCTGACCGCCGACTGGACGCTGGTGCGCTTCCACTGGGGCGCCCGTGGCCGGCGCGGCAACTACTCGTCGGCCGAGCTCGAGACCTGGGCGCGGCGGATCGCCCAGTGGCGCCGGCGCGTCGAGGTCTTCGCCTACTTCAACAACGACTGGGAGGGCTTCGCGCCGCGCAACGCGCTAGCGCTGAGGGCGAAGCTCACCTGACCGGCGCCACCACCGGCACCTCCTGCTCGGCCACCGCCTCGACCGCCTCCTCCTCCTCCTCGAGGCGCGACCCGTCCTCGTCGCCGGCGCAGAGGATCTCGAAGCGACCCGTGGCGATCCGCTCCTCGGGGCGGATCGGGACGCCGCGGATGTCCTCCCAGCCGAGGCGCTCCACCTCGAAGGGGTTCATCAGGACGGCGAGCGTCGGGTACTCGCAGGTCTTCTCGTGCTGGTCGATCGCGCGGCTGATCGCCTCGAGGTTCTTGGCCTCCGACGAGCCGCTCACTACGCGGTGATCTCCCCGACCCGCGACGAGTAGTAGTCCAGGGTGCGTTGCAGGCCGTCGCGCACGTCGATCTGCGGCGCCCAGCCGAGCAGGTCGCGCGCGCGCGTGATGTCGGGCTGGCGGACCTTGGGGTCGTCGACGGGCAGCGCCTCGTAGACGATCTCCGAGCGCGAGCCGCTGAGCTCGACGATCAACTCGGCCATCTCCTGGAGCGTCATCTCGTTGGGGTTGCCGATGTTCACCGGCTCGTGAACCCCCGACTGCGCGAGCATCGCCAGGCCGCGAATCAGGTCGTCGACGTAGCAGAAGCTGCGCGTCTGGCTGCCATCGCCGAACACCGTCAGCGGCCGGTCAGACAGCGCCTGGCCCATGAACGCCGGGATCGCGCGGCCGTCGTTTGGCCGCAGGCGAGGGCCGAAGGTGTTAAAAATTCGCGCGATCGAAGTGTTCACGCCCTGCTGGCGGTGGTAGGCCATCGTCAGCGCCTCGGCGTAGCGCTTGGCCTCGTCATAGACCCCGCGCGGGCCGATCGGGTTGACGTTGCCCCAGTAGGTCTCGGGCTGAGGGTGCACCAGCGGGTCGCCGTAGACCTCCGAGGTCGAGGCCAGCAGGAAACGCGCGCGCTTGACCTTGGCGAGGCCAAGCGAGTTGTGAGTCCCATAGGCACCGACCCTGAGCGTGTGCAGCGGCAGCCGCGCATAGTCGATCGGGGAGGCCGGAGAGGCCATGTGGAAGACGAAGTCGACCGGCTCGTCGATCTCGTAGTGCTCAGTGATGTCGAGCATCCGAAAGTCGAACCGCGCAGCATCAGCGATGTGCTCGATGTTGCCCAGCGAACCGGTCTCGACGTTGTCGACGCAGATCACGCGATCGCCGCGCTGCAGCAGGTAGTCACACAGGTGCGAGCCGAGGAAGCCGGCGCCGCCGGTCACGAGCGAGGTGGGCATGCAGGGCAGGCTACTCAGAGAGACGGGACGCCGCTAGCCGGCGCCGGGGCGTCGATGCAGCCCGAAGGGCGAGCCCTGGTCGTCGCGGCAGAGCTTGAAGCGGCCGAACCGCCTCGGCTGGCGAGGAGATCGAGCGCCGCTGGCGCGGGCAGTGGCAGCCACTGACCGAGGCGGCTACTTCCTGACCGCGCGCGACGCGGCGGCGTTGCGCAGCTGGGCGGCGACGAACAGCCCGAGGGCGGTGTAGATCGCGGTCGCGATCCCCCAGTTGATCGCGATGCGCTGCTTGAGCGCCTCGAGGTCGAACAGGGTATGGAAGGGCCCGGCGACGAAGCGGGCCGTGTCGATGACGACGATCACGAGACCGTTGTCCTTGTTGGCCCCGAGCACGATCAGGATGATCCCGAGCGCCAGGACGACGGCGACGAAGGCGGTGATGACCGTGATGATCGACGCAAGTATCCCCAGGACCCGCCGCACCGGCGCAGACTAACGCGCCAGCGGCCGCGCCAGCACGATCACCATGGCGCCTGGCGGTAGTCCTTGAGCAGGCAGCCGTACACATCCTCCCCGGACTCGCCGCGAACGATCGGGTCGTATACCCGTGCGGCACCGTCGATCAGGTCCAGCGGCGCGTGGAAGCCGTCCTCGGCGAGGCGCATCCTCTGGGGGTGGGGCCGCTCGTCGGTGATCCAGCCCGTGTCGACGCTGGTCATCAGGATGCCCTCGCCCATCATCTCCTCGGCGCTGGTGCGCGTGAGCATGTTCAGCGCCGCCTTGGCCATGTTGGTGTGCGGGTGGCCGGGACCCTTGTAGCCGCGGCCGAACTGACCCTCCATCGCCGAGACGTTGACGACGTAGGTCCGCCGCGCGCTCGCGGCGGCCAGCGCGGCGCGCAGGCGACCGACGAGGATGAAGGGCGCGGTCACGTTGCACAGCTGGACCTCGAGCAGCTCCGTAGGGTCGACCTCGTCCACCCGCCGGCTCCAGCTGTTGTCCGGACGCTGGTCGGGGACCAGCCCACCGGCATCGATCGCGGTCTCGGCGGCGATCCTCTCGGGTGAGGCCGAGCCCGCTGTCAGCGCCAGCGCGGTCAGCGCGAGCGGAGTCGGGGTCCAGTGCTCGCGCGACGCCGCCCCGAGCATCGCGGGGTGGGCGTCGCCCGGATCGCCGAAGCTCGTCACCCGCGGGAGCTCACCGGCCTGCAGCGGTGCCGACTCGGCCTCGGCGAGCGGCGCATATGCACCCGCCGAACGGCGCACGGTCTGGGCGGCGTTGTTGATCAGGATGTCGAGCGGGCCCTGCTCGCCGACCGAGTCGCAGAGCGCGATCACCTGCGCCGGGTCGCGCAGGTCGATGCCGACGACGTGCAGGCGCGACAGCCACTGCCCGCTGTCTGGCATGGCGGTGAAGCGCCGGACGGCGTCGTGGGGGAAGCGGGTCGTGATCGTGGTGTGGGCGCCGTCGCGCAGCAGGCGCAGCGCGATGTGCATCCCGATCTTCGCGCGGCCTCCGGTGAGCAGCGCGCGCCGCCCGCTGAGGTCGGTGCGCGCGTCGCGGTGGGCATGGTTGTCAGCGGCGCACGCCGGGCAGAGCTGGTGGTAGAAGGCGTCGACGTCGACGTAGCGGTCCTTGCACACGTAGCACGCGCGCGACTGGAGCAGGGTGCCCGCGGTGGCGCCGGTCGTGCTGGGCACCAGCGGCAGACCCCGGGTCTCGTCGTCGATCCGCCCCGGCGCGCCCGTCGCCGTCGCCGCGGTCACCGCCGCGTCGGCGGCGAGCATGGCCTGGCGGCGCTCGCTGCGGCGCCGCAGCTTGACCGTCTTGTAGAGGCGGGCGGTCGCGCGCTGGAGCGCCACCGCATCGGGATGCCCGGACGGGAGCGCGTCTACGTCGGCGAGCACGCGCAGGCAGAGCGCGAGCTCGGCCGGGTCGATGCCCGTGGGGCGAGGGTCCCGGGCGGTCGCCATCGCCGCGAAACGGTATCGACGGGTCGCTCGGCCGGTGGTCCAGTCGCGCTGGTGCGCGCCGGACGCAGAGCCTGACGG
>Ga0136627_1000876_pt1 | contig 11808 bp, 18 predicted proteins | sample AntDrymUQ4892206_2_FD_104652 | JGI IMG/M metagenome (GOLD analysis project Ga0136627, IMG submission 104652) | Polar desert sand microbial communities from Dry Valleys, Antarctica - metaG UQ489 (22.06) | ecosystem: Environmental > Terrestrial > Soil > Desert | place: Antarctica: Dry Valley... | reverse complement strand
GTCCGGGGTGCCGTTCGTCGCAGATTTCAAGGATCACCCGAGCCTGCGCGCGCTCGTCGCCGATGGCTTTCAGGTCATCACGTTCTGAGGTGGTGCTTTCTACGCAAACCGTGCCGATCACCGTCTACGTGCTCGGCGGCTGTCCACACTGCACGCGGGCGACGTCGCTGCTCGATCGCCGCGGCATACAGCACGAGATCGTGTCGGGGGACGGCATCCCCGGGTTCCGGCGCCGGCTGAAGGAGCTGACCGGTGGATCGACCGTCCCGCAGATCGTCGTCGACGGCCGTCCGATCGGAGGCGCCGACCGTCTGGCATTTCTGGACCGGCGCGGAGTGCTCGCCGCCTTGGTCGTCGGCGATCCCTTGCCGGTGACGCGTGTCCGCAAACTGCGGCTGCGGCGCGCGGCGTCGAGGTGGGTGGCCGAGGCGTTTGACGCCACCGGGCGACGAGTGGGGCGCGCCGCGGGTCGCGACGAGGAGGCCGCGCGCGCCACGCTTGCGCGCGCTTTGCGTGACGATGAGCCGAGCCCCGCCACCTGACCGCGACCCTCCCGACTCAAGCCGTCTCGTCGGCGGCGGCAACCGATGACGGCAGCCTCCAGACGTGCTCGGCGGGCAGCTCGACATCGACCTCCTGCCCGGCGTGGGGCGCTGTGAGCGGCGCAACGTGCGCCTGGATGCGACGGCCGCCGCAGTCGACGATCACGCGCACGTGGTCGCCGGCGTAGTGGGCTTCGAGGACGGTGCCCGGCAATCCGTCACCGGTGTCGATGCGCACGTGCTCGGGGCGTATGGCGAGCGCGCCTGATCTGCACGCCGAGCTTGCGCGCCGCGGGCGCCACGACATCGTCGACGTATGCGTTGACCTTGTCGCCGCCGCCGTACAGCCACCAGCGCACCGTCTGTCCATGAGCCTGTTTGACGATCGCCGAGAAGCCCGCGGAGCCACTGGCGCCGGCCGGGGCGCTCTTCGAGCCTGTGCTCGGCTCCACAGGAGGCCAGCACAACGCCGCTCGGCACAACGGCGGCCACGGTAGAGAGGTTGCGCGCGCGTTTCATCGGTCCTAGTCAGGTTTGTTTGCGCCTGCGGTTCGGCGGCGATCTTCGGCTTACGACCCTGCCAGCGGCTCAAGGGCTCACCGGAGCCGAGTAGGCGACATGAATCGGATCGCATTCCGGCTGGTCTCACCTGTCCGATGCACCTTCCCGCCGACACGCCACAATCTCTCGCGGTGACCGCTCGTTCGCCATACGAGGCTGGCACGCGCGAGGCGCTCGCGTACTGCCTCCGTCGCAAACACCTGCGCCGGACGGCGCGGATCGCGTTCGTCGTCGGCCTGCTGCTGACTGCCGTCAACCAGGGCGCCGTGATACTCGGCGGGGACGCATCGACGCTGACGTGGCTGCGCAGCGCGGCCAACTTCCTGATCCCCTTCGTCGTATCGAACCTCGGCCTGCTCAGCGGCCGAGGCGCGAGGTCGGGGCCGGCGCCGACGGAAGGGTCGGTTGACGACGAGCACTGACGTCGTCGCGGATCATCGCGCCGCGGGCCTCGCCAGCGACCGCTACCCGGTACAGGTCGTCTGGGGCACGAGGGACCCGCCGCTGAAGGTCGATATCCACGGCGAGGCAGCGCGCCGCGCCGCGGGCATCGACACGATCCACCGCCTGCCAGGCAAGCACTTCCTCCAGGAGGACCAGGCTCCCGCGATCGCTGATCTTGTGGCCGGCATCACCCGGGGCTGAGCGCTGCCCTGCTCCTCATGCGACTCGCGCAGATACCACGAGCGAGGGATAGCCGCCGCGCGGCAGAACGACGCGATGGGTCGCGATCAGCCCGGAGGGGCCGAGCTCGGCCGTCGGGTCCAACGGCATCAGGCCTCCCCAACGGCTGGGCCTGGCGGCCGCGAGGCGAGGCTGAACACCGCTCAGCATCCGGCCTCCGACGGTGTCGGGGTTTGCCCACACCGTCACGATCACCAACCGTGAGCCCGGCGCACTGCGGAGCAAACGGCGCGCCTCACACAGCACACGGCCCCGATCCTCCATGCCCAGGAGGTGCAGCAGGTAGCAGCACGTGACCACGTCGGCGGCTCCGTCCGGCAAGGGCACACACCGTGCGTCGCCTTGAATGACGCGCCAGTCCTCAGGGAGTTGGCCGACCTGCGCGAGCATGCCCGCTGAGCGATCGACGCCGATCGCCGTCGCCGGTCGCCCGTCTCGCGTCGCGACGGCCCGCAGGAGGGCGCCGGTACCGGTCCCGAGATCGACCAGCCGGTCCTGAGGTCTGGGATCGGCGAGCCGCACCGCCGCTGAGATGGCTCGGGCCTCGAGACGCTCCTGTGCGGCGTAGCGCGTAGCGTGCCTGTCCCAGGCGCCCGTACCGCTGGCCGTCCGCCGGCTCACACGTCGCACATCCATGCACCGTCCGACCGTGCCTGGGGCCGAGCGGTTCGTCGCCTCAGTGATACAGACCGACGACGACGAGCAGGACGAGGACGAGCACACAGGCACCGAAGAACAGAGCCGCGTACCCCAGCCGGCGCCACTCCGCGCGCAGATCGAGCTTCTCGCCATCCCGGCGTTTCCCCGACCTCTTCATCCGACTGGGACCACCCGCCGTCGGAAACGATTCGTTTCCACCCTCAGGTGCCCGCCGGCGCGGGCGGTCCGCAGGGCCAGCCCGTACTCGCCGCCCCAACGCGTTGCGCAGAGTCACCAACCCGCCCGTGATCACGTAGGTCGTGGCGTCGTCGTGCGTTCCGGCTGCCTGCGGAGCGCCGGCGCGACACCGGCCGCGGCCACGGTCGCGGCGATGCCGACCTCACTGACCAGGAACCCCCGCGGGGCGCGGTACCGCGGCAGCGACCCCGGCTAGTCCTGCCCGGCCAGATACGGCTCGGCCGGGGTCGACGTCTCGCCGCCGCCCATCGCCCAATGTAGACACCGCAAGCCCGCCCCGTCCCCCGGCATCCGGCCCAGCCGGGAGGGCGCTGGCGGCGCGTACGGCGCCTTCGAGCCGAAGCAATCCGTGAATCGTTCCCGCGGGAACTCGGTCGGAGGTCTTGACACGTCTCACTCCGAAAGGACACAGTGATGGATCTCCTAAGGGATCTTGATCGTCGCGTCGCCTACGGCGTCGTCGGCGGCACGTTCGCCGGCCTCTTGTTCCTGCTGGCGAACATGTGGTACGCAGACAACCAAGGTCTGCCGGCCGTCGCTCCGCTGTACGACATCTCGACCATCTTCTATTTCGCCGACAAGCCCGATCCCGTACCGGAGAACGCGGCCGTCGGCCTGGTCGTTCACCTAACGCTCTCCGGCGCGTTCGGTGCTGCCCTAGCCACGCTGGCGCCGCTCGCAAAGGGAGCCGCTCGTCTCGTGGGTGTGGGCGCCGCGTTCGGGCTCGCGCTGTACCTCGTCAACTTCCAGATTCTCGGCCGGGTCGCGTTCGAATGGTTCCAGGAGGGACCGAACCAGACGTTCGAGGTGTTCGCGCATATCGGTTACGGCCTCCTCGTCGTGCCGTTCCTCGTTCGCTTTGCCTCGACGACTACCGAGCAGCACACTCCCAGCCGTGCGGGCGCCGGGCCTGCGGCGACCTGAGTCGCGTCAACAGAATGGGACGGAGCACGTCACGTCGGCGAGGACCCGAGCGTTGATACGTCGAGGTCCGCCTCTCGGACGAGGCCGTCCAGTCGCGCGACCTTCCCGCGGTTCCGGACGACGAGGAGTGTCGGGCGGCCCATCACGCCGAAGCAGTGCGGCTGTCGGCGCAACGACCACGCGCATCACTATTGCACTCACAAGAGCAACCCCCGGTTGTGCCGCGAGGGATCGCGCGCAGCACTCGTCGTTCTCGGCAGCGTCCGATGACCGGTACGTGAGACATCCGGGACCCGATCAGACTGCTCGACCATGCGGTTTAGGCCATCGAATAGGCCATCGAGCGATTCTGGGGCCTGTGCGCGCCGCGTGATTGGATCAGGAACACGCTGTGGTGCAGGCATTTTAGGTGATGGAGCCAGCCGGTCTCGAACCGGCGACCTCCTGCTTGCAAATCAGGTTTGGTGGGCGGCGGTCGTGTGCGGCAGCGTTCCGTTCGAGCGTTTTCGCGGGCTTCGGAGGCACTGCAGGCGTCCTCAGCGGTCGCTGTGTTCAGCAGCTGCTTAGTTCCTGCTTAGTTCCGCTCGCCACGTCGGCGAGCACCCACGCGCTCAGCCGTGTCCGTCCTCAGGACATGGCGCCGGTCCTCGAGACACCTCCCGTCACCACGATTCGTCGGGAGGTCGACGATGCCCAGTAAGCAGAAGCGCGTCCGCGTAGAGCGCGGGCTGTATCGCATCGGCAACTACTACCACGCCTGCGCCGCCCCGCCGGGCTCGCGGACGGTCATGTGGCGGGCGTTGGGCAAGGTCGGTCTGATGGAGGCGCGGCGCCTGCGCGACAAGTTCGCCGCGGAGGTCCAAGGCGCTCGGCCTCCGGGGTCACGCACGCGGGCAACCTTCGGCGAGCTCGCCGCCGAGTGGCTCGCGGAGCAGAACGCGCGTCTGGAGGTTGGCGAGCTGTCCCCGCGGACGCTCGAGATCTACGAGCTCGGTCTGCGGCGTCATGTCGTTCCGGCGTTCGGTGCGCGTCAAGTGCGCGCCATCACGCCCGATCATCTCGTCGCCTGGGTCCGCGGTCTGCGTTCCGCGGGCTACGCGCCGGATAGCGTCGTGAACTTCTGGCGGCCGCTGAATCTGGTGCTCGGGCATGCCGTTCGCCACGGGGTGATCGCCGCCAGCCCGGCGGATCGGCTGACGTCAGCTGAGCGGCCCGGCCCTGGGCCAACCCGGCAGCGCTTCCTGTCGCGCGCGGAGATGGAGCGGCTCCTCGTTGCCGCTCCTTCGCGGTATCGCACCGCAATCGCGTGCGGGCTGTTCTCGGGCCTGCGGCTCTCCGAGCTGCTCGGGCTGACCTGGGGCGACGTTGACGTCGGGGGGCGCGCGCTCAAGGTTCGCTACCAGCTCAGCCGCCAAGGGGAGCGCGTCACGCTGAAGACGTCGGCGGCGAGACGCGACGTGATCCTGATGTCGCAGCTCGCGCGCGAGCTGGACGCGACGCGGGCGGCGGTGCGCTTCTCCGAAGACCGCGACCTTGTGTTCAGCGCCACCTCCGGCCAGACGATCGGCCATCGCAACATCACAGGACGTGGCCTGGCCAAGGCCGCGGATGGGGCCGGGCTCGAGGGCGTGACCTTCCATGCGCTGCGCCACACGTTCGCCAGCATCCTCATCGCGCAGGGGCGCGATCCGGTGTTCGTGTCGCGACAGATGGGTCACACGAACGCCGCGATCACGTTGCGCGTCTATGCGCATCTATTCGACGCCGAGCGCCATGCCCTTGAGGCGCGGGAAGGCCTTGAGGGGGAGTACGGCGCCCTCGTCAGCGTGAGCCGCGCGCCGGGGAGCGATGGCTCGTCGAACGCCCCTCAGGCGCAGGGTGGATGACCCCAAGGGAGTGGGCCGCGCCGTTCCTTTGCAAGCAGGAGGTCGGCGGTTCGGATCCCGCCTGGCTCCATGGATGAAGGTGCTGCAAAAAAATGGCAGTCAGAGTTTGGCTCGGCGAGGGAACAGCGCCATCCAGTCGACCCCAGCAACCGTTCCCGACTTCCATAGACACGTCAACGCCTGCGTCGGCGTGTTGTAGGGAAACGTCACTAGGAACGCGTCGTTGCCGTAGCCAAGAGCTCTGGCACTGCGCCACGCCTCGTCGTGACGCTCTTCGCCGTCATTCAACAGCTCCTTGCCGATCTCGCGACAACGCTCCCTAAGCGCGAGTCGCCGCTCCGACACATCACCGGCGAAGGCACGCGGGGCTTGGCGGTCCTCGGCTAGAAAGGGCTTCCCCGTGAGCTCCAGGCGTGCGATCGCCGCCGTTAGAAGTTCCAGGCCTTCCGCGCGGCCGTCCGCGAATACAAACCCGAGCCACCGTTGCCGAAGGCCCTCCTGGCTCTTCTCATTCAACGGCCCTTCTCGCCTCTCCGCTAGGGAGGTAGTCAGCTCAACGTCGAACCATTCCTCAAGGATGCTTACGGACTGTTGGCCGCTGCCTATGAAGTCGTCAATAAAAATGATGGGCCTGTCGGTTGTCAGCGCTGCTGCTACCGACATTACTTCCAGCCCTTCGAAGCCCCGTAGGTCGTTTGCGTAGTAGGACGTGATTGCGGAGCTGTCCTTTGCAGCTCCCAGCGGACAGATTGCTGCACCAGCGAAAACCGCTCGGTTGCCTTCGACGAACTCGGCTAGCGCTTGTATCACCTGGCCACGGCCCACCAACCTCAGCCCTTCGAGCAGCTTCAGCGGCTCATCGTCGAACTCGCTGCCGAACTGCTTGAGCCAGTCAATGATGCGCTGCTCGCTGAGCATCGGAGGACCTTTGTCCTGCCTCCTCGTCCTAGGACCTTCGTACCCCTGAAGTTGCTGAAGGACCGCGCGAACGCGACGATCAATGTCTGCGCCGCGAAGTCGCAGAGGCAATGGAGCCAGATCCGACGGTAGACCGACGTAGTAGTCCCGGTCGGCCAACGCCAACTTGCACTGCTCGATCATATCCCGATCCTGCTTGGCGTAGGTAACCATCGTTCCGGGCACGCGAATGCCGTGGTCGCGTCGAAAGACGATCTCGCTCGCGACGAACACGTAGGCCGCGAGATCGTCGGGGGCAAAAACGTAGCCGATATCGCGCGTCAGCAGGTATGCGTCGGACCATCGCGATGCTCCAGCGATCCCAGCTTTGAAGTCGAGTACCTGCGATCCCTCTGGTGTCTCGCTGATGAGATACGCGTGCATGACCTCCGTGTTGTCCGGCGGGGCCAGCGGCGGATCGAGCCACAGGTACGGCTTAAAGTTCGCGCCGTACTTGTCGATCAGACCTGGTGCCAGTCGTCCACAGATGCTCCGCAGCTCCTCGGCCACACGCCCCATCAGCTCACCACGGAACTCGAGGTCGTCGCTGTCGCTGACGACCTGTTCAAGACCGTCGTAGTGATCGGGGTCAGAGTGGTAAGGGTCACCGGGCATGTCCTGGGCGAACGCGAACGCCCGAACGAATAGGTCACGCGCCTTCAACCGGGCAGCAAGCCGGACAGCGATGTCTGCGGCTGCCGTTTCCTCTTGATCAAGGTCGCGCTGAGCCAAGCGCACGATGTCTGCTAGGCGGAGCTCAAAAATCTCGTGGTCGAGGAGCCTGTAGGCGGCTAGCGCAGGTCCACCTGCGAACAGACCTGCTACTTGGCGAAAAATCGACGCTACCATCGCCTCGGCCGCGCGAACCTTATGGTGCCGGTAGAGCTTGTCATGGAGAAGAACCCTGCCAAACATCAACTCGTCCAGTGTGCGGCCCCCAGACAGGCTGATTCCTGTCATCACGTAAGACGGCCTGTTGTCACGCACGCTTGCCGCCAGTTTGTCTGGAAGCTGCTCTTTGGTAACCGGGACAGCACGAATTTTCTGAACGAGTCGCGCCATGTCGGTGACGACGGGCACCCCGGTCATGAACGCGTCACGTGTCATATAGTCGAGCTTGTCGGCGTCAAATGGGCCAGAGATCAACTCGTGGAGAAGCGGAATCCGGTCGTTGATGCGCTCTCCAATAATCGCTTTTTGCATCAAATCGACTGCACCTGCCGGCAAGGCCCGTTCGTCAACGACCCGCCTGGCTTCGGTGAGGAGTTCGGCAAAGGCGGGGGAGCCGACCAAGTAGTACGCAGCGATCTCGGAGAGCTTCACGTCCTCGGCTTGGATCGCGTCGCTGAATGACTCGCGTACATGCAGCACGTCCTCGAAGTTGTCGAGTGCGTTCTCGGAGACGTGACTCATCACGCCGTGCCCGATGTCGTGGCAGAGCGCTGTGAGACGAAGCAGGTTTCGATCATCGTCGACAACAGGAAGAACTTCGTCACAGTGCTCGTTGATCGACTCGACTAGGCGCTCGATCTGCGAGACGACACCGATGCTGTGCTCCAGCCGAGTGTGATTGGCGGCCGGATACACGAGGTGCACGACCCCGAGCTGGCGGATAAATCGAAGCCGCTGTAGGAGCGGGCTGTCGAGGAGAACAACCTCAAGGGGACGCAACACGATCGTTCCCCAAACGGGATCGTTGAACTCCTTGATCGTTTCCCTGCGGGTCCGAGCCGCGAGCCGCTCGAGGTACGGCCGGAGAAGGTCTTCGGCCCAGGCCGCTAAGGCGTCGCGGAAGTCTTCGTGCGCCGCCACGGGAGAAGAAACCCGCGCTTAGCCGTTGATGACGGGTTCGCGGCGCTCGCGGTAGGTCTCGAGGAATTCGTCCGCGAGTTCCTCGAAGAGCTCGGCGCGGACGGGCAGCCTCTTTAGCTTCCGCTCGGCATCGGACTGATCCAATTGGATCCGGATGTCGAGGTACTCGGGGTTGTCGAAGGAGATGATCCGACGCTGGGCGGCGGCGGTCAGAGCCTTGCGCACCGTCTGCGAGTCTCCATAGACGGAGTGTGGCCGGACCCGGAAGCGAAGGTCCAAGTGTTCAGCCTCTGAGCTCGACTCGAGCCGATCGTAGATCTCCTTGATCGCAGCATCGAAGCGATCGGCACGGATGGAAAACGCCTCTTGGCCCCGCAACTTGAGTGCTGAGAAGAGCCCCAAGAAGAAATCGTTGGCCGTGAGGCGGGCCGGCGGACCGGTCATCTGCGGGGTCTCCGCAGTATGGCACCGAGCCGTACCGAACGGAGATCCGTACTCGCCACGAGACGGCACGTTACACGTCCGCGCAAGCACGAACAAGGGTTCGCTTGTGAATCAACGGGCTTAGGAGGGACAATGCAGTCCTCCTCTTGGATTCGGGGAGATCAAAGGATTCCCCACTTGTACCGATTCCCCCGGACGCCATCAGTGCATCCCACCAATTTCCCCACCGATACCGAACTCTGTGGCCGCGCCCGGGTGAGCTCGAAAGGCCAGCTGACGATTCCGAAGGAGGCGCGTGATGCTGCTGGCATCGACGGTAGCGAGCACGTTTACGTCTTCGCCTCGGAGTCGTTGGGGTGTGCCTGGCTGGTCGCAGCCAAGCGACCCGGCCACGAGATCGCAGCGTTCGTCGCCGGCAATGCTCGTGACGGCTGATGTCCGCCGATGGTCGGGACTATGCGCGAACGTGCCGCTGAACGGGTGGTCGGAGTGGCGCTGCTCGAAAACGAGGAGTCGCCGCTGATCGCCGGATAGCCAGGCGCTGGCGAACGCGCGACGCCGAACCCGGCGATCGAGGGCGCCTGCCGTCGACCAGCAGCAGCTGGCTTCCATCGATGACGCTCGGCTCGACGGTGTGCGCCCGGGGCCCGCTGCTCAGCGTGGGCAACGGTATCCATCAGCGTGCACATCGAGCCGATCGCGCCCGATCATGCCGACACGGTGATGGGCTTCAGCGCGGAATCCCAGCGACCGTGCTTCCGAGCGCTAGGCGACGGAGCGCCTCGCGAGGGAGCAGGTGCGGGTTAGTGCCTACCTGGCTCAAGGAACACGCAGCAGGTCTGAACGTGACGCGTTTGCTCACGGGACGATCTACTCCAGCGGTAGCGGCAGCAGCCGCTCTTGGTCGATGAGGATTCGGAAATGCCGGGCGAGGCCGGAGGCGAGCGTTCGGTCGCGAGAGAGCACGCCGAGCTCGAGGTTGCGGTCGAACGCGGCTTCGGTGAGGTTGGCGGAGGTGACGAAGGCCGCCTCGTCGTCAACGACCAATGCCTTTGCATGCAGGACGCCCTCGACCCCTTCCGGCGCCAGCGAGCGGGGGTCGTAGAACACGGAGGGCTGCCGCTCGCCCGGCCACTCCTGCTTCCAGAAGCGGTCCGCGTAACGCTTGACGAGCTGCGCCGGCGCGGACGTCTCGTTCGCCCTGCGCTGGATGTTGAGCAGCAGCGTGATCTGAAGCGCAGACGTCGTGTCCATGCGCGTGGCGAGGCGCTTGAACGCCTTCGGACCGTCGTAGAAGGTGTAAGCGCTCACCCAGATCGAGCTTTGAGCGCCGTCCACCAGCTCCTCGAACACGCGGCGGGTATCACGGGCATGAACGCCCGGCACCTCCGGTCCGGACCAGACGAGCTCCGGCCGGTCGACCGAACGCAGCGCCTGCTCGGCGGCCTCAAGCGCGAAGATGACGGCAGCCGGTGTGAGGTCCCGAGCCGCGAGTGCCTGCAACGCCTGCCCGACCTCATCGCCGCCGCCACCAAGTGCGGCACTGACTGCCGGCAACGGGTACGGCGGGCAAAGTGTTCCTGTCCGGAGCCCGCTGAGCAGCCGGGCCCGCCGGTGCGCGGAGAGCGTCAGCAAGGGCTCGAGGCTCACGGGACCTCGGGAAAGAACGCCGCGTCGGGGACCGCCAGCGTCGGTACCAGCAGTGCTCGATCGAGCAGGTCGTTGCGCATCTCGCACGAGGTCTCGGCGACCAGCGCACAACCGTGGCAGGCGGCGCCGTGCAGCCAGCGCCCCTCCATGCCCTCCTCCGGCGAGTGCTGTGCGCAGACGGGATCATTGGAGCACAACGCCCCAGCCCGCAGCGCCAACCGCAGATGTGCCTCCAGATGCCGCGCCTGCTGCACGAGACCACCGAGCGTCCCTTCGGCGTCGGGGCTTGCCGTGTAGAGCAACAGGCCGTAGCGCTTGCTCGCGTAGTCGACGTAGACGCGCTCGCGAATCGAGCTGGAGGGGTTGGCGTGACCCCGGTGGTTCGGTCCGGTGCTTGTGAGAGTTCTATGCGCCCTGCAAGATGGGCGAGCGAGGACGATCACGATGAAGCGAACCAGGCATACGCCCGAGCAGGTCATTCGCAAGTTGCGCGAGGCCGATCGGATGCTCGCCGAGCAGCGGTCGATCGCGGAGATTGCGAAGGAGCTCGGCGTCTCGGAGAACACGTATCACCGTTGGCGCAACCAGTACGGCGGGATGAAGGCCGACGACGTCAAGCGCCTCAAGGAGCTTGAGCGTGAGAATCAGCGCTTGAAGCGGATCGTGGCCAACCAGGCGCTGGATATCGACGGGCTCAAGGAGATCGCCCGGGGAAACTTCTGAGCCCGGCCCGTCGGCGTCAGGCGGTCGCGATGCTTCGCGATCGCCTGCACTTCAGCGAGCGTCGGGCCTGCCGTTTGGCGGGCCAGCATCGGTCTACGCAGCGTCACGAGCCGCCGGCGCCGACCGCTGAGGACCATGATCTGCGCGCCGAGCTTCGCCGGATCGCCAAGCGCAAGCCCAGGTGGGGGTACCGGCGCGCGCACGGCCATCTGCGCTCAAACGGCCATGTCGTCAACCGCAAGCGCGTGCAGCGCCTGTGGCGCGAGGAAGGCCTGCGCGTGCCGCAGAAGACACGTAAACGCCGCAGGACCGGCGATCCCGAAGCGCAGTGGCTGCGGGCCGAGTGCCCCAATGAGCTGTGGGCACTGGACTACCAGTACGACCAGACCGCTGACGGGCGGATGCTCAGGTTGTTGAACATCGTCGACGAGTTCACCAGGGAGGTGCTCGCGATCCGCGTCGATCGCAGCATCACAGCTGATGAGACCGTCACGGTGCTCGATGGCCTCGTCGCCGAGCGTGGCGCCCCGCAGAACCTGCGCTGCGACAACGGGCCCGAGCTGACCGCCCACGCCCTCAGGGCCTGGTGCGCCAGCGTCGCGGTGACGACGCGCTACATCGAGCCCGGAGCGCCGTGGCAGAAGGCGTTGGTTTCATAGTGCACCTCCTGGGCGGGGTTGGGGACGTTGTCGTTGGTCGAGGCGGCGGCCGAGGTGCTTGACGAGCCT
>Ga0136627_1000875_pt1 | contig 11810 bp, 14 predicted proteins | sample AntDrymUQ4892206_2_FD_104652 | JGI IMG/M metagenome (GOLD analysis project Ga0136627, IMG submission 104652) | Polar desert sand microbial communities from Dry Valleys, Antarctica - metaG UQ489 (22.06) | ecosystem: Environmental > Terrestrial > Soil > Desert | place: Antarctica: Dry Valley... | reverse complement strand
CAGGTCAAACGAAAGACACGCCGAGGGCGGTCAGTATTCTCGAGAGTCACCTCGAGCTGCCGGCACCAGCCTGGCCGATCGGCTAAGACCGAGCCACCTTGATACTCACAGTGTTCTCGTTCGACCCGCGTTGCCACGGCGAGTGGGGCTGGCAGAAGTAGATCGGGATCCCGGTGGCGAGGGTGAACTTCGCGTGCGTCGCCATCTCCGCGCCCTGGTCCCACGTGATCGAGCGGCACAGCTCCTCGGGCAGAGTCGCGATGGCCTTGTGCATCGCGGACTCAACGCTGACAGCGGCACGGCCGCCCTCAAGGTGCAGGAGCAGCGCCAGTCGGGTGCTGCGCTCTACCAGGGTCCCAACGGCGCTCCGCCCGTTCTCGCCCAGTGTCCTTCGGCATGAGTCCATCCTCGTTTCCAAACGATGGAGACTCCAACCAACCCAGTGCGATTCACCGCCCAGCCGACGCTACAACCGCGACCCGGGCGCCGGAAGACCACGGCCAAACAACGCCTCGGAATCGCCCATTGACAACAGAGGGGGAGCCGAAATGACGCAGTGATCGCGGCTAGATGAGTATGTCGCCGCTCGGCGCCTGTGGGTGGGAGCAGTTCCGCTTGGCCAATTCGCTGGAGGCCTGGCGGCCCGGGTGATCAGCCCGGGTGGTGGGCGCGCTGGCCGAGGACGTGGAGGTGTCGGCCGGAGGGCTGGCATAGGCGGAGCTGGTGCGGTTGGCCGCCGTCCACACAGCTGCGGGGCTGCGGCGGCTGGGGGATCGTGGCACCGCGAGCAGGTCCTCGTGGTGCACGGTGACCGACAGCGATCCATCGGCCGCCTCGCGCAGGCGCCGCCGCGCGTAGGGAACCGCTGCCTCCCGCAGGTCGGGTCGCTGTTCCGTGGCCGCGCCCAGCCAACCGGTGAACCACTCCGCCATCAGCTCGGACAGCTTCGGGGCGAGTCGCCAGGGGCTGGGGCGCACGGTGACGTCGAGACCACGAGCAGTGAAGCCGGCCACCGCTGCGCGGGCGGCGTCCGAACCGAACAGCCGGCCTCCGCTGATGTCGCGCCCCTGGTGGGCGTTGAATGCGTTCATCACCACCCGGTCGAACGGGTCAGTGGGGGTGAGCTGGACGCGTCCGACGACGCTGAGCGTGACCAGGACCGGGCAGACCGCCTGCACACACACGTCCACGCAGCGCCCCAGCTCCTCGGCCGTCATCATGTCGAGCAGCGCCGACGCGGTGACCAGGCTGGCACCGGCCAGCCCCACCGGCTCCATCCGGGTGATGTCGCCCCGCCGGGTCTCGACGGTCACCTCCACACCGTCCGAGGACACCGGCGGTGGGTTTAGACCGACGCGGTGGAGCAGCGCGGCGTCCCGATCGTGGAGGACCCAGTGCTGCGGACCGGCCAACCGGGGTGCCAGCCAGCGGGCCATCGAGCCGGTCCCACAGCCCAGGTCGTGGACGACCAACCTGCCCTCGGGCAGGACGGACAGGAGCTCCTCGACGAGCTCGACCGAACGGGCCGCTGCGTCAGCAGGCTCCCGCAGCGCCAGCCAGTCGGAGCCCGCCCTGACCGGTTCGGACACTATGGCACCTCCGCCGGGTTGAACCGCACGCTAACAACGCGCGTTGTCCCCAACAAGGGCGTTGTCCCGACAACGCCCTTCAACCCGGTGCGCGTTTGAGGGATGGGCAGGTGCAGTGGTCCCGATCCGGAGAACCCTCGCGGTGAGCCTCGCCGCGCTGGTGGTCGTGCTCGCCGCCCTGGCGACCATGGGCCTCGAGGCGGCACCCGCGGTCGTCGGGCTGGCCTGCGGCGTCGCCCTGTGCGCGGCGGTGGTTCAGGGCCTGGCCGCGATGGGTGCCGAGGTGCTGGCGCCGGCCGACCTGGTGACGCTGACCCGGGCCACCCTCGCCTGCGCGCTCGCGGCGCTGGTGGCGGACAACGCGCTCGGCCAGCCGGCCGCGGCAGCCATCGTGCCACTCGCCGTGCTCGCGCTGGCGCTCGACGCGGTCGACGGGCCGATCGCCCGGGCCACCCGGACGACGAGCGCCTTCGGCGCTCGGTTCGACGGCGAGGCCGACGCGTTCTTGCTCCTCGTGCTCAGCGTCCACGTGGCGTTGTCGTACGGCGCGTGGGTGCTGGCCATCGGCGCCGCACGCTACGCCTTCGCCGTGGCCGGGTGGGTGTGGCCGTGGTTGCGCATCACGCTGCCGTTCCGCTACTGGCGGAAGGTCGTCACGGCCGTCCAGGGCATCGTCCTCACCGTTGCCGCAGCCGGCGTCACGAACCCGAGCATCACCTACGCTGCCTTGGTCGTCGCGCTCGCGCTGCTGACCGAGTCCTTCGGCCGGGACGTGCTGTGGTCGTGGCGTTGTCGGTCAAGCGTGTCGTCCCGGTCTTCCGGCGCGACCGGCGGTGTCCGCCTCCGGGTGCCATGAGGCAGGACGATCGCCACGCCTTCGACGAGGCGCTGGGGTACGCGCGCCGCGCGGCGTACGCGGTAGGCGAGTACGTCGGGCAGGAGAGCTTCATGCAGGCACGCGAGATCCGCTCGCTGGCCGTGCAGGCCGGCGTCGGGCCCGGAACGTCGGTGCTGGACCTCTGCTGCGGGGTGGCCGGTCCCGGCCGGTTCATCACGGCCGAGCTGGGCTGCAGCTACCTGGGCGTCGACTCGAGTGCCAGCGCGGTCGGGCTGGCGCGCCGACGCGCCGGTGACCTGCCGTGCCGCTTCGAGGTCGGGGAGGTGCCGCCGGTCCCGGACGGCCCGTTCGACGTCGTGCTCCTGCTGGAGACGCTGCTGGCCTTCGCCGACAAGGAGAGCCTGCTGCGCGGGATAGCGTCGGCGCTGCGCCCGGGCGGGCGGTTCGGCTTCACCGTGGAGGAGGGCCGGCCGCTGACGCCGGCCGAGCAGGCGGCCATGCCGGATGCCGACACGGTGTGGCTCGTCCCGCTGCCTGAGCTGCTCCGCTGCCTGCAGCGGGCGGGACTGCAGGTGCAGTGGACGGCGGAGTGCAGCGTCTCCCACCTGGCGACGGTGGACGCGCTCACCGAGGCGTTCCTCGCAGACCGGTCGGCGATCGGCAGACGGGTCGGTGAGGGTGCCGTGGACGAGTTGCTCACGGCCCACCGGCTCTGGAGCGACTGGCTGGGCAGCGGGCGGGTGCGCAAGTTCGCGATCGTCGCCGGGAAGCGGGCGCCGACGAGCCCGGATGCTGAACGTCGGGACGGCAGCGCACGTTCCTCCAGGTGATGCCTTGACGCACTCCTCGCGGCAGGCGACCCACGACGATCGGAGCGACTCATGAGAATGCGGTTGCTGGCAGCGGCAGCGGTGCTGGTCTCGGCGGCGGTGCACCTCTACCTGTGGTTCGAGGGGTACCGGGAGGTCGACGTCATCGGACCGGCGTTCTTGCTCAACGTGGTGGCCGGCCGGGATCGCGGTCCTCCTGGTCGGCTGGCGGCACTGGGTCCCGCCGCTGCTGGCCGTCGGCTTCGGGCTCTCGACGCTCGGGGCCTTCATCGTCTCCGCGACTGTCGGGCTCTTCGGCCTCGAGGAGCCGTGGACCGGCTGGGCGGTCTGGACTGCTGCCGCATCCGAGGTGGTCGCGGCCGGGTCGGGCGCCCTGCTCCTGCTGCGGGGCAACCCGCTGGGTTCAGGTCGCCAGCCGAAGCACCACGCGGCCGTCCGCCGTCCGCACCTCCATTGACGCCAGCTCCTCGGGGCTCGCCGCCGTGGCGGCGGTGACCTCTATCGGCCGGCCATCGACCGACCGCCAGCTGCCGACCCGCTCCGCGCGGCCGTCGCGAGTCCGCACGAACAGCATGTAGTCGACCTCGGGCGGCAGCCCGTACTCCACCCACGCCGGGTCGTAGGTGCAGGTGAGCCCCAGCCGAGTGCCCCAGGTGACCTGTTCCAGGCTGACCGTGGCCCGCACCGGCACCTTCCCGACCGGTTGCATCGCCCGTGCGACCACTTCAGAGCGTGCGGGGTCGGAAGGTGCCGGGGCGGTGGGGGTGGAGTTCGCGCCAGGGACGGTCGTCGCCACCGTATCGTCGCCGCCGTCGCCAGGGACCTCCGACACCGCCACCGCTGCGACGAGCGCGACCGCGGCGGCCGCGAACCCGGCCACCGCGACGGTACGGCGACGCCGCGCGCGCCGCACCCCACGGGACAGGGCCGGCAGCAGCGTATCCGGCACCGGCTCCTCGACCGCCGGCTCCTCCACGAGGCTCGCGTCGACCCGACCGAGAAGGCCGGGGAGGCCAGCCAGCTCGCCGACCGCTCGCCTGCAGCGCGTACACCGGGGCAGGTGCCGCTCGAACTCCCGCCGCTCGGCAGGGGACGGGGCGCCGAGCACGTAGGCGCCGTCGTCGTGCGCGAACCGACAGCTCATGCCCCCACCCCCAGCTCCTCCAGCGCGAGCTTCAACGCGCGCAGCGCGTAGTGGGTGCGGGACTTGACCGTGCCCTCCGGCACCCCCAGCCGGGTGGCTGCCTCCGCTACCGATCGCCCACGGTAGTAGCACTCCAGCAGCACGGCGCGGTGCTCCGGCGAGAGCTGGCACAGCGCCTCGGCCACGACCCAGGACAGCAGCAGCTGGTCGGTCTCGTCGCCGGTCCCGTCGTCGGGGACGTCGGCGACGGGGGTCTCGCTGTGGGTGCGCGGGCTGCGCCACTGGTCGATCACGATGTTGCGGGCGACGGTGAACAGCCACGCGCGCACCGCGGGCGGCGGGCTCTCGAGTATGGTGCGCTGCCGCCAGGCACGCAGCAGCGTCTCCTGGACCACGTCCTGGGCCCGACCGGAGTCGTCGGGGACGAGCCGGCGGCAGAGGCGCCACAGCGCGGCCGCGTGCTCGTCGTGGAGGTGCTGCATCAGCGTGACGTCGGGATCAGGCATGCCACCTCCTCACCCGTGGAACGTACGGAGGGCGGCAGGGGTTCATCGCACGCTCGCCGGCTGTGTCCCAGTGTGGCCGCTGGAGCTGTACGCCGCCACGAACCGGTCGCGGAAGTCGTCCATCCGCCAGACCGGGGCGTCCGGGCGCGGGCGCAGGCCTGCGTCCCAGCCCCAGTCGGCGGTCCGGTCGAGGACGGCGGGGTCCCGCGCGACGAGGGCGATCGGCACGTCGTGGCCGGCGTCCGCACCGGACACGATGGTCGCGGGCTGGTGGTCGCCGACCAGGACCAGGACCAGGTCGTCGTCGCCGTACGTCGTCACGAACCTCACCAGCGCGCGCAGTGTGTACTCGATGGAGTGTCCGTAGGCGGCCTTGACGCGTGTCGGTGAGGGCCAGATGTCGGCCTCCGAGGGCAGCTGCTCGGGCATGCCGTCGAAGACGGAGCCGTCGCCGACGGCCGCTTGGTCGATCAGCCGTGGGGTCCGGGACCAGGGTGCGTGGCTGGTGATCAGGTCGATCTCCGCCATCACCGGTGGGCGGGGGGCGGGCGCGAGCTCGAGGCGGTGGAACGCGTCGAGAGTGTACTGGTCGGGCATCGTGGGGTAGCCGAACCGCGGGCCCTCGTAGCCGAGGTTGCGGGAGTCGTAGAGCTGGTCGAAGCCGTAGAACTCTCCTTGCGGCCAGTCCCGGTTGTTGGCCGGGACGGAGGCCACCGTGCGCCATCCCGCACGCTCGAACAGGCTGCTCAGCGTCAGCCGGGGACTCGTGACCAGCACGTCGTACCGCTGCTGGCTGTCGCTCCACAGGCCCGACTGGAGCGTCGCGTGGGCGAGCCAGCTGATCGCCCCGAAGGTGGGTGAGGTCAGGAACGCGCTGCGGCTGGCGAAGCCCTCCTCCCGCAGCCGCGCGGTGCCGGCGTCGAGCACCGCATTGACGCCCGGCGAGAAGGACGAGCCCTCGACGGCCACCCGGCCGTAGCTCTCGACGAAGACAAGCAGGACGTCCCTGCCGCGGAGCCCGGTCAGCAGCTGGTCCGTCCCCACGTCGCGGAGCGGGTCCGTCTGCGCGGCCCGGCGGAACTCGCGGTGGTCGCGCAGCTCGCCGGGGATCCGGCTGACGTGGCCGTAGACGTAGCCGGCGGTGTCGTGCGACGCGATCGGCCCGGCCTCACCCTGCACGTGTAGCACGGCGAGGACCAGCCAGAGCCCCGCCAGCGTGGCGACCGTCCGCTCGGCCGGTCGCCGGTGCAGCGAGGCGACCCGCGTGAGGCGCAGCACTGACAGCGGGACGAGGACGAGCAGGGCGACGAGGACGAGTGCGGCACCGACGAGCAGCAGCGTGCCCCGCCCCTCGCCGACCGAGTCCCGTACCGTCTCGATGAGGGAGCCCGCGTAGCGCCAGTCGATCAGCACGTCGAAGGGCCGGTTGAGTGCCTCCCGGAAACCCAGGTCGAGGACCTTGAAGACGGCGCTCAGGGCCAGGACGACACCGGCAGCGAGGGCCAGGCCGGTCCGGACCCCGCGAAACCGCCCGGGCAGAGCCAGTACGACGGCCAGGTAGACGATCGCCTCGAGGGGCAGCCGCACGAACGCTCGGAGGTCGAGCTGCTCCAGGCGCTCGGGGAGGGTTAGGGCGCCGAGCACCAGCAGTGCCGCCAGCCCGGTCACCAGCACGGCGAGACACCGCGCGGCGACGGCACGCCGTCCCGGCACGGGACGGCGTTGAACCGGGCGCATGGTTGCTCCGTTCACAAGGACCAGGAGGCAGGTACACGTGAACGAACGAGGACCTCGGGGCTCCGGTTCACCCCGACCCGACGAGGTGGCGACGCCGGGGCGCCAGGCGCTGGCGTTCTGGCTGCGTGAGCCGGGCGCGGGCGAGATCCGGCCCGTGCGGCTCGCCCCGCCTGGTCCCGGCGAGGTGCTCGTCCGCACGGTGCGGTCCGCGATCAGCCGGGGCACCGAGTCCCTGGTCTTCACCGGGCGGGTGCCGGACAGCCAGCGGGAGGCGATGCGGGCGCCCTTCCAGGAGGGTGACTTCCCGGGCCCGGTGAAGTACGGCTACCTGAACGTGGGCGTCGTGGACGCCGGTCCTCCGAGCCTGGTGGGGCGCACCGTCTTCTGCCTGCACCCGCACCAGACGGCGTACGTCGTGCCCGCGGCCGCGGTCACTGTGGTGCCGCCGGAGGTGCCGGCGGCCCGAGCGGTTCTCACCGGCCTGGTGGAGACGGCCGTCAACGCCCTGTGGGACGCCGGACCGCTCCTCGGCGACCGGGTGGCAGTCGTCGGAGCCGGCACCCTGGGCTGCTGCGTGGCCCGGTTACTCGTCCGCATCCCGGGGGTCACGGTGACCCTGGTCGACATCGACGCCTCGCGGGCCGGCGTCGCGGCCGCGCTCGGCGTCGACTTCACCCTGCCCGACCAGGCGCCCGGCGGCCTGGACCTGGTGCTCCACGCGAGTGCCACCTCGGCGGGGCTGCAGCGGTCGCTGGAGCTGCTGGCGCCGGAGGGCACGGTCATCGAGCTGAGTTGGTACGGCACCGACACGACGACGCTCTCCCTCGGCGGCGCCTTCCACTCGGGCCGGCTGTCCGTCCGAGCCAGCCAGGTCGGCGCGGTGGCGGCGTCCCGGCAAGGCCGGCGCACGACCACGGATCGGATCCGGCTGGCCCTCGAGCTCCTCCGCGACCCCTGCTTCGACGCGCTCCTCACCGGCGAGTCACCCTTCGTCGAGCTCCCCGCGGTGCTGCCCCGGCTGGTCAGCGGCGACCTGCCGGCCCTGTGCCACACGGTGACCTACGACGGGATCGGTGACCGGATCGACGACGCCGTGGAGGTTCCGTGTTCAGCGTGACCGTCCGCGACCACATGCTGGTGGCGCACAGCCTGCGCGGGGACGTCTTCGGGCCGGCCCAGGCACTGCACGGGGCGACGTACGTCGTCGACGCGACATTTCGGGGTGACTCCCTGGACGAGGACGGGATCCTCGTCGACATCGCCCGCGCCACCGACGAGCTGCGCGCCGTGATGGCCGCGCTGAGCCATCGCAACCTCGACGACCTGCCCGAGCTCGCGGGCCGGAACACCACCACCGAGGTGCTCGCGCAACACGTCGCCGACCGGCTCGCGGAGCGGGTCCAGGCCGGTGCACTCGGGCCGACCAGGTGCGTGACGGGCATCGCCGCCACCCTGCACGAGTCCCACGTCGCCCGGGCAAGCTACGAGAGGGAGCTGTGAACGGGGTGCGCACGGTCCACGTCGTGGTCCCGGCAGGGATCGACGATCCGCTGCGGCCCAGCGGCGGCAACACCTACGACCGTCGCCTCTCCGAGGGTCTGGTGACCGGTGGCTGGTCGGTGAAGACCCGGGAGGTGACGGGCGACTGGCCGTGGGCCGACGCGGCGTCGCGCGCGGGCCTGGCGGGCGCGCTGGCCGCCACCCCCGACGGCTCGGTGGTGGTTGTCGACGGCCTGGTCGCCTCGGCCTGTCCCGAGGTGCTGGTGCCCGCCAGCCGAAACCGGCGGACGGTGGTCCTCGTGCACCTGCCGGTGGGTGTCCACGGCGACCGAGGCGACCGCGCGCGTGAGGCGGCGGTGCTCCGGGCGGTCGCTGCGGTGGTGACCACGAGCGACTGGACGCGTCGGTGGCTGCTCCGCGCGTACGGGCTGGACCCGGTGCGGGTCGACGTGGCCCGCCCAGGCGTGGACCCCGCAGCGCCGGTCGCCGGCAGCCCCGACGGAGGCAACCTGCTCTGCGTGGCGGCGGTGACCCCCGGCAAGGGCCACGACGCGCTCGTGGCCGCCCTGGCGCGGGTCGCCGACCGCCCGTGGCGCTGCCTGTGCGTCGGGCCGCTCACCCGGTCACCAGAGTTCGTCCCCACGCTGCGGTGGCAGATCAGCGGGGCCGGGCTCGCCGAGAGGATCGTGCTCGCCGGACCGCGCACCGGGCGCGAGCTCGAGGCGGCGTACGCCGCGGCCGACGCCCTGGTGCTCGCCAGCCGGGCCGAGACCTACGGCATGGTCGTCACCGAGGCGCTGGCCCGCGGGCTGCCCGTGCTCGCGTGGGACGTGGGCGGGGTGTCCGAGGCGCTCGGCGTCTGCCCGGACGGCAGCCGTCCCGGTGTGCTGGTACCGGCCGCTGACGTCTCCGCGTTCGGCGAAGCGCTGGGGTGCTGGCTGGGCGACGCCGCCCTGCGCCGGCGGCTACGCGTCGCGGCCGCGCGACGTCGTACCGGGCTGACCGGCTGGGCGGAGACGGCGGCCCGGGTGTCCGGCGTGCTGGAGCGGGTGGCGGCATGAGGCGGCTTCGGTGGCGCGGGTCGTCCTGGCTCGTCGGCGTGGTGGTCCTCGGGCTGGTGCTGTGGTGGACCGGCAGTGACCCGTTCGTGGCTGGCTTGCGGTCGCTCGACGCGCCGGTACTGGCGCTCGGTGCGGCCCTCGCCGTGCCGACCACCGTGGCCTGTGCGTGGCGGTGGCGGCTGGTCGCGCAGGGCCTCGGTGTCGGTCTCCCCCTGGGGGCCGCGGCGGCGTCCTGCTACCGCGCACAGTTCCTCAACACGGTCCTGCCGGGCGGGCTCCTGGGCGACGTGCACCGGGGGGTGCGCCACGGCCGGACCGCCGGTGACCCCGGCCGCGGACTGCGCGCCGTCGGGTGGGAGCGGACCGCGGGCCAGGTCGTACAGGCGGTGATCGCGGTCGGCGTCCTGGTACTCCTGCCGTCGCCGGTGCGGTCGTCGGTGCTCGGCGCCCTGGCCGCCGGTGCCGTGGCGGCGGGGATCGTGGTGATGCTGCTGGGCCTGCGGGGCTTCCCGGCCCCGGCCGCCCGCGTGGGCCGGGTGCTGCGAGCGCTCCGCGAGGACCTGCGGCAAGGACTCCTGGCGCGAGCGACCTGGCCGGGGATCGTGATCGCCTCGACGGTTGCGGTGGCCGGCCACCTCGCCACGTACGTCGTCGCGGTCCGCGCGGCCGGGGTCACGGCCTCTACCGCGACGCTGCTGCCGCTCGCCCTGCTGGTCCTGGTCGCAGCAGGGCTCCCGACGAACATCGCCGGCTGGGGCCCGCGGGAGGGCGTGGCGGCCTGGTCGTTCGCGGCGGCCGGGCTGGGGGCTCACCAGGGCGTCGCCACGGCCGTGGCGTACGGCGCCATCGTCACCGTCGCCAACCTGCCGGGCGCCGTCGTCCTCGTCGTGGGCACCGCCCGGCGTGGCGGCGTACGTCCGGCGGCGGCGGCCTCGCTGGGCCTGGGCCTCGCCGAGGAGAGGCGAGCCCATGGGTGAGCGTCCGTACACGATCCTCAGCTGCGGGATCTCCCTCGACGGGTACCTCGACGCGGCCACGCCCGAGCGGCTGGTGCTCTCCAACGAGGAGGACCTGCGCCGGGTGGACTCCGTGCGCGCCGAGTCCGACGCGATCCTGGTCGGGGCCGCGACCGTGCGCCACGACAACCCGCGGCTGCTCGTGCGCACCGCTGCCCTCCGAGAGCAACGGCGGCGGCGCGGCCTGGGCGACTCGCCGATGAAGGTGACGGTAACCGAGGGTGGCTGCCTGGACCCCGGCAACAACTTCTTCACGACCGGTGACAGCGAGAAGCTGGTCTACTGCGCCAGCCGGTCGGTCGCCCGGGTGCGCAGCCGGCTCGCCGGGGTGGCCACCGTCGTCGACGCCGGTGAGTCGGTCGACCCCGCCGACCTGGCCGGGGACCTCCACACCCGGGGCGTGCGGCGACTCATGGTCGAGGGTGGGGGGCGGATCCACACGCAGTTCCTGACCAGGGACCTCGCCGACGAGCTGCACCTGGTGGTGGCGCCGTTCTTCGTCGGAGACCCCCGAGCCCACCGGTTCGTCGGCACCGGCGCCTTCCCCTGGAACCCCGGACACCGGGCCCACCTCGCGGAGACCCGACAGATCGGCGACGTGGTCCTGCTGCGCTACGCACTCTCGCACCGGTTCGCCGGAGTGTCGTGAGCGGCCGGCCATGTCACGCGTCACCGCCGCCATCGTCCGTCGCCAGGTCCGTCTCCCGCTGCGGCTCGCCGGCGAGGCTGAGCTGGACGCCCGGATCCTCAGCTTCGACGGACTCGGTGACGGCCGCGAGCACGTCGCGCTGGCGCTCGGCGACCGAGCCGGCGGGCCGCTCCCCGACCCCGCCCCGGTGCCGCTGGTGCGCCTGCACAGCGAGTGCCTGACCGGGGACGTCCTCGGCAGCGAGCGCTGTGACTGCGGACCGCACTGCGGGAGACGGTCCTGCGGCTCCGCGACGCGGGTGGCTACCTGCTCTACCTGCGGCAGGAGGGACGAAGGATCGGGCTGTACAACAAGATCGACGCCTACGCCCTGCAGGACCTCGGCCTCGACACCTACGAGGCGAACGAGGCGCTGGGCTTCGACGTGGACGAGCGGAACTACGCCGTCGCCGCTCAGATGCTGCGCGGCCTCGGGGTCGACCGCGTCGAGCTGCTCCAATTCGGCCAGACCTTCGGCGTGCAGGGATTGGGGGGTCGGCTCGTGTCAGAAGCCGCCCTCCGCGAGCGCGGGGTTGCTCGATACGCGAGCATCGACAACTGCGACTAGTGCACGTGGCGGCCCCAGGAGGGGGCGCCACAATGAACCACACCACACCGACGGCCCAGCGCCGTTTGTACCGCTTGGCCTCACGGGCAGGGCTTCGCCTATGGAAAGCCGTTGAACATCAACTTCTTCTCGGAGAACCAGATCGACGCGGTACAGAGCTTGTGCCGTGCCAATATGCAGACGCAGGGTCTGCTCGCGCTGCGACTGGGGTGTACCGGCCTTTGGGATGGTCATGGTCGTGTCCGTCCGGCTGCTCTACCTGATCATGATTCGTGTGTTCGGTTGGCTCGTGCTTCTCTGCCGTGGGGACGCGTCAAAGGACGCCGAGATCCTG
>Ga0136627_1000874_pt1 | contig 11811 bp, 12 predicted proteins | sample AntDrymUQ4892206_2_FD_104652 | JGI IMG/M metagenome (GOLD analysis project Ga0136627, IMG submission 104652) | Polar desert sand microbial communities from Dry Valleys, Antarctica - metaG UQ489 (22.06) | ecosystem: Environmental > Terrestrial > Soil > Desert | place: Antarctica: Dry Valley... | reverse complement strand
GATCGCATGGATCGACGAGACGTGGCGGGCGCTGGGGGTGTCGGCGACGTTCATGGCGATCTCGCTGGCAGCGATGGTCGACGTGCGCCAGCGCCGCCTCCCCGACGTGCTCACCGTGCCCGGCGCACTCGTCTCGATCGCCACGGTCGTCCCCGTCGTCGCCGCCGAGGGCACCGCCGTCGGGGTCGACGTCGCGACGTCGGTTGCCCTCGGAGCAGCGGCGTTCGCCGGCCCCCTACTCGTACTCCACCTCGTCTCGCCGGCGGGTATGGGCTTCGGTGACGTCAAGGCGGGTGTGGCGCTCGGGACGGCGATCGGGTTGATCGACACCGCGTCGTCCCTCGTCGGGCTGTTCGTCGGTTCGCTCACTGCCGCGTCGGCAGGGCTGGTCACGCGCCAGCGTCACGTCCCGTTCGGTCCGAGCCTGGTGATCGGCGCCGCGGTGGCGCTCGTGATCGCCCGTGCTCGCGGCGTGTCGCCTGTGGGCTGAGGCGTAGGCTCGGCGCGATGGGAAGATCGTGGGGGTCGATGGGCGACTTCGACGAGTTCGTCGCCGGTGGCGGCATCGTCGAGCCGGTGGACGACCTGCCGCACGAGTACCGCGATGCGGTGTTCCGCTTCATCGAGTTGCACGCCAACTCCGAGCTGATGGGCGGCCTCACCGAGCGCGACTGGATCCCTCGGGCACCGGGCCTCCGTCGCAAGATGGCCGTCCTCGCCAAGACCCAGGACGAGATCGGCCATGCTCACCTGCTCTACATGGTGGCCGCCGACATGGGCGTCAAGTCTCGGTCGGAGATGCTGGAGGACCTGTTCGCCGGGCGCGGCCGGTTCCACAACGTGTTCCACTACCAGGCCGTCACGTGGGCCGATCAGGTCGCCATCGCATACCTCGTCGACGCCGGCGCGCTGATCTCGCAGCAGGCCGTGTTCAAGCAGTGCTCGTACGGGCCCTACCGGCGCATCCTGAAGCGCATCATCGTCGAAGAGGGCTTCCACATGCGCCACGGCGAGGAGATGTTGCTGATCTTCGCCGAGGGGACGGACATCCAGCGTACGATGTTCCAAGCGGCGCTCGATCGCTGGTGGTGGCCCACGCTGCACATGTTCGGGCCGCCGTCGAAGCCCGACGACGTGCTGCTGCGATGGCGCATCAAGTCCGAGACGAACGACGCGCTGCGAGACAAGTTCGTGCAGAAGTACGCCACCCTGCTCATGGGCTACGGGTTCGTGCCGCCCGATCCCGACCTCCACCGCGACGCCGAGACGGGGAGATGGGTGACCGGCGAGATCGACTGGGAACCGCTGAAGGCGACGCTCGCCAACCTCGGTCCCGACAGCGCGCGCCGCATCGGCGGCGCGGCGGAGCATTGGAACGACACGCGCTGGGTGCGTGAGGCGCTCGAGACCGTCGCCGAGCGCCCGGCGGCCTGAGCGATCGTGCACGTGATCGAGACCAGCATCGCGACGGCGAGCGTGCTCGACGTGCTCGCCCGTGTCGATGATCCCGAGTATCCCGGCGTCTCGATCGTCGATCTCGGTCTCGTCGAGTCCGTTGACGTCGCCGGCGGACGGGTCACCGTCGGGCTGATCCCGACGTTCCTCGGCTGCCCGGCGCTTGCGATCATCCGCGCCGACGTCGAGCGTGCGCTCGTCGATGCCGGTTGGCCGGGCGCCTCGGCCGAGTTCCTCCATTCGCCGGTGTGGACGCCCGAGCGGATCACCGACGCCGGCCGCGCCGCGCTCGGCGACGGGTTCACCGTCGCCGTCCAGCTCGGCGAACGGTCGCCGCCGTGCCCCCGCTGCGGCGTCGCTGCCGTGCGCACCACGGCACTGTTCGGCTCGATGCGATGCCGCTCGGTCGCCCGCTGCGATGCCTGTGGCGAGCCGCTCGAAGTGATCCGCTGAGCCTCCGACCCCCAGAACCGGGCCTCATCACGATCTGCGGGCGTCGGGCTGCCATGCTCGCGACGTGATCGTGCAAGGAACCGGCGTGTGGAGCTCGACGCTGCGCTACGGCGACGCTGCGGAGGCGGCCGAGGCGGCAGCCGAGCTGGACGAGCTCGGGTACTCGGTGCTGTGGGTCCCCGACGTCGGCGGTGACGTGTTCGGCGCAGTCGGCAACCTTCTCGCAGCGACGACGTCGGCCATCGTCGCCACCGGGATCCTGAACCTGTGGATGCACGCAGCCGAGGAGACGGCGCAGACCCATGCCGAGCTCACGAGCGAGCACGGCGATCGATTCCTCGTCGGGATCGGGGTCAGTCATGCGCCGCTCATCGATCAGGTCAACGAGCCTGGCACCTACACGCGGCCGCTTGCCCGCACCCGCGAGTTCCTCGACGGGCTCGACGCGGCGTCGCCGTCGCTGCCACCCGGGTCGCGCGTACTCGCCGCGCTCGGGCCGAAGATGCTCGAACTGGCGCGCAGCCGCACGGCCGGGTCGCATCCATACCTCGTCTCGCCCGAGCACACGGCACGCACACGCGTCGCGCTGGGTGACGGCCCGCTCGTCGCCGTCGAGCAGGGTGTCGTGCTCGAGAGTGACGCCGACCGTGCGCGGTCGATCGCTCGCCAGCATCTCGCGACGTACCTCGGTTTGCCGAACTACGTCAACAACTGGAAGCGGCTCGAGTTCAGCGACGAGGACGTGGCCGATGGTGGCAGCGACCGGCTCGTCGATGCCCTCGTCGCGTGGGGTGACGAAGCCACCATCGCCCGTCGCGTGCAGGACCAGCGCGACGCCGGGGCCGACCACGTGTGTATCCAGGTGCTCACGGACGACCTCAGCCAGTTCCCGCGCGACGACTGGCGCCGGCTCGCGCCGGCGCTCCTCTAGGTCGCACCGGCGGAGAGCCCTTCGATTCTCATCGCGATCGCGCCGCAACCGTGCGGCGCGATCGGCACGAGAAGCGTTGTTTCCCTTGCGGCCCCTCGACGGTTCGATGATAATTAGCAAGGCTAAGTAGCTAAGCTAAGGAACGTGGCAACGGATCTCCGCTCGGACACGGCACTCGCAGGTTCTCTGCGGTTCAGCGTGATGCGTCTCGCGCGGCGACTTCGCCACGAGCGCAGCAGCGACGACCTCAGTCTCAACCAGCTGGCAGTGCTCGGAACACTGGCGCGCAACGGGGCCACGTCCATCGGCGACCTCGCCACGTTCGAACGCGTCAGGCCACCATCGATGACGCGCACCGTCGCCTGCCTGGAAGAGACCGGTCTCGTCACCCGCCAGCCGCACGAGAAGGACGGACGTCAGGTCGTCGTGCACCTCACCGCCAGGGCGAAAGAGGTCATCGAGGCCGATCGCCGCCGGCGCGACGCGTGGCTCACCAGGCGCCTCGCCGCGCTGACCCTCGTAGAACGCGAGCAACTGCGCACGGTCGCACCGCTGTTGGAGACCCTCTCCAACTCATGAGGACAACCTTCGCGGCACTGGCCGTCCGCAACTACCGGCTCTTCGCCACCGGCTCGCTCGTGTCCAACATCGGCACGTGGATGCAGCGCGTCGCGCAGGACTGGCTGATCCTCGCCCTCACGGGCAGCGGCGCCGCGCTCGGCGTCACTACCGGGCTGCAGTTCCTGCCGATGCTGCTGCTCTCACCGGTCGCCGGCCTGCTGGCCGATCGTTTCCCGAAGCGATACGTCATGGCGGCGACCCAGGCGGCGATGCTGGTCACCGCCGGCATCCTCGGCATCCTCGCCGTCACCGGTCTCGTCGAGTCGTGGCATGTCTACCTGCTCGCCTTCCTCTTCGGCACCGCCACTGCGATCGATGCGCCTGCCCGCCAGGCCCTCGTCAACGAGCTGGTCAGCCGCGACCGGCTCCCCAACGCGGTCGGGCTGAACTCCGCGTCGTTCAATCTCGGCAGGATGATCGGCCCCGCCCTCGCAGGGCTGCTGATCGCCGGGCTCGGATCAGGCGTCACTGCGACCGGCTGGGTGATCCTGCTCAACGCCGCCAGCTACCTCGGCGTGCTCGCTTCGCTCTCCATGCTCCGCGTCGACGAGATGACCCCATCGGACCGGCTACCGAGAGCAAAGGGCCAGCTCCGCGCCGGGCTGCGCTACGTGCGCTCGCGCCCCGAGGTCATGCTGATGATGTCCGTCGTGTTCTGCGCCGGCACGTTCGGGCTCAACTTCCAGATGTACACGGCGCTCATGGCCACAGAGGTGTACGGCAAGGGCGCTGGCGAGTTCGGCGTCCTCGGCTCGATCCTCGCCATCGGATCGCTGGCCGGGTCGCTGCTCGCCGCCCGCCGGCCCATCGTCCGCCAACGCCTCGTCGTCGTTGCCGCCATCGTGTTCGGTGTCGCCGAGCTCGTCGCCGGTCTGATGCCCAACTACCTGTCGTTCTCGCTGATGCTGCCGCTATGCGGCTTCGCGGCACTGACGATGGTGACCGCCGCCAACGCCTTCGTGCAGCTCAGCGTCGAACCGCAGATGCGAGGCCGAGTGATGGCGCTCTACATGGCGATCTTCATGGGCGGCACACCGGTCGGGGCGCCGCTGCTCGGCTGGGTCGCCGAGGAGTTCGGTGCGCGCTGGACGATGATCGGTGGAGGGTTCCTCACGGTCGCCGGCACCATCGTCTCGGCGGCGATCTTCGCCAGAAGCCAGGACCTCACGATCGCCGCGCGCCTGCACCCGCGACCGCATCTCGACGTCGTGTCCCGTCGCGTCGAGGCGGTCGACACCGTCGAGACGATCGCCGCCGCCTGACGCGCCTACGATCAACTTCCGCGCAACGGACGTCGCTCGGGGGTGCGATGAACATCTTCGAGGTGTTCCTGAAGAAGGACGGCAAGGACGAGTTCCGCCACGCCGGGAGCCTCGAGGCCGCCGACGCCGACCTGGCGATGATCCTTGCGCGAGAGACGTACGCACGTCGCGCCGAGGGCGACCAGGTCTGGCTCGTCGATCGCCGAGACCTCGTGGTGTCCGACCCGCGCTTCGTCGAACCCAACACCGACAAACCCCATCGCCACAACGACGGCAGCCTCGTCGCCGCCCATCGCAAGGCGCAGCGGGCCCTGCGCGATGCGTCAGCGTGACCGGCGTGGACGGGGACGGGGCAACACGGTGGAGCGCCTCCGAGGCGGAGCACCTGCTTGCCTTCGCCGACGACGAACACCTCATGGGTCAGCAGCACACCGAATGGATCGGCACGGCCCCGTTCCTCGAGGAGGATCTCGCCTTCTGCTCCATCGCCCAGGACGAGCTCGGCCACGCTGCCGCCCTGTACGAGCTGCTCGGCGACGTCGACCGGCTCGCCTTCGGTCGCGAGGCGGCCGGTTATCGATCCTGCTCGCTCGTCGAGGTGCCATGCGCCCAGTGGGAGCTCGCCATCGCGCGGCACTGGCTCTACGACCTCGCCGAACAGCTCCGCTGGGACGCGCTCGACACGGCGGCGGCTCCCGATCGTGGTGACCTTGCCGGCGTGATCGCGAGGGCGCAGCACGAAGAGGAGTACCACCGCATCCACGTCACGACGCTCGTCGGCACATTGCGAACGGCCGGCGAAGCGTCGTGCCGGCGACTCGACGCCGCGATCGTCGCCATGCTGCCCGACGCCGATGCGCTGTGGCAGCCGCTCGACGGCGAACCCGAGCTCGTCGCATCGGGCTTCTTGTCGGACGACTCGGCGTCGATGCAGTCACGGTGGAGGGACGAGGTCGACGCCGTGGTAGGTCCGGTGCACTGGGAGACGCTCGCCGCAGCGGAGGGAACTCGTCACGAACGCACGCCACACTTCGGCCCGCTCTACGACCGCATCACCGAAGTCTTCCGCCTCGATCCCACCGCCACGTGGTGACGGCGAGCAACGTGGGTCAGGACGCTCAGGCGCCGGCGTCGTGCATCGCCTCGACGGCGGCCAGGTCGTCGGCGCCGACCTCGACGTCGCTGACCTTGGAGAACGTCGCCTCGTCGCCGAGGTAGGCGGCGATCACGGCGGGATCTCGCTGCACCTCCTCGGGTGTGCCCTCGGCGATCGTCTTGCCGAAGTCGAGCACCATCACACGATCGGCGATGTCCATCACGAGGCCCATGTCGTGCTCGACGAGCAACATCGGGATGCCGAGCTCCTCGCGGATGTCGAGGATGAAGCGCGCCATGTCCTCGGTCTCCTCGAGGTTCATGCCCGCAACGGGCTCGTCGAGCAGGAGCAGCTCGGGTTCCATCGCCAGCGCCCTGCCGAGCTCGACGCGCTTCTGGAACCCGTACGGCAATAGCGCGACGGGATGCTTGCGCCAGCGCTCGATCTCGAGGAAGTCGATGATGTCCTCGACCCTGCGGCGGTGCTCCATCTCCTCGCGGCGAGCCGGACCGAGCCACAGGCTGCCGCTCAGGAACGACCGCTTCATACGCATGTGGCGCCCGAGCAGCAGGTTCTCGATCACCGTCATGTGGGGGAACAGTTCGATGTTCTGGAACGTGCGGGCGATGCCGCGGGCGGCCACCTTGTCGGGGCGCAGCCCGCGCAGAGTCTTGTCCTTCCAGCGGATATCACCGCTCTGGGGTTCGTACACCTGGCTGATGGAGTTGAAGATCGACGTCTTGCCGGCGCCGTTGGGCCCGATGATGGCGAACAGCTCGCCAGGGCGGATCTCGAAGCTGACGCGATCGATCGCCGTCACGCCGCCGAACCGCAGCGTGATCTCGTCGACCACGAGCAATGGCGCACCGGAGCTCTCGTTCTCGGTCACGACAGCCACCTCTTGCGTCGCTTGTAGTGCTTCACGTCGCGGAAGGACCTGCGTGCGCCTCGGTCACCGTCACCGTCGACGCTGCCGTCGCCGTCACCGTGCAGGCCGAGATAGAACTCCTTCACGTCCTCGTCGTGCAGCAGCTTCTCGGCGGGACCGTCCATGACGACCTTGCCGGTCTCCATGACATAGCCGAAGTTGGCGATGGACAGCGCCATCGTGGCGTTCTGCTCGATCAGGAGGACGGACGTTCCAGCTTCGTTGATGTCGACGATGATGCCACGGATCTGCTGCACCAGCAGCGGCGCCAGCCCGAGCGACGGCTCGTCGAGGATCAGCAGTTTGGGATCGGTCATCATCGCCCGGCCGATGGCGAGCATCTGCTGCTCGCCACCGGACAGGTAGCCGGCCCGCTGCGTGCGGCGGTCGGCGAGTCGGGGGAACAGGTCGAACACCTTCTGGTGGGCGAGCCGCAGCGCCTGACGGTCGCGGCTCACGTAGCCACCGGCGATCAGGTTCTCCTCGACGGTGAGATCGCCGAACACCCTGCGACCCTCCATGACCTGCTTGACGCCGAGCCGCACGATGTCGGGCGCCTGCAGGCCCGATAGCCGCTTGCCGTCGAACGTGATGGTGCCCTTCGTGATCTCGCCGTCGTGGACGTCGAGCAGTCCGGAGATCGCCCGCAGCGTCGTGGTCTTGCCGGCGCCGTTGGCGCCCAGCAGAGCAACGATCTGCCCGTCCGGAACGACCAGTGAAAGACCGCGCAGCACGAGGATGACGTCGTTGTAGACGACCTCCAGGTTCGATACCTCGAGCACGTTCGCTCCTATCTCGATCGGTCCGGGCGGGGATGGCGCCATGGATGACGCCATCCCCGCCCTTCGAGGACGTCGGGCGTGTGTTCAGCCCGTGGGCTCGAAGCACGGTCCTTCGTAGGTGTAGTTCTTGGCCAGGTCGCTGGTGTACGGGCCCTCGAGCAGCTCCGAACCGGTGCTGCCGCCGCCCTCACTTACCGACGCCTCCTTGTACTTGTCGAGCACCACGTCGTAGAGGTACGACTCGCGCACGATGTAGTCGTTCGGTTCACCGGCCCAGGTCTGGTCGGGAGCCAGACCGCCGAAGGTGACCTCCACCTCGTTGGCGGCGGCCACGATGCCCTCCCGGGTCATGTCGCCGTTCTCGGCGGCGTGCTCCAAGATGGCACGTGTCACCTGCGCCTCGGTCCAACCGAGGATGTACACGTCCGACACGGGCAGGTCAGGCTTGGCCTCACTCATCGCGGTCACGACCTCTTCCATGCCGGGAACATCGGCGCCCCAGGTGGCGATGTACGTGGAAGCGATGTAGTGCTCGTCGAGCAGCGGAGCCAACTCGGTGGCGAGCAGCTTGAAGCTGTAGCTCGGCGAGTTCCCCGACCACAGGCCGTCGAACCCTTGGCCGATGGCGCCCGACATGATCGAGCCCAGCGCCGTTGGATTGATGCTCGTCCAGACGAGATCGGGATCGGCCTGCACGATCTGTGAGATCACGGCGCTCTGGTCAGGGTTGGCGTTCTCGGCGGTCGGTGCCACGACCTGGTCGGTGCCGTCGTAGACGACTTCGAGCCCCAGCTCGTCGGCCGCCATCCTGGCACCCGCTGCGCCGTCACCGCCGTACTCGCCGGGGAAGCTGACGATGGCAACGGTCTTGACGTCGTTGTTCTTCGAGAAGTACTCGAGGCCGTTCATCGACTCGATGCAGTAGTTGGTGTAGGTCTCGAAGACGTTCGTACCGAAGTCGGGATCGGCCCAACCCGAGTACCACGTCAGTGGGATGGCGATCAGGTTGTCGTCCACCAGATCCTGGGCGATCGCCGCGGTGTGCGGCGATCCCACCGACATGCCGAGGATCGCGACCTCGTCGCGCATGCCCTCGAACTTCTCCAGGTGGGTGGGCACGTCGTAGCCGGTGTCCTCGATGACGAGTTCGATCTGTCGCCCGGCGATGCCACCTTCTGCGTTCACCTTGTCCCAGTAGACGCGCTGCGCTTCTGTGATCTCGGTGACGAGCGGGGCGAAGGCCCCGGACAGGTCAGCGAGCAAGCCGATCTTGATCGTCTCGTCATCGACGCCGATGTCGGTCTCGATGTCGGCCGGGTCCACCGTCTCGCCGGTGGTCGTGTCGGCTGCTGTGCCGCCGGTCGTCGTGGCGCTGCCGGCAGTGGTCGTGCCGGTGCCGCCCGACGTTGTCGCCGGACCTGACCCGCCGGCGGTGGTCGCCGGCCCGGACCCGCCGGCCGTGGTGCCCGGGGCGTCGGTGCCGCCGCCCTCCTCGTCGTCCCCGCAGGCGGCGGCGACGAGGCCGAAACAGGTGAGTGCGGCGAGCATTCGCCGCGTGTTCTTGGTCATGGTTCCCCCTTGTGGTGGCTTCTGTTGCTCGTGTGCTCGTTGTTGTCGATGGTGCGTTCTGGAAGGTGTGCATCGCATGGTCAGTATGTGAAGGGCCACCCCTTCCAATAGTTGCGGATCTTCAGCCAGATGCCGTAGAGGCCGAGTGGCTCGAACAGCAGGAACACGATCACCAACGCACCGTAGATCAGGGAGTCGAGTGAGTTGGTCGGGAGCGCGAAACCACGGGCGATGTCCGTCGTGGCGACGACCCCGAAGTCGTCGCCACGGCTGACCACGGAATCCCAGAACGTCCCCGCTGGGCCGCCACTCTCGGACTGCTCGCTCATCCAGCGGGCGGCCTCCTCCATGAAGCGCGGCATCATCACCACGAAGAACGTCCCCATCAACGTGCCGGCTACGGTGCCGGCCCCTCCGATCAGGATGATGGCGATGAACTCGACAGACAGCAGCAGGTCCCACGACTCTGGGGGCAGCTGACCGATGAAGGAAGCGAACAACGCCCCGGCGATGCCGGCGAGGAACGACGAGATCCCGAAGGCGATCAGCTTGTACTTGGTCTCCGGCACGCCCATCACCTCTGCGGCGATGTCGCGGTCACGGATCGCCTGCAGCGCGCGGCCGGTGCGCGAGCGGATGAGGTTCTTCGAGACCAGCACGGTGACGGTAAGCAGCAGCAGGCACACCAGGTACGTCTTCTGCCCGCCGCCGATGTCGAACCACAGCCAGTGGCCGCTGTCAGCGAACGAGACGAGCGGATCTTCTTCCTTCCACAGACGCAGCTCGAGGCCTGGCCAGCTGCGCCCGGTCTCCGAGGGTCCCGAGATCTCGGGGAAGATCCGCGACAGGTGGATCCCGATGAACACCAGGCCGACGGTGGCGATGCCGAGGTACAGACCCCGGACGCGGACGGCGGCCGGGGCGACGATCATGCCGACCAGCGCCGCGCACAGGCCTGCGCCAGGCAGCCAGATCCACATCGGAAGCTCGTGGCCCCACGTGCCGCTCCCAGGGCTGCCGCCCAGGTAGACCGCCGAGTAAGCGCCCACTCCCATGAAGAACGCGTGGCCGAGCGAGACCTGCCCGGCGACACCCGTCAGCAGATTGAGGCCAAGGGCGGCGATGCCGAAGATGACGGCCTGGGTGACGATCCGCAGCCAGTCCTGGTCACCGAGGAAGCGCACGAAAGGCAGCTGGTTGATGACCGGCAGGTCGAATGGCAGCAGCACCATGATGGCGACGAACATCGCCATGGCCACGCGCTGGGTCCACGTGGGCAGCAGGCTCGTCTCGGCGCGGTAGCTGGTGTACAGGTTCGGACGGCCCCACATGGCGGCTAGACCCTCCTGATCTCTTCCGTGCCGAAGAGACCGTACGGGCGCACGAAGAGCACCAGCAACATGACCAGGTAGGGGACCACGAGCTGGTAGCCGACGCCGAGCGTGCCTGTCGACTCGGCCAGGTAGACGCCGGCGAAGACCTCGGCCAGGCCGATTGCCAGCCCACCGATCAGCGCGCCTGGCACCGAGTCGAGGCCGCCGAGGATCACCGCCGGCAGCGCCCGGAAGGCCAGCGAGGTGAGACCGGTCTCGGCGACGCCGTTGCCGAACGGCGACATCGAAAAGAAGATGGCCCCGAGCACGGCGAGTGCCGCACCGGCGCCCCAGGCGATGGCGAAGACCCGACCGACACGGATCCCCTGGGCCATCGACGCCTCCTGGTCGAACGCCACGGCCCGCATGGCGATCCCGGTCCTGGTCCTGAAGAACAAGAACGTGGCGACGAACGCCGCCGCCGCAGTGACGATGGCGCCGATGTACGTCCAGTAGAGGAAAGCCCCTTCGAACTCGAACCCCGTTCGCCCCCACGGGATCCGCAGGCCGCGCTGCTGGCCGATCAGGGCGTCGTTGCCGACGGTGCGCAGCACGGCCTCCAGGCCCAATGTGAGCACGGCTATGGCGAACAACGGTTCACCGATCATCGGTCGGATGATCGAGCGCTCGATGATCAGCCCGAGGGCGATCGACATGGCCATGGCTGCCACGAGTGCCAGGACCCACACCAGGTAGCGGTTGCGGGCCAGGTCGTCACCCAACCAGCGGGCCGGGATCCGCCAGTTGACGAGCAGCATCGACAGGAACCACGTGCCGACCAGGGCGATGGCGCCCTGGGCGAAGTTCACGGCCTGGGTGGCCTTGAAGACGAGCACGAAGCTGAGTGCCAGCAGGGCGTAAATCGAGCCAAGTGCCAGTCCCCTGCCGAGCGCCGTGATCAGCTTGGCGACAGTGCCGAGCCCTGCGGCCGTGGCCTCATCGGTCTGGGCGATGAGCGTCGCCAGCAAGCTCATGTGTACATCTCGTCGACGAGGTCTCCGAACATGTCGCCCATGGCTCCCCGCTTCAGCTTCTGGGTGGCCGTGAGCTCCCCGTCCTCGTGGTCGAGCTCCTTGGGGATCATCCGGAACTTCTTGATCTGCTCGACGGCGGCGAACTTGGCGTTGGTCTGGTCGACGACCTTCTGCACCAACTCGATCACCTCCGGCTTTGACGACAGGTCGCGGTAGGTCGTGTACGGCAGGTTCTTGCGCAGCGCCCAGTCACCGACATTGTCGTACTCGATGCCGATGAGCGCCGTCACGAACTTGCGCCCGTCGCCGATCGCCATCGCCTCTTTGACGTACGGCGATGTCTTGAGGCTGTTCTCGATCTCCGAGG
>Ga0136627_1000872_pt1 | contig 11822 bp, 10 predicted proteins | sample AntDrymUQ4892206_2_FD_104652 | JGI IMG/M metagenome (GOLD analysis project Ga0136627, IMG submission 104652) | Polar desert sand microbial communities from Dry Valleys, Antarctica - metaG UQ489 (22.06) | ecosystem: Environmental > Terrestrial > Soil > Desert | place: Antarctica: Dry Valley... | reverse complement strand
TGGGCGTGCTTCCCGGCATCGTGGGCAGCATCCAGGCCATGGAGGCCATCAAGCTCGTCCTGGGCCTGGGAGACCCCCTCGTGGGCCGTCTCCTGGCCTACGACGCCCTCGAGGAGTCCTTCCGCACCTTCAAGGTGAACCGGGACCCGAGCTGCCCGGCGTGCGGCCCCGACGCCGGCGAGATAGTGATCGCCGAGTACGACGACCTGTGCATGCCCCACCCCGTGGCGGCTCCGACCGGCACGTGACCCTACGAGATTGATCAATCCACCGGGGTCAGGCCCCGGTGGGTCGTGCACACCTGTCCAGGAGCGCGCCCACGGCGGCCACCATCTGGGTATCGGCCGTCCGGGCGCTGAAGTGGGCTACCACCCACCCCGCTGACGCCAGGAGGGCGTCTCGCTCACGGTCGCCGTGGAAGGCGGTGAGGGTGTGGTGCGTGTCCCACCCGTCCAGCTCGATCCCGACCCGAACGTCCGGGTAGGCCAGGTCGAGCTTGAACCTCCGCCCTCCGACCTTGACCGGGACCTGCTGGCGAGGTATCGGCAACCCCCCTCCGACCAGGACGCGCAACGCTCGGGTCTCCAGGTCGCTGTCACCGGGGTCGTAACCCGGCAACCGCTCGGCGAGGAGCGTGTGGACGAGCGTCATCCGCCGCCCGGGCCCCGACGGAAGCCGGCCGGCACAACGGCGCAGTGCGGCCAGTGACAAGCCGTGGCGAAGCGAATCCTCGAGGGCGCGCCGGAGCTGCCCGATCGACACCGCACCCGAGAGGTCAACCAAGGTTCGTGCCCTGGAAGTGACGGGAATGCCTCTCAGGTCGACCAGGTCCTCATGGAAGAGGGCCCGGCTGCGGTGGCCGACGACGCCTTCGAGGCGAGCCCATCGACTGACGTCGGTGACGACCTCTATGGAATCAGGCTTCTCCATCCCCGTCATGGTCCAGAGGCCCGCGGCCGAGCGGTGGGAGATGGCTACGGACCCTTGAACGGCCAAGGCTACGGCGAGCAGCGCCTGGTCCCGGGTGGGCGGCATCCCGGCGACGGCGTACACGCCCGGGCGGAGGGCGAGCCACTGCCCCCGTTCGATGCGATCCTCGATCTGGCGGACGGTGAAGCCGAGCTGGCGGGCCTGCGCCCTCGTGATGAGCCCGTGCTGGCGTCGGGTGAGCCGGTTCACACGCTCCTGTCGGGTCATGGCGGCGAATAGTGCCAGTGCCCTGTGACAACACCTGATTCCCACTCGAGATTGATCACTCCACCCCCTCCACCGGGGGTCCAGTGATCAATCTCGGTTCGGGGCGCGGGCGGTCAGGCGGTAGACGAAGCGCAGTCCCGACCAGATCTCGTCGATGGCACAGACCTTGTTGTCGACGAGGACGTCGCTCAGTATCAGGTCCCGGAGCAGGTTCTCGTCGAGGTCGGTCGTCACGCCCGACGCCTTCTTGGGCCAGGCCACCCAGAGGCCACCGTCGTCCACCAGCGCTCGGCGGGCGGCGGGGAGGCGCCGCATGAGCTCCCGTTGGGAGGTGGCGAAGAGGACGATGACGTCGAGCGGGCGGCGGAGTTGGGCCAGCACCTCCACGTCGAAGAACTGGTCGGCGAAGCCTGCGGGCGCGTGCACGAACGACACGCGATACCCAGACTTCATGCCCAGCTTCTTCTGGAGAGGCGTTAGGGAATAGCCGGCCACGGCCGGTGAGGGTAACCGTGCCCTGCGCCGGCTGCCTATACCCTCGGAGGCTTCATGGCCGTGCGCTTCGTCATCGTCGGAGGGGGTCCGGCAGGCCTCCAGGCCGCCACTAATGCCGCCCGTTTCGGGGCCGAGGTCGTGCTTGTGGAGCGCGACATCGTGGGCGGCTCGGCCAACTTGTGGGACTGCATCCCCTCCAAGGCCATGATCGCCACCGGGGGCGTCATGTCGATCACTCGCCGGGCCCACGCCATGGGCCTCATGTCGATCGACGCCGCCGTGGATCTCGCGGCCCTGCGCGAGCGCATGGGAGAGATCGAGGACCATCTGGCGGCCTCCTACACCGACCTGCTGCGCAGCCAGGGCGTGCGGGTGATCGAGGGGATGGCCCGCCTGAAAGGGCCCCACCAGGTGGTGGCCGAGACCGCCGGAGGCGTGGAGGAGCTCGAGGCCGACGCCGTGCTCCTGTCCACGGGCAGCCGGCCCCGCGTGCCCGAGTGGGCCCAGCCCGACGGCCACCGCGTCCTCACCACCCGCCAGGCCTATCCGCCACCGCAGCTGCCCGAGCACCTGGTGGTTGTCGGCTCGGGGGTCACGGGCGTGGAGTTCGTGCACATGTTCCGCTCGTTCGGCGCCAAGGTCACCCTGATCGTGAGTCGCCAGCAGGTCCTCCCCCAGAAGGACCCCGAGGTGGCGGCGGCGTTGGAGGAGGACTTCCTGCGCAGCGGCGTGGCCCTGCTCAAGGGGGCCAAGGCAACCGGGGTGGACCGGGGGGACGGCGGGGTCGCCGTCCACTGCGACGACGGTCGCATCGCCCGCGGCTCGCACGCCCTCCTCGCCGTGGGATCCATCCCCAACTCCGAGGCTCTGGGCCTCGAAGAGGCGGGTGTGGAGGCCGATTCCCACGGCTATGTGACGGTGAACCATCACTGCCAGTCCAACGTGCGTCACATCTACGCCGCGGGAGACTTGTCCGGGAAGCTCCCGCTGGCGTCGGTGGCCTGGACCCAGGGGCGCAAGGTGGCCGAGCACGTGATGGGCCTCCATACCCGCCAGCATCGACATCTCGACTACGACAAGGTGGCCAGCGCGGTGTTCACCGAGCCCGAGATCGCCGACGTGGGGCTGCCCGAAGCCCAGGCCTTCGCCCTCGGGCGCAAGATCCGTGTCACCAAGGTCCCCTTCGCCTTCAATGCCCGTGCCCTGATCGACGGCGATTCCCGAGGCTTCGTGAAGATCCTCTCCGACCCGTACACGGGCGTGGTGCTCGGGGGCTCCATCGTGGGGCGCGGGGCCGCGGAGCTGATCTCGGTGCTGGCCCTGGCGGTGACGGCCGACCTCAAGGTCTCCGACATCGTGGAGAGCCTGATGGTCCACCCCGCCCTGGCCGAGGCCCTCGCCGAGGCCGCCGAATGAGGCGCCCGGTACTGCACCAGGCGGGCTGCGCGTTAAAGTTTTTCGAGAGGCACCATCGCCTTCACGGTCCCGTCCCTCAGGTGAGACCACACCTCCGGTCATGAAAACCAAGGCGTGAAGAACACCAAGCAACAGACCACAGAACTTGCTCCCTACGAGGTGCTCGGAGTGTCGCCCTCGGCGACGCCTGCCGAGGTGACCGCCGCGTACAAGGTCCTGGCTCAGATCTTCCATCCCGACCGCTTCAACGGCAGCCCGGCGCCGGTGCAGAAGGAAGCTGAGCTGCGGATGAAATCTCTGAACGAGGCCTACTCCTTCGCACGGCGGGGCCACCTCATGGACCGGCCGGCGGCAAACGGCATCACGAACCACGCCGGGGGTCCGGGGCACGTGAAGTGGGCCGGAGTTCCTTGGGAGGAGGCCTGTCGCCGGCGGGCCCAGCAGGCGGCCAAGGCCAACGCAGACCGGTTGGCTCGGGACAAGGCCGCCAGGAGTGGCAACGCCGTCCCCGTGCCCCGCCGTGGCCGCGTGTTTCCCTCCAAGCTCACGGGGCTGGGCCTCGCCGAACACACCCAGAACATCACGTGCAGGAACTGCCGCACATTGATGTGGCTTCCGCAGGGCTGGAAGCAGCGGCTGGCCGACACCGTGTTCTTCTGCTCGACCTGCGAGCAACTCCTGCTCGCTCGCTGAAGCAAGCAGTCCAAGCAAGCGACAGCCGAGGGCCGCTCAGGGCCTCCGCTTCCTCCGTCTCACCAGTCGCCGTTCAGGAGTCCCGGCGCCGCGGGTAGGTATGGGCTCGTCGCCCGGTCCGGTCATCGAGCCGTCCCCTGCCTCATCGTCGCTCGACCCTGCCGCCGGAGTCGGATCGGCGTGCTGTCGCCGCCGCCTGACCCTCCGCCGCCCGGAATCCTTTCTGCGGGAGGCACGGGATCCTCGTTCCCACTCGGCGGCGCGAGCGTCCAGCTCGCTGGCTTCCCTTGCGATGTTGACGGCGATGTCCGGTTCGGAAGGGACCCCGGGATCGGCGGGCTCGGCCGGAATCCGGAAGCCGGGGGCGCGACGTGGCGTGTGCTCGGCCCCTTGATCGGACGAGGTTTCGTAGGATGGCCGATGTTCGGGGGGGCGGCGGGGCGGCGGCCTCCCCGGCCGTCGTCGGGGAGGAGTGTCCGGGCGTCCGGGTGGCAGTGCCCGCAGACCTGAGCCCCCCGGGCCTCCGCTCCTGCCCCCGGGCGGACCGAGACCCTTTACGAGCTCGCACAGGCACGAGTCGGTGGGAAGATCGCAGCCGTCGCAGGCCACGCGCCCTTCCCAGTAGTGGACACCCCGCCCGCACATGACGCAGGTGGCTCCAGTCATGAACGGATCGACGACCACACCCCCTGCTTGCGCCTATCTCAACCGGCGTGCTGGATCGTACCTCCGACCTCGGCGTCACCCCTTCCGATCCTCAGGCGCTCCTGCTGAGCAGCCGGGCGCGGGTGCCGTCCGTGGTGGCGGCGTCGATCGTGGTCCAGGCCATGGAGACCGCTCCTTCCACTGCTGCCTGATCGGCCACCGGGGTGGCGCAGAACGCGGCGAACTCGGGCTGATGGTTCACCACCGGCAGGCTCCCCAGCCCGAGCAGCGGGTGGATGGCGGGCATGGCCAGGGAGACGTTGGCCATGTCGGTGGACGCCGTCATACGCCCGATCAGCTCACCCAGATCCGGGAACCGGCGACCGGCGGCCTCGGCATTGCGCTGGTAGATGGCCATCAGCTCGTCGTCGTGGTGGAACTCGGAGTACGTGGGGGACTGTTGCTCGACGCTCACCTGGCACCCGGTGGCCAAGGCGCCGGCCTCGAAGCAGCGCTGCACCCGGGCCTCGAGCTCGGCCAGGTGCTCGAGGGTCCGCTCCCGTATGAACCACTTGCCCACCGTGTGCGAGGGCACCACGTTGGGCACCTCGCCGCCGTGGGTCACGATGCCATGGACCCGGGCCGATGGACCGATGTGTTGGCGCAGCAGGCCGATGCCCACCTGGGCCACGGTGAGGGCGTCGGCGGCGTTGCGCCCCTCCTCGGGGAAGGCCGAGGCGTGGGCCTCCTTGCCCGTGTAATGGACGTCCACGTGGGACACGGCCAGGCAGGGCATGTGGGGCGACTCGACGGGAGCGGGATGGACCATCATGGCGGCGTTCACGCCGGCGAACGCTCCCCGTTCGAGCATGAGGATCTTGCCCCCGCCGCCCTCCTCGGCCGGAGTCCCCATCACCTTCACCGTGATCCCGAGATCGTCGGCAAGGGGGGCGAGGGCCAACCCGGCGCCGACGGCGGCAGCAGCGATCACGTTGTGACCACACGCGTGGCCAACGCCGGGGAGGGCGTCGTACTCGGCACAGATGGCCACGGTGAGGGGCCCTGCGCCCGCCGAGGCCACGAACGACGTCGGCAGGTCGCACACCCCGAACTCCACGCTGAAGCCCCCGGCGCCGAGGGCCTCGGCCACCCATCGAGACGACCGCTCCTCCTCGAACATGATCTCCGGGTTGGCGTGGATGCGGTGGCTCAGGTCGACCAGGTCATCGGCGGCGTCCGAGACCACCTTCCGAGCGGCTGCCTTGGCGGTCGTGATCTCCATTCGGCGCCTATTCGATCACGGCCACGACGTCGCCGGCGCTGAGGGTCTCGCCGGGAGACACTCGCAGCTCGGTGACGGTGCCCGCCACCTCGGCGTTGACGTTGCTCTCCATCTTCATGGCTTCGAGCACGCACACGGCCTGACCCAGCTCCACGACGTCACCCTCGGCTACCAGTACCTTCACCACGGTGCCCTGCATCGGGGCGACGACGGTGCCGGCTCCGGTGCTCCCACCGCCGCCTCCTCCCCCTCCCCCTCCCCTTCGTCGGGCTCGGCGGCGGGGCGATGCCGTCCCCGCCTCCTCGGCGACGGCCGGGGGCGGTCCGGGGACCCACAACCGCACCTCGTACCGCCGCCCGTCGACCTCGACCTCCACGTCCCGGCGCACCCGGACCTCTTCGACCGCCTGTTCGCCGCCCGCCCCGGGCGCTGGGGCCGATCCCTCGGACCTCTGGGGGCCGTCGGGGATGCCCGACAGGTCGAGACGGTCCTCGACCCACGTCGTGAAATGCTCCCCGGCCACGAAGTCGGGATGGCGGAGGATCGCCAGGTGGGCGGGGATCGTGGTGGGGACACCCTCGACCTCACATTCCCCGAGGGCCCGGATCATCCGCATGCGGGCGGTCTCCCGGTCCTTGCCCCACACGACCACCTTGGCCATGAGGTTGTCGTAGGCCGGGCTCACCTCGTCGCCGGACTCGAAGCCGGCATCGGTGCGCACGCCGATGCCGCCGGGGAGGCGGAACCTGGTGATGGCCCCGGGCGTGGGCAGGAACCGGCCGTCCCGGGAGTCCTCGGCGTTCACCCGGCACTCGATGGAATGGCCCCGCTGGTCGACCTCCCCCTGGGTCATCGGCAGGGGCTCACCGCTCGCGATCCGGAGCTGGAGCTCGACCAGATCGAGGCCGGTGACCATCTCGGTGACGGGGTGCTCGACCTGGAGGCGGGTGTTCATCTCGAGGAAGAAGAACCGTTCGTGGTCCCAGAGGAACTCGACCGTGCCTGCGTTCACGTAACCGCACGCCTCGGCCACCTTGACCGCCGCCTCACCCATGGCCCGACGGGCGTCCTCGGGGAAGCCGGGAGCCGGGCTCTCCTCCAGGAGCTTCTGGTGGCGGCGCTGGCACGAGCAGTCCCGCTCGCCCAACCACACCGTGTTCCCCCGGGCGTCGGCGAGGATCTGCATCTCCACGTGGCGCGGCCGGTCCAGGTAGCGCTCCACGTAGCACTCGGATCGCCCGAAGGCGGCCCCGGCCTCACTCTGGGCCGACTCGAGGGCGGCCGCGGCGTCGGCGGCCTGGTTCACAACGCGCATGCCCCTGCCGCCGCCCCCGTGGGCCGCTTTGATGGCGACCGGCCACCCGTTCTCCTCACCGAAGGCGATCACCTCGTCGGGCGATGTCAGCGGCTCCGAGTCCCCGGGTACGCCGGGGACACCCACGCCCTCGGCCTTCCGGCGGGACTTGGTCTTGTCTCCCATCAGCTCCATGGCCGCCGGTGTGGGCCCGATGAAGGTTGCACCCGTCTCGCCGACGGCGCGGGCGAAGGCGGCGCTCTCGGAGAGGAATCCGTAGCCGGGGTGGACGCCGTCGGCACCGCTCCGCTCGACCAGGGCGCACAGCGCCTCGACGCTCAGGTAGGTGTCCGCCGCGGTCTCGCCGTCCAGGGCGTAGCCCTCGTCGGCGAGGCGCACGTGGAGGGCGCCCCGATCCTGGTTCGAGTACACGGCAACGGTGGCCACGCCGAGCTCGCGGCAGGTGCGGATGACCCGCACGGCGATCTCGCCCCGATTGGCCACCAGGACCTTCTTGAACATGGAGTCTTAAGAGACCGGCGACGAACTACTTGCGTCTTCTCTGACCTTCATCGGGGGAGACACCTCCTATGGGCGCAAGTAGTTCGTCGCCGTCTCTTATGGTTAGCCCATCGAGTGGGACGTGCGCCGGTTCGCCGAGATGGATTCCACCAACCGGTACCTGCTCGACGAGGCTCGGGCCGGGGCTGCCGAGGGCGTGGTGGTGGTGGCCGATCACCAGACGGCGGGGAGGGGGCGCCTGGGGCGCACCTGGACGGCACCGCCCGGCTCGTCGCTGCTGATGTCGGTCCTCCTCCGCCCGGCCCTTTCCCCGGCACGCCTGCACCTGGCGACGGCGGCCATGGCCCTGGCCGCCGGCGATTCCTGCGAGGCCCTGTCCGGGGTACGGCCGGCTTTGAAGTGGCCCAATGACCTCATCATCAGGGATCCAGTCATCGGGGAGGCCAAGCTGGCCGGGGTGCTGGCCGAGGCGGAGCTGCCTGCGGTGGTGGTGGGTCTCGGCCTCAACCTCACCTGGCCGCCTTCCGGTAGCCGGAACGACACCCGAACCATGTCGTTTCGGCTACCAGAAGCCGGGCCGGGAGGAGCCGTGGCCCTGAGCGACGTCGCCGGGCGGTCGATCGACGCATCGGACCTGCTCGACCGGCTACTCGTTGGGCTCGGCGCCCTCGTTGCCGATTGGGACGCGGTTTCCACGCGCTACCGCCACGCCTGCGCCACCGTGGGCCGCCGCGTGCGGGTGACCCTCGCAGGTGGGGATGACGCCTTCACCGGCACGGCAGTGGAGGTAACCGAAGACGGGTACCTCTGTGTGGACACCGGTGGCGGCGTGCGGGTCGTCTCCGCCGCCGACGTCGTGCATCTGCGCCCAGCTCCTTGATGGCGGGCGTCGCCCTCAGGGGTCCAGGTCGGCGACGATCAGGGCGCTGAAAGCTTCAGCGGCCTCCTGGGTGAGGGGGCCGGGCGCAGCGGGCAGAGGCGTGCCATCGACGGCTCGTATGGCCTGGACCTCCCGTGTGCTCGAGGTGAGGAAGGCCTCCTCGGCGGCGGCCAGATCGCCCAGCGACAGGTCCCGCTCCACCACCTCGGATGTCTCGATGACCAGCTGTCGGGTGACGCCGGCCAGGCAGCCGGCCGTGAGGGGTGGCGTGTGGAGCCGGCCTCCGATGGCGACGAAGACGTTGGTGGACGTCCCCTCGCACAGCTTGCCGGCCAGGTTGGGGAAGAGCCCCTCGTGGGCACCCCGGTCCCGGGCCCATGCCAGCGCCACGACGTTCTCGCCGTAGGAGACGCTCTTCAGTCCTGACAGCGCCCCCCGCTCGTTGCGGGGCCAGGGCACCACGGCCACGTCGGCGGTGGGCATCCTGGGCGGCCAGGCCGCCAGGTCTGCGGCCACCACGATCACTGTCGGCTCGGCATCACCGCGGGCCGAACCCATGGGTCCGGCGCCGCCCGTCACGGTGACACGCACCACGCCGTCGACGATGCCGTTGGAGGCCAGCACGTCGGCGATGGCTTCTGTCAGGACGACGGCGGGGGGAAGGGCCAGGCGCAGACCGGCGGCAGACGCCGCCAGCCGTTCGAGGTGGCGACCCACGGCGAAGGGCCGTCCGCCGTATGCTCGCATCGTTTCGAAGACACCGTCGCCCACGGTGAGCCCGTGATCGAGGACCGAGATCCGAGCGTCGGCAGCGTCAACCAGGCGACCGTCGAGCCACATGGTTCGTGTCTCTGCCACGACCCCGAGCCTACGGGCGCAAGGCGGTCACCATCACTTGACGAGCCCATTGCTACCCTCATCCCCCGTGCTTCCCGAAGACGTGTTGGAAGCTCCACGCCGTCGTCGTTGGCCGCGCCGGCTGCTCATCGGGGCCAACGTCTTCGTCGCCTTCACCCTGTTGGTCACCGCCGGCGGCTACTGGTACCTGAAGCGCCAGGTGGGCCGGATCGACGTGATCCCGGGGCTCTGCGAAGTCCTACGCAAATGCGGCGAGGACGAGCCGGGCCAGGCCATGAACGTGCTGCTGGTGGGGTCGGACAGCCGCAAGGACCTGGCCCCCGGGGAGCGCCAGTTCGGCACGGAGAGCCAGGTCGGTGGGCAGCGCAGTGACACCATTTTCGTGCTCCACGCCGATCCCAAGGCGCGCAAGGCGTCGATACTCTCCATCCCTCGAGACCTGGCCGTGCCCATCGCCGGTTCGCGCAGCGACCAGCCCCAGCGGATCAACACCGCCTTCGAGGAGGGCCCCGACCGGCTGATCGCCACCATCGACCAGTCGCTCGGTATCGAGATCGACCACTACGTTCAGGTCGACTTCAACGGCTTCCGTGGAATTGTGGAGGCGGTGGGGGGAGTCACGATCTTCTTTCCCTCGCCCGTGCGGGACAGGATCACGGGTCTGAACGTCAAGACGCCCGGGTGTGTCGAGCTCGACGGGAACAGGGCCCTCGGCTATGTGCGCAGTCGCGAGTACGAGTATGTGGAGAACGGGCGTTGGCGGGTGGACCCCACCGGAGACCTCGGGCGGATGTCGCGCCAGCAGGACTTCATCCGCCGGGTCATTCGCAAGGCGTCACGGGCCGGCCGCAATCCCGTCACGCTCGACAGCCTGGTGGACACCGCGGTGAAGAACGTCAGCCTGGACGAGAGGTTTTCCACCGCCGACATCATCAGCCTGTCGCGCCGGTTCAAGTCGCTGGAGCCGGACGCCGTGGAGATGCAGAGCCTGCCCACCACCGAGGCCCGTCTGGGTGACGCCGCCGTGCTGCGTCTGAAGCAGCCGGAGGCCCGCCAGGTGATCGATCACTTCCTCGGTCGCGATCCTCCGCCCCCGGCTTCCGGAAGCACCGCGGTCGTGCCCGACATCTCCCCGAACAGGATCCGGGTACGGGTGCTGAACGGTTCCGGCGCCCAGGGCCAGGCCGGCCAGGCTGCTCAGGCCCTCCAGACGTCGGGCTTCATCCTGGCGGGCACGGGCGACGCCGACAGCGCCGGGTACACCGACTCCACGATCCGCTACGGCCGCGGCCAGGAGAACAAGGCCCTGGTGCTCAAGGCCTACCTCGGGGGAGGGGCGAAAGTGGAGGAGGACACCACCCTCCGGGGTGTGGACCTGGTGCTCGTGACGGGGTCCACCTTCACGGGAGTGCAGGCGCCGGGCAAGGCCGGACCTACTCCAACCGGTTCGAGCACCACGTCGACCACGACCCCCGGAGTCATCCCGGGCCAGTCGAAGGCCGGCCCCGCCCAACCACCCTGCTGATCAACCACCTGCTGATCGGGCGCCTGCTGACCCTGACCGGCGGGCTCAGTCCTTGTTGACGCCGTGGGACCGTACGAAGTCGTTCACCTCGTAGTAGGCGTCGATCGACTCGCCGGCATCGCCCCAGAAGCCCTCCAGGACGTCGTACTGCATCGTCTGCTGTGACACGAACCAGTTGTTGACGTCGGTGATCTCCAACTCGCCGCGGCCCGATGGCGTGAGGGTGGGGATGACATCGAACACGGTGTCGTCGTAGAAGTAGAGGCCGGTCACGGCGAAGGTGCTGGGCGGATCCTCGGGCTTCTCGACGATGCTCACGATCCGCCCTCCGGCATCCAGCTCGGGCACACCGAGGTGGCGCAGGTGACGTGGGTCCTCGATACGGGAGAGGAGCACCCGGGCCCCCTTGTCCTGGTTGACGAAGTTCGCCACCGACGTGTGTATGGACCGCTCCAGGATGTTGTCGGCGAGCATGACCAGCACCCGGTCGTCACCGGTGAAGCGCTGGGCCAGGCCCAGCGCCTCGGCGATGCCGCCGGGCCGTTCCTGGTAGGCGTAGGAGAGCCGGTCGATGCCGTACTCGTGGCCGTTGCCGAGCAGCCGCAGGAACTCGCCGGCATGGTGACCGCCAGTGACCACCATGAGCTCGGTGATCCCGGCGTTGACCAGGGCTTCTATGGCGTAGCTCACCATGGGCCGGTCGTAGATCGGCAGGAGGTGCTTGTTGGTGATGCGGGTCAGCGGATGCAGCCGACTGCCGCTGCCGCCCGCCAGGATGACGCCTTTCATCCACACGACCTTAGGGCTCGCGAACGGCGGGGGTTTCGGCGATGCCCCCCGTCTCCCGGTACCCTGGCTCTCCCGTGAAGCTGTTCGTGACCGGCGGGGCCGGGTTCATCGGCTCCAACTACGTCCGGCGCGTGGTGGGCAGGGGCGACGACGAGGTAACCGTCTATGACTCCCTCACGTACGCCGGGAACCTGGCCAACCTCCGAGACGTCGAAGATCACCCCGC
>Ga0136627_1000871_pt1 | contig 11827 bp, 11 predicted proteins | sample AntDrymUQ4892206_2_FD_104652 | JGI IMG/M metagenome (GOLD analysis project Ga0136627, IMG submission 104652) | Polar desert sand microbial communities from Dry Valleys, Antarctica - metaG UQ489 (22.06) | ecosystem: Environmental > Terrestrial > Soil > Desert | place: Antarctica: Dry Valley... | reverse complement strand
GACGAGCTCAAGCAGATCTACGGTCCTTACTATCGTCTCGGACGTCGTTTCGTGAAGGTCATCGGATACCCGTGGCTCATGGAGAAGCTGGTGTCGATCGGAATGAACAGCAGGACGGTCATGAGTCTTGCCTTCACGCTGCTGGCGAACCTCGAGGACACCAAGGCGACGACCTACGAGCAGCGAGGACTAAAGGCACTCAAGATGATCGCTGAGCTGAAGCCCGAGCGGTCGTCCGCACGAGCGCCTGCGCTTCCCCCCGTCGGTGCGGGAGGAGAACGAGGATGACTCTGGATTCGTATCTTCCGATTCTCTTTCTGCTCGTCCTCTCCACGGGCTTCGCCGTGGCTTCGATCTGGGTCAGCTCCAAGCTCGGCCCTCGCAAGTGGACGGAGGCAAAGCTTCAGCCCTACGAAAGCGGGATCGTTCCCGACGAGGGACTCGCGGAGAACGAACGCTTCCCCGTGAAGTTCTATCTCGTAGCGATGCTGTTCATCATCTTCGACATCGAGACGGTGTTCTTCTACCCCTGGGCGGTCGTTTATGACGAACTTGCGCTGTTCGGGCTGATCGAGATGGGGATCTTCGTCGGCCTACTGGTCGGCGTCTATGCCTACGTCTGGAAGCGGGGTGGGCTCGAGTGGGCGGAGTAAGCGATTACTACGGCGCCAACTTTGTCACGACGAATCTCGACAAGCTCGTGAACTGGGCGCGCAAGTCGTCGCTGTGGCCCGCCACCTTCGGGCTCGCCTGTTGCGCGATCGAGATGATGGCCACGACGATGCCGCGCCACGATCTTGCTCGCTTCGGCATGGAGCGCTTCAGCGCATCGCCACGCCAGGCGGACCTCATGATCGTTGCGGGCCGAGTGTCCCAGAAGATGGCTCCCGTGCTGCGTCAGGTCTACGACCAGATGTCCGAGCCGAAGTGGGTCATCTCGATGGGTGCCTGCGCCTCGACCGGCGGCGTCTTCAACAACTACGGGCTCGTGCAAGGCGTGGACCAGATCGTGCCGGTCGACATCTATGTTCCGGGCTGCCCTCCGCGTCCCGAGATGCTCATCGACGGCATCATGCTGCTGCACGATCGCATTAGCAAGGGCAACTACACGTCGTCGCGAGTCACCGCGTAGTGGTCTGTCGCGTAAGTAACGCCAGCACCGAGAGCGCCCCTGCGCGTCGAGGGCAAGGCGCGAGGAGTCGAGCGTACTTACCGGTACGTGAGCGACGAGCAACGCAGCCATCGGCGATGCAGGGGCGTTCGAATGCGTCGGCTACTTACGCGGCGGGCCACTAATGAGCATCGAAGTTGTGGACGCCCGGCAATGGGTCGAACGAGCCGAGTCGATGCGCGCCGAGGGCTGGATGATGCTCGATCTCGCGGGCCTGGATCGCCTCGGACTAGACGGTGGCGCCGAGCGCGACCATCGTTTCGAGATCGTATGCCAGCTCGTGCGACCCGACGTCAAACAACGCACCAGCCTCCATGTGACCGCCGAGGGCGACCCCCCCACGATTCCGTCCGTCACTCATGTCTGGGGCCTTGCCGCGTTCGCCGAGCGAGAGGCCTTCGACATGTACGGCATCCACTTCGAGGGACACGAGGGCTTGAGCCGCATCCTCATGCCCGACGAATGGAGTGGTCATCCCTTGCGCAAGGACTACGGCGTCGGCAAGATCACCATCGATTTCAAACCGCAACCGTTCCTGCAGACCGATACGCCGGGTCAATCCACTCATGGACTCGCATCGGATGTCGAGTTGGATGCTCTGGGGCAGATCAAACCGGCGGACGACGAGGCGCGCCATGAGTAAGACCGAGAAGAGAATCGAAGAGCACGACATAGTCCGGCGCCTCGAGGACGAGGGTCACGGCGCGTACGTCGAGTCCTACGATCCCGAAGACGAACGCATGATCATCAACATGGGCCCGGTTCACCCTGCGACACACGGGGTGCTGAGGCTCTTGCTCGAGCTCGACGGCGAGACCGTGATCGAGTGCAAGCCGATCATCGGATACCTCCACACCGGTATGGAGAAGGAATGCGAGGACCAGAACTGGCGTAGCGCGGTCACCATCGTCACGCGCATGGACTACCTGTCCCCATTCTTCAACGAGCACGCGTACTCGATGGCGGTCGAGAAGCTGCTCGACATCGAGGTCCCGCCGCGCGGCCGCTACATCCGCATGCTCATGAGCGAGTTGTGCAGGATCACGTCACACCTCGTGCAGTTCGGCACGCAGGGTCTCGATATGGGCGCGATGTCGGTGATGTTCTACGGTTTCCGTGAGCGCGAGCTGATCGTGGACTTCTTCGAGATGGTCACCGGGCTCCGCATGAATCACGGATTCATAGTGCCTGGCGGCGTGTGGGAGGACCTGCCCGATGGATGGGAGGAGGCCGTAGACGGCATCCTGGAAGTGATGCCGGGCCGGCTGCGCGAGTACCAGGATCTGCTCAGCGAGAACCCGATCTTCATCGAGAGAACGCGTGGCGTCGGTCTCATCACTGCCGAGCAGTGCGACGACCTCGGCGTGACCGGTCCGATTGCGCGAGCCTCGGGCATCGATTGGGATCTGCGGCGGGACGAGCCTTACGAGGCTTACGAGGACCTGGCCTTCGAGGTTCCGCTACAACACCAAGGCGACGTCTACGCGCGCTACCAGGTCCGCATGGCCGAGATGGGGCAATCACTCGATCTGGTCGCGCAGATCGCGGACAAGATGCCCGAAGGCGACTACAAGAACATGGATCCGAAGCTGACCCCGCCGCCCCGAAGCGAGATGAATCGCTCGATGGAGGCGGTCATTCATCACTTCAAGCTGGTCACCCAAGGCTACCCGGTTCCCCCGGGGGAGGCCTACTCCCCCGTTGAGTCACCACGCGGCGAGTTGGGGGCTTACGTCGTATCCGATGGGGGGGCGGCGCCGTACCGGTGCCATGTGCGCGACCCGAGCTTCTACAATCTTCAGTCGCTGCCGGTTATGACTCGAGGTGGGCTCGTCGCCGACCTCATCGCGTCGATCGCCTCGATCGATCCGATCATGGGTGGGGTGGACCGCTGATGGCCGAGGTGTCATCGAACGGGGCGACGAAAGTGCTCGTCGGTGAGCACTACGACACCGCGCGGTCCATCATCTCGAAGTACCCGAACTCTCGGTCCGCGGTGCTACCGCTGTTGTTTCTCGTGCAGGGACTCGAGGGTTACGTCACCGACCAGGGCATGCGCGATGTCGGTGAATTGCTTCATCTCACCCCGGCCGAAGTGCTTGCGTCGGGAAGCTTCTACACGATGCTCAAGAGGAAGCCCACCGGCGAGTACCTCATCTCGGTGTGCCGTAACGTCTCCTGTGCTCATCGCGGAGCGTACAAGGTCATCGCTGCCTTGAGTGAGCGTCTTGGAACCGAACCCGGCAGCGCCACCTCCGACGGCAAATTCGAGCTCGAAACCGCCGAGTGCCTGGCCACCTGCGACGGCGCACCAACAATGCAGATCAACTACGAGGACTTCTACAACGTCACTCCGGATGGTGCAGTGGAGCTGGTGGACGGGATCGAGCGCGGAGACACGGTGACGAGCTTTAGGGGCGAGGCGGTCAAGACGCAAAGAGAGATCAGTTACGAGACCGCGGTTGCGGGGGCTCTTCTGCCGGGCACGGCAGGGGACCAAGAAGCGCGCACGGTCGGAGGAGAGTCACCGAGGGAGGACATGAAGGTCGGCGACAGACCGAAGCTGGACCATTCCGAGGAGCCGCATGGTGGCTGAGCAGGCGCTCGTCGTGCGGAAGCGTCTCGTCGAGGTCGATCACGCATGGAAGGCCGACGTCTACGCAGACACCGGTGGCTACGAGGCCGCGCGCAATGTCGTCACCTCGATGTCCCCCGAAGCAACGCTCGAGCTCGTCAAGGCCTCCGGCCTGCGGGGGCGCGGAGGCGCGGGCTTTCCGACCGGCATGAAATGGTCGTTCGTTCCCAAGGATGTCTTTCCGAAGTATCTCGTCGTCAATCACGACGAGGGCGAGCCCGGAACCTTCAAGGATCGAGAGTTGCTCGAGAGCGATCCGCACCAGTTGCTCGAGGGGATGATCATCGCCGCCTTCGCGGTGGGAGCCTCCAAAGCCTTTATCTATTGCAGGGGCGAGTTCGCGCTGGGCTCGCGCCGCATCGACCAGGCTATTCGTTCCGCCTACGACAACGGCTACCTCGGCGAAGGGGTGTTCGGGTCGTCATTCGATTTCGACATCGTTCTTCACCGCGGCGCCGGCGCGTATATCTGCGGTGAAGAGTCCGCGCTTCTCGATTCTCTCGAGGGTCACCGGGGCCAGCCCCGGCTCAAGCCTCCCTTTCCCGCGGTCAAGGGTCTGTACGGACAACCCACCGTGGTCAACAACACGGAGACGCTCTCGACCCTGCCCCACATCCTCAACCATGGAGTCGACTGGTTCAGGCAGTGGGGGACCGAGAAGTCTCCGGGCGTCAAGATCTTCTCCGTGTCGGGTCACGTCAACGCGCCGGGCAACTATGAGGTCCCCCTGGGGACCAACCTGGGCGACATCCTCGAGCTTGCGGGTGGAATGCTCAACGGCAACGACTTAAAGGCGGTCATTCCAGGAGGCATCAGCGCGCCGCTGCTCACGACGACGGATATGGCCATGGACTTCGAGGAGCTTCAGGGCGCGGGCACGATGCTCGGCTCCGGCGGAATCGTGTTCATGGATCACACGACCTGCATGGTGCGCAACGCGCTCGTCGCCGCGCAGTTCTACGAGCACGAGTCCTGCGGCAAGTGCACGCCATGTCGCGAGGGCACGTGGTGGCAGGTCAAGGTACTCGAGCGCATAGAGCACGGCGAGGGTCGCAAGGAGGACCTCGACCTGTTGCTGGACATGTGCGAGCGTATGGATGGGCGCTGCTTCTGCCCGCTCGGCGACACCGCGGCCTGGGCTGTGCGCAGCAACATCAAGTCCTTCCGCTCCGATTTCGAGGATCACGTGGCGGCCGGCCACTGTACCTACGAGACGGATCACCGGACCCTGGTGGGAGCGCGGGCGGGTGCGACGGGTCTGGGCGACGCGGGGGTCACATCCCAACCATCGGCCGGCATTGGTTCCGACCATGATGGGCACGCGCGATGAGCGAGAAGGAGCTCGTAACGCTGACCATCAACGGGCGCGAGGTGAAGGCCGAGCCCGGGCGCATCTTGATAGACGTGGCCGAAGAACTCGAGGTCTACGTGCCGCGGTTCTGCTACCACCCCGGCATGAGGTCCGTCGCCGTCTGTCGCATGTGTCTCGTGCAGATCGAGGGTCAGCGCAAGCTCCAACCCGCCTGCGCCACGCCTGTAACCGACGGCATGGTCGTCAACACAACCGAGGCCAGCGCGGTCGACGCCCAGGAGGGCATGCTCGAGTTTCTCCTCATCAACCACCCGCTCGACTGTCCGATCTGCGACCGCGCCGGGGAATGCCCTCTTCAGGATCAGACCTACAAGCACGGGCCCGGCTCGTCGCGTTATATCGAGCCGAAGCGCACCTACGAGAAGGCGCTTGCGATCTCAGATTTAGTCGTGCTCGACCGCGAGCGGTGCGTGCTGTGCTGGCGCTGCGTGCGCTTCAGCGACGAGGTTGCAGGTGACGCCTTCATCCAACTCGTCGATCGGGGGCCGGGCACACAGATCTTGACCTTCAACGACGAGCCCTTCGACAGCTACTTTTCCGGAAACACGATCCAGATCTGTCCGGTGGGTGCCCTCACGAGCAAGCCGTACCGCTTCGTCTCGCGGCCCTGGGATCTCACGAGCGCCCCGAGCGTCTGCGCTTACTGCTCGGTGGGCTGTCCGATCACGAACGAAGCGCGCGGCGACTCGCTCGTTCGGTGCCAGGCCCTTCCCAACGAGAACGTCAACGACTTCTGGATCTGCGACAAGGGCCGGTTCGGTTATCACTACGCCGACTCCGACGAGCGTCTGACTTCGCCGCTGGTGCGAAACGAAGCAGACGAATTCGTGGATACCTCGTGGGGCGACGCCTTGGGTTCGATCGCGGCCAAGCTGAAGGATGCCTCGACCGTAGGCGTCGTCGCAGGGGGTCACCTCACGACCGAAGACGCCTGGGCCATCAGCAAGCTCGCCAAGGAAGTGCTGGGCACGCGCGACTTGGACTCGCGCGTTCAGGACGAGGGCGCTCCTTACGAGCGGGCGCTCGGACTCTCGTCGGCGGCCGGTTCGAACGCCACCATCAACGATCTCGAGCGTGCCGGAACCATCGTCTGGGTTGGTCCGGACCCCAAGGAAACGCTGCCGGTTCTGTACCTGAAGCTGCGCAAGGCGGTCGTCGACCTAAAGGCCAAGCTCGTCGTGGTCTCGCCTCGCCGGCTCTCTCTCGATGTCTTCGCAACACACGTGATCAGGACCGAAGCCGGCAAGGCGGCCGAGGCGATCGCGAGGCTCACGTCCGACGACACGCCGAGCGACGTCACCGGTCCGCTGGTGGTGTGCTGGGGTCCGTCCTCGCCCGGTCGCGCCGACGCCTCAAGCATCGACGCCCTCGTCGACCTCGCGACGAAGCTGGGCGGCAAGTTACTCGTGTGCCCGCCGCACGCCGGCTCACAGGGCCTCATCGACATGGGAGTGCTCCCTAGCCTCGACGCTGGTTACGAGATCCCAGCGACCCCCGGCAGAGATACGCGCGCGATCCTCGAGGCGGCCGCGGACGGCAAGCTCGATGCGTTGCTGCTGTTCGGCGCCGACGTGATCGCCGATTTTCCAGACGCCGATCTGGCAACGAGGGCCCTCGAGGGAGGCGCCTACGTCGTCGTCGTCGAATTGTTTCCCACCGAAACGGCGGCGCGCGCCGACGTCTTGCTGCCCAGCGTCGCATATGCCGAGCGCGAGGGCACGTTCACGAACCTCGAGCGCCGGATTCAGAAACTGGAGCCACTGACGGAGTCCCCCGGCGTCGCGCGTGAGCCATGGCGCGTGTGCGCGTCACTCGCGCGGGCGATGGGTGAAGACTGGAGGTGGCATAGCTTCGGTGACGTGTGGGACGACATTCGCGCCAACGTCCGCACCCATGCGCATATCGACCTCGATCTACTCGCGGCGCGTGCGCCCACGCCGGCACCTCACTACGAGAGCGGATTCGAGCCAGACCCCAGTCATTCGACGGGAGTCGTAGCCGGCCCGGGCGGCCCGTACCCGAAGGGCCACCGCTCCGGAACTCCATACCAAACCGGGCAGAACTGGCCGCTGTCGTGGGAGTTGCGCGGGTTCGAGGCGCGCCAGCGACCGGGCATCGTCCCCGAGCCGCCCGCGAGTAACGGCGCGCGACCACCGCGCGCGGATGACAGCGAGGCCGGCGCCGAAGAGGGCGAGGGCTTCGCGCTGCTTACAGGGCGGATGATTTACGACGCCGGCACAATGGTGTCCAAGTCGAGCGCGCTTCGCCACCTCGCGCGGACTCCCTTCATCGAGTTGAACGAACAAGACGCCAAGGCCCTCGAGCTGTCCGAGGGTGACGAGGCGGTGGTGCGCGCGAACGGCCGCGAGGCCCGGCTCGAGGTACGCCTCGGCGACGTCGCTAGAGGCGCCGTGTTCGTCCCCTACGACCAGCCGGGTCTGCGAACCAACACGCTGACGGGATCGGGGCGCGTGACCGTCGTCCGAGGAGATGACGACCGGGCGTGAACGCGATCGGAGATTTCCTGGGACCCGAGGTCATCGTCGCGTTCGTGAAGGTGATCGTCGCCTTCGGCGCGCTGCTGTTCGCGACGCTAATGACGATCTGGTTCGAGCGCAAGGTCATTGCCGACATGCAGTCGCGCATCGGCCCCAACCGCTGGGGACCCTTCGGACTTCTCCAGTCGCTCGCGGACGGGATAAAGCTGTTCTTCAAAGAGGACGTGCGTCCTCGCAACGCCGATCGGTGGACCTACGCCCTCGCCCCCGTCATGACGGCGGTTCCCTCGTTCCTCGCCTTCGTCGTGATTCCCTTCGGAGATCAGGTGACCGTGGGTGGCGAGAGGATCGATCTCATCGTCAGCGACCTCAACATCGGTCTGCTCTTCTTTCTCGCGGCCGGTTCGATCGGCGTCTACGGGATCGTGCTCGCAGGGTGGGCGTCGGGCTCGAAGTACCCGCTACTGGGAGGCATTCGTTCGAGCGCTCAGTTGATCTCCTACGAGATAGCGCTCGGGTTATCGTTGGTTCCCATCGTCTTGGTGTCCGGAACCCTGTCGACCCTCGAGATCGTCGCGGCTCAAGCGGGCACCGTGCAGAACGTGACCTTCTTCGACGGGATCCCGGTGCTCGAGCAGGTATCAGGACTCTTCGAGTTCATCCCGAACTGGTACATCTGGTCCCAGTGGCCCGCGTTTATCTTGTTCATGATCGCCGGCGTGGCCGAGACCAATCGTGCGCCCTTCGACCTCCCCGAGGCGGAGACTGAGTTGATCGCGGGCTTTCACACCGAATACTCCGGCATAAAGTTCGCGCTGTTCTTTCTCGGCGAGTACATCCACGTCGTCGTGATCGCGGCGATGGCCGTGACCCTGTTCTTCGGTGGCTGGAACGGCCCGATCCTCGACTTTCTGCCCTGGCTGTGGCCCGTGCTGTGGTTCTTGGTCAAGACGACTGCGTTCATCTACCTGTTCGTCTGGCTGCGCGCGACCCTGCCGCGGTTTCGCTACGACCGGCTCATGTGGCTCGGCTGGAAACGGCTCATTCCAGCGGCGCTTGTCTGGATCATGGTCACGGCCGTCGTCAATACAGAGGGCGTGTCGCGCGAGGTCAGGCTGGGGGTCTTCGCCGGACTGTTCTTGTTGGTGCTCATCATCGTCATCAAGGGCGATCCGAGGCTCAAGCAGGTGGTGACGCCGGAGAGACGCCCGGCTCGCCGACCGGCGAAGGACAAGGAGAAGGAGGAGGTAGGCAGTGGCGCTGCCTGAGATCCTCACCGGCATGAAGGTCGTGATCCGAAACGCCTTCAAGAGCAAGGACACGCTGTCGTATCCCGAAGTGCGGCGTCAGCCATTTCCTCGCTTCAAGGGCAGGCACATCCTCGACCGGCACCCCGACGGACTCGAGAAGTGCATCGGCTGTGAACTATGCGCCGGCGCCTGCCCGGCCGACGCCATCTACGTCGTGGGGGCCGAGAACTCCGCCGAGGCGCGCTTCTCACCCGGCGAGCGCTACGCACAGATCTACCAGATCAACTATCTGCGCTGCATCTTCTGCGGGCTCTGCGTCGAGGCGTGTCCGACCGAGGCGCTGCTGATGACCACGGAGTACGAGATCTCGGGAGCGTCGCGCAGCGCGCTCATCTACACGAAGGATCAGCTCATCATCGACACGCCGATCAAGCGGCACTGGAAGACGAAGATCGAGTACAGCCCGAACCTCAAGTCCAAGGACTCGGCGAGCCGGAAGGGCAACGGCTCGTGAGTCTTGACATCGTCGTGTTCGGCGCGATGTTCGTGGTTACCCTGGGCTCGGCGCTGGCAATGATCTTCGCCCGCAACGCTGTGCACGTCGCATTGCTACTGGTGCTGAGCCAGGTTGGTCTCGCCGTCGCATTCTTATTGCAGGGTGCTTTCTTCATCGCGGCGGTTCAGATCATCATCTATGCCGGCGCGATCATGGTGCTCTTCTTGTTCGTCATCATGCTGCTCGGCGTTGACCGGCGCGAGGCACTCGACGAACCGCTGCGCGGGCAACGAGCCACCGCTCTCATCCTCGGGGCATTGCTGACGGCCCAGGTTCTGTACGTAGCGTGGCTGGGTGTGGACATCACCTTCACCGGCGGGGGCCAGGAGGCGATCGAGGCGATCAACTCTGAAGACGGCAATGTCCTCGGGATCGGGCGCGTTTTGTTCGGCAGGTACCTGCTGCCGTTCGAGGTCACCTCGGTGCTGCTCATCACGGCCGTCGTCGGAGTGATGGTGCTGGCCCGGAGTATCCAGTCCGTGACGCTTCCGACCGGTACCGAGGAGCCGACCAAGAAGACAGAGGACGTGGTCGCATGACCGAAGTGCCTCCCGGCTATTTCCTTGCCCTCGCGGGACTGCTGTTCACCGTCGGCGTGGTCGGCGTGCTCATTCGGCGCAACGCCATCGTCATGTTCATGTTTATCGAGTTGATGCTCAACGCGGTGAACCTCTTTTTCGTGACGTTCGCGCGCATGCAGGGCAATCTCGAGGGCCAGGTACTCGTGTTTTTCGTACTGGTGGTTGCCGCCGCCGAGGTGGTCGTCGGACTGGCTCTCATCCTGCTCATCGCGCGCCGTAGGGCGTCGCTCGATGTCGACAACGTACGGCTGTTGAAGTGGTGATTCGATGAGCGCCGCTCCGGACGGATTCGCCCTTCTCGCCGCCGCCGTGATCGGACTGCCGCTGGCCGGCGCGGTCCTTCTCATGTTCCTGGGCCGCCGGCTCGGCAGGATCTCCGGCGTCATTGCAAGCGGCGCGATCGGGCTCTCTTTCCTCTCCGGGCTGGTTCTCTTCGGACGGCTGTTGGGGACGCCGGGCGACGAGCGCCGGTTCGTCATCAAGCTCTTCGACTGGATCAACGTCGGCAACTTCAACGCCAACGGCGAGGTCCTCATCGACCAGTTGAGCGTCCTGATGGTGCTGGTCGTTACCGGCGTGGGCACTCTCATCCACATCTACTCCATCGGTTACATGCAGGGCGACGGTCGCTACGCGCGCTTCTTCGCCTACCTCAACCTCTTTTGCGCCGCAATGCTCATCCTCGTGCTGGCCGACAACCTCTTGTTCTTGTTCGTCGGCTGGGAGGGCGTCGGCCTCTGCTCGTATCTATTGATCGGGTTCTGGTTCGAACGCGAGGCGGCGGCGGGCGCCGCCAAGAAGGCGTTCATCGTCAACCGCATCGGCGACTTCTCATTTCTGCTCGGCATCTTTCTCATATCGAACGAGATCGGGAGCCTCAGCGTTAGCGAGGTCAACGCGGGGGCGGCGGGGATGGGAGCGACGCTGGCCGCAACGGGCGCACTGCTGTTGTTCGGAGGCGCCACGGGCAAGAGCGCTCAGATCCCTCTCTACGTCTGGCTCCCCGACGCGATGGAGGGTCCCACGCCGGTTTCCGCCCTGATTCACGCCGCAACCATGGTCACGGCCGGCGTCTACGTGGTCGTCCGCTTCAGCCCCCTATTCGAGGCGGGCGGGCCGACGGCGCTCACGGTTGTCGCGTGGGTCGGGGCGATAACGGCTCTGTGGGCTGCGCTGATGGCCGCGTTCGAGTACGACATCAAGAAGGTGCTCGCCTATTCGACGATCAGCCAACTCGGCTACATGTTTCTCGCGAGCGGAGTCGGCGGCTACTCGATCGGGATCTTCCACCTCGTCACCCACGCCTTCTTCAAGGCGCTGTTGTTCCTCGGCGCAGGCGCGGTGATGCATGCGCTTGCCGGCGAGACGGATATGCGCAAGATGGGCGGACTCCGCAAGTCCATGCCGGTGGTGGGCCTGACCTTCATGGCCGGATGGCTCGCGATCTCCGGCATCGTTCCATTTGCGGGATTCTTCTCGAAGGATGCCATCCTCGCCGTCGCCTGGGAGGCCGGTGAGTACGCACTGTGGGGCATCGGACTCGGCACGGCTCTCCTGACCGCCTTCTACATGTCTCGCATGTACTTCCGGGTCTTCGAGGGCGAGTCGATGGTTCCTAGGGGAGTGCACGTCCACGATGCGCCGAAGACGATGGCGGCTGCGCTCATTCCACTTGGAATCCTCTCGGTCGTCGGCGGCGTCATCAACCTTCCCGGGCTGCTTACCCTCGAGCACTTCCTTGATCCCGTGCTCGGCGAACCGGAG
>Ga0136627_1000870_pt1 | contig 11829 bp, 10 predicted proteins | sample AntDrymUQ4892206_2_FD_104652 | JGI IMG/M metagenome (GOLD analysis project Ga0136627, IMG submission 104652) | Polar desert sand microbial communities from Dry Valleys, Antarctica - metaG UQ489 (22.06) | ecosystem: Environmental > Terrestrial > Soil > Desert | place: Antarctica: Dry Valley... | reverse complement strand
ATTCGACCCCGCGGTCGCCTTGATCGACGGCCACCCTTCGAGGACCTTGACGAACGGCTCGTCGTCGTAGGCATCGTGCAGAATCGCCGTCGCGTCATCATCGGAGAGCTGCGCCGTGAGCCGGGCACGTACCGTCGCCAGCAACCCGCGGCTCATGGGGGCCAGATGCGGCGTGAACGACACCGGCGTCCCGAGGCCCCCGAACGCCGCGAGTCCTCGTTCGATCTCCGGGACGTGGCGGTGGGACACCTCGCCGTAGGCGCCGACGCTGCCGCCGGCTGAGGCCAGCGAGAGATGATCGGCCGCCTTGCGACCCGCGCCCGAAGCGCCGGAGATCGCATCCACCACCACCGGCCCGTCGACGAGCTGCGCACGGGCGAAGGGGACGAGGGCAAGCAGGGTTGCGGTGGGATAGCAGCCCGGGTTGGCGATCCGCTGGGCCCCCTTCAGGGTGGCGCGCGCAAACTCGGTGAGCCCATAGGTCCACTCCTCGTCGCCGCGAAAGTCGTCTCCAAGGTCCACGACGACTCGAGCCGCACAGCGATCGAGGTGCGCTGCAAGCTCGCCGCCGGGCAGGCACGAGAAGCAGACGTCGGTCTCGAGGGCCAGCGTGGGCTCGATGCTCGTCAAGACGCCGGAAAATCCCGCAAGGTGCGGGTGCACCGTTTCAACCGATACGCCCTCGCTGCGTCCACCGGCCAGCCCCACGAGCTCGAACTGGTCGTGACGCGCCAAGAGGCGCAGGAGTTCCGCGCCGCTGTATCCTGATGCGCCCAAGACGCTGGCGGTAGCCATAGCACGGTAAGTTTATGCACAATTACGCATCTCTATCAAACGGCGCCACCGTGTCCGTCAGGTTGGGTAGACACGGGGTTCGGGCAGTCGACGCGGAGGTTCAATGGACGGCATCTGGTTACAGATCGGGTTGGTCTTCATCCTGGTCATCATCAACGCCCTCTTTGCCGGCAGCGAGATCGCACTCGTCTCGCTCAGGGAGGGTCAGATCAAGAAGCTAGAGGAGGGCAGCAAGAGGCAGCAGATCCTCGCCCGCCTCGCCAGAGATCCGAACCAGTTCCTCTCGACCATCCAGATCGGCATCACCCTGGGTGGGTTCCTCGCCTCCGCGACCGCGGCCGTGACGCTGGCCCGGCCCCTGATCGAACCGCTCGAGCCCATTTTCGGCGGGGTGGCCAGGCCCGCCGCGATCGTCCTGGTCACACTCGTGTTGACCTACGTGACCCTGGTCTTCGGCGAACTCGCGCCCAAGCGCCTCGCGCTTCAGCGAGCCGAGGGCTGGGGGGCGTTCGCGTCGCCGCCCCTCGTTTTTCTCGCGAAGGTGGCCAAACCGATTGTGTGGCTACTCGGGAAGTCGACGGACTTCACCGTGCGGATCCTCGGGGGCAACCCCTCGGCCCAGCGCCAGGAGGTCGGCGAGGAGGAACTGCGCGACATGGTCACCACGGGCACCGGCTTCAGTCGCTTCCAACGTGAGATCCTCGCCGGTGCCTTCGAGATCAAGGATCGAAGGCTGCGCGAGATCTCGGTCCCTCGTCCCGAGATCTTCTCGCTGCCCGCAAACTCCAGCGTCGACGACGCCATCCCGATGTTGCTCGAAAGCGGTCATTCGCGCGCCCCGGTAACGGGGCGCGACATCGACGATGTCGTGGGCATCGTGCACCTCCGCGACCTGATCGGCTCCGACGGCTCGCTCGCCGAGTGCGCCCGGGCTGCGTACACGCTCCCTGAAACGCTTCCCGTGATGAACGCCCTGCGCGAGCTTCAGCGCAACCGCCAGCAGATAGCGATCGTCATCGACGAGCACGGCGGGGTGGACGGACTCGTCACGATCGAGGACCTGCTCGAGGAGCTCGTCGGGGAGATTTACGACGAGTTCGACAGCGACGTCTCGGGCGTCGAACGCAGCGACGACGGGTCCGTCCTCGTGCCCGGAGGCTTTCCTGTGCACGACCTCGAGGACATCGGCGTCGAGCTACCGCGCGGCGAGTACACGACGGTCGCGGGAATCATGCTCGACCGACTCGGGCGCGTGCCCGAGTCGAACGAGACGCTGGAGGTCGAGGGTTACCGCCTCGACGCGGTCGAGGTAGCGCAAAATGCAATCACCAAGGTTCGCATTGCGCGGCTCACGGACAAGGCCAGGGGCTAACGGTAGGTCTGTCTCCGAAAGACGTCGGTCGACGGTGACGTCACGCGATCCAGTATTAGCAGCCCGTCGAGATGATCGATCTCGTGTTGTAGGGCACGCGCCTCGAAGGCGTCGGTGGCAACGACTCGCAGACTTCCGTGCTGATCCACTCCCTGAACGACGACGCGTTGCGCGCGAGTGACGTTCGCGGTCAGATCGGGGACGCTCATGCAGCCCTCGCGCCCCACCTCTCGTCCCGAGGAGTCGATGACGACCGGATCGACGAGGCAAACGAGTCCATGACAGGTCTTCGTCTTCGGATGGTTGGTGACGTCGACGACGATCACGCGCCGGTTGACGCCTAGTTGCGGAGATGCAAGACCCACGCATGCGGGCGACGCCCTCATCGTGTCGATCAAGTCCGCTATCAAGTCTTCCGGCGAGCGTCCGCGTAGCTCCTCCGACCGAAGTTTGAGGACGCGTTCGGGCAGCCTCACCACCGCGCGCACCGGCATCAGAGGATGTCTGGATCGATCTCGTTCACGGTGATGTCCACGCCGAGTTCGTGCTCGAGACCGCCGAGACCCGCCTCGAGCCGCTCGGTCGTTGCGCCCGCTTCAGCAGAGACCTCGAGCATGAGCGCGTAGACGGGTTGCTCGTCCGACCCGATGACGCGCGATGACAGGTTGGTGATGTTGACCCGGATGCTCGCAAGATGCTCGGCGACGCGAAAGACGATGCCAGGCCTGTCGCCGCCGTAGACCGAAACGACGTGGGTCGGATGCTCAACGGCCGAGTCAGTCTCGGCCACGGGTCGCGCGGCGATGACGAGATCGAGTTGCTCGGCGACGGGCTGCAGTCGATCCTCGACCTTTTCGGGCGTCGCGCCTTCCGCCAGCCTGACCACCAGCATCATCGAGAAGTGCCCACTGAGAATCGTCGAGGTCGCATCCTCGAGATTGCAGCCTGTCTCGAAGAGAACGCGCGTGACGGCCGACACGATGCCGGGTCTGTCGTTTCCGATCGCGGTAACCGCAGCGAGAGAGCGGTTGCTCATGGCCGACAACCTAGTCGGGCCAGAGGTCCCTGTCGGCAATCTCGAGCAGATTTCCGTGGGGATCGCGGAAGTAGAAAGACAGTGACGGTTGCCTCCCTCCTCGACCGGGCCACTCGACCTCCTGAAGGATCTCTACGCCGTGAGCCTTCAGATGATCCTTCCATCGCTCGTAACATGCAGGTTCGACGACGAAGCAAACGTGCCCTGAGCCCGTAACTCCGTGCGGGGGTAGCTGACCGCCTTTCTGCGCGACCGATGGATCGAACAGAAGGAAGACGCTCCTGCCCACACGGAAGAAGAGGGATCTCCCAGGCTGTTTGGCGATCAGGCGCATCCCGAGGACCTTCGCGTAGAAGAGTTCCGCCGAGTCCTGATCCCCGAAATAGAGAACGGTCTCCAGGACGCCGGAAAGCTCAGGCGCGTGCGGTCCCTCGGGCATCACACCGATTGCAGTGTCAGCCCAGCCGGCCTAAGGCTCGATGTTCTGGTTCAGATGGAAGAGGTTCGCAGCGTCGTACTTGCGCTTGATCTCCACCAGCCGTTCATAGCCCACTCCGTAGTTCGCCGAGACGCGCTCTTGATCGTCGGAGACGGCGAAATTGATGTACCCCCCTTCCTCGGAATGCGGAGCGGTGGCGGCGTAGTAGTCACGCACCCAGGCGATGTTCTTCTCGTTATCGGCGGGCTCCGGCCACATGCCGGCGATGACGGTAGCGAAGTTAGAATCGCGATGACCAAACGCCGTGTCGTCGGCTCCGACGCGATGGCACGCCCCGTTGATCGGGTAGATGTGAACGGTCGAGTTCATGGTCGGGACCTTGGGCCCATGCTCAAGGTGCGCGTCGATTACTTCATCGCTTAGTTCGCTCACGAAGTTCGCCTTCCAATAGTGCTGGAGCCCTGGCGGAACGAGCCCATCGAAAGCCGCGTTGAGCGCCGGATAGGGCATCTCTCCCACGTGCTCGGCAATCACCGGCGCGAAATCGTGCAGGACTTTGAGGGCGTTCTCGCCGTCCTCGAGAGGACCTGCCCAGCAGGCGACGATCGCGATGAAAGTGTCGCCGTGGCGCTCCTCGGGAATAAACGGAAGGGGAGGAGCGATCTGGAAGGCCGGGAAGCCCCCGAATGCCTCGGGTGCGTGGGCTATGTATTCGCCGAAGAGCCGCAGAACGTCGCGCGCATCGTCCAGCTCGAAGAACATCGGCCCCCCATAGATGTTCTTGACGGGATGAAGCTGGTACTCAAAGGAAGTGACGACGCCGAAATTGCCTCCACCTCCTCGAAGAGCCCAGAAAAGATCCTCGTTCTCTTTCTCGCTTGCGGTCAGGAAGCTTCCATCGGCGGTTACGACATCGCAGGACACCAAGTTGTCGCACGAAAGACCGAACCCCCGCGACAGATACCCGATGCCACCGCCAAGGGTCAGGCCCCCGATACCGGTGGTGGAGATAATCCCCCCCGTAGTGGCGAGTCCGAACGCGTGCGTTGCGTGATTGAAGTCACCCCACGTGGCCCCCCCCTCTGCGCGGGCCGTCTTGGTCTTGGGGTCGACCCGGACTCCTCGCATCGAGAACAAGTCGATCACAACGCCGTCGTCGCAGGTGCCGAAGCCCGGCACGCTGTGGCTACCACCGCGGACCGACAGATCGAGCTCGTTCTCGCGGGCGAAATGGACCGACGCGACGATGTCACCCACATCTCTTGCATGCACGACGACGCGCGGGTGCTTGTCGATCATCGCGTTGTAGACCTTCCGAGCCTCGTTGTAGCCGTCGTGGTCGGGAGTAATGACATCACCGCGTACCTGCTCATGCAGCTCATCGATCGTGGGCTTAGTCAAGATTCCTCCTCGTGATCTCTTTGACTCCTCCGAGTCAGACCTCCGGGACGGCCTCTACCAAGGCAAGTAAATCCCCTTCCACGCCTCACCACAACAGCGATGAGGGATTCGCGGCCGGATGGGGACTTTGCGAGCTTTCTTCCGGTTGCCCGAGGTGTTCCCGACGGGTGGGCGAGACTCGCCACGCGCGCGCAGAAAGAACCCACCAACCGCGTTGAAGGCCTGAGTCCGCTCGTGGATACGGCCTGGTTCCAGGTGCCGGCGCACGGCCGGCGACACGTACGAGGCCGGCGAAGTTGAAGAGCTCCTCCAGCGCGCCGCCGAGCTGCTCATATGCCCCGGCCGGCAGCGGCCTCGAGAATGATCCGCACCTCGTCGTCGCTCACCTGTGCGAAGTCGTCGAAGTGCTCGCCCACCGCAAGAAAGGGCCGCGGAGTCGCAAGCACGACCACGTCGTCGTAGAGCTCGCGCAGAGGCTCCACGGACTCGGGCGGGCAGACGGGGACGGCGAGGACCAAGCGGGCCGGCTCGTGTGCGCGCAGGACGCGCTCCGCCACCTTCGCAGTTCCCCCGGTCGCGAGGCCGTCGTCCACCACGATGACGGTTCTGCCCCTGAGCGAGGGTTCGCTCCTGTCTCCGATCCAGCGTCGTACGCGTTCGTCCACCTCTCGGACCACCGCGGCGACGAGCTCGTCCAACGTCTGGGCCGAGATACGCATTCGTTCCACCAGCGGGCGATTGATGTAGGTAACTCCTCCGCTTCCGACAGCCCCGATGCCTAGTTCCGGCTGCCCCGGCGCGCCAACCTTGCGTACGACGGCGATCTCTAGTGGCGCGCCGAGGGCCACTGCAACCTCGTCGGCGACCTCGACTCCGCCGCGCGGCAGGCCCACGACGATGGGCTCGGCGGAGCGCAGATCGTCAAGCTCCTCGGCGAGGAGTCGTCCCGCGGCCCTCCGGTCGGGCCATCTCGCATAAGTCATCCGTCGCTAGCAAACCCTCCGCAGGTGCCTCGGCGCAAACGGACGACCCGAGCTCCGGCCGGACGGAGGCGGCGGCGGTGCAATTCACCGGTCGTCCACATACCGGCCCGGGTCGCGTAAAGCCGAGCATGCGTAACGCTAAGAGCATGACTTCTCCCACCACGCTCGGCCTGCTCAAAGCCTCCGGCTACCCGGATCGCACGGTCAAAGAGGAGCTTCGGGCCAACCTGCTCGCACGGCTGCGCTCCAAGCATCCGACTTTCCCCAACATCGTCGGCTACGAGGACTCGGTCCTGCCTGCGCTCGAACGCGCGGTCCTCGCAGGACACGACGTGATCATGCTCGGCGAGCGCGGCCAGGCGAAGAGCCGGCTCATGCGCTATCTCGTCGACCTGCTCGACGAGCGAATCCCCATCGTGGAGGGCAGCGAGCTCAACGACCACCCCTACCACCCGGTCTCGGCCCTGGCGCGAGCCAAGGTTGCGGAACTCGGGGACGCCACGCCCATCGTGTGGGTGGGCAGGGATGCTCGTTACGCCGAGAAGCTCGCGACCCCCGACACCGCGGTCGCCGACCTCATCGGAGACGTCGATCCGATTCGTGTGGCCGAGGGCCGCTACCTCGGAGACGAGCTGACCATCCACTTCGGGCTCGTGCCGCGCACGAACAGGGGCATCGTCGCGATCAATGAGCTACCCGACCTGCCGGAGCGGATCCAGGTTTCGCTGCTCAACATCCTCGAGGAGCGGGACATTCAGGTGCGCGGCTACAGGATTCGTCTTCCGCTCGACGTCATGCTCGTCGCGAGCGCGAACCCCGAGGACTACACGCACCGCGGCCGTATCATCACGCCGCTCAAGGACCGCTTCGGGACTCAGGTGCGCACGCACTATCCGCAGCGCGTCGAAGACGAGATAGCGATCATGGACCACGAGGCCGCCATTACATACGACGACGGCGTCGAGGTTCGGGTACCAGATCATCTGAAGGAGGTCATCGCCGAGTTCTCAGCGCAGTTGCGGGCCTCGTCACAGGTCAACCAGCGCTCCGGCGTCTCGGTACGTTTCTCGATTGGTGCGCTGGAGACCTTGGTGGCCGGCGCACAGCGCAGGGCGGCTCTCACCGGCGAGAGCGTCGCGCTGCCCCGGATGGTCGATCTCTACGCGCTCATTCCCGCCTCAATCGGACGCATCGAGTTCGACATGCTCGAGGAGGGACGAGAAGAGGCGGTCCTGGAGCGCGCTCTCAAGCGGGCGATCCTCGAGGTGTGGCATCACCATCTCGGGGGCCAGGACACTTCGCCGCTGACGACCTCCTTTGACGAAGGTCTGGTGGCCGAGACGTCGTCGGAGATGAGCGCGAGCCACTTCCTGGGGCAGTTCGAGGGCGCGGCCGAGGCCGGCCGGCTCATCGAGAAGCTCGTCGGTCGCCTGAGTCTCGACGACTCTGCGCCGGCGCGCGCAAGCGCACTAGAGTTCGCTCTCGAGGGCCTTCACCTCACCAAACAGCTAAACAAGGAGCTCACGGAATCCCCGGGCCGCTGGCGCTTCCAGTCCGATCTGTAGCACGAGGAGGGAGCATGTCTCGCAGTAGGCACATGACTCGACGCCAGGCCCGGAAGTCTCCACTTGCCCAACGGCGACGCTATTTGTCGCCGTTGGGGATCTCAACCGAGCTGGGGTCGATCGGCTCCATCAGAGGTACACAACCAGCGATCTTCTCGATGATCGCCGTCGCCCAGCGTGAGGTAGGAGGAGGGGCCCATTAGCAGGAGCCGGTACTCAAAGTGGGATGGCAGCCAGTCGCCGCTCGACGACGAGGTCGACGTCGCGGGGGTGCTCGAGGCCATGTCCGAGGAGCTGCTCTCGGGTTACGGGGGCCGCTGGTCGCTGCGCGAGCTTCACAGGCGCGGCATGCAAGGCCGCAGCGGACTCGACTCGATGCTTGGTCGACTTCGAAAAGCTCGGCGCGAGTGGGCCGAGCGCAGCAATCTCTCGGGTCCGCTCGAGGAGGTGCGCGGAGAGCTCGACGCCCTGCTGAAACTCGAGCGCGCCTCCCTCGCAGACCAGACCGACGAGAGTGCACAGCTAAAGGGAATGCAGCTCGAGGCGCTACCCAAGCATCCCGCCGGGGCGCTGCGGGAGCTTCAGGACTACGACTTCAGCTCCGGCGAGGCCAGAGCGCGCTACGAGGCGTTGATGGACAAGCTCCGTCAGGAGATCCTCAACAGCTACTTCAGGTCGCTCATGGGTTCGATGCAAAACGTGACCGCCGAGGACGTGGCGCGCATCAAGGACATGATGGCCGAGCTCAACGACATGATCGCAGCGCGTAACCGCGACGACGAGGTTGACTTCGAGGGCTTCATGTCGCGCTACGGCGACATGTTCCCAGAGAATCCGACCAACCTCGATGAGCTGCTCGAGATCCTCGCCCGGCGTATGGCCGCCATGAGCAGGTTGATGGCCAGCCTCAGCCCACAACAGCGCGCCGAGCTCCAGGGTCTCGCGGAATCGGTGTTGAGCGATCTCGATCTCGCATGGCAGATGGACCAGCTCAACCAGAACCTGCGCGAGCTCATGCCCAATCTCCCCTGGGACGAGGTCAGCCCCAACTACGGCGAACAAGACATGCCCATGAGCCAAGCGGTCGACGCACTCGAGCGCGTCGGCGAGATAGAGGAGCTCGAGTCGACCATGTCGGGCGATTACGCAGGGGCGACGCTCGAGGACATCGACGAGGACCAGGTCCGGCGCGCCCTCGGAGAGGAGGCGGCGGCCGATCTGCAGTGGCTGAAGAAGATCGAACGGGCACTCGAAGAGGCTGGGGTCGTCAACCGCACGCGGGGCCGACTCGAGCTGACGGCGCGCGGCGCACGCATGATCGGCGAGCGCTCGCTGACTCAGGTGCTCGACCGCATCAGGCGGGAGCCGTCACATCGCTCACGCGGGGGCGAGGCCGAGCCGACCGGGCAGACGAAACCCTGGACCTTCGGCGACGCCGATCCGATCTCGGTCGAGCGAACGGTCTATAACGCCGTTCTGCGGTCTGCTCGAGAGCACCCGACCGTTCTGCGGTCTGCTCAGGAGCACCCCGCGGTCCTGCGGTCGGGTCCGGCTCGCGCGGTCAAGCTCGCGCCGGGCGACTTCGAGGTCGTAGAGACAGAGTCTCGCCCTCGCACCGCGACGGCGCTCCTTCTCGATCTCTCCTTCTCGATGCCGCTGCGCGGCCACTGGGTTCCCGCCAAGCGCATGGCTCTCGCGCTTCACGCTCTGATCCACGGCAAGTATCCGCAGGACAGCCTCTACCTCATTGGCTTCTCCGACTACGCCCGCCGCATGGAGGCGCCGGATCTCGCCTCGGCCGGATGGGAGGAAGTGCACGGCACCAACATGGAGCATGCGTTCATGCTTGCGAGCCGGGTATTGGCCGAGGATCCCCGGTCGATCAAACAGGTCATCATGGTCACCGACGGCGAGCCGACCGCGCACCTCGAAGACGGTTACGCGCTGTTCAACTGGCCCCCCATCCCCGAGACCATCGAGAAGACACTGCGTCAGGCCATGCGCCTTGCGCGCAGCAACATAGCGATCAACGTCTTCATGCTCGAGACCTCTCCGGGACTCGAGAGCTTCATGGCGAGGCTGTCGTCCCTCACCGGCGGCCAGATCTTCCGGGCCGACAGCGCAGAGATCGACCAGACCGTGATCGGGAGCTACATGCGCGCGCGTCGCCGCCGCGCCTCCTAACTCTGGTCGTCGTCCCGGCCGACGAGCGCGCTCATCGCTCGGCTTCCACACCAGTGGAGGACGAGTGCAACGCCCGAGCCGATCAGCGCGGCCAGGCCCGCGGCCACCGCTCCACCCCGCAGAGTCCCCGCCGCGAGCAGCACGAGGGCGACGAGAACGAGCCGAGCCCGGAGTCGGATCGGCGGAGGAGGTTGTACCAGGGCCTCTCCGACTCCGGTCAGCAGACCGGCACCGGCGGCGATGACGCAGACCGCGACCACGGGGCCGACGACGCCATGATTCGCGGAGTCCCCGAGCGCCTTGACCAGGGCGACGGCGAGCGCTCCCAGCACCGCGAGGATCGGCGGCCACCACATTCGATGGCGCCGTAGCGCGCGCTTCCAGGAGGTCCGGCCGGAGCTCATCCTCCCAGTGTCCCCCGGCGCGGCTCACGCCGGCTCTTGCTGCAACCGGCCCACGGGCCGGTGGAGGCGTCGCGTGGGCTAGGCTCCCGGACACAAGCCGAGGTTGAAGTTGGGGGGTTGCTGTGACACCTTCGGGAGGTGCGCGTTTCGAGTGGCCGCTGCTGCGGCAACTGCGCGGCCGCAACCTCGACGCCTCATCCGACAGCGCGCTGAGCGCCGAGACCCGCTCGCTCGCGCCGCGCACGAAGCGCGCCGACAAGGTCGTCAAATCGATCTGTCCCTACTGCGCGGTTGGATGTGGGCAGAACGTCTACGTCGAGGACGACGTCATCACCAACATCGAGGGTGACCCCGACTCCCCCATCTCGCGCGGACGCCTCTGTCCCAAGGGCGCCGCGACCTTCGAGCTCGTCACCGGAGCACAGCGTCAGAACAAGGTCCTCTACCGGAGACCACATGGAACCCGGTGGGAGACGATTCCCCTGGACCGGGCGATGGACATGGTCGCCGAGCGAGTGAAGACGGTACGCGACGAGACCTGGGAGGACAAGACGCCGGACGGCCGGGTGCTGAACCGCACCATGGGAATCGCCCATCTCGGCGGCGCGACCCTCGACAACGAGGAGAACTATCTCATCAAGAAGTTGTTCACCGCCCTCGGCGCGATACAGATCGAGAACCAGGCCCGTATATGACACTCCTCCACCGTCCCCGGTCTGGGGACTTCGTTCGGTAGAGGCGGAGCGACGACCTTCCAGCAGGACCTTCAGAACTCCGATTGCATCGTCATCCAGGGATCGAACATGGCGGAGTGCCACCCCGTCGGTTTCCAGTGGGTCATGGAGGCCAAGCGCAAGGGAGCGACGATCATCCACGTCGACCCGCGTTTCACCCGTACGTCCGCCGTGGCGGACATCCATGCGCCCATACGAGCGGGCTCGGACATCGCTTTTCTCGGCGGCATCATCAACTACGTCATCGCGAACGAACGCTACTTTCGCGACTACGTCGTCAACTACACCAACGCCGGCGCGCTCGTCACCGACGACTTTCAGGACAGCGAGGACCTCGACGGTCTCTTCTCCGGCTGGAATGCAGAGACGGGCGCGTACGACACCGAGTCCTGGCGGACCAGCGGTCGCGACGACACGCTGACCGACGAGCGCTGCGTGTTTCAGGTGCTTGCGCGTCACTTCAGTCGCTACACGCCCGAGATGGTCGAAGAGGTCTGCGGCATAGACAAAGAGTTGTTCCTTCGGGTCGCGGAGGCGCTGGCGAGCAACTCCGGACGAGAACGAACGAGCGCGTTTTGCTACGCGGTCGGGTGGACACAGCACTCCGTCGGCGTCCAGTACATCCGGACGGCCTCCATCCTGCAGTCGCTGCTCGGCAACATCGGCAGGCCGGGAGGCGGCATCCTGGCTCTGCGTGGACACGCGTCGATCCAGGGTTCCACCGACATCCCCACGCTCTACAACCTGCTGCCGGGCTACCTTCCGATGCCGAAAGCGGCGACCGACGCGGACCTAGCGACCTACATCCAGCGCAACGGGTCCGAGTCGGGCTGGTGGGGCGAGTTTCCCAAGTACATCGTGAGCCTGCTGAAGGCCTACTTCGGGGACCGCGCCACCGCCGACAACGACTTCTGCT
>Ga0136627_1000869_pt1 | contig 11831 bp, 9 predicted proteins | sample AntDrymUQ4892206_2_FD_104652 | JGI IMG/M metagenome (GOLD analysis project Ga0136627, IMG submission 104652) | Polar desert sand microbial communities from Dry Valleys, Antarctica - metaG UQ489 (22.06) | ecosystem: Environmental > Terrestrial > Soil > Desert | place: Antarctica: Dry Valley... | reverse complement strand
TCCCGTCAGCTCGAGGACATCGCGGTCAAGGCGATGTCCTCGTCGGTCAACGACCCCGTGACGGCGACCCACGCCGTCGGCCACATGGGCGATCTCCTCGTGAAGCTCACGGGCTGTCACCTCGGCCCGACGGCGCACGTCGACGACGACGGGACGGCGAGGGTCGTCATCCCCGATCAGGACCTCCGGTACTACCTCGACCTGGCGTGCGGGCAGCTCCGGCGCTTCGCGGCGAGCGAGCCGACCGTGCTCGCCGCGCTTCTCCGGATGCTCCGCGACGTCGCTGTCGGCTGGCGCGACGACCACCAGAGGGACGAGGTCCGGCGAAGCGCCCACCTCGTCGCCGACCAGCTGGCGCCCTCCGTCGCGGAGGCCGACGCCGGGATGGTGGCCGACATTCGACGGCGCGTCGAGCAGGCGCTCGCGGGGAACGTGTCGATGGCGTACGAGGACCGCGCCGGCGAGACCCGCTCCATGTGACGGCCGCGCCGCCCACTCACGAGCCGTCGACGTCCATCGACGCCACCATGTGGTCGACGACGTCGCGCTCCTCGCGGTACGTGTCCGCCGTGTCGCCGGTGTCGTAGGTCTCGGCGATGAGCGTCCGGCCGTCGACGTCGACGAAGTAGCGGTACTGGAACGTCCCTCTCGGCAGGGAGCCGTTCCCGGTGCCGACGTCCTCGACGACGACCGCTCGGCGCCCGTCGACCGTCGTCTCCGAGCGCGACAACTCGCGGCCGTCGCGGCGGGCGAGGATGACTTCGATCGACGCGCCGACCGTGCGGGTGCCCACCGCGAGCCCGCTCCGTGCCTCGCGTGTTCGGACACCATCGCGGGCTCCGGATCGAAGTACCGGCAGGCGGGGACAGCGCCGCGGGCGACCGACCAGCGGCCCGGATAGGCGACCACGAACTCGTCGGCCGTGCACACGTTGACGTTCACGTACGCCAGCCAGTAGCCGTTCCCGGCCGGCGTGGCGGCGATCGCGGTCACCGGCATGGACGTTCGGCCGCTCGCCGAGTCGGCGAAGCCGGCGTCCCCGAAGGTGAAGACCCCGCCGTCGGCCGCGGTCGCGCCGGACCTTGTCCTCCTCGTCGATCACCTGCTCCTCCGTATCTAGTCGTTGACAAGATTGGTTGCTGGAGGCGATCTTGTCAATGTCTAGACTGGCGCTCGTGCCGCGAGCGTCAACCAGGAGCTACCACCACGGCAGACTGCGCGAGGCCGTCGTCGAGGCAGCCGTGAAGGAGGTGGAGCTCGTTGGCCCGGCCGGTCTGAGCATGCGCGAGGTCGCTCGTCGAGCCGGCGTATCCCACGCTGCCCCTGCTCATCACTTCGGGGACAAGGCGGGCCTCTTCACCGCGATCGCGACCGAGGGTTACCAGCTGCTCGAGCAAGCCACCCGCGACGCCACTGCCGGGGACAACGCCCTGCTACAGGGTGGCCTCGCCTACATCCGCTTCGCCTTGACACACCGCCCCTACTTCGAGGTGATGTTCCGACCCGACCTGTACAGGAGCGACGATGCAGAACTTCTCGCTGCTCGCGACGCAGCCTTCAACGTCCTCTTCGAGGCGGTCGCACACGCACTACCCTACGGCGACCCGAACGAGGTACTCGCCACAGCGATCGCCGCATGGTCCCAAGCCCACGGACTCGCCGTGCTGTGGACCAACCGAAACTTCCCCCAGGCACTGACGGACGACGCGCACGACCTGGCGGCCCTCGCGGCCAGCGGACTCGCCCGGCTCGGTGACATCACCCGCCGACAGATGACCGCCGTGCTCGCAACGCTTCCGACCGCGCCAAGCTCACCCAGGGTCCGCCCGAAGCAACGGGGGCGCGCACCGAAGGCTCGCCGCTAGCGGGTCGGTTCACGCGGACAAATCCCAACTGTGGGAGTTCCGACAGGCGTCCGTCCTGCTCGTCGCGCTTACATCGACGACATTGCCGACGCCTTCGTGCTCGCTGTCACCGACCGCCAGCCGGGTGACATCTGCAACATTGTCGACGAAGTCGCTGTCCTGTCGCCCTCAGTCTGACAGCACGATCGCAACACGACTTCGCGCCTGCCGCCACCGAGCAGCCAGCGCGACGCTCGACGGATGCGACTTCGGAGGCGACTGCACAGTGTTGGCAGTGAGGGACAACCCGCGCCCGGAACCTGTCAAGGCTTGTTGAGACAACCCGGCTCGGCCTCATCCAGCCCAAGGGCAGCCTGCTCGCCGACATGGTCGGAGCCGTCGGCGTGGCCGTCGCCGCCCGCATCCGCCGGATCGGGCCCGTGCCAGCTCCCTGGCAGCTCGCGTTGATCATCACCGTCGGCGGGATCCTCGCCCCCCGGGTCCGCCAGATCCGCTGTTACCAACCGAGGTAACGGGCGGGCCACTTCGACGCGCCCGAGCGCGGTTTCGGCGACATCATCGATGAACACCCGGGCCTGATCTTGTCCCCACCGAACGTGTTGCCTTCATCTCCATCCAGCGCGTCGGCCAACACCGCGGTCGCGAACGACCACAGCGGAGGAGGTGACAACCAGTTGCTGGTGGACCCCCAGCGACGCGGGAGCGTCACCCAAGTACCCGGAGCCACTGTCGCCCAGGTACTGGAGCCACGTCCGAGAAGTGTCAGCCAGAAACCGAAGCCACGGTGGCCACCATCAACCGGAGCCGCACAGGACCGCATGTTTGACCGCATGTTTGACCAATGTTTGACCGATCGCCGTCTACGCCTTCAAGAAGCAGAAGAGCCGGTGCTCTCGCACCGGCTCTGACCTGCATGTTCGTTGGTGGCGGGGGCAGGATTTGAACCTGCGACCTTCGGGTTATGAGCCCGACGAGCTACCAGACTGCTCCACCCCGCGGCGGAGCGAGCAGTTTATCAGGCTGTTCCTACGACGGTGCCGGCGGTGACGGCCCGCCGTCTCCACCACTGCCCTGGGCCTGGCGCACGCGCCCGAGGAGATCGCCTACCACCGTGATCTGGCGCTGGTACTCGGCCAGGTTGCCGTTGCGGAGGGCGGCCTGGGCGGAGTCGAAAGCAATCTGAGCGTCGTTGAGCAGTTGTTGGGTGCTGGCCGGTGCTCCCGCGGCTGGCGGCGTGGGGGCGACCGGCGCCCCGGGGGCCGGGGTCTCCCCCGGCGCGGACTGCTCCAGGGTCGCCGGAGCATCCCCGAACACCGACGTCAAGGATTCCTGGAGCGAGTCGCGCATGACCGCCTTCTCGCCGAACACCACGATCACCTTCTCGAGCTCCGGCAGCGGGTTTCGCTTGGACTGCACGTACAGCGGCCGGATGTAGAGCAGCGAGTTCTCCACGGGATTCACCAGCACGTTTCCGAGCAAGACCTCGGAACCCTGCTGGTTCAACAGGGTTATCTCCCGGGAGATGTCGGCATCGGCCGAGATGCGGGCGTCGACGATCGCTGGACCGTCGATCTGCACGCCTCGTGGCATGACGAATGCCTGAAGCTTTCCGTAGTCCTCCGGGTCGCTCTTGGCCGTCATGAAGGCGGTGAGGTTCTGTTGCTTCTCGTCCGTGGCGGAGGCGGGGACGAAGGGCTGGAGGATCAGGAAGCTCTCCTTTTCGTCACCCGGCAGCCGCAGCAAGAGGTAGGTGGGATCCATCTTCTTCTCCCGGGCACCCCCCGGACCCTGCTGCGTCGCCGGAGTGGGCGACCCCGAACCCGGGTCCTGGGAGATGTTCCAAGCGTCACCGGCGTTGTAGAAGTCCTCGGGGCCGGTGATGTGGTAGCGCCCGTACATGTTGGTCTGGACCCGGAACAGGTCCTCCGGGTAGCGGAAGTGTGAGCGCAGCTCCGGGCTCACCTCCGAGGAGGGAGAGAAGAGCTTGGGGAAGGCCTTGGCGTATGCCTGAGCCACCGGATCCTTGTCGTCGATCAGGTAGAACTTGGTGGTGCCGTCGTAGGCGTCGATGACCACCTTCACCGAGTTGCGGGCGTAGTTGAACGGTGCCGCCAAGTCGCTGTCGCCCGGCACCCGCTCCCGGTTGGCCCTCTGCGAGTAGGGATAGGTGTTACTCGCGGTGTAGGCGTCCTGAACCCAAAGGATCCGACCGTCGATGATGACCGGGTACGGGTCGGCGTCGTAGCGCAGGAAGGGCGCGGCAGCGCGGACCCGTTGGTTGATGTCTCGGATGTAGATGGCCCGGGACTCGGGGGTCACCTGGTTGGAGATGAGGAAGTTCACGTCGGCGAACCTGAGGGCCAACGCCGCTCGGCGCAGCAACGACTTGAGACGGACCCCGCCGGCGCCGTCGTAGGTGCTGAACTCGGTCTTTCCGTCGTCGGTCCTCTGGAAGTCGATCTCGGGCTGCTTGCTGTTGACGATGGCGTAGCCGCCGATGCGCTCGCCGTAGTAGAGCCGGGGCTGCTTGACCTCGGGGGTGCCCACCGGGGGGACGTTGCGGAGGATGAAGTCCGGCTTGCCGTCAGCGGTGACGGCGTTGGCCGGCGCCACCACGGCGCCGAAGCCGTGGGTATACGAGAGGTGACGGTTCACCCACGACTCCGAGCCCGGAAGGTCGGCAGGGTTCAGCTCGCGGGCCGACACGATGGTCTGCGTCACCTTGTCGTTGATCCTGTAGCGGTCGATGTCAGGCTCGTTGAACTGGTAGTAGGAGCGGATCTCCTGGAGCTTCTGGAAGGTCTGGCCCACGAACTTCGGGTCCCACAGGCGTACGTTTCGCACCGTCTCGCTGTTCTCGGCGAGGCCGGCGGCGGTGAGCTTCTCGTCGTAGTTGAACGGTTTCTCCTCCACCGCGTCGAGCCCGTACGCCGCTCGTGTGGCCTTGATGTTGCGTTCGATGAAGGGGCGTTCCTTGTCGACCTCGGCCGGGTTCACCACGAACTTCTGCATCACCGCGGGAATGATGGAGCCCACGATCAGGGCCACGAAGGCCCAAAGGCCCACGCCGATGGCAGGGAGCACCCATCCCCGGCGGCGGATGTTGAGCAGGAAGAGCACGAAGGCGACAAGCGAGATGAGGATGAGCAGCTCGAACGCCCGCAGTTGTGCGTTGACGTCGGTGTAAGTGGCGCCGTCCACCACGCCTCGGGCGGAGAAGTTCAGCTCGAAGCGTCTGACGAAGTACTTGGCCGCCTGGATCAGGGCGAGGATCCCGAGCAGGACCGACAGGTGGCCCTTGACCTGCGCCGTGACCCGCTGGCCCGGCGTCTGCAGGCGGATGCCGCCGTTCAGATAGTGGGCGGACGCGGTGACCACTGCGACCACCACCATGGCGACGAAGGCCCAGTTCACCACGAAGGAGAGGAAGGGCAGCTTGAACACGAAGAACCCGATGTCCCTGCCGAACTGGGGGTCCTTGGCCCCGAAGCTCACGCCGTTACGGAAGAGGATCCAGTTGTTCCACTGGGCCGAGACCCCGCCGCCGGCCAGGAACGCGAACATCAGGGCAACAGCCACCCGCAACTTGGACGCGTTGTTCCCGACGAGCTGGCGGTAGCGCTGCACCACCTGGTCCTCGGCGCTCACCGGTCGGAACCTGGGTGCCAGCCGGTCGGCGATCACCAGGTTCACCAGCAGGACAGCGAAGAAGAGAACGCTGAAGGTCAGGGCCAGGAAGATCTTGGCGCCGACCAACCCTCGCCACACGCTCGAGAAGCCGAGCTCTCCGAACCAGAGGTAGTCGGTGTAGAACCCGGCGATCCCTCGCACGGACGTGAGGACGAAGAAGAGGATGACGCCCACGGCGATGAGGCCGGCGCGGTTGCGCGGGCGGCGGCGCCGACCCATGTCGGCGGGGGTTCGCATGAGGCGATGCTAGAGGTTGGCCGGGACGAGCAGGCAGCGGCAACCCGCGTGAGCAGGAGGGTGCACCTGGCCCGTGGGGTATTTGTCGCCACTGGCCGTGGGGCCGGCCAAGGCGTTGTCGTAGCAATCCGAGCAGGGACCACCGTCGTCGTCCACGACCCAGCGCAGGAGGGCTCCCGGCGCCGCCTGGGCCGCTCCCCGCGAGAAGGCGCCGATGATGGCGTCCCGGGCGAGGCCGTCCACCATCTGAGTCTTCCACTCGCGGTAGGCGGCGCTGATGCGCTCTGCCGTTGCTGCCGCGTCATCCCCGTTCTCGCCCGCCAGCCCCCGCTGCAGCCGGCGGCGGAGGGGCCCGACCAGGTTCTGGGCCAGGTTCTCGGCCACGTCGCCGACCTCGGGCGCCGGAGAAGCTCCTGGCGACATGAACCGTGCCCCGGCCACCGCCGCATCCTCCAGCAGGTCGACGCTGGTACGCCGGTAGCGGTCGGCCTGGTTGGCAATCGAGGGAAGGAGCTGGTCCGAGGGCGGCCCCCGGTGTGAACGAAGACCATCGAGAACCTCGTTCTGCTCGTCCTGCAGCGCACGCTTCAACTTCCGCGACAACCGGGACGTGACGGCCTCCAAAGCGGCGTCACGACGTTTCAGGGCGGCCTCGTCACCATCGACCGCCGCTTCCTCGCCAGGCTCCTCGACGGGGCCGGACTCGCTCTCACCCCTTCCCGCCGTGCTCTCGGCCAGGAGGGGGTCGGCAGGGGCGTGGCCGCCCTCCAACCGGCCGTCGAGCACCTCCTCGGCCTGGGCCACCGCAGCACTGCGACCGGCCTTGATGCGGGCGAACAGCTCGGCCACCCCGCTCGGGGCGTGGCCCAGGAGATCGGGCTCGGCGTTGGGCGGCGAGGCCGGTTCGACATCCGCCTCGGCCTCGAGCTCGTGGACGGGCTCCGGCTCGGGCTGTACCGCGTCCGGCACCGGCACCGGTTCGATCTCGTCGGCGCGCTCGGCCTTGTTCTCGCTCTCGAGAGGGGGCGCTGCTTCGGCCTCGGTGGCGGCGGCAGCAGCGGCGGCAGCGTTCTCGACGATGACGTGGGCCGCCGGTGCGTGGATTGATACGGCGTCGGGCCGCGGCTGGGGCTCGACCGGAGGAACCACGGGATCGGGATCGGGAGCGAGAGCGGGATCGGGCTCCGGCTCGACGGGCTCGACGGGCTCGGAGTGAGCGAGCGCCACCGCAGTATCGGCCGTAACCGACACCGAGATGTGGCCCCCGGAGTCGTCGGCGTGATCTCCACGACCGGCGTCGTCGGCGTGGTCCAGCTCGATCCCGGTCCGGCGGGCCACCGCCTCGCTGGCCTCTCGAGCCTCGGGTTCGGCTCGCTGAAGCTCCTCCCCGACCTCCTCGAGCGTCCGGTGCACGACGCGGTAAGCCTCGAGCAACCGTTCGCGACCGGCCAGCAGCTGCTCGACCTGGGCGTGGGCGATCCGCCTTCGCCGGGCCAGCTCCTTGGCCACACGGGCACTGGCGGCCTCGGCCTCCTTCATCATCCTGCTCGCCTGAGCCTCGGCACCCGCCGCCACGGCCCTGGCATCCTGCTTGGCCTTGGCGACCGCCGACTCCATCTCCAGCCTGGTCGCCCGGCGGATCTCCTCGCCGGCCTTCTCGGCCTCCTCGCTTCGTTGGGCCAGCACCACCCCGGCACTGGCGGTGATCCGCTGCGCTTCGGCGTGAGCCTCACGCAGGATGCGGGCGGCGTTCTCCTCGGCCCTGGACTTGAGCTCGCGGGCAACGTCGTGAGCGCTGGCCAGGATGCGAGCGGTCTCCTCCCCAAGGGACTGCGTGAGGACGTCCTCATCGATCACCGGATGGGCGGCCCGGTGCTCGGCATCGGCCAGCCGTCGCTGCAGGTCGCGCTCTCGCTTCACCGAGCCACGCAGCTCGGCGGCGACCCGGTCGAGATAGTCACGAACCTCGTTCGGGTCGAAGCCTCGAAATGCGGAGGAAAACCGCCGGTGGGCGACCTCCTCAGCCGAGACGGGATCGTCGGCCATGCCCCGAGACTACGACTCGGGGGACACCGCCAGCAGGATCCCTCGGTCCTTCCTCGGCGCCTTTCCGGGACTTCGAGTGGATGCGCTCAGTCCCGAGCCCCTGCGGGGGCCTTGGCCAGCGCGCTGACGTCGCCGCCCAGGCCGGACAGGACCGAGAGCGCCTCGGTCAGCGATCCGGCCTTCATGACTTTCAGGTTGTTGCCGGCGCGGGACCGGGCCTCCTCGTACTCGTCGGGAGGCACGAGGAAGTACTCGGCACCCGCCGCCCTGACCGCAGCAGTCTTCTGCGCCACACCACCGACGTTGCCTACGGTGCCGTCGATCTCCATGGTCCCCGTGGTGGCCACCAATTTGCCGCCGGTGAGCTCGCCGGCGGTGAGAGCGTCCAGGACACCCAGCGTGTATGCCAGGCCCGCCGACGGACCACCGATCTCACCCGATTCAATGTTGATCTCGAACGGATAGTCGAACCGCTGGTCCTTGGTGAGGATGGTGACCCCGAGGAACCCACCCGGTCGCCGGGGATTGGCCGCGAGCGTTACCTGCTCGGTGCGGACGGCCCCGTCCACGTTTCGGACCTCCAGTCGCACGACGTCTCCCGGGTTGTGGCCCCGAATGACGCCAACGGCTTCCGACGCCAACATGGCGGGACGCCCGTCGACGGCGATGATGACCTCGTCCGGGGACAGGTGACCGTCGGCCGGCGTGCCCTTCTCTACGGCGACGACGACGCCGCCGGTGCCGTGTTCGGCCACCGGGTACCCGAGCTGTCTGAGGGCGACCACCGAGGCCACTTGCTTGGAGTCGGACATGAGCTGGCGGTTCTGCTCGGAGTAATCGCCTCGGGGTGCCTTCCCCAGGATGCGCTCTTCGGGCACCACGTCGGTATCGCTGTCGAGCCAACCCACCAGGGCACCCACGGGCGTGGCTCGCTGCAGGGAGACGGTGGCCAGGTAGACCTTGCCCTGGGGGGGGAAGCTCCGCTCCTTGGGTAGCCGGATCAAGTCGTTCACCTGGCGCGCCGAGCCCGGCGCCACGCTGTAATACGGCAGAGTGATGTACGAGGCAGCGATGACGAAGACCAGTCCGAAGACGAGGACGATCGGCCATCTCGCCCTTGTCCGCCGCCGAGGGCGGAGTGCTTCTCCAGGGCCCGGGGGGCCTGGCGCTACCATCGAGTCGATCGTGTTCACCTCTGCCTTCCGTTATCGCAGAGAGCCTGCCACGCGCCCACGGAGGTTCGGCGGCGCCCTCGCGGCACGCCCGTGAGTGACCCGGAGGCGGCTGAGACGAACGGGCACCGGCCGCCAGTCCCTGGCCACGCTTCGAAGGTCGACGACCACGTCCGGCTGGAGAACAAGCCGATCCTCGAATGGAGCCGGGACGACTGGCAGCTCTGGGCCGCCGGCCTCAACGAGTCCCAGGACGAGCCGGTGGCGGGAGCGCCGGTCCAACCCGAGACAGTCGGAGACGAGCCGGAGACCCCGGCCATGGAGACCGCCCCCACCGAGACCGTCTTCGCCACCGCCTCGCTGACCCCGGCGCTGGAGACGCAGGATGTCCCCGTCGAGGTGCACGAAACACCGTCGAGCGTGCCGTCCGAGTCGTCCCCCTCCGCCCTGCAGCTCTCTCCGAGTCTGAGTGCCACCAGGCCTTGGCCCGCGCAACTCCAAGAGGCTGCCGTCCAGACCACCCGCACGCGGGCTCGCTCGGCGCTCGGGCTGATGGTCATCGCTGTGGTGGTCGGCGCCCTGGTCGCCGGGCTGGTCACCTTCGTCATCATGGTGACAAGTCTCGTCCTACGGCGCGCCCTCGGCTCGTAGCCGGCCAACTCACGCCGAGCCGGTCGAGAGAGCGAGATGCACCACATATCGGTACTTGGCCGAGCCAGGCGGGTGACAGGCGAAGAGCGTGGCCGTGGGGGTGGCCGTGGGCTCCACGATGTGCATGCCCTGGGGCGTGACGATCTCGGAGCCGGTCATGACGTAGGTCGAGCGAATCCCGTTCACCGTGAAGAAGACCTGGTCGCCAGGAGCCATCCGGTCGATGTCCCGGAAGGGCTTGGTATGGGTGACCCGGTGACCGGAGAAGACGGCGTTGCCCACCTCCCCGGGCATTGCGCTCCCCGGCCAGTGACTGGGCCCGCGGTCGATGGTTCGCAGGCTTATGCCGTGGAAGATGCGGTGGGTGAGGTTGATCCTGGGAATCTCCATGGTGCCGATCTCCACCAGGGGCTCCGGCGCGTACGGGTCATCGGGCACGTCCACCGGCCGGGTGAGTGCAGCCTTGGTGACGTCGTTCGACCGTCCCAGGCTGGTGGTCGTGATCGGAGACCGCTGGAAGGCCGGGTCGTCCGGGCTCCCACCTCGGCCATCACGCCAGACGGCGCCGGTCCCGAGCACGAGCAGGGGCACCAGAAGGACGAAGAGCGCTCTGCGCCGGGGTCGCACGGTCCCAGTGTGACGCACTGCCGAGCGCCGGAGTGACCGCCCCCACCAATGGTGAGCACGGCGCCGAGGGGATCTCCCCCGCCGAGATCCACCGCCGGCGGGAGGCGGCGCTCGGAGGTCACCTCGGCGACGAGGCCGCTGTCCGACCTTTCCTGGCCGACGCCTCGCCGAGGGTCCGGGCCACCGCCCTCTGGGCTCTCGGACGTCTGGACCGGGCCGGCGACGGCGAAGTGGCGACCATGCTCGACGACCCCGAGCCGATGGTCCGGCGCCGGGCGTGCGAGATGGCCGTGCGCCACCTCGACGTGAACCTCGTACCCCTCCTCCGTGACCACGAGCCCACCGTTGTGGAGGCCGCAGCCTGGGCCCTGGGCGAGCGCGGTGCAGCGGAGGCTCGAACGGTCGCCGCTCTGGCCCGCGTGGCCGGCGAGCACGACGACGCCCTGTGCCGGGAAGCAGCGGTGGCAGCCCTGGGCGCCATCGGCGATGACGCCGGTCTTCCCGCAATCCTCGCCGCCACCGAGGACAAGCCGGCAATCCGCAGGCGGGCGGTCATCGCCCTGGCTCCGTTCGAGGGCGATGAGGTCGACGTCGCTCTCAAACGGGCCCTCGACGATCGGGATTGGCAGGTCCGCCAGGCCGCCGAGGACCTGCTGGACGCCGGCGTTGGCCGGGCATCACCCGACGCACCAGGAAATCGCGAGTGACAGGGGCGGCGGGTGGCGGCACTGCGGGCGCTTGGGCCGAGCGCGACGCTGCCGTCGTCTGGCACGGATTCACCCAGATGTCCTCGTACCTCGACGACGCTCCGGTGATGGTGGAACGCGCCGAGGGCCACGAGCTGATCGACGTGGACGGCAAGCGCTACCTCGACGCCATCTCGTCGCTGTGGGTCAGCACCCTCGGCCACCGGGTCCCGGAGTTGGACGAGGCCCTTCGCCGCCAGCTCGACCTCGTCGCCCACTCCACCATGCTGGGCAACGGCAACCGAGTCGTCGTGCAGTTGGCCGAGGCCCTGGCTGCGGTGGTGCCGGTGGAGCGCCCACACATGCTCTTCGCCTCCGACGGGGCCGCCGCCGTGGAGCAGGCCATCAGGATCGCCTTCCAGCTCTGGGCCAATCGGGGCGTTGTCGGGCGAACCTGCTACCTGGCCTTCGGCGGCGCCTACCACGGCGACACCGTTGGTGCCTTGTCCGTGGGCGCGAGCGGCTTCGGTAACGACCTGTTCGACCCCCTCCGCTTCCCCGTCCTTCGGGCGCCGGGCTTCGACGACCCGGCCTGTCTCGACGTGGCAGCCACGATGGTGGCCGACCACGCCGCCGAACTGGCCGCCGTGGTCGTCGAACCCCTGGTGCAGGGCGCGGCGGGCATGCGGATGGCAGGTCCGGAGGGCTTCGCCGGGCTGGCCGAGGCCTGTCGCCGTCACGAGGTGCTCCTCATCTGTGACGAGGTCGCCACCGGCTTCGGGCGCACCGGCACCCTCTTCGCCTCCGAGCAGTGCGGCCTGCGCCCGGACCTGTTGTGCCTGGGAAAGGGCATCACC
>Ga0136627_1000867_pt1 | contig 11853 bp, 8 predicted proteins | sample AntDrymUQ4892206_2_FD_104652 | JGI IMG/M metagenome (GOLD analysis project Ga0136627, IMG submission 104652) | Polar desert sand microbial communities from Dry Valleys, Antarctica - metaG UQ489 (22.06) | ecosystem: Environmental > Terrestrial > Soil > Desert | place: Antarctica: Dry Valley... | reverse complement strand
GACGATGCGCTTCGCCAGGCGCGCCAGGACCTTGCCGGGGCCGACCTCGATGAAGCGTGTGGCGCCCGCCTCGTGCAGCGCGGTGAACGTCTCGCGCCAGCGCACGGGGCGGATGAGCGCCTGGGCGAGCTCCTCGCGCACGTCGACGAACGGCTGCGCGGAGGCGCAGGAGAACACGGTGAAGCGCGGCTCGCCCAGTTCGACGGCGTCGAGCGCGGCGCGGAACGGCGCCACGGCGGGGGCCATGGACGGCGAATGGAACGCGCCGGCCACGGGGAGCCGGATCGCGCGCTTGCCCAGCTCTCCCGCCACCGCCTCGGCGCGGTCGAAGTTCGCGCGATCGCCGGCGAGCACCAGCTGGCCCGGCGCGTTGTCGTTGGCGACGGTGAGGCCCGCCGCCTCGGCGACGTGCGCGGCCTCCGCCGCGTCGGCGCCCACCAGGGCGATCATGGAGCCACGGTCGTCGGCCTCGGCCATCAGGCGGCCGCGCAGCACGACGAGCTCCAGCGCGCGCTCGACGGAAAGGACGCCGGCGGCGGCCAAGGCGGCCAGCTCGCCGAGCGAGTGGCCGGCTGCTGAGCCGGGCGTCACGTCGCCGGCGAGCTCGCGCCAGCCGGCGATCGAAGCGCAGAAGATGGCGGGCTGTTGGAAGCGGGTGCTCTCCTCGACACGCGCGAACGGGTCCTCGCCCACCAGCTCGGCGCAGCGCTCGAGCAGCTCCGGGCAGCGCTGCGCGACGCGATCGCGCATGCCCGGCGACTGGCTGCCCTGGCCTGGGAACAGCAGGGCGCACGCAACATCGGCCGCAGGCACGGGCCTGCGCGAGTCAGAAGACGGGGCACTGGAATCGCTCACCTGGACACCCTTGCCAGCGGGCGCGCGGATTCCCGGAAGTACCCGCGACCTACCCCCCGGGTGGGGGGATGACCGGCGCACGGTGGGGGGTGCGGTGTCCGCGTGGTCGGATCCGTTCACGGATCCTCCGCGTTTCTTGGGCGCCGCGATTCGCTACGGTCGCCCCGGACCGACGATGAGCAGCGCTCCCCTTCCCGCATCGGAACTCAGGCATCCCGTCGCGGACGTCCTTCGCGAGCGAGCCACCGGCGGCTCGCGGCCGGGGGCGCGCGACGATCCCCATCGCGTGGCGCTCGTGCTCGAGGGCGGCGGCATGCGCGGCGTCGTCTCCGCCGGGATGACGGCCGCCCTCGAGCGCCTCGCGCTGACGCAGTGCTTCGATCTCGTCGTGGGCGCCTCGGCCGGCGCGATCAACGGGGCGGCGCTGCTGGCCGGCGTCGCGCAGCAGGGCGCCGCCGCCTACTGGGGGCCGCTCGCCTCGCGCTCGTTCGTCAACCCGGCGCACCTGCTCCGGGGCAAGCCGGTGCTCGACGTCAACCAGGTCCTGGACCTCGCCGGCGGCCTCACCGCCGACGGGCACGAACGCGTCATCGCCAGCCCGATCGCGTTGCATTGCATCGCGATCGACGTGGAGTCGGCCGGCACCGTCGACCTCGTCGGGATGCGGTCCAAGCGCGAGCTGTGGGACGCGCTGCTCGCGTCGAGCCGGATGCCCTGGGCGGGCGGCGCGCCGGTCGTGATCGACGGCCGGCGCTACCTCGACGGCGGGATGGGCTCCCCGATCCCGGTGGCCGAGGCGATCGCGGCCGGCGCCACGCACGTGCTCGCGCTGCAGACTCGGCCGCACGGGGTCCCGCGCAAGAGCGCATCGCGGATCGGCGACCGGTTGATCGAGCGCCACCTCCGCCGGCTCAACCCCGCGCTCCTGGCGCTCTACCGCGAGCGGGTGGCGTGCTACGAGCGGGTGGTGGCGGACATCGGCCGGCGGTCGCTCGACCCGGCGGCGGGGCCGCCCCACGTGCTCGGCGTCCGGCCGCCGGCCGGCACACCGTGCGTCGGGCAGCTCGAGCGGCGCTCCGCGGTGCTCGCGACCGCCGCCGCCGCCGCCGAGCGCCTCGTCGAGCACGCGCTGGATCCCGGCGCCGTGCTGCGACCGGCGCCGGCCGGCTGAACTCAGCCCCAGCCGTCGAGCGGGGCACCAGCCCTGAACCCAGCACCCCTCCTGCACATAAGCACCTATGTTGTGCTTATGTGCAGTCGCGGTCGAGTTTCGCTTCGGCGAAGCCGCCTGGTGGCTGGGTCACTCGCTGGTGGGGCTGCGCTCGGTGCCTTCGCTGAATCGCCGCTCCACCGTCTTCTCGGGCGTCTCCCGCTGCTCCTCGTGGCCCTCGCTGAAGCGCCCGTGGTGATCGGTCCCGGGCGGGTCCTCGTGCGAGATGCCGCGGGCGAAGTTCGGGTCGAGCTGCTCCTCGGCCGTGTCACGCTCCTGGTCGAAGCCCTCCTCGAAGCCCGTGTCCGGCTGCTCGGGACGCGCCGGGTGCTCGTGCTCGGCCTGCTCGGCGGCGGCGTCCTTGGCCGTCTCCGCCGTCTCGTCGTGGCGTTCCATGTCAGAGCCTCCGTCCTCGGTGATCGGTCACGAACGGGTTACCCGCCCGGGCGCCCGACGACTCAAACCCGGGGCCGGACGAGGCCTTCCGCAATCGCCCAGTCGATGGTGCGCCGGAACGTGTCGGCCACGGGCGTGTAGTCGAAGCCGAGCTCACGCGCTGCGAGTGACCCGTCGTAGCGGTGACCGTGCACGAGCGTGCGAACCATCTCACGGCACACCGGCGGCGGCTTCCCGCGCGCCCGGTAGATCCCTTCGACGAGCGCTCCCGCGGCGCGCGCGACCGGCGCCGGAAGGAGCTTCACGTCGCGGCGGACGCCGGACAGCCCGGCGACGATGTCGAGCGCCTCACGCGAGCTGATCGCGGAGCCGCTGACGACGTAGCGCGCACCGTCGGCGCCGCGCTCGGCGCCCAGCACGTGCGCCTCCACGCAGTCGGCGATGTCGACGATGCTGATCTGCGTGTCGACGAAGGCTCGCAGGCGGCCGTTGAGGTACGCGATCAGGATTCGCCCGGTACCGCCCGCTCGCCCCGGACCCTGGACGGAAGCCGGATTGATCGAGACGAGCTCCACTCCGGCTCGCCGCGCGGCCGCGAAGGCGGCGACCTCGCCCTCGCGCTTGGTGCGCTCGTACACGGACAGGTACGTACCGCGGTGCGGCGAGCCCTCGCTGCCGACGGTGCCGTGCGCCTCGCCGAGCGACGCCGCCGACGACGTCAGGACGACGCGCCGCACGCCGGCGCGCGCAGCGGCGCGGACCGCCGTCTCCGCGCCGCGAACGTTGACGTGGAACAGCGCGGCGGGATCGCCGGGACACAGCGTGTTGATGCCGGCGACGTGATAGAGCAGCTCGCAGCCCGCCATGCCGTCCGCCAGGGCGTCCTCGTCGAGCAGGTCGCCGCGCACCACCTGCGCCCCGCGCGCCGCGAGCGCCCGGTCGGCGTCGTCTGAGCGCGCCAGCGCCACCAGATCGTCGCCGCGCTCGGCGAGCCGGTCGGCGAGCGCCCCGCCGATCTGGCCGCTTCCGCCGGTCAGGAAGATCCGGGTCACGTGGTGCCGTCGCCGCGCTTGAGCGCCGGCAGCGCCCGCACGAGATAGTCGGCTCCCGACCACACCGTGACGGCGGCGGCGGCGAGCATCGCCCACTCGTCGACGTAGACACCACCTACCGGATCGCCCGGCCGGAGGATCGCCAGCCCGATAGCGAGGAACTGGACGGAGGTCTTGACCTTGCCGAGCATCGACGGCGCCATCACCTCCCCCTCGGAGGCGATCATGCCGCGCAGGCTCATCAGGACGAGCTCACGACCGACGATCAGCGCGACGATCCACGGCGAGACGCGGTCGGCGGCGAGCAGCGCGATCAGCACGCCGGAGACGAGCAGCTTGTCCGCGGTCGTGTCGAGGAACGAGCCGAGCTTGCTGGTGACGTTCCACCGGCGCGCCAGCCACCCGTCGACGTAGTCCGTCGCCGCCCCGACGCAGAACAGCACCGCCGCGAGAAGCTCGGTGACGTCGTCGCCGACGAGGATCAGGCCCATCACGACGGGCGTGAGCAGGATCCGCGTCGCGGTGCCGGCGGCGAGCAGGCGAGCGGAGCGCAGTCCGCCCCGGGTCACGTTCGAGATCGCCATCTTGGCGCGCGGATGCTACCGCGCGCCGCCGCGGGCGGTGGCGCTCGGCGTGCCCAGCGCGAGCGCCGGCAGCGCGCGGCGCGCGGCCGCCGCGGCGGCCTCCGGATCCGCGTCGCGCAGCGCCGCCTTGACTCCCGGGATCCGGCTCGCGGCCATGCTGAGCTCACGCACGCCCAGGCCGGCGAGCAGCACCGCGGCCTCCGGCTCGCCGGCGAGCTCCCCGCAGACTCCAACCCAGCGGGAGTGGGCCGCCGCGGCGGCGATCACCGAGGCGACGAGGGCTAGCACCGGCGAGAGCGAGGCGTCGAGCAGTCCGGCGAGGGCGGCGTTGCCCCGCTCGGCCGCCATCGTGTATTGCGCGAGGTCGTTGGTGCCGACGGAGAAGAAGTCGACTTCGGAAGCGATTCCCGCCGCCTGAAGAGCGAGCGCGGGCACCTCGACCATCACCCCGACCTCGAGCTCAGCCCGGCTACCCAGCTCGGCGCGGGCGTCGTCGAGCAGCCCGCGGGCGGCGCGCAGCTCGTCGCGCGTGGCCACCATCGGGAACATCACCGCCAGCGGGTGCTCGGCGGCGACGCGCAGGATCGCGCGCAACTGCGTGCGGAAGAGGTCCGGCTCGGCGAGCGAGAGGCGGATGCCGCGGCGGCCGAGGAACGGGTTGTCCTCCGGCGGCTGGCGCAGGAACGGCAGCGGCTTGTCGGCGCCGGCGTCGAGCGTGCGGACGATCACACGCCGTCCCTCGAGTGCGCGGGCGATCTCACGCAGCACCTCGACCTGCTCGTCCTCGCCGGGCGGCGCCGCGCGATCCAGGAACAGGAACTCCGTGCGCAGCAGCCCGACCCCCTCGGCACCCTGGCCGACGGCGAGCCGTGCTTCGGCGGCGCTGCCGACGTTCGCGAAGACCTCGACCCGCCGCCCGTCGCGCATCGCCCCCGGCTCGGCGGCACGGGCCAGCAGCGCCGCACGAGCGGCCACTTCGTCGTCCCGTCGCGCCTCGCGCTCGGCGATCGCCTCGGAACCGGGATCGACGTCGAGGACGCCCGCCGCGCCGTCGACCACCAGGGGCGTGCCCTCGGGAATCGCCAGCAGCGCGTCGCCCACGCCGACGACCGCCGGGATGCCCAGCGCTCGGGCGAGGATGGCGGCGTGGCCGGTCGGCCCGCCGCGCGCGGTCGCGATCGCCCACGCCACTTGCGGGTCCAGGCCGGCCGCCTCACCTGGTGTCAGCTCGTCGGCGACCACGATCCCGGGAGCGGTCGGCCCGGCGCCGGCCGGCGCGCCCACGAGCCGCGCGAGCACCCGCCGGGCGACATCCTGGACGTCGACGGCACGCTCGCGCAGGTAGGGATCGTCGAGCGCGCGCAACGCCGCCGCCGCCTCGGCCGCGGCCGCCTGCCACGCGCGCCCCGCCGCCTTGCCGTCGTCGATGCCGCGCAGCGCGGGATCGACGATGGCGGCGTCGTCGAGTATCAGCGCGTGCGCCGTGAAGATCTCAGCCTCCTCGTGGCTCCCGCGCTCGCGCACCAGCGCGCGCGCCGCGTCGAGGTCGACGCGGACGGCGGCGCGCGCGGCGTCGAATCGCGCACGCTCCTCTGCGGGCGCGCCCCCGGGACGTTCCTCGACCGGGGGCTCGCGCGGCGCCAGCCGGCGCGCAGGGCCAATCGCGATCCCGGGGGACGCCGGCACGCCGTCCAGCCGCGTGCCGGCCGCCGGCGCCGCTCCTTCGGTGCGTGCGCCCACCGTGGAGGGTGCGGCCGCCGGCGGCTCGCCCACTGCGGGTGGGCCGGCCGTGGACGGCGACTCGCCCGCAGCGGAAGCGTCGGTCGCGGACGGCTCGGCGGCGTCGTCGTCCGCCGCATCGCCGAAGTAGTCCTCGGCGAGCGCGCGCAGCGCGTCGAGCGCCTCGCGCGCCTGGGCGCCGCGCGCGTGAACCACGACCTCGTCGCCTTTGCGAACGCCGAGCACGGCCAGCCCCGTCAGGCTGCGCGCGTCGGCCGGGCCGGTCTTGCGCGTGAGGTTGCGAACCTCGACCCGGGCGTCGAAGTCGCTCACCGCCGCCACGAACCGCGCGGCCGGGCGGGCGTGCAGCCCGAGCCGGTTCTCCACCCGCAGCGTGGCTTCGAGCGGGTCGCCGGCCTCGCCGGGCCGCTCGTCGGCGGCCGGCGCGCTGCCGCCGCCGGCAGCCGCTTCCTCTTCTTCGCCCAACTGCGACGTCTTCATCCGCAGTGCGCCTCGCGCCTCCTTGGCGACCTCGTCGAGCGACGCGCCGCCGCGGGCACGCGCGGCAGCCGCCACCGCGCCTTCCACGAGCGGCGCCGCCGAGAGCGCCACCGGACCGCCCTCGGGCGCGATCATCTCGGCCGCCATCTCCGCGGCCATCAGCGCGCTGCCGAGGTCCATCAGGATCAGCACGCCCTCGGGCGAGCGGATCCGCTCGACGGCGGCGCGCACCCGTTCCGCGTCCGTTCCGAGCGCGCCGTCGTCCATCCCGCCGGCCGCCTCGATCGCCACCTCCGGACCGCCCATCTCCCGGGCCAGCTCGACGACGCCCTCGGCCAGCGCGGCGCTGTGGGAGACGATGACCAGTCCGACCACTAGCTAGGCGAGGCCGGACGCCCGGTGGAGCATCTCGACGGGATGGACCGTCTTGACGCCGGTCGCGTGCTCGATCTGCCAGCGACACGTCTCGGAGTCGCACACCGCCCGATCGGAGCCGTTGTCCGCGACCTGCCGGAACAACCCGGCGCCGACGTCCATCGCGATGTCGTACTTCTCGCGCTTGAGCCCGTAGGTGCCCGCGACCCCGCAGCAGGTCGCATCGCTCTCGATCACCTCGAGCTCGGGGATGAGCGCCATCAGCTCCATGGCGGGCTTGCCGATGCCGTGGCCCTGCTGCTGGCAGGGCGCGTGGTAGGTCACCGTCTCCGCCAACGGCTGGAAGTCGGTGTTGAGCTCGCCCCGCTCGTGCAGCGCGAGCAGGTACTCGCAGATGTCGAACACGCGCTCGGAGACGGCCCGCAGCGCGGGGTCGTCGCCGAGCTCGAGGATCTCGAGCGCCTCGCGCTTGAGCATCAGGGTGCAGCTCGTCGACGTGCCGACGATGTCGACGCCCGCGCGCGCGTGCGGGGCCAGGCGCTCGGCGAGCCGGTGCACGTACGCGCGCGCATCGTCGAACAGTCCGTTGGACTGCAGCGGCAGGCCGCAACAGTCCTGCTTGGGCACGTCGACGCCGATCCCCGAGTGCTCGAGCAGCGCGACCGTCATCTCGCCGAGGCGCGGCTCGTAGTAGTTGGTCCCGCAGCCGTGGAAGAAGGCCACGCGACGCTCGGAGGCGAGCGCCGTGTGCCGCCGGGCCCAGCGCTGGAACGTGCGGCCCGCGAAGCGAGGCATCGGCGCCCGGTGGTGGATGCCGATCGTCTGCTCGGCCAGTCGCCGCAGCGCTCGGTTGCGCAGCGTCCAGTTGGCGACCGGGGCCACCGGCGTGCCCAGGCGGCCGGCGAGCGTCGGGCGGGCGAGGATCCGGTCGCGCAGCGGGACGCCGTTCGTGGCCTTCAGATGCGCGCGTGCCTGCGTGTTGATCTCGGCGATGTGGACGCCTTGGGGGCAGACCTGCGTGCAGATGCCGCAGCCGGAGCAGTAGTCCAGCGACGCGTCGGCCGACGGCTCGTCCCCGACCCGGAAGCGCTCGGCCTGGGGCCCGACGTACTTCGGTCCCGGGAACAGCGGCGTGACGTTGGAGACCGGGCAGAACGTCTCGCAGATGGTGCACTTGACGCAGTGGTCGAGCGACTCGCGCATCAACAGCGTTCCGAGCACGTCTCCGTCATGCGCCGCCACGGCGATCAGATCCTCGCGGCCGCCGCGTGCGGGTCTGCGGCGGTGGTCGAGGCGGCCAGCACCAGCTCGGCCGCGCGATGGCCCGTGGAGAGGCTGAGCCCGTCGCCGGACTTCTCCTTCCACGGCTCGGCGCCGGCGAGCGTCGCGCCGGCGACCAGGACGTTCTCGAGCACCGGATCTCCGGCCGAATCGAGCGGGCGCAGCTCGCGGTCCACCGCCACACCGGCCCGCGCGATCGGATGGTCGTCGAAGTAGCCGGAACGGAAACGCTCGTCGCCCGCGGCGGGCACTCCCGTCACGGGCAGCCCGAGCGCGGTCTCGCGGGCCGCCCAGCGCGAGTCGAGCTCCAGGCCGCCGGACGCGAAGCCGCCCGTCGCGAGCACCACCCAGTCGGCGCCCCGCCGTTCCTCGCGCAGGCCGACCCGGACGCGCAGCGCGCTCACCCGCGGACCCTCGCGCTCGGCGCCGACGACCACGTTGTTGAGCAGGACGGTCCCGCCCGCGCGGCGCAACGCCTCGCGCAGGATGGCGAAGAGCCGCATGCCGGGCACGGACGGCGGCAGCGTCGGCACCTCGAAGACGCGCCGGCCGAGCCCGTGCTCGAGCCCCGTCCACGCGCCATGCGGGTCGGCGATGCCGAGCACCGCGGGAAGCGCCACCCGGTCCTCCGCTCCCAGCCCGCGCGCGGCGACCTGGGCGACGACCTGGCCGCGGAAGGCCGGGACGTCGAACGCGCGAGCGAAGCCGAGCGCATTGACGTCGGCGCGCCCCTCGGGAACGAGATCGAGCTCGACCGAGCGTGCCGAGACACCGATCCCCGACCGGCCGAGGGCATCGGCCATCAACGCGGGATGGAAGTCCTTGAGCGCGCGGAAGCCGACGACGACGACGTCCCCGCCCGCTCCGCCCCGGCGCAGATCGCCGCCGGCCATCGTCGCGGGCACGAAGGCGGAGGGCCGCGGGACGCCGATCGCCGTGGGCAGGAGCAGGTTCTCGTCGAGCGAGCCGAGATACGCGTAGGGCGCGAGCGAGCCGTTCGCCACGCGGTCCTCGAGCCACGCCAGCGCCGTCCGGATCCCGTCGCCGCCCACGTGGTTGTAGGGATGTCCCGGGCGCGCGGCGAGAAACGCGCCGAGCGCGTCGGCCGGTCGCTCGACCCGCTCGGGCGCGTAGCCCAGCACGTCGACCGTGCCGCCGCTCAAGTGCGTGGCGCCGATCCCCTTCGCGAGCACCAGCACCCGCGCGCCGGCCTCCGCGAGCCGCACCGCGGCGGCCAGCCCGGCCAGCCCGGTGCCGACGACGACGACGTCGTGGTGGCTCATACCGCGACCGCTTCGGCGGCGGGCAGGTGCTCCACGTCGAGCAGGCCCTGGAAGATCCAGTCGTCCAGGCACGCCTGGCGCAGCTGGTCGCCGTAGAGGATCGGCCAGATCCCCTTCCAGCGCTCCTGCAGGAAGGTCTGCAGCGAGGCGCCCGCCTCGTCGGCGTCGAGCCGGTCCACCGCGTGCAGGATCCCAGTGGCGCGGTAGATGCAGAAACCGCCCTGGCAGGGCCCCATGCCGAGCCGCAGGCTGCGGCGGATGTCATCGAGGCTCGCGGTGCCGCGCCGGCGCATGGCCTCCTCCAGGCGGCGCCGGCCGATCAGCTCGCACTCGCAGATCAGCGGCTCATCCCGGAGGGTCGCCTCGCGCCGCCGCAGCCGGGATCCGAGCCGGTAGGGCTCTCCGTCCTCGTTGCCCGGCGGGCGCTCCTCGCGCGTGCGGCAGGCCCGCTCCTCGCCCAGTTGGGCGCACATCGAGTCGACCAGGTCCTGCGCCATCAGGCGCAACGTGGTGAGCTTGCCGCCGGACATGGTCAGCAGGCCGTCGACCCCGTCGCGCTCACGGTGGTCGACGACCGCGTGGGTGCGGCTGACGTCGCGGGTGTCCGTCACCGCGCCCGCCTTGGCGTCCTGGAACAGCGGACGCACGCCCGCCCACACTCGCAGCGCGCGGGCGTCGCGGAAGCCCGGCACGAGGCGCTCGCCGTCGTCGAGCATCTGGTCGACCTCCGCCTGCGTGACGGGGATCTCGTCGGGGTCGGCGGAGCGGATGTCGGTCGTGCCGATGACGCTGACCGTCCGGATCGGCACGAGGATGTCGCCGTCGTCGGGCATCGTGCAGCGGTTGATCACCGTGTTCACGAGCCGGTGGTTCATGGCGATCATGATGCCCTTGCCGGGCACGACGCCGACGTCCTCGATCCCGGCCATGTGCAGGATCTGGGCCGCCCAGGCGCCCGAGGCGTTGAGGACGAAGCCGGCCTCGATGTCCGAGTCCTCGCCCGTGAGCTCGTTGCGCACGCGCACACCGGTGACGGCGTCGCCCGTGCGGTGCAGGTCGATGACGCGGTGATAGGTCAGGATGCGGGCCCCGTGCGAAGCGGCGCCGCGCGCGAACGACCAGACCGTCTTCCACGCGTCGATCGACGCGTCCGGAACCGTGAAGGCGCGCCGGATCCCCGGGTTGAGCCGCGGCTCGCGCTCCAGCGCCTCACCGACGTCGATCTCCTCGGCGGGCAGCTTCGCGGCGCGGCAACCCTCCAGGAAGCGATCGCCGTAGGCGGGATCGTCGTCGGGCGTGGCCACGAACAGCCCGCCCGTGTCCTCGATGCAGTCCGGGATGACGTCACGCAGGATCGCGTTCTCGACGACGCACTCCTCGGCCGCCAGGGGATCCTTGACGACGTAGCGACCGCCCGAGTGCAGCAGGCCGTGGAAGCGCCCACTCGTGCCCTCGGCGAGATCGCCGCGCTCGACGAGCACGACGTCGAAGCCGCGCAGCGCGGCGTCCCACGCCACGCCGGCGCCGGTGGCGCCGCCGCCGATCACCAGGACGTCAGCCCGGAGCTGAGGCACGTCGCGCATGCTATTGCCCCGGCGCAGCGGGGCGGCGCCGGCAGCGCCGCCCCGCAGCCGTCGTCCTGCCTCAGGCCTCGTCGGCGTCGAACCAGTCGAACGTCCGGGTCACGGCCCGCTTCCAGTACTTGTAGTACTCGTCGCGCTTCTCGGAGTCCATCGAGGGCTCCCAGCGCTTGTCCTCGACCCAGTTCTCGCGCAGGTCCTCGATCTCGCTCCAGAAGCCGGTGGCGAGACCGGCCGCGTAGGCGGCGCCCAGCGACGTGGTCTCGGGGACCTTCGGGCGGATAACCGGCACGCCGAGCAGGTCGGCCTGGAACTGCATCAGCAGGTCGTTGCCGACCATGCCGCCGTCGACCTTCAGCGACTCCAGCGCGACGCCGGAGTCGTTGTTCATCGCCTCGACGACCTCGCGGCTCTGGAAGGCGGTCGCCTCCAGCGTCGCGCGGGCGATGTGCCCGGCGTTGACGAAGCGCGTGAGACCCGCCACGACGCCGCGGGCGTTGGACTTCCAGTACGGCGCGAACAGGCCCGAGAACGCCGGCACGATGTAGCAGCCGCCGTTGTCATCGACCGAGCGGGCGAGGTCCTCGACCTCCGGGGCGGCCGAGATCATCTTGAGGTTGTCGCGCAGCCACTGCACGAGCGCGCCGGTGATCGCGATCGCGCCTTCCAGGCAGTACACGGCGTCCTGGTCGCCGATCTTGTATCCCACCGTGGTGAGCAGGCCGTGCTTGGACTGCACCGCCTCGGTGCCCGTGTTGAGCAGCAGGAAGTTGCCGGTCCCGTAGGTGTTCTTGGCCTCGCCCGGGGAGAAGCAGGTCTGCCCGAACGTCGCGGCCTGCTGGTCGCCGAGGTCGCCCGCGATCGCCACGCCCTGCAGCGCGCCGCCCGAGCGGACCTCGCCGTAGACCTCGCTGGACGCCTTGATCTCCGGCAGCATCGCGCGCGGGATGCCCATGACGCCCATGATCTCCTCGTCCCAGTCCAGGGTCTTGAGGTCCATGAGCATGGTGCGGCTGG
>Ga0136627_1000865_pt1 | contig 11856 bp, 11 predicted proteins | sample AntDrymUQ4892206_2_FD_104652 | JGI IMG/M metagenome (GOLD analysis project Ga0136627, IMG submission 104652) | Polar desert sand microbial communities from Dry Valleys, Antarctica - metaG UQ489 (22.06) | ecosystem: Environmental > Terrestrial > Soil > Desert | place: Antarctica: Dry Valley... | reverse complement strand
TCGGCATCCTCAACGACAAGGAGGTCTACGGAGCCGGTCTCGCGCGCAACATCGTGGGGGCGGCCGAGGAGCTGGGCCTGACAGTGGCGACCGACGCGGGCATCGACCCGAAGGCGCCTAACTTCCGGTCGCAGGCGGCATCGCTCAAGGGCGATGGTGTCGATTGCTTCGTGTTCAGCGGGATCACCGCCAACGGTGCGGTGCAGCTGTACAAGGACGTGGCGGCGGCTCTGCCGGACGCCAAGCTGTACGGCCCCGACGGCGTTGCCGAGTCGGGCTTCGCCGACCCCAAGGAGGGTGGTATTCCCGCCAGCGTGGCGGAGCGGACCAAGGTGTCGGTCGCCACGCTGTCCCCGGACGAGTACCCGCCGGAGGGCAAGGAGTTCTTCGCGAGCTTCGAGAAGGCCTACGGCGAGCCGAACCCGGACCCCTACGCGATCTACGGATACGAGGCGATGGATCTCGTGCTCGACACGATCGAGGAGCTGGGAGCTGACGGTGGTGACCGCCAGGCGGTCATCGACGCTCTCTTCGCCACGAAGGGCCGCGACAGCGTTCTCGGGACGTACGACATCGACGAGAACGGCGATACCACGCTCACCGACTACGGGATCTACGCGATCAACGGCGGCGAGCTGGAGTTCAGCGAGACGATTCAGGCCGCAGGCGGCTGATCGGCTCGGACCGATGACGAGAGCGGGGGCGGGCCTTCGAGCCCGCCCCCGGCTGTTCTCTGAACGACCCGGAGAAGGAAACCTTGGAAGCTGGGAACCATGCACCGCCTGCAGTGAAGGCACCTTCGGCTGCGGGTGCCTCCGTGAAGCAGTTCTTCGGTAAGTACGGCCTGATCATCCTCCTGCTGGTGCTGCCCGTCGCGTACGGCGCGCAGGACATCAGCCAGGACGGAAACCTCTCCCGGCTCGGCAACAACCTGGTGGCCGGACTCTCCAACGGGGCCATCTGGGCCCTGGTCGCGATCGGCTACACGCTGGTCTACGGAATCGTGGAGCTCATCAACTTCGCGCACGGGGACGTGTTCATGATCGGCTCCCTGTCCGCCGCCGGCCTGTTCGGCACTGTCGGGCTCACGGCCGCCACAGGGCCGTTCGGCCTGGTAGTGGGCCTGCTGCTCACCCTGATCCTGTGCATGCTGGCCAGCGGGGCGCTCAACGTGATGATCGAGCGGGTGGCCTACCGGCCGCTGCGCACCGCCCCCAAGCTCGCTCCGCTGATCACGGCGGTCGGCTTCAGCTTCATCCTCCAGAACGTGGGGATCCTGTGGATCGGCGGCTCGCCCGAGGGGATCACCGACCTGATCCAGGCCCAGAAGCAGTTCGTCGAGATCGGCGGCGTGTCGATAACCCACGCCGACGTCCTGGCGGTCGGGGTGACCCTGCCGCTGGTGCTTCTGCTCACCTTCTTCATCAACAAGAGCCGCATCGGCAAGGCCATGCGGGCCACCGCGCAGGACCCGGAGGCCGCCCGGCTGATGGGCATCAACGTGGACACCACGATCTCCATGACCTTCCTGATCGGCGGCCTGATGGCCGGGGCCGGAGGCCTGATGTACGCGCTGTACCAGACCACGATCTGGTTCTTCCAGGGCTTTCAGGCCGGGTTGATCGCCTTCACCGCCGCGGTGATGGGCGGCATCGGCAACCTCCAGGGCGCCGTGCTCGGCGGCTTCATCATCGGCATCATCCAGCAGATATCCGACAACCGGATCGGCGGTGAATGGACTCCCGCGATCGTTTTCGCGTACCTCGTGCTGATCATGGTGCTCAAGCCCCAGGGCCTACTCGGCGAGGAGACCCGCGAAGCCGGATGAGCCGGGAGAGCCTCAAGCCCTTCATCGCGGTCGGGGCGGCCCTGGTCGCCGTGCTGGTCGGCCTGCTCGTCCAGATGGACATGACCATGTCGATCGTGCTCGCCCTCCTCGTCGGCGCACGGCTGTTCTTCGCGGACAACCCGAAGGCGGTGAAGATCGTGAGCGTGGGACTGATCGTGTGGGCGATCGCGCTGCCCCTGTTCCACGTCGAGGCGGGCGGCTTCATCGACGATGCGGTGCTCGCCCTGGCCTATGCGGTGATGGCTCTGGGCTTGAACATCATCGTGGGCTTCGCGGGCCTGCTGGACCTCGGCTACGTGGCCTTCTTCGCCATCGGGGCGCTCGCTGCCGGCTGGTTCATGTCCGGGTTTTTCTTCGACGCGAACGTGCACGTGTTCGTATCGGGCGTGGCTTCCGAGCTGCCGGGGATACACCTCAACTTCCTGTTGGTGCTGGTGATCGCGGTGGTCCTCTGCACGGCTGCCGGGATGGTGATCGGCCTGCCCACCCTGCGGCTGCGGGGTGACTACATCGCGATCGTGACCCTCGCCTTCGGCGAGATTGCCGGGCGGCTGGTGCTCAACGGGGACGAGATCACCGTCGGGGGCCAGAAGCTGACGAACGGGCGGCAGGGAATCACGCCGATCGACAAGATCGACCTGCCGTTCACCGCGCCCTTCGAGTCGCTCAACCTCAGGCCGTGGTTCTGGCTGGCGCTGGCGATGCTGCTGCTCGTCCTTTTCGTGAACTACAGGCTCCGCGACTCGCGGCTCGGCCGGGCCTGGATCGCGCTGCGCGAGGACGAGGTCGCAGCGGCCAGCATGGGCGTGCCACTGGTCAAGACCAAGCTTCTGGCCTACGGCACCGGAGCGGCGTTCGGCGGCATGTCGGGCGCGTTCCTGGCCTCGCTGTCGAACACGGTCAACGCCGACCAGTTCCAGTTCTCGTTCTCGATCTTCATCCTCGCGATGGTCATCCTCGGTGGCCTGGGATCGATCGAGGGGGTGGTGGTGGGTGCCATCGCGCTCACCTACATCAACTTCCGCCTGATCCCCGACGTGCTCAACGACGTGCCGAGCAAGGTGGGCCTCGACTTCGACCTGTCCGAGCTGTCGTTCGGGATCTTCGGCTTCCTGCTGGTGATCATGATGGTCATGCGGCCGGAGGGGCTGATCCCGGAGCGAAGGCGCAAGCTCGAGCTGGCCGAGGGCATCGGCGCGGGGGAGACCGCCAGCGCCGGCGGGTCCGTCGAGACCGTGTACGAGGCGCGCGGATGACCGAGGGCGGTCAGCCGGCCGCCACCGCCTCGCAGGCCGCGCCGGTCGGGGAGCTGCTGCTCGCCGACCGCGTGACGAAGGCGTTCGGCGGCCTGGTGGCCGTGGAGGACGTGAGCTTCACGATCCCTCAGCGCTCCATCGTCTCCATCATCGGCCCCAACGGGGCGGGCAAGACCACCTTCTTCAACATGCTCACAGGCCTCTACAGGCCCACCACCGGCCGGATCGAGTTCGACGGGAAGGACATCACCGCCCGGCGTCCCGACCGGATCACCGCCCTCGGCGTTGCGCGCACGTTCCAGAACATCCGCTTGTTCGCCACCATGTCCGCCGTCGAGAACGTGATGGTCGGCCAGCACGCCCGCATGAAGGCCGGGCTCTTCGGATCGATCCTACGGATCCCGAGCGTGCGCCGCGAGGAGCGCCGGGTGGGCGACCACGCGAGGGAGATGCTGTCCTACGTGGGCCTGGGGGAGGGCCTGCACGACCAGCTCGCCATAAACCTGGCCTATGGCGACCAGCGCCGGGTGGAGATCGCCCGCGCCCTCGCCTCCGAGCCCAAGCTCCTGCTTCTCGACGAGCCCACGGCCGGCATGAACCCCCAGGAGTCCAAGCGCCTCACCGAGTTCATGCGCCAGCTGCGCGACGAGCGGGGTCTCACGATCCTCCTGATCGAGCACGACATGCAGGTCGTGATGGAGGTCTCCGAGCGCATCACGGTGCTCGACCACGGCGAGAAGATCGCCGAGGGGGCTCCGGAGGCGGTGCGCAACGAGGAGCGGGTCATCGAGGCGTATCTCGGCAAGCAGGCCGACGAGGAGGGCAGCGGCTGATGGCACTCCTCGAGGTCACCGACATGCACACCTTCTACGGGAACATCGAGGCGCTCAAGGGCGTGTCCCTCGAGGTCAACGAGGGCGAGATCGTGACCCTCATCGGTTCCAACGGGGCGGGCAAGTCGACCACCCTGCGCTCCATCTCCGGGCTCACCCCCGCGAGTCAGGGCTCGGTCAAGTTCGACGGCAAGGAGATCACCGAGACCCCGCCCCAGGACATCGTGAGGCTCGGGATCTCGCAGTCTCCGGAGGGGCGCCATTGCTTTCAGCGGATGACCGTGCGCGAGAACCTCGAGCTCGGGGCCTTCCTGCGCCGCGACTCGGAGGGGGTGGCCACGGACATGGAGCGCATCTTCGACCTGTTCCCGCGTCTCGAAGAGCGCCAGAGACAGAAGGCCGGCACGATGTCCGGCGGCGAGCAGCAGATGCTCGCCATCGGGCGGGCGCTCATGGCCGAGCCCCGGCTGCTCCTGCTCGACGAGCCCTCCATGGGCATTGCGCCGATACTGGTGCAGCGCATCTACGAGACCATCGTCGACATCAACAAGGCTGGCACTACGATTCTCCTGGTGGAACAGAACGCCAACTACGCCCTCGATGTCTCCCAGCGCGGCTACGTGCTCGAGACGGGCAAGGTGGTCGTGGCTGACGAGAGCTCCGCCCTCCGGGAGAACCCCGACGTGCAGAAGGCGTACCTCGGCGCATGAGGCTTGAGCTGGCGGTCATCGGCGTCTCAGCCCTGTGGCTCACCTACGCGTGGCTGGCCTCGGCGATCATCGCCTCCTACCTCTCCAACCGGAAGGGCTACGGCGAGAAGCTCGGCCTGGCGTCGGGGCTCCTGCTCTCGGCCATGGGCGTGCTGATCTGGTTGATCGTGCCCGCCAAGGCGGATTCGCGGTGGAAGCTCCAGGGAATCTTCGGTTCGAAGGGCAAGACCGTGGCCGAGGCCAGAGCTGAGCGCGAGGCGGCCGCCGGACCCTCGTAGTGCCGGACGACGGAGGCCGCTACGATCCCCTCCCGCCGCTCACCGGGCTGCCGGCCTACGTCTGGCGCCGCTTGCCGCGCGTGGCCAGGATCGCGGTGGCTGCGCTCTCCCTCGCCGCGTCAGTGGGTACTGTTCTGGCGATTCCTCACCTCCGCGACGCCAAGCGTGAGGCCGATGCGCGCTCAGACCGCGAAGAGGCAGATCAGCGCGCCCGCCGGGTGAAGGAGCTCCGCGCTCTGGTAGAGCCCCGGCGCGAGACCGCCCCCGGGCCAGTGCCGCGCGTGCTCGCCCAGCTGCGGGCGAGCATCGCCCTGGATGCCCGGCGCCGCACCGGGGACCGCATCCTTCGCACCGACGCCGGCCAAGAAGGACTCGCGTTGGAAGCTGCACGGCCCGTTCGGCAGCGGGGGAGGCCAGACCGTGGCCGCCGCGCGGGCCGAGCGCGAGCCCGGCGAGGACTCGTCTAGCTCCGCGAGCAGGCCGCGCGCTCAGCTCAGCGGGTTCTCCCAGCGCAGCTCGCGGAAGCGCGCAAAGTCGGTGTCGGTGGAGCAGAGCGCTACGCCGTGCTCGATGGCCAGCGCGGCGAGCACGGCGTCGGGAACGAGGTTGCCCCGGACGTCATAGGTCCTGATGAGCTCGCCGAGGATCCCTGCGTGCTCAGGACCAGGTTCAGGAATCCAGGCCACCGGTGCGGCGAGCCAGTCGGTGACTCGGTCCCAGGCGGTGGCCGGGGACAGCGGCCGCGGGAACGCCCGGGGGTGCGTGGATATCCGTAGGAACGCGGCGAGGCTCGACCACGGAAAGCCGACGCGGCGTGAGCCGTTGAGCTGCTCGGTCAGCCATCTGGCGGCGGTCTCGTGTTGGTCGGCTCCCTTATGGACGGCGTACAGGAGCAGGTTGGCGTCGAGGAGCATCAGCGGGCGGTGGGCCCGTCGAGCGTCTCAACCGCGTCCGCCACGTTGGAGAAGTCGATCCCTCCGCCGAGGTCGTGCGCCTTCTGGCGAAACGGCGAGCCGGCGCGCTGACTGGTGAGGCCGGCGCGCACAAGGTCGTTGACCGCCTCGCTGAGGCCTATGGCGCGCGCCCGGCGCAGCTTCTCCACGGCGGCGGCCACATCGTCGGCGAGAGTGATGGTCGTGCGCATGCCTCTCAATCTAGCGCATCAAGATGCTCTAAGCCAATGCATTTAGAAGTAGCCGTCACCTCATCACTCAAGGTCGCACATTCCGAGCCCGGCCCGCTATGGGGAGCGCCACTACTAGGCGATCGCGTCCAGCACGGCGTCGAGCTCGGACAGGGAGTCCGCGACGAGCTGGTCTCCCTTTCGCCTGAGTTGGCGCAGGTTCTTGGCACTTGCGTCGTCGAGGGCGTCGCTGGCGCCGCCGTCGAGCGTCACCTGAAGCCGCCAGTAGCGGCCCTCGTCGAGCAGGTGGGCGAGTTGGTAGTCCACCGTGTCCGATACGCCGTCGAAGACCACGTCGAGGATCGGGCGCGCCCACTCGACGAGGCCCCAGTCCTTGACGTCGTCGTATGGGAGGGGCCGGGTGAGCTGCCCGGTTCCCAGCGAGAGGAGCACGACCTCGGCGTCCGGGTGGTGGCGGCGCACCTCCGCGAACGCGCACATGGCCGGGTTGATGGCGAACACGCCGCCGTCCACCAGCGAGAAGTGGTCCGCGCCGCCGCCGGCCTCCACCCGCGCCGGCTCGAAGTAGGTGGGGGCGGCCGCCGTCGCGCGCGCCGCCGCGGCCATCGGGAAGTCGCGGCTCGCTTCGCTCCGGGCCGCGGCGGACTTGAAGAAGAACGGCCGCCTGCGCTCGGTCTCGTACGCGGTGACCAGCACGTCGGTGAGCGCCTCGGACAGGCGCGACTCGCCGAGGTATCGCCTGAGCGCCGCAACGAGTCCGCCGGAGGGGTATTTCTCGTCGATCAGCCCGCCGATGGTGCGGATCTGGTGGCTCAGCGGGCGCGAGAAGATCGACGGCCCCTCCTGCTCGTAGAGCTCCACCAGCGTCGTGGCGCTCCAGGCGGGCGCGCCGTCATCGCTGCGCCGCGCCAGCGCGAGCGCGATGATCCCGCCGGTCGAGGTCCCCGCTATCAGGTCGAACAGCTCCGCGACCGGCTTGCCCGCGCGCGCCTCCAGCTCGGCGAGCACCATCGCAGGGATGATCCCGCGGATGCCGCCGCCGTCGATCGAGAGCACGCGCACGCGGTCGGCCATGTATGGCGGAGAGACTAACCATCGGGCCCTGCCGTCGATCTGCGGACGCCTTGGACCGATCTCGAGGAGCTTCGGTGATCCGAGCCGGCTTGGCTACCGGCCGGTCGCCGCCCGCAGCGCGCGCTCGAGGTCCGGCTGGCGGAACTCGTAGCCCAGGGCTTGCAGGCGGGCCGGAACGGCGCGCACCCCCGTGGTCACGATCGACGCCATCTCGCCGTACATGGCTTTGACGGCCAGGCCGGGAACGGGCGCCACGGACGGCCGGTGCAGCACGCGCCCGAGCGCCTTCGAGAGCTCCCTGTTGGTCACGGGCTCCGGGGCGGTCAGGTTGAGCGGCCCTGACGCGGCCGCGTTGTCGAGGCAGAACAGCAGCGCGCCAACGATGTCGTCGGCGTGGATCCAGGGCACGTACTGATCTCCGCCGGCCACGGGCCCGCCCACGCCGAGCTTGAACGGCGGCAGCATCCTCTCGAGCGCCCCGCCCTCCTCGGAGAGCACCACGCCGGTGCGCGTCAGCGCCACGCGCAGCCCCAGCTCCTCAGCCCGCCGGCCCTCGGCCTCCCACTCGGCGCACACGCCGGCCAGGAAGTCGGCGGCCGCGGGCTCGCTCTCGTCCACCCGCTCGTCGCCCCGCGGGCCATACCAGCCGGTGGCTGACTGTGACACCAGCACCCCCGGGCGCGCCGCCTCGTCGAGGTGGCGCAGCGCGGCCACCAGGTTGCGCGTCGCGAGCACCCGCGAGTCGCGGATCTCGCTCTTGGCGCGCTCGCTCCAGCGCTGGGCGACGGGCTCGCCGAGCAGGTGCACGACGGCGTCCTGGCCCGAGAGCGCCGCGGCCGGAGGCGCCTCTGACGTGGGGGCCTTCCAGTCGAGCGTGCGCACCGCTTCGCCGAGCTTCTCCCGCGCGCCGGCGGCATCGCGCGACAGGGCGGTCACCTCGTCGCCGCGGCCTCGCAGGGCCTCGACCAGGGCGCGGCCCAGGGTGCCGGTGGCTCCGGTCACGGTGACCTTCACGCGCTGACGACCTCCTCTTGTCGAGCTATACGGATAGAGAGAGCTCCCCGGTGGCGTCCAAGCCGCGTGCGGCACCGGCGCGTTCCGCTTCCTGTGCTACGGCCCTGGCCACCTCGCGGCTTACGTCGCGGTTGAACACGCTGGGAATGATGTAGTCCCGGGCCAGCTCCTCGTCGGCCACCGTGGCGGCGATCCCGTGGGCGGCTGCCAGCTTCATCTCCTCGGTGATCATCCGGGCCCGCACGTCGAGCGCTCCGCGGAAGATCCCGGGGAAGGCCAGCACGTTGTTGATCTGATTGGGGTAGTCCGAGCGCCCGGTGGCCATCACTCCCGCGAAAGGCTCCGCGTCCTCGGGCCGCACCTCGGGCTCGGGATTGGCCATCGCGAACACGAAGGGGTCCGGGTTCATCCGCTGCAGGTCCTGTGCGGTCACGATGCCCGGTCCCGAGAGGCCCACGAACAGGTCGGCGCCCTCGAGCACGTCCGCCGGGCTGCCCGAGCGCCGGGGGGCGTTCGTGTTCTCGGCCAGCCACTGCTTGGGCGCGTTCATCGCGCCACCCTCGTAGTCGTCGCGACCGGAGTGGATCGCGCCGTAACGGTCGCAGGCCACTATCTCGGTGACGCCCGACGCCATCAGGATCTTGGCCACCGCCACGCCCGCCGCACCCGCCCCCACCATCGACACCGAGAGGCCTTCGAGCGACCGTCCGGTCAGGCGGCACGAGTTGATCAGCGCGGCCAGCACGACGATCGCGGTGCCGTGCTGGTCGTCGTGGAAGACGGGGATGTCCAGCTCCTCCACCAGCCGCTGCTCGATCTCGAAGCAGCGCGGCGAGGAGATGTCCTCGAGGTTGATGCCGCCGAAGGTGGGGGCGATCAGCTTGACCGTCTCGATGATCCTCTCGGGATCCTTGGTGTCGAGGCAGATCGGGAAGGCGTCCACGTCGCCGAACTCCTTGAAGAGCATCGCCTTGCCCTCCATCACCGGCATCGCCGCCTCGGGCCCGATGTCGCCAAGCCCGAGCACGGCCGTGCCGTCGGAGACCACAGCCACGGTGTTGGCCTTGATCGTGTACTTGAAGGCCTTCTGGCGGTTCTCGGCGATCGCCATGCACACGCGCGCCACGCCCGGCGTGTAGGCCATCGAGAGGTCGTCGCGGGTCTTCACGGGAGCGGCCAGCGCCGTGTGGATCTTGCCGCCGCGGTGCAGCTCGAAGGTGCGGTCGGTGGTCTCGACCAGCCTGGCCTCGCGCACGCCCTGCACTGCCTTGATGACCCGGCCGCGATGGTCCTGGCTCTCGCAGTCGATGGTGATCTCGCGCAGGGTGCCGCCGCCGCCGGCCTCCACGGTGTCCAAGGCCACTATCGCGCCGCCGGCGCGGGTGATCGCCTGGGTCACCTTGCCGAGGGTTCCCGCCTCGTGGGGGAGCTCGACCCGCAGGGTCAGGGAGAACTGTGCGCTGGGGGTGGCCATGGCGAGCGGCGGCCGATCATATAGACGGGTCCTCGGCACGCTCGACCGCGGCTCCAGCCGCTGATAGCACTTCGTGCTGTAGATGTGCTCCGCCGCGCCGAATCCGGTGAGGAGTTCACGATCACCGTCTCCGGGAGGCCGGTCGCTCACCTCGGCCCGGCCGCCAAGCGTCGCTGGGTAGGTCCGGCGGCGCTGGGGCGGGTCTTCCAAACCCCCGCGCCGCGAAACCTCGGCGAGGACCTCGACCGGATGCCCGCCACGCTCACGGACCCGTTTGCGTGAGCCGCGTCCTGTTGGACACCTCGATCCTGATCGGGACGCACGGGGTCGGTGACCTGGAGGCAGCGATCAGCGCCGCGTCGCTCGCCGAGCTGCACTTCGGCGTGCTCGTGGCGACCGATCCCGACGAGCGCGCGCGGCGCGGGCAACGGCTCGGCGTGATCGAGGCCAGCTTCGATCCACTCCCTCTCGACGCCGCCGTCGCGCGCGAATGGGGTCGCCTCGCCGCTGCCGTCACCGAGCGGGGTGGCCGGCCGCGCCGGCGCGCGATCGACCTCGCCATCGCCGCCACGGCGAACGTCCACGATGTCCCGCTGCTCATCGCCGACATCGCCGACCTGGCGATCATCGACGACCTCGTCGCCGTCCAAGCGCCCTGACGTTCGTCGACCTCGGGAGGCAGCCGGCGCTCGCCTCGTAGGATGGGCCGGTGGCTGCCGAGGAGTCCCCGCGCGAGCTGTTCCTGATCGACGGCAACAGCCTCGTATATCGCGCGTTCTTCGCGTTGCCGGAGACGATCGCCACATCGCGCGGCGTGCCCACCAACGCGATCTTCGGCTTCGCCTCGATGCTGGTGAAGCTGATGACCGAGTACGGGCAGAAGCCCACGATCGTGGCCTGGGACGCCGGCGACTCCGGGCGCAAGGAGATCGCCTCCGACTACAAGGCCGGGCGAGCTTCGCGCCCGGACCTGCTGCGCGAGCAGTTCCCCCACATGGAGCCGCTCGTCGAGGCCTTCGGCTACACCAACGTGCGGGCCGCGGGCTACGAGGCGGACGACGTGATCGCCACGCTGGCCGCACGGGCCCGCGAGCGCGGGGTGGAGGTGATGGTGGTTACCGGCGACCGCGACGCCTTTCAGCTGATCGAGGACGGGGTGCGTGTGATGGCCACCGGCCGCGGGATCACCGACACCAAGATCTACGACGGCGAAGCGGTGGTCGACCGCTACGGGATCGGGCCCGAGCTGATCCCCGACTTCTACGGGCTCAAGGGCGACACCTCGGACAACATCCCCGGGGTGCCGGGCATCGGCGACAAGACGGCCGCCCAGCTGCTCCAGCGCTTCGGCGATCTCGAGTCCGTGCTGGGCAGCGTGGACGAGATCTCCGGGGCCAAGCGCAAGCAGAACCTGATCGACCACGCCGAGGACGCCCGGGTCTCCAAGCGGCTGGCCACCTCGATCCGAGACGTGCCGATCGACCTCGACTTCGACGGCTCGCTGGTGCGCGAGCCCGATCGCTCGCGCCTGCGCGAGACCTTCAGGGAGTTCGAGCTGCGCGATCCGCTGCGGCGCCTGGAGGAGTGGATCGGCTCCAACGAGGCCGCGGCGCCCGCCATCGAGGCCTCGGCCGAGGTTGCGTCCCGGGCGCGGCGGGCCGGCCCTGCCGCGCTTTCGGGCCTGGAGGGCGAGCACGCGGCGCTGGTCGCGCTGCGACCCGTGGCGCCCGAGGACCAACTGCCGGGGATGGGCGACGAGCCCGTGCTGAGCTTCGCCGCCTACGCGGGTGGCGAAGTGCTCATGGGGGAGGCGTCCGGGGGCCTGGAGGAGCTGCTGCGCGGGTGGGGAGAGCGTCCTGTCGTGGCTCACGACTGGAAGACGATCGCAGCCGCCGAAGGTCAGATCTCGAAGGATTGGACGTCCATGCCCAAACCTTCATGGGTCGCGCCCCCGCTGGAGCACGACACGATGGTGGCGGCGTACCTCCTCGACCCCGCCCGGCGCGGCTACCCGCTCGAGGACCTGGTCCAGGACATCGGTCTGGGCGCGCGCGTGAAGGGGGGAGACGAGCTGGCCGAGCGGGCGGTGCTCACCCGGGCGCTGGCCGAGCACCAGCGCGCGATCCTCGACGAGCTCGACCTCACCCGCCTCCTGGAGGAGGTGGAGCTGCCGCTGGTCGACGTACTGGTCGAGATGGAGCGCGCGGGCGTGAAGCTCGGCGTG
>Ga0136627_1000864_pt1 | contig 11861 bp, 7 predicted proteins | sample AntDrymUQ4892206_2_FD_104652 | JGI IMG/M metagenome (GOLD analysis project Ga0136627, IMG submission 104652) | Polar desert sand microbial communities from Dry Valleys, Antarctica - metaG UQ489 (22.06) | ecosystem: Environmental > Terrestrial > Soil > Desert | place: Antarctica: Dry Valley... | reverse complement strand
GCCGGATCGCAGCTCGGATGGCTTCTGTGGTCGGGTGCGCTGGCGCCGGCGCAGCGAGCGGCCGCCGCCGACCGTCTCTGCCGGCCGGACGTCCTCACGCGATGGGGGCTCAGGACGCTCGCGAGCAGCCATCCCGCCTTTGACGCCTTCTCGTATCACCGGGGCTCCGTCTGGCCGTTCGACTCGTGGATCGGCTGGGGCGGGCTGCGTGCGGTGGGCCGCGATGCGGCCGCCGAGACGATCCGCACTGGAGTGCTGGGCGCGGTGCAGCAGCTCGGCTTGGCCCCCGAGCTGTACGCCGTCACCTCCGACGGCGCGATCGCGACCATCGCCAAGGCGACGCGCGTGCAGGCGTGGACGATCGGGGCGCGGTGGGCGCTCGGCGAAGGCTGGGACGGACGGCCGGCGGCGGTCGGGCCGGTGCAGGAGTGACTTCGGGCGGCGTCAGCCCTCCTGACCTCCACCAGGGTCAGCAGCAGCGCACTGGGCCCGAAGGCGAGGCGGAGCATCAGGCGGGGTCCGTCTCTGCGGCGACCACCTCGCCACGCTGCAGGCGCGAGTGGCGGCGCCCGTTAGGCAGTGGTGGCCGACTCGGCGCCGGACGGCGCGGCGGGCGGTGCGATGACGAGGACCGGCCGGCGCGACCGCTCCACGAGCCGCGTGGTGACGGTGCCGAGCATGCGGCTCACCCGGCCGCGCGTGCTCGCACCGACCACGATCAGGTCCGCCTCGTGCTCCTCCGCGAAGACGAGCACGCCGCGGACGATCGGCCCGGCGCGATGCTCGGCGGTCACGTCGACTCCCGCACGGGCGATGCGCTCGGCGACCTGCTTGGCGGCCCGCTCGGCGCCCTGGGCGAGCTCGTCGCGCGGGACGGTGGAGAGGGCTTCGAGCTCCAGCCCGTCGGCTGACGACGTCTCCCGGCGCGTTTCTCCCCGCGTGCCCTCACGCCAAACCCGCTCGCGGCGCCCGTCGCGACGAACGATGCCCGAGCCGTCCGGGACCTTCCATACTGTTGGTCGGCTATGCCGCCCTTCAAGCTCGACTCGATCTACTCGCCGACGGCCGATCAGCCGGCGGCGATCGACGGCATCGCCGCGGCGGTGACCGAGGGCGCCCGCGGGGTGACGCTGCTCGGGGCCACCGGCACCGGCAAGACGATGACGATGGCCGCCACGATCGAGCGCCTGCAGCGCCCCGCGCTGGTGATCGCGCACAACAAGACGCTGGCGGCGCAGCTCTGCAACGAGTTCCGGACCTACTTCCCGGGCAACTCGGTCGAGTACTTCGTCTCCTACTACGACTACTACCAGCCCGAGGCCTACGTCCCCTCGCGGGACCTTTACATCGAAAAGGACTCGGCGATCAACCAGGAGATCGACCGGCTCCGCCACGCCGCCACGGCCTCGCTCTTCGCGCGCCGCGACGTGGTCATCGTCGCCTCGGTCTCGGCGATCTTCGGCCTCGGCTCCCCGGAGACCTACAACGCGAACTGCCAGGTGCTGGTCAAGGGCGGCTCCGTCGACCGCGACGAGCTCCTGCGCAAGCTCGTGTCGCTGCAATACAACCGCAACGACCAGGCGCTCGGACGCGGCACGTTCCGCGTGCGCGGCGACACGCTGGAGGTGTTCCCGGCCTACGAGGAGACCGCGTTCCGCGCGATGCTGTTCGGGGACGAGGTCGAGCGGCTGCAGCACTTCGACCCGCTCACGGGCGAGCTCCTCAAGGACGACCTCGAGCACGTCGCGATCTGGCCGGCGACGCACTACAACGTCGAGGAGGGCCGCCTGGATGACGCGGTGGCCGAGATCGGGCGCGAGCTCAACGAGCGCTGTGCCGAGCTCGAGGCGGAGGGCAAGCTGCTGGAGTCCCATCGTCTGCGCCAACGCACCCAGTACGACATGGAGATGCTGCGCGAGGTCGGCTTCTGCTCGGGCATCGAGAACTACTCGCGCATCCTCGACGCGCGTCCTCCGGGCTCGCGGCCGTACTGCCTGATCGATTACTTCCCGGACGACTTCGTCTGCTTCATCGACGAGTCCCACCAGACTGTTCCGCAGATCGGCGGGATGCACGAAGGCGACCGCTCGCGCAAGCAGACGCTGGTCGACTACGGGTTCCGGCTTCCCAGCGCGCTCGACAACCGTCCGCAGACGTTCGCGGAGTTCCTCGCGATCGCACCCCAGCTCGTGTTCGTGTCGGCCACGCCCGGCCAGTACGAGCGCACCCACTCCGCCCGCGTGGTCGAGCAGATCGTGCGCCCGACGGGCATCGTGGATCCCGCGATCGACGTGCGCGAGACGCGCAACCAGATCGACGACCTGATGAACGAGATCCGCGGGCGGGTCGAGCGCAACGAGCGCACGCTGGTCACCACGCTCACCAAGAAGATGAGCGAGGACCTGACGGACTACCTGCTCGAGATGGGCTTCAAGGTCCGCTACCTGCACTCGGAGATCGACACGCTGGAGCGGATCCAGATCATCCGCGAGCTGCGGCTGGGCGAGTACGACGTGCTGGTCGGGGTCAACCTGCTGCGCGAGGGGCTCGACCTCCCGGAGGTCACGCTCGTCGCCATCCTGGACGCCGACAAGGAGGGCTTCCTGCGCGGCGAGACGTCGCTCATCCAGACGATCGGCCGTGCGGCGCGCAACATCGAGGGCAAGGTCCTGATGTACGCCGACAAGCAGACCGACGCGATGCGCAAGGCGATCGACGAGACCGACCGCCGCCGGGCGATCCAGGTCGCCTACAACGAGCGGCACGGCATCACTCCGGAGACGATCGTCAAGGGCATCTCCGACATCACGGAGTTCCTGATGACCGACTCCAAGGTGCCGACCAAGCGCCGGCGCCGTAAGGAGCGCCGGACCGACATGGCGCCGGCCGAGCTCGAGACCACGATCGTCGAGCTCGAGGAGGAGATGCTGGTGGCCGCCGAGGAGCTGCGGTTCGAGTACGCCGCGAAGCTGCGCGACGAGATCCGCGAGCTGCGAAGGGACTTGCAGGAAGCGACCGCGCCGAGCTGACGGCGTAGCGTACCCTGGAGTGTCATGGCGACGCAGACCAGGGTTCCCGGCGCCGCTTCTTCCGAGGTCGACTTCGAGCTGGAGCGCTTCGAGCGGACTAGCGAGGACCGGATCGAGATCTCCGGCCGCTGGTACGGCCTGCGCGGCCGCCGGTTCGTCCGCCCCGTCCTGAACCTCCAGACCGGCGGATCGCGCCGCCGTGCGATCGCGCTGCTCGAGCACAAGCCGTGGGCAGCCGACGACGGTCAGACCTGGCTGGCGGCGTTCACGTGGCCCGAAGGCGCCGGCGCGGTGCAGGGCGCCGAGCTGGAGGTTGGCCCGGGCCTGGTGGTAGAGCTGCCGCCGCCGGGCGGGACGCCGAACACCACCGGGCGCGTGAGTGCGCTACGCCCGCACGTGCGGACTCCGCCACGGCCCGCCTTCCGCGCGTCCGAGGAGGACGCGCGCCGGGAGGGCGGGCGCTCCCCGGCCGCGCGGGGAGGCGCCGCGACCGCGGGCGGCCCGGAAGCGAGCCCGCCGGCGACGGAGCGGGTCACGTCGCCGCCGCGCGACGTGATGACCGCCGCGCTGGCCGAGCGCGACGCGGCCATCGCTGCGCGCGACGACGCCGAGCGCGAGCGGATCGCGGCGCTCAACAGCCGCGACGACGCGCTCTCGCGTCGCGACGCCGCGCTGCGCGACGTCGACCGCGCGGGGGTCGAGCGCGACGAGGCGGTCGCCGAGCGCGAGCGCCTGCAGTCCGAGCTCGACCGGATATCCCGCGAGCGCGACGTGGCCCACGCCGAGCGGGGCCGCACGATGCAGGCGTCCGAGGCCGTCGAGCGGGAACGCGATCAGGCTGCCGCCGAGCGCGACGCCGCCCGCTCCGAGCTCTCCCGCGCGCTGCCCGCCCGCGAGCAGGCGCTGCGCGAGCGCGACGCGGAGGCGACCCGCGCCGACCAGGCCGAGAGCGAGCGCGACACCGCCTACGCCGAGCGCAAGTCAGCGGTCGCCCAGCGCGATCGCGCCCGCCGCGAGCGCGACCGCGCGATGCGCGCTGCGGGCGTCGAGCCGCCGGAGGAGTCGCCTCATGTGGCACCGGCGCCGCTGCGCCACCGCCGGGCGGCGGTCGAGGCCGGCGCGGTCGAGGCCGGCGCGTCCGGCGAGGCGCCGGCGCCGAACGTGCCGAGGCGCGCCGTGATCCCGGGCGCGACGCCGCCCGGGACACCGCTCCCCTCGCGCCCGATCAAGCGCATCGGTGCGACGGCCGGCCCGATGCCCGACCAGAAGCCGCTGCTCACGCCGGTCGACGCGGGGCGCCCCCGTCGCCTATCCCGGACCCGGCGCGCGCCGTCGGCGCCGGCGCGCTGGGCCGTGCGCGTCGTCTCGCTGCTCCTGCTGATCGCCGTCGCGGTCGTGCTCGGGCTGCTGCTGCTCAGCCGGCTCTGACGCGCGTGGCGCGTCGGGTCAGGATCTCGGGCCGGGGCTCGTCGCGTAAGGCTGCCACGGAGTGGAGCCGCCGCGGCGTGCGGTTCGCGTACGTCAACGACCGCTTCGAGGAGAGGGGGCTCCTCCCGGAGGCGGGCGGAGTTCGCCGTGGCGAGCGGTCCGCGAACGCCGGTCGCCTTCGCCTGACGGCGCCGCGACCGGCGCTGACGGCGAGAGTCGCCGTCAACCCCGGGAGAAGCGGGTTCGGCGCTGGCCGACCGGCGTTGACGTTCCTTCTGGGGCGTCGCGGAGTGCGGATGTCGGATTCACCCGAGATATTGGGGTCAAGTCGACCCACGCGGGCATCGAGGCAACCGCCGTGCGGAGTGCGGCGTGCTCCGAGGGAGGAACCGCCCCACGTGTGACGTATCCTCCGGCCCGCATGGATCGCGAAGAGATCGAGCGCCGGGACCTCCCCGCCGCCCGCCGCGGCTACGAGACCGCTGCAGTGGACACCCACCTGCGTCGCGTCTCGGATGCGTTCGACGCACTGGGCCCCACCGGGGCCGACCGGAGACAGGCAGGCTCGCTGGCCGCGGGCGCCTCCTCCCAGGTGCGCGCGATCCTCGAAGCCGCCGAGGCGAGCGCGGATCTCCTGCGCGAAGAGTCGGGACGCGAGGCGAGCGGGCACGTCGAGCGCGTCGCGGACGCGGCTCGGGGGATGGTCGAGAAGCTCGACCACCTCCAGGGCGAGTTGGACCGCCTGCTTGCGGGCCTGAAGTCGACCACGGAGGTGCTCGCCGGCTCGCTGGCCGAGCTCAGCCGCGAGGTCGGCACGCTCCGCGAGCCGGTCGAGCCGACCGGAGGAGTCGAGCCCGCGACGAACGGCGCACGCTCCGATGACGATGCCGGCGCACGGCTCGTCGCGCTCAACATGGCGCTCGAGGGTGCCTCGCGCGATGACGCGCGCCGCTTCCTGGCCGAGCACTACGCGCTCGCCGACGTCGACACGCTGCTCGAAGACGTGTACTCGAGCGCCGGCCGGTGACCGGCGTCCCGCCCGAGCTGACCGCGCTCCGCGAGCGCTCGACGGTGCTGGCCGACCTGAGCGGCATCCACTCGCTCCTGTTCTGGGATCAGAACACCATGATGCCGCCGGACGGGGCGGTCGCCCGCGGCGACCATTCGGCGACGCTGGAGGCGGTCACGCACGAGCGCCTGACCGACCCTGCGCTCGGGCGGCTGCTGGACTCGCTCGAGCCGTGGGCCGCCGGGGAGGACCCGGATGCCGACGACGTGCGCCTCGTGCGCGAGCTACGGCGCGACTTCGAGAAGGCGGTGCGCGTGCCGACCAGCCTCGCAGCGGAGGCGAGTCGCGCCGCGGCCCTCGGCCAGGCGGCGTGGCAGGCGGCGCGCGCGGCCGCCGACTTCTCCCGCTTCCAGGTCGCGCTGGAGCGCCAGATCGAGCTGCGCCACCGCTACATCGCTTGCTTCGAGGACTTCGCACACCCCTACGACGTCCTGCTCGACGACTTCGAGCCGGGCATGACGACCGCCGGGCTGCGGCCGCTGCTGGCCGAGCTGTGCGAGGGGCTCGTGCCGCTCGTGGCAGACCTCGCCTCACACGAGCCGCCGCCGGAGGGCGGCCCGTTCGGAGGTCCCCACGAGGTGGAGGATCAGCGCCGCGCGGTCATGGACATCCTCGAGGGGGTCGGCTTCGATCCCGACGAGTGGCGGCTCGACGTCGCCCCGCATCCGTTCGCACAGCGGATCGCGCCGGGCGACGTGCGCATCACCACGCGCTATGACCTGCACGACTTCGCGGGCGCGTACTTCGGCGCGCTGCACGAGTTCGGGCATGGGCTCTACGAGGCGGGCATCCCCGACCGCCTGGCGCGCAGCACGCTCGGCTCGCCCGTCTCGTTGGGGGTTCACGAGTCGCAGAGTCGGATGTGGGAGAACCTGATCGGCCGGAGCCGGCCGTTCTGTGCGTGGGCGCTCCCGCGGCTGGCGGCGCACCTGCCCGGACTGGACGGCACGACGGTGGACGAGCTCTACCGGGGCGTCAACGCGGTGCACCGGAGCCTCATCCGCGTCGAGGCCGACGAGACGACCTACAACCTCCACGTCGTGCTGCGCTTCGAGCTCGAGCTCGCGCTGATCGAGGGAACGCTCGCCGTCGCCGACCTGCCGCACGCGTGGAACGACGGCGTCCACCGGCTGCTCGGACTCGACGTCCCCGACGACGCGCAGGGGGTGCTGCAGGACGTCCACTGGGGCGCCGGCCTGATCGGCTACTTCCCGACGTACACGCTCGGCAACCTCATGGCCGCCCAGCTCTGGCAGACGCTGCGTGCGGAGCTGCCGGGAGTCGACGCGCAGATCGAAGCCGGCGACTTCGGTCCGATGCGCACGTGGCTGCGCGAGCGGGTGCATGCCCACGGTCGCAAGCTCGCACCATCCGAGCTGCTCGCCCGGGTGACGGGGCAGGAGCTCGCGGTGGCGCCGTTCCTGCGCTATCTGCGCGGGAAGCTCGCCGACGCCGGCAGGCTCACCGCAGCGCCTCGCCGAAGCACGAGCTGACGCGCCGCTCATACGGGCTGGAGCCGATCCCGGACGAACCTGACCGCAAAGTGCGAATCGAGGGGAACACCTGTTCGACGGTTCCGTCGGCGGCCGCCGTAGACTGCTTCCGGTGAGCAGACAGGACCAGATCGTCGTCTCCGGCGCGCGCGAGCACAACCTCAAGGACGTCACGGTGGCCATGCCCCGCGACGCGCTCGTGGTCATCACCGGCCTGTCGGGATCCGGCAAGTCCTCGCTGGCCTTCGACACCATCTACGCCGAGGGGCAGCGCCGCTACGTCGAGTCGCTGAGCGCCTACGCGCGGCAGTTCCTGGGGCAGATGGACAAGCCCGACGTGGACTCGATCGAGGGCCTGTCGCCGGCGATCTCCATCGATCAGAAGACGACCTCGCGGAACCCGCGCTCCACCGTCGGCACGGTCACGGAGATCTACGACTACCTGCGCCTGCTGTGGGCGCGGATCGGCAAGCCGCACTGCTTCAACTGCGGGCGCCCGATCGCGGCGCAGTCGGCCGAGCAGATCATCGACCAGATCATGGGCCTCGAGGACGGCACGCGGTTCATGGTGATGGCTCCGATCGTGCGCGGGCGCAAGGGGGAGTACGGCAAGCAGCTCGAGGAGCTGCGCGCCGAGGGCTTCACGCGCGTGAAGGTCGACGGCGAGGTGCGGCTGCTGGAGGAGGAGATCGTCCTCGACAAGAAGTTCAAGCACGACATCGCGGTGGTCGTGGACCGGCTGATCATGAAACCGGACGCGCGCAAGCGGCTGGCCGACTCGGTCGAGACCGCGGTGGCGCTGGCCGACGGGATCCTGGAAGTCCAGGCGTTGCCGCGCGCAGGAGAGGCCGAGGGCGAGCTGCTGACGTTCTCCGAGCGCTTCGCCTGCCTGCACTGCGGCATCTCGATGCCCGAGCTCGAGCCGCGCATGTTCTCCTTCAACTCGCCGCACGGCGCGTGCCCGCGCTGCACGGGCCTCGGCTCGCAGATGGAGATCGACCCCGACCTCGTGGTGCCCGACCCGTCGCTGTCGATCAGCGAGGGCGCGATCCTGCCCTGGGCGAGCGGGGCGTCGACGTACTACGACCAGATCACGCAGGCGATCGCCGAGCGCTACGAGATCGACCTGGAGGCGCGGTGGGAGGACCTGCCGGCCGACCAGCAGGATCTCTTCCTCTACGGCACCGACGGCGACCGCATCTACGTCACCTACCGCAATCGCATGGGGCGCAAGCGCTCGTACATGACGAACTTCGAGGGCATCGTCCCCAACCTCGAGCGGCGCTACAAGGAGACCGACTCGGACTGGTCGCGCGAGAAGATCGAGGAGTACATGACGATGCGGCCGTGTCCCGAGTGCAAGGGCGCGCGGCTGCGGCCCGAGTCGCGCGCCGTCCAGGTGGGCGGCATGCCGATCAACGAGTTCACGCACCTGAGTGCGCGCCGATCCCTGGAGTGGATCGGCGCGCTCGAGCTCTCGGACACCGACCGCGCGATCGCCCGGCTGATCCTGCGCGAGATCGAGGAGCGCCTGCGCTTCCTCGACAACGTCGGCGTGGGCTACCTGAGCATGGAGCGGGCGGCGGCGACCCTCTCGGGCGGCGAAGCGCAGCGAATCCGGCTGGCGACACAGATCGGCTCGTCGCTGGTCGGCGTGCTCTACATCCTCGACGAGCCGTCGATCGGGCTGCACCAGCGCGACAACGAGCGGCTGATCGCCACGCTCGAGCGGCTTCGAGACCTCGGCAACACGGTGCTCGTGGTCGAGCACGACGAGGGCACGATGCGCGCGGCCGATCACCTGATCGACATGGGGCCGGGCGCCGGCGAGCACGGCGGCTACGTGGTGGCGCAGGGCACGGCGGCGGACGTCGAGGCGGTTCCCGGGTCGCTGACCGGCCAGTACCTCTCCGGCGCGCGCCGGATCGAGCCGCCGGCCAAGCGCAGGACGCCGTCCGGCTACGTCGGAATCGTCGGCGCGAGCCAGCACAACCTCAAGAACGTCGCCGTGAAGGTGCCGCTTGGCGTGTTCACAGCCGTGACGGGCGTGTCGGGGTCGGGCAAGTCGACGCTGGTCAACGAGGTGCTCTACAAGGCGGTCGCCAACCGGCTCAACCGGGCGCGCATGCGGCCCGGCGCGCACAAGCGGATCGAGGGGCTCGAGCAGCTCGACAAGGTCATCAGCGTCGACCAGTCGCCCATCGGCCGCACGCCGCGGTCGAATCCGGCGACGTACATCGGCCTCTTCGATCAGATCCGCGACCTGTTCTCCAAGACGCAGGAGGCGAGGGTGCGCGGCTACAAGGCCGGTCGCTTCTCGTTCAACGTCAAGGGCGGCCGGTGCGAGGTCTGCCGCGGCGACGGCCAGATCAAGATCGAGATGCACTTCCTGCCCGACGTGTACGTCCCGTGCGAGCAGTGCCACGGCAAGCGCTACAACCGCGAGACACTGGACATCCGGTTCAAGGGCAAGACGATCTCCGACGTGCTCGAGATGCCGATCGAGGAGGCGCTCGAGTTCTTCGCCCACATCCCGAAGATCAATCGCCGCCTGCAGACACTGCACGACGTGGGTCTCGACTACATGCGCCTGGGCCAGCCGGCCACGACGCTCTCGGGCGGCGAGGCGCAGCGCGTCAAGCTCGCGTCGGAGCTGTGCAAGGTCGCCACCGGCCGGACGCTCTACATCCTCGACGAGCCGACCACCGGTCTGCATTTCGCCGACATCGAGAAGCTGCTCGAGGTGCTCCAGCGGCTCGTCGACCAGGGCAACTCGGTCGTCGTCATCGAGCACAACCTCGACGTGATCAAGACGGCCGACCGACTGCTCGACATGGGTCCGGAGGGCGGGGAGGAGGGCGGCTTCCTCATGGCCGCGGGCACGCCCGAGGAGGTGGCCGGCGAGCCCGGATCGGCCACCGGTCGTTTCCTGGCGAACCTGGTCCAGGTCAAGGCGAGGAAGCCGCGGGCGCCACGCCGCACACGCGTCGCGACGCCCGCGTAGCCGCGCTGGTTGGGGGCTGCGCGGGGATGGGCGTTGGGCAACGGTGGTCGCTGCGCAGTGGCGAGTCCGATGAACCTCGCCATTCTCGGCGTCCACGTCAACGGCGCCAGTTGAGGAAGAGGTTGAATCGAGCGTCGTGGTTGGAAGCGATTGCCCGTTGCCCGAATGCTTCGAGTCAACCATGCGACTCGCTCCAGGTGATTGTCGACTTGACCCCGACCATTGGTGTCAAGTCGACAATCGTCCTGGCCGCGGACGTTCGACCCTCTCCCTCCTCACCCGGCGCCGTTGACCTTGACCTTCACGCTTCCGCCGTGCGGGCGAATTCGTGTGTCCGGTCGAGCGGGCCTGGACCGCCGGTCGACGGTCCAGAACCCGCCGACCGGTCCAGGACCCGCCGCCGGCGTCAGCCTCCGAAGCGCGAGCGCAGCGCCTGCACGTTGGCCACGTAGTCGTGGGTGTCGTCGTAGAAGCCGCGGTCGCGCACAGACTGCAGGCCCTGGTAGTAGCCGGCGGTCGCGGTGCTCTCGTCGCCGCCGGTCTCGTCGAGCAGCCGCTTGAGGTACATGACCCCGGCGTGGACGTTGTCGTGCGCGGAGCCCGGATCCAGCGGGCGCTGAGCCAGGTTCTGCTGGACGTAGTCCCAGGTGCCGGGCATGATCTGCATCACGCCGCGCGCGTTGGCGGAGGAGACCATCGCGTTGTTGAAACCGCTCTCCTGCCAGGCCACAGCGGCGGCCAGCGAGGGGGAGACACCGTGCTCGGAGGCGACGGACTGGACCTCGCCGGCGCCCACGCTGTCGGTCGTCGGGGCGGGGTCGGCGGGCGGCACGACGACCTCGGCGGGCGCCGGCTCGTCCGCGCGGGCAGGCGCGGGGGCGCCGCCCGGCAGCTTGATGACGGTGCCGGACATGAGGACACCGTTGGGGTCGAGCCCGTTCATCGCCGCCATGGCGGCCAGCGAGACGCCGGCGCCCGCCGCGAGACCGGAGAGCGTGTCGCCCGGTCGGACGGTGTAGCCGCCGCGCACGGCCGGCGCCGAGGCGGGCGCGGCAGGCACGACCGCTGCGGCCTCCGGGGCGGCGGCCACGAGCCCGGCGCTCTGGAGCGCCGCGTAGCCCTCGACGGTCGTGGGCACGCGGATCGAGGAGCCGAGCACGACGTGGTAGTCCTCGGACACCCCGTTGTAGACCGCGACGGTGCGCGTTGTCAAATTGTTGGATGCGGCGATCGACCACAGGGTCTCGCCCGGTTGGACGGTGTGTGCGACCTCGGCGGATGCCGGGGCGGCGAGCACGAGGGTGGCGAGCAGGGTGATGGCCAGGTGGCGACGCACTAGTTGACCTCCGAGGTCTCTGGGTGGCGTCTGCACGATTAGCCGCTGTTCCTGTGCGACACACGCCTCCGCGCGGCGTTACGACGCCTTGCAGCCGGTCTTGCCACCCCGGAGCGCTCTTACGTTCCCCTGCACGCCCGCTTGCCGGGTGAGCGGTAGCGTCCGCCGCGTGGATGCCGCCGACGTGAAGCTGTGGGCGCAGAAGTGGCGCTTCTACGAGCGCAACGCGCTCCCCTGGAACCGTGCACGCATTCACGTCGAGCTCGCCCGGCGTCGCTCGTTCTGCCGCTGGCCGTTACACGGCAACGTGCTCGAGATGCTCCGCGAGGGCCGCCTGGAGCTGGGCGAGCACGTGCTGCTCGAGCCTGGTGTCTGGCTCACCGCGCCGGCGCCGGGCCGCATCCGCATCGGCGCGGGCACGTTCCTGAACCTCGGGGTCCAGGTGGCGGCCGTCGAGCTCGTGGAGATCGGGGCGCACTGCATGTTCGCCAACGGCTGCTTC